>JAABUM010000126.1_pt1 | contig 152622 bp, 126 predicted proteins | sample 5559161 | NCBI WGS metagenome assembly JAABUM01 (sample SAMN10711868, study PRJNA513369) | rock metagenome | isolation source: Antarctica rocks | place: Antarctica: Victoria Land, Siegfried Peak nord | reverse complement strand
ATTATAAGTAGTACTTATAATAGTAAAAAGGTAATACTATTTAAGATACTATTATAATTTAAAGAAAATAATAGGTAAATTCTTACCCCCTTTATCTATAAGTAGTACCCTATCTAACTAGTATTTATTATAACTATTAGTAAATTATAAGGCTAATTAATAAAGTATATAAGTATTAACTTATAAACTAGGCCTACTTTTAATTATAATTAATTATACGTAGCTCTATTATAAGTAATAAGATAGGGAAACCTTTATATTATTAGGCCTAAAACTCCTAAATATATATCTAGCTAAATAATAAGAAATATTATATATAAGTAGGTACTATTAGATAATAGGAAGACTACCTCTAATATATTAGTTATAACTTATTATTAACGCTTAGATCCTATTAATAGCTACTTAGTAGCTTATAAGAATACTATTTATAATATTAGAAGTATAAAAACGGCCTAATATTATACTTATTTATATACTTATATTTTTATATTAGATTATAATATTAGACTTTTTAATAATAAAAATAAGCTATTCTACTATTTAGTTTATTAAATAACGCCGGTTAAACTTTAAAGGGTTAGATAAATACTAGGCCGCGCGAACTCCTATATCTAATAGATTCTTCTATATTAATATAATAAATCTAGTAGGACTATTAATAGTTATTATAAGAGTATAAGAGATATATTATAATATAAGGGATATAATAATTTAAAAATTATATTAAATAGCTAGGTAGTATAGTAGTTATTAATAGAATAGAATATTACTATACTAGATATTTTATAGTTAGTTAGATACCTAATAGATAGTATTAGTCTTTTAATACTTCTATCTTAATAATAATAATATCTTTTCCTAATAATAACTAATATAATAAGTCGTCTAATAATAGTATACTTAGTTATATCCTATTAGTCTTAAATAGTAATATTATAGTAGAGTTATAATATAAGTAGGCCTAATAACTATTTATTAATACTTTAGTACTAGGTAACTATTATAAATAATCCCTTAGTCTAAAATTAATATCTTTACTAATATTTACCTTATAACTAATATAATACTTAAAGAGGGTCTTAGTATTTAAAATAGTTTATATATATATTTATATTATTTAAACTTAAATTTACCTTATAACTACTATTACTTACTAAGGAATAAAAGAATTATACTTTTAAGTATACTTTTTCTACTTAAAAATCTTGAATTTTTACAGGTATTTTCTAGTATATATATAATATATTAGACTAATTTTTATTATTCTTAAAGCGTTAGATAGCTAATAATAAGTAATATAACTTAATTTAATTAGAAAATATTATAAAGTATTAGTATAAATATAAGTAGAATATAAAGAAATATTATAGTTTAATATTCGCGCTAGTCCTAGAGGGGTAATTAGAGTACTTATTTATTAACTAATAAAATATAATAAGTTTAAGGCCCTAGTATATAGATATTCTATTATAGTAAGAAGATACCTATTCTAATAGTTTTTTATACCTAGTAATAAGATAGATATTTCCTACTATTTAAACTAATATTAGATATATTAATAGGTAATATAAATAGTAAGACTTTTACCTTATAAATATAATAGTATTATATACCTAGTAATAAGATAGATATTTCCTTATATCTAGACTAATATTAGATATATTAGTAGGTAAGGTAAATAGTAAGGACTATATTAAATATATTAGTAGGTAGCTTATATATATAATAGTATTAGCTATATTATATATATATACCTATTCTAATAGTATTTTATATCTAATAATAAGATAGATATTTCCCCTTATTTAAACTAATAGTAGATATATTAGTAGGTATTATTATAGAATAGATAAAATATAAATAATACTAGAGTTTCTATTATTTATAATCTATATTTTAGCTATTAGTATATAGAACTTAGTAGGTAAACCTATTTATTCTAAACTATCTTTTAAACTACTATACTAATCTTAATAATTTTTAAAGTATTAGATAGTTAAAAGTAATTTATATAATATTATTTAGATAGAAAATTTTATAAAAGGGTAGATATATATATATATAGAATAGGAAGAAATATCTAAGTTCTAATATTTACGCTAGTTCTAGAGGGGTAACTAGGAGGCTTATTAACTAACTAATAAGTTATAATAAGCTTAGAGCCCTAATTCTAGTATATTCTATTATAGTAAGAAGATTAACTTATAATATAATTAATAGTCTAATAATAATAAAAAACCTTATTATAAAATTAAAGTTATTATATAAGATAGACTTATATACTATTATAAAAGTAATATACTTTACTTTATATAAGCTTTATTTAAATTAATTTAAAGATATTAGGAACTAGACTAGGAGGCTAGTTTCTAAGGACTAGAATAGATAGTATAAACTACTAGTAAGTAGGTAGTATTATAAAGGTAGACTTAATACTTTAATAACTTTATAATTATAAAGGAATTTATCTCTACCTTCTAAGGAGTTAAAGGGAGAACTAATTAAATATCTCTTAAGGAAGCTACCTAGTCTCTTAGGTATCTAGATAAAAGGATATCTATTAGATAATAAAAAGCTAGACTAATACTACTAGAATATTACTAGTAAGCCGCCGCCGTACTAACTAGATATATTAAGATATCTTAATAAAAGTATAATAGTTCTATATTATTAATTAATAGCTTTATATTTTAAGACTTTATATCTTTAAGGCTTTATACCTTTAAGGCTTTTTATACTATTATAATAATACTTTAAAAGGATACTTTTAATAAAATTATTAAATTAAGTCTAATATATTTTATATATCTTTTATTAACTCTTATAAATTTTCCTTTAATTTTTATCCCTTTTAAATTATAAGATATTATAGTTTATAATAGTAGAGTTTAAAGTCTAGGATTTTATCTATCTTATACTCTCTCTTATTATTATACTTTATAATTTTATTAATTAAGGGTAGTAGTAATATAATATAACCTTTAATTATATTAATATAATAGGGTTTTATTAAATATATATAAAATACTAGGTATACCTTTATTTATAAAGGTAACTTTATTTTATTAATATTAAGTATAATAGCTTTTATTACTAGAAAGGAGTTAACTTTTTTATAATCTAACTTCTTATAAGGTCTTTATAATAAGATATTAATATTATATAATATAATATAATCTCTTAATTAGAGGATTAGAGGCTTTCTCCCCTTATTATAATATTAAGCCTAGGTATTTTAAGTTATAATAAGCTCTTCCTTAAGGATTATATTAAGGTATTTTAATTCTTTTATAATTTCCTAGGTAGTTATATTAGGATTAATATAATTAGGAGTATTTACTAATTAAAATATTTAAACTCTCTATTACTAGAAATAAAGAGTAGACTTTAATATATAATATTATAAATACTATTATTATAAGTATATTCTTTAAAGCTAAGTAAAGTAACCTAGTTATCTTATTAATAATTTATAAATACTTATAAGTATTATTTAATAACTTAATTTTACTACTTTATTAAGCTATCTATTTATTAATAATATACTATTAAAAGCTTATAATCTATACTAAGGGCTTTTATAAGAGTTTATTAAAAGTATAAATTAAAGAGGGTATCCTAGTTACTAATAATTATATTAGGTATTTTATATAATTAATATATATCTTATAAAAATAATATTATAAACTATTTAAAGATTATAAATTTATAATATATAATTTAATAATATATCTTATTATTATAATATAATTATAAGAGATATTATTAATAAGGCTTTTATTATTTAAGAGGTTTTTAATAAAGGCTATTATAATAGATCTTTATAATATATTAAGAATTAGAATAGGTATTAATTCCTTATATAATAAGTATTTTAAAGCTTTAATTCTTTAATAGGTATTATATATTCTTATATAATTACTTATATTATTACTTAGTAATAGCTAGTAGAATTAATAATAGATAATTAAAATAGTCTAATTATAATTAAGGTAACCTTTTATTAAGGAATTATAAAAATTTTATATAATATAAACCTTTAAATCTATATCTTTAAGTATATAAAAATAATTACCTTAAAAATATAAAAGGCTTAATAGTTATTTATAACTTAATCCTTTAACTTTAATAACTTTAATATTAATCTTATATTTTTTTAAGATTTCTTTAAGGATAGTTTATAAGAGCTTTTTAATCTAATTAATTTTTTATTTTATTAATTCTAAGTCTATTATTATTTAATAGGTTATATCCTACCCTTCTTTAATAATTATAAATACTAACTTAAAGAAAGAGATTATAATATAAGTAGTATTAAGCTTATTATAATTAGCCCTTTATAAGAGTATATTAATAGGGTTCCTCTTCTTAGACTAGTATTAGATTTTAAAGTTAAACGCTAAAAAAAACTCTACTTAATAGGCCTAATATTAACTTAATATCTTAGTAGTAAGGAATAATTTAAGGTTATAATAATTTATAATAATTATAATATAATATTAGGCTCCTTTAAGGTATTTCTATTATACTTAAAAGGATATAATAATAACTAATAACTTCTAATTTAAAGTATTATAATTTATTTTAACTAGGTTAAATTTATAATTATAAAATATAATTAGATAGGTATAAATATTATCTTTCCTTTAAGAATATACCTCTAATAGTATATATATACTTATATCTATTTTTATTTATAAAGGTAGGTTAAGATTATAATATATTAATAGTAGTACCTTAATAAATACCTCTTTAAGCTCTTTAAATATTAATTTAGCTTATTATAACTATTAAAAAGTAACTATTAGCTTTATTAACTCTATTAGTTCCCTTATAATTTAGTTATATTCCTTAATAAATTAATAATAGAAGTTATAAAATTCTAAGAAGGATTAGACTTACTTTATAATTATAAGAGTAAGTTAATTTATAATAATTAAGATTTATATTAAATCTATTATAATACCTTTAAGGTTAATAATAAACCCTAGGAGTTTTATAATATTAATACTAAATTTATATTTTTCTAGCTTAGTAAATAGATTATACTTTCTTAATACTATTAAAACCTCCTTAATATAATAGTTATAATTAATAGGATTATTAGAGTAGATAGGGATATTATTAAGGTATATAATAACTATAATATTTATAAGGTATAATAGCGCCTTATTAATATATAATTAGAATATTAAGGGGGTATTAGCTAGTTTAAAAGGTATAATATAATATTTAAATAGCTTATAATAAGTATAAAAAGCTATTTTCTATTTATTACCTTCTTTTACCTAAATTAGATTATAAGCCCCTTATAAGTTAATTTTTATATATATTTTAACTCTTCTTAGTTAGTTTAGAATATTTAAGATTAAAAGAATTAGATCTTAATCTCTTACTATTATTATATTAAGGCCTTAGTAATTTATATAAAGGTATAAGCCTCTATCCTTTTTCTTTATAAATAGGAGTATATTACTAAGCATTATTATTATTATTACCTAGCCTAACCTAGGTAATTCTTAAAGGTAATGCAAAAAGGTAATACATATCCCTAGGGAACTAAAGGGGGTAGTAAAGTTCTAATTAAAAAAAAATCTATTTTTAGTATAGGGGTAATTCTAGAAAAAATTTGCGGTTCCTTACTATTTAATTGGGGGCTTAGCGTCTTGACGATACCTTGGCGAGTCGGGTCGGGTTAACCCGACTCGCCAAGGTACCGAGGGCTTTTCAGGTCGATACCGGAAACTGGTACCGAGTATTCGGGTCGGTACCTAAATAGGTACCGAGTATTCGAGTCGGTACTAATCTATAATACTGAAACCCGACTTGACGGTTAGTCTAATAATTAATTAAAGCTTATAAGGTTAATTTTATATATTAATAATATAAGTTAAAATAGTTTTTTATATCTATATAAGTATTAAGATATAATCCTTATTATAAACCTTATTAAATATATCTAATAAAGTAAGGTATAAGAACTATTTTTTAAGGGTATATTATAGCTTTTATAATTAATACTCTAAGTTATACCTTACCTACCTTAAAGTAGTTAATTCCTAGGTTATAAAGTACTCCTCTAAGATTAGTATAACTTATAATACTATCTTAGGTATTATAAGTAATTATTTTTTAAATAGGAGTAATTAATAGGTCTATTAATATAATCTTTAGCCTAATATTTCTTTTACTTATAATATATATATACCTCTTAATCTCTTTAAGCCTTCTAATAGTTATTATAAATATTAGCCCTCTTCTTACTATTTAACCCTAATAGTTTAAAGTTTATATTATTCAATTTATTATATAAGGGAGAGTATCCTCTACCTTCTTTATTAGGATAGTTATTAGTAAATTATACCCTTTTTATTAACCCTATTCTACCTCCTTATAATCTTCTAGAGTCTACTTCCTAACTTTAATATAGTTTTTAACTTATTATATATAATCTTAAATCCTATAAATATATCTAATAGTTACTATTATAACTAGTAAATATAATCTAAGATTTTAGCTAATAGCTTTTTCTTAAAGGTATAATAAATTACTAAATTATTTTATAATAAATCTATTACTAGGATCTTGAATCTATTAATAAAATTTTATATTAACTTCCTATTTCCTATATATATATAATCTATTTTTAACTTTATATCTAATTTAATATTCTTAATAGAGTAATTCTTTAATACTTATACTTATAATTTATCCTAGTCCTTAAAGGTTTTTTAGAGGCTTAATAGTCTTATAAGTTATATCCTTATTCTAATTTTAAGTCTAAGGTAAGTATATATTATAAATACTTAAATATTAGAGCCCTTAATAATTTATAAGTTAAAGAAGTTATTATAATTAATAATTTATAAATAGATATCTATTAGAGGGCTAGTAAATATTAGGGGTTTATTATATTTTACTCTCTTATAATCCTAATTTATTATTATTACTACTATTACGGCTCCTATTAGAGGTATATATATAGAAGGGGCTACGCTATACCTTATAATAGCCCTAATAGATCTATTAAGCCTCTTCCCCTTTATAAGGCCGTATTAATAATATTATATTAAGATTCTACTACTTTAGCCTTAAGGATAATTATTTAGTTAAATAATTATTAAGCTGTCTTAAGACTAATAATATCTAAACCTCTAGAGTTATAATCTCCTTAATATATAAGTAATAAGGATAGTATACTAGCTATTTTTTAAGTAGATTTATATTATATTATATCTTAAGTATTATAAGTTCTTAGGCCCTACTTAATAAGATTATAAGCTAGGCTTCTATTATAAAGAATTAATATAATAACTTTATATTATTAACTTACCTAGGGTATATTATATTTATATTTATATTTTATACTCTACTATCTAGCTACTTAGAGCTAATAAGGGCGTTCTAACTCTAGTTTATTAAGAGGAAACTATAAATTATAGAAGAAAACCTCTCTTACTTACCCTATTTATTATAATACTTTTAGGCCTTTAAATACTATATACTATCCTCTCCCTTATACTCTATTATTACTACCCTAATATTAGATCCTAATATTTATATACTCCTCTCTCTTACTAGGGCTACGCCCCTTTCTCTACTCTTAAAAGGTTTATACTCCCTTAATTACTCTCTTACCCTTCCCTATATAGTTTAATTAATATTAATAAGTACCCTTAACCTTCTTACTAGTCTACTACTACCCTAGCTACTCCTCTCTTATATTATTTAATATTAAGGTATCCTTTTCTATTTAACTTATAATACTAGGTCGCTACTACTACTAGCTTAATAGAAGGCTTATAATACTCCTATTAAGAATTACTACGTATCTCTTTTATAATATATAGGAGGGAGCTATTAGAGTTATTAGGGGGGTTATAAATATACTTTATTATTACTATTATATTACTATTTCCTAGTACTAGGCTATATAATAATCTATTTATAAGAGAAAGTAGATTATATTAAAATCCCGCTAGTTATACTTATAATTATAGGGTTACTACTCTTACTTCTACGCGTAGTTATAATCCTCCTAGCTAGGGGGGATAGCCCTAGCCTATTATTTTAACTCTTTTATTTAGTATAATACCTTCTATCTCTTAACCTAGAGTCTCTTATAAATAGAGCTAATACTACTAGTAGGAACTAAGGTAGGTATTATTATATATATTAAGGGCGCGCTCGCTACGCGTATAAAAACTCTATATAAGGAGCTCTACTACTACGTAATATCTTAGTTTTATTCTAACTATATTTAGATTAAAGACCTCTTAGCTCTATTAATAAGTAATAGGTTTATAGCTAGTACTACGTATAGGTAGATCTTATTACTAGCCTATTATTATTATTATTACCTAGGTAATTCTAAAAAGTAAATAAGGTAATATAAAAAGGTAATATATATCTCTAGGGAATTAAGGGGGCTAATTAAATTCTAATTAAAAAATAAATAAAAATCTATTTTTAGTATAGGGGTAATTATAGAAAAAATTTAGTGTCTCTTACTATTTTATTAGGGGCTTAGCGTCTTAGTAGTACCTTAGTAAGTTAGGTCGGTTTAATCTAACTTACTAAGGTACTAAGGGCTTTTTAGGTTAGTACTAGAAGTAGGTACTAAGTATTTAGGTTAGTACTTAAACTAGTACTAAGTATTTAGATTAGTACTAATTTATAGTACTAAAACCCGACTTAATAGTTAGTTTAAGTATAAGTCCTAGTAATTATTAATAATAAGGTTAGTAAATTCTTACTAACTAATATTTATTATATATTAAATATTAAATATAATCTTCTATCTATTATATAACTAGACCTATAAAGCTATATATATACTAGTAGTAGAAGGAAGAATATATTCTATAATAAATAAGATAAGGAGGTATTATAAGCCTTCTTATATAATTATATATACTAGCTAGATATTATATAAATCTACTAGCTAAGGGTTAGTAATTATAAATTATATCTTAGTAGATACTAGAAGAAATTTTCCTTTTATATCTCCTTTCTTATATAACTATTATATTATCTATTAGTTATTAAATACTATTATATATATATCTAATTAAGATAATATTAGATAATAAGATCTTTTCTACCTTTTCTTATAGCTACTTACTTATTATCTTAGTAAAAGGGCTTATTTCTAATAATATATAGGAGAGTAAGGTTAAGGCGCTAGTAGCTGTGATATCACGTGACCTCGAACACATCTCTCCCATCCTATCATGAGCTAGACCTTGCCAAGACGTCGAGCCGACGTCGCACCGGGCTCTCATATGGTAATGCCTAACATTGGTCGGGCCGAGTTTTAGCGTTGGTGGGCTCACCTGTATACTCTCGTGTGTGTGAGAGAGTGTGTGCGCCCCCCACCTTTGATGCGGAAAGAAACTGAGAGCCACTTTTCCTTGTTCCTTCCCTTTCATTTGCGCAAATGACAAACGCTGTTGTCTGGGATCTCTCTTAGACCATTAGCGACTCAAATTTCGTCCAGATCTCTGGAAGGTTGAGCTTTTGAAAGGAGAGAGGGTCAAAAAGTAAGGCTGAGAGGCGGCGAAGCGAAAGGCACGGCCCAAGCGGAGGTCCTTGGCATCATCCTCCAATGGCAGTCAAGTATTGAGCTTAGTAAGCCAGAATGGAGCCAAGATAAGGAATGCAGGTACCTTAGTGCAGCAATTCAGAGTTATAAAAATAAGTCCATGCATTTTATGGGCGGCAAAGCCTTTCAAGGTACGTTCCCCACCCTGAAGAGAATAGAACTTGCCCTCGGCCATGAACTCGCTTCGCGCCCACCTTTTGCTGTAGGTCCTAAGTCCAAGTGCTGCGACTAAAGATAGGCTGAACGGCGATATAGAATGGACAACATGAAGATCTTACTATCTCCTCCTTTTCCTCTTCCTCCTCTTCCTCCTCGTTCCCGTCTATCGCCTTTACAAATATATGCTCTAATCCATCGTTATTGCTTGCATTTGAAAGGTTGCGCAATAACGTACATCAAGCAACGACTCTCCTGCGTGATACCGAAGTCCCGCCCCCTTTCCCCTCTCCTTCTCTTTCTCCCTGCCCCTCAGCGCCATGGAACCCATGATCACTGCCCCACCCGTTCTACGAGGAGCGTTACTGCACAGCCGAGACAGCAGCAGCAGTAACAGCAGCGGCGCCCTCGACACGTGTGGCTATCTGAGCGGCGACTACGGTATGATCTAGAGAGCACACTCGGTGCCTCCATCGATCTTCCTCCTTCTATCACCAATGATATTGCTGTCACTAACGAACAAATCTCCTATAAGCCACTCCTCTGACATGTGGATTGGGATACACCTGCAGTACCGGTCATTCCCTCCTGCCTTCTCACCTCGGCTGCTGCAATGCTGTCGACTGCGCCCCGAGCTCCGGCGCTCATACCTGCATCACTGCGGAATCTGGCACAATTCCTTGCACAGGCGACTTGTCAAGTGGCTGCATAGAAGAATACACAAGTCTGCTCTTCTGGTACTGAAGCAACCCCCCCTTTCCCCCCCAACACACGGATCATATTACAAAAGAGAACCAAAAAATGGTAAAAGACCGAATGCCCAAGAGCCCTTTTCCCCCTTTCAATCCCTTTATCTCCACCTTTCCATTCACTGCCTACACCTGCAAAACAAAAGGAGAGTCCAACTTACGACTTACAAAACACCCACAGTACCGACCCCACCGCGCCCGCATGCATCACCTACTCCCAACCCCCTCCCTCCTCCGGCTCTGCCGCCGACGCCGGCCTCTCCCCAACCATCTTCTCCTACTCCTGCGGCCCAACCCAAACCACCCACGTCTACCTTGCCACCGCCACCAACGCTCCCACCTCCGCCCCCTCCCATACCCCGACCTCGATCTCCCACCTCCCAACATACGCTTACATCTGCATTGGCATCGGCGGCCTACTCGTGCTATCAGTACTAGCAACGATATGGAAAAGGTGTACGGGTACCCCCGCCTCAAGAAACCCCGATGGACAACCCAATCTCCCCGGCCCTTCGCCATACCGATGCCGACACTGCCTTACCACCATCCTCCTATACCAGGTTGTCCAGCGAGAAAACCCGAACCGCAACGTCGGCCGCCCCTACTATGTTTGCGTGAATTCCGGCTGCTCGAATGTCACGGGACCGAACAATGTAGGCCAGCATTACAGAGGGTGGGTGACGTGGGATGATAGCATTGGTGTGGAATGGGGGAACCCGCCTTGCAAGTGCGGACGTAGTGCGAGGCGGGATACTGCCGGTGAGAGATCGGTTCACCGCGGCCGACAATTCTGGACTTGTAGTACAGGTGCTTGTGACTTATTTTCGTGGCTTTGACCGTTGTGGGTCGTGTATCCTTTGTTATTTCCACTGATGGTTTGACCATTGTAGACCAGTCATATTTGGGAGGTATCCAGTTCGATTCTTTCATTGGAATTTATGTATGGCGGTTATCTTATACTGAACAAGAATATGTATTTTCGAGTCGCTTATCCGCGCGAACTCATTCGCTCTGACGTGAGACATTGAAAAACGGAACAGTCACCAATTGTGATGGAAAGAAGGGAGTACTAAGGAAAACTAAAAGAAAAGAAAAGGTATAAAACGAAACAAAGCCACACGAAAGAAAGCTCCGAACGGATAAGTGGGGTGGGGTAAGAAAGTGAGTACGCGGGAGTAGAAACAGAATTGTTAGACATTATTATGGTCGCAGTAGCAGGGCCGTTTTTGGAGGGAGCACCGCGGGAGCAGAACTGCTTTAGAAGGACCACTGAGGGAGCAGGGGGGAGTAGCAAGGGAGCAGGGTTTAGTGCGCGAGCATGGAACGTCACCTGTTATTGAGTTTGAAGATTACTATATATATATATATATATGTCTCTCTCTCAATTTTACTACTCCTCTATTAGACCAAGTGTTTAATAGAGTACTTACATAGTGATAGCGCATTAGTATTCGAAAGAGGATCCATCCCACTCAGCTACTTTGCAGCCTAGCTAAAAGTGAGAAATCCTCTACTTTGCTATCTACGGTCTTTTAGTATGTCTCTATGCCAGGTCATGCAGGCTCCATTCTAGCAGTAGTCACGTCTCTGCAAATGGGCAAGTGCTCGTGAGAGATGAGGCTAGCGGCGCTGTCACTTTGCATATTCTAGCCTCAGCCTTGCATGTGGACGGAAGGTTACTGGTCGCCTTGCGATGCTGTACAAGTTCAGCTGCAGTACCCAGGTGGAAAGTACCGTACTATTTCGACTCCTTCGCCTTTCGTCTGTCTACTTCCATCTCGGTGTTAAAATAGGTACAGAATGTATGAATACTCGCGGGTTTACAACATCCTCCGTTGTGATGTCAGGAGAAGAATCGTGAATTCGATATACACCGTCCTCTTCCCGTCCTTATGTCTAGACGTGAATCCAGTCACTGTCAATTCGGAGCCGGACCGCTATGACATTGAAAACCTGAGTGTGACACGAATAAATTGCGGGTTCCCAACGAGCGGAGCGAACTCCGCTATACATGTGCTTCATATTGCTTGCGGTCACTGTCGTCGTACGGAACCACGAATGGCTCGCGGCAGGTGCTGCAGCATACGTGTTGACATACTCTGGCGTCGCAGCCATTCATCTCATTATATTCTTTGCTGCGAATGATAGACTCAGTATGCCGAGGTCGAAGATACGCTGTGAATCAATTGGTTTGTCAAATACGAGCACAATATTTCAGGCGTGTGCTGGCATCGCCGAACCCGATGAGGCGGAAAGCTTCGAGCTCGTCAGCAGCTGTTTGCTTGGTGCATTGCCGATTGCGGCCTGGTCGACGACGTTCAGAAGATCAAGCCGTAAACCGATAGTGATCATGTGGATGTTGTTGTTGGCGATAAGCCACGTCTTCAACAATTTCACCCTCAATGACCATAATCGACATTTCCAAATATATCCGAAAAATAGTGTAGAGGAATTACCATTTGGTCGATATCAAGCCCCCGAATTAGGAATGGCATGGCGGCAGTCTTTGCAGGAGCTCGTGCTAAGTCAGAGCACGTCGAGTCCAAAGAAACAGTGTCTCTACTCATGTTTCGACTCAGGTCACTACATCGGGCGGAGCACCCAGGAAATCAGCGTCTATAATCATCTTCCTTCCGCGTCAACTAATAGAAGGAACGGAATTATATTCTGTTGGGCCTACCTCGCTCTCGCTGTGCTCACTCTGTTCACCAACGACAAGCACGCTCAGGTACCGAAAATCGCTGGCCGGGCGCTCTTCTCCATGCGACCCTTCCGGAGAGGTAAAGCGCATGGTAGAAAGCCGGAGAGAATAAGTGCACTATCACTGGTGCGCTTATGCACGCAAATGCTTAGTGCAGCGGCTTACGTCGGGTCTGTAATCGAGTCTGAGATTCGGAGATCCATGTCGGCAACGACTAGGGCAGACAGCGAGCCATTCAGGGCGGTGGGACAATGGAGCTCGGTCGCTGTTGTGGGACTCGTCTTAACTGCGGCCATCGTCAGTTATTTCAGCCAGAAACCGAGACAGGCGACACACCTTGGGGAATCGAGCCTGTGTGCAGACGAAGAAAGTTTGATAGAGGATTGGGATCACAGACGTGGGTATGCGTCCTAAAGATTCCATTTGATGTAGTTTGGTGTGTACATACATCCGGTAGTTGATCAAACCATCATCACTATCCTTAAGTATGGGTTCGGCTTTGTAATTTCTTCAGCGTTCCCTTCCATATTGCGTTCGCTTTCAGTTTGAGCATCGAGAGACTGGTGAAGCAAACCACATCGTTCAATCTCGGAGCCTCGCAAGGGAAACAAGCGCCCTGGGATACTGCGAGAGCTTCCTGAAGCGGGTCCCCACGTACTTAGACGTGGATGACACAAGCTAGCAAATTCAGTCATGAATCCCCAAACATTTCATAAGTTCGGAACGAAGGAAACGGTCCCGCGATCTGGATATCTCCTCACCCAGAACGGTCGCGATCGATACCCAATGGCTGATCAAGAGGCGGATCTCAAAGGAATGCATTGAAGCTGTAGTGAATCTTGGAGACTTCCAGGGCTTGTGCAAAGTGAAGCATATGATTCCTGATGAATTCCCGCTGGAGATCATACGGACTACCAAAGTCGCGGCCATTGATCATGGTCCATAGGTAGTGAACTAGGTGTCGAACATGATTGTAGTAGAAAACCTTCGTTGCAGGATGTGCTAGACTTGTAGACAGAGCAGCCGGCACTTCTTGGTATATCACTCTTTGATCGAGAGCCGAGCTAGACGACATAGTGTTGATTTATGCTGCTGGATTCGCGAACCTGGAGAGGAAAACAATAACGGTGAATATGAGGTTTGCCGATTTAGTAATGGGTGATGGAGTCGACAACACAGCTACTGTGAGGGTGGCGATGCTATAAATTCATAGATAACCTCCTTGCCCGGTTACTGGCGGTAGGAGGGAATGAGTTCCTAGGCTTCGTTCAATAGACATATTGATGATATGCCTTTGTGTCACCTCGCATCCACACCAGATACATTGTTAGAGCCCTTCCGTTGCTCGACAAGATAAAGCACGTCGCTTGGGTCTCCTTCCAAGGACACCTGCATGCTCCTCGCCACCGACTCCATCTGTTTATTGTAAAACAAATGTCCAGTCTTCCCCTCGATCGCTGTGAGACCATGAAACAATGTCGCAAGACTGCTATTCTTCCAGAGTATCGCCCGATGCTTGGTAGTGGAGATGATAGCCGCTACTAGTATTCCACAGGACAGGAGCACAAGCGCAATAGGAAGGATCAACCACAGCCAGCTGACATGGACATACACCCGCTCCATGAGGACAGTACCAGTCTTATTGCGGGTAGGATCAGCGTATGAATTCCGAAGAGTATCGGTCATGCGGTCTGCTAGATTGTTCATGAGACCAGATAGGTCGTCTGCAAACCACAAAGCTTGCGCGGTATCCGAAGAGTACATGCTCAGATCGAAGATTTCCTTATCACTGCGTCCTGAACCAGGTAATTCGACGCCGCTCATGTTGGCAGTGAACATGAGTTCCAGGAAGCTGGCGAGCGGTATATTGCTCATTTCGCTCACGAAGTAGCCAGTCGCATTGGCATCAGGTTGCAAGGTGATAGCACCAGTGTCGAAGCCGGAGCTGTTCGTCCACTTTGACGTGATATTTTGAGAAAGGGTCCCGTTACGGATGAATGTATGCAACGTCTGTACGCACCATGAAATGGCGCATTCTGTGGCGTTAGGCATAAATTTGCCTCCGATTTCGGGAACGGGTGTATAGCTTCCATTGAAGACAATGCGACCGAAGCCTAAGAGAGGTGCGGGAACATCGAGGAACGCGGATTTAGGAACTCCACCTGTCGTCACGATGGCATGATCTTCGCCAGGGAGAGTGCCAGCGAGCAGAGAGTCTGTGCGCTGGAGGGCTATCGAGCTCATGTTCGTAGTTCTTCTGTATTGCTTGGACTGGGACACCGCAGATTGGAAAGTGTCGGGGATTTGGGTGTTCTCCGCGAGAATGTCTATACCGCTGGGAAGATGGTAGGTGCAATTAGTGTTGTCGACATCATACAGGGGGTCTTTCTTCGGGCTGTTATTCGTATGGCTACTTGAACAATTCATCTTAACTTGTGGTGTAACGTCGACGCATGTGCTGCAAAATCCGAGGGTGTCAGCCTGATCAAATGTGCAATTGCCAGTAGGACAATTGAGGTTTAGCGTTGAGTTGACGTGTCCAAGGCCCAGTATGCTGTTGTATATGGCGGCCCGTAATCCGAGTGGAAGCATGGATGCTGTTAGAAGTTTGTCAGTGGGAGGATACTGTGCAGGTAGAAGAGAGCTTCGTAGCCCGAACTGTCTCCAAGTAATGGGTGTAGCTCAAATGTTTCCAATCAGAGGGCTCAAAGTTGGGTACACTTACATGGACGCGTACTTGCAGATTCGAATACGGTCGCTTTTCCAGGAGTTATCCAATTTGTCACGAGCGGAAGGGAAGGATTTGCATAGGCTTGCGTCTCGTCCAACTTCGAAGGATAGCTTAGGACCTGCTGCGTGAACGGATCCACTGCCAACGATAGTACTACAACGAAGGCGCCCGCTGAAGCTATCAACGCTCGTCCTTTGATGCGATACAGTAGGATTAAAGAGTCCCATGGACCTCGACTCGCCCCGTCGATGGAATGGAAATCTAGAAGATCATGTTGACCTTGTCGAAATAGCATCCACTTGGATTGACCGATGCACTCCATGATTGCGAAAAGCATCGACACCTGTGTCGAATTGGTCAGCACTACGCCCAACAGCGGAGCGGGATTATCGTCCTCCTCAAGGGGACTCACTTTGGCAATGGTCGATAGCACCGAGATGATTGCGTTCAGCGTTATTTGATATGGCCAACTTGGGAGAGGGTGGCCATCGTAGACGGCAAGTATGATGATAATAGCAGCAGTCGCCGCGATACTCAGAATGACTGCCAATATCTCCCAGATCCACCAATCTTGGAGCAAAGACGGTTTTCCAGTGTGGCGCTCGCCTGCCTCAGAACCCACTTGTTTTTCCTTGAGCCTGGGCAATTCTCCCAAACCATCTTCATCTCCGCTCAGCAGTCTTTGTGCAGAAGCGCGTTCATGTAGAATATTGCCACCTGCGCGGGGTGGCATGAGACTGTGGGTATTCGCAGTATCATCACTCCGTCCTTGCTGGCTGGGTCCTTGGTTCTCGTCGTCACTCAGGCTAGAGATGATGGAAGACATGCTATAAGCTATGGAGACGTGTGTGACAGTAAGGCACGAAAATCCTCCAGATATACGCTGAAGAAGATGAAGAAGACGAGATGACCAGCTGAAGGATTCCACGGATTCGACCCCGCCCATGTGCGGCTGAGATCTTTGGGCGCAGCATCTTCAAGACTAAATATGGAATAGGTCTGTCGTCCAATCATGACACTCCTTGCCACAAGCAAGGAGCTATTGAGAAAAGTATTTACATGCACCGGTGGTTATGAGGTATCCGACTAGTGAAATCAGAACTCACAAGAGCAAAACAAACCGAGACTAGCGCAGCAATATAGTTCTACCTACCTATGCTGTTATACGTCAATCCTGACAACGACAATCATCAAGACCATCAATATCATATTCGGATATGGATTAGCCGTTAACAACGTCTTACCGCTTACCCTCAAAACCCAAGCATCCAGAAATCGGCGGAGCTGCCCAGAAACCATGGTGCAGAAACAGCTGGCTTCTACGAGCGCCACATCCTCATCAATATCCATTGATTCTTTACACAATGTGGCTCGCAAAGCCCACCAACAAGCTACCTGAACCATGATACCTTCTTCAACTTCAAAAACATCCAAACCCCAACTAAAAACCCCAAAGATGCACGAACTCCTCCTCTACGGCCAAGTCCCCGCCATCCGCCACACCCAACTCCTCCACATCCTCGCCGGCATCGCCGCCACCCAACCCCAGCCCATCCTCGAAACCCACCTCGTCTTCAAACCCAACCGAACGCCCGGCTCGGGAACGCAAAAGCAAGTAGGCGGCGCGCAAGACATTCAGAAGACGACGCGGGCGACGACGGACAGTCAAGCGCAGGAGTTATATTACATGCAGCTCGTCGCTGACGTCTACGAGGATGAGGGAAAGACGACCGTTGCGGATGATGCTGACGAGGTGGGCGATATGATTCTGAACGGCGATGGAGGGATCGAGCTGGGCGTTATCGAAGCGAGCGGACAGGTGCCGTTATCGACAGGTTACGGCATCGCTTCTACTATGCAAGCAAACGAGCACTCACACGCGGACCCACCTTCCTCCTTCCCAGCCTCACAACAATGGACACTCCAATTCCGCGACCTCCCCGAAACATCTCGCCACCGCGCCGTCACATCCCGCCTCATCACCGACACCCCAATTACAAGCGGCGACCCTCTCCGATTCATGGCAGCCCTCGACTACACGTATGATATTCACCCTCTTCCCCCCTTTCCCCGCTCCCCACCACACCTGCCCCACACTTCTCCTCCAACTAACATCCCCCACCCCCCCAGCCACACAAAAACCTACCTCCTATCCGGCCACCGCTACACCCACAACTCCACCTCCCTCCTCCTCTACCGCATCCTCCTCCCCCCATCCTCATTCCCATCAACAACCCTCCCCCATCCCACCACCACCACCACCACCAGCCTCCAACCCAAACCCCGATCCCCAACCCTCCTCGACCCCTCAGGAACCTACATCCTCCAAGCCTCCCTCCGCGTCCACGACGGCTCAAAAATCGAAACCATGACGAAAGCCGTCAACGAACTGTTGGCGCTGAAGGAGATGTTGAAAGGGTGTGTGGAGTTGGAGGTGGGGGAGCGGTTGGCGTTGGATACGAGGGTTAGATGACAGGGGAGGTGGTGGGTGGTATGAGATGCGACGACGATGGATGTTTTCGCACAGAGCTCCAACATCCAACGGCGAAGACTTCTGGATCGGGTGGACGCGATTCACCGCCTGACGAGAACCGGTAACAGCAGCCGTTGCTGCTGACGAAGCCGGCATCGATGTTGCCAGACATGCGCCTATATCGTAGCGAGGGAGGTGCGGAAAGTCGATCAGTCGCAAAAAAGCCATGCCATGTATGATCTACTACATTATGGAGTATTCTAGGTGGCGCGAACGATCGCGAAGATCATCAGATCTACCAAGAAGAAAAGCGTGTCGAAGAGGACGCTTAGAGCAATGTAACTCAACCCTCGAGTTTTGCCACAAGATTCACTACATCCATTTCGCAGGCTGTAAATCACAGAACGCAACTAGATCTGAACAACCGGGCGTAGGTACATCCACCGACACCGTCGATCAGTACACTTCGATGCCGCTGGTTTCGCCTCCTCCAACCCATCGCGTTGTCACCGCCAGCCGTCCAATCCTGATTACCCGGATGGGGTAGATGAGAAAGCTACAGTCCAGCTCAAAATGCAAATTTCAGACTCACGATACCTCAGCATAATGTGCAATTTACGACATACTCAAATCACAATTTGATGCTTACGAAAAAGGGAGTATGTAAAGCACCAGAGGGTCGCGGCGGATGCGATTCACCATCATCCTCAAAGGGCAATGGTTCAAGCTCTCATGGTCCAAGACATGAGGGCGGTGATTTTCTCCACTCAGCATACGTCATGCGGTCCTTCTCTCTTGTCGATAATGGAGGTCACGACCTAAGCAGTGTCTGATTGATCAACAGATCGTTAGGACAGCGTCGTTCGCGCACATTGTCATTGACGACCGTCCAGATCGGTAAACCCACTCTTGCAAGCGTGACGCCCTCCGTTATCGGACGGGGACCATCGCAGACCATTGCAGGGAGGGTGGAGAGATGGATCGTGGTCCTCATCGAGACTCATGAGGAACTTGCTCAACACAACATCCTAGTTTTGACAAGGCCACTTGCCCAAAACGCTCGAAACTTTTGGTCCACGTTGATCTCTTGGAGACACGGCATGCCATGGTAGTTGTCAGTCGGATATCAAATTGAAGCACGAGGGGAGCATGGTCAACTGCCTATCGTGCAGAATCTGTGGCTTTCGTTAGATCTGACGCACAAGCATCTCGCATTCGTTGCAAGCGCAATGTAGAGGGTTGCCGCATGCATTGCAGTAGACTGTTACCACGCATACCACCGGTCAAGACCTGAAGATTGTCGTATAGATCCTGAAGGCTGACTGAACTAGGCTTTCGTGCAGGAGCAATACGAGGAGAGCTCTCGATCCAAGTTACCACCTATCCTCGGAGACTTGGCAAGACACTCTTCTGATGCCATTGGGGACAGTGCAGTGCCTATTATCACGTCGATTCGGAGATCTTCGTAGGAGCAGGGACTCGTAGGTGCAGCTGGAGCCACAATTCAGTTTGGGTGGCGCCTTCGTATGGCTACAGTACTCGAAGCCTAATCGACTGGATTGGATGACGCCTTTTGACAGGTGAATCACGTCGTTGCTTTCGTCCATCGTTGTCGACCTCCTTCCTATCGTGCCTTAGTTTGATCAATGGGCCACTTCCAACAAAGTTGAATGTCAAGCCATTGTGTGATAAGCACGTCAGCCAACTTGCGAGTCAATCATTGAGGTATCGACACTTTACCCAAGTCATCGGTCACACATGAATAGTAAAAGCAATCACTTATGCCGCTGTGGCTGCTATAGCGGTTCTTCCCTTACGATTGATGAATGGCTGTGAGTGATATAAAGTCAATTGTGTTTGCCCGATTTCCAATGAACTCAGGGTCCCGCCGAATTGAGTTTGGCCTTGTGGCTAGTCGCAAGGCTTCCATCCCAATCAAGATAGCAAGCAGCGAAGGATATACGCTAGTGACCGAAAAAGGCAGCGCCCCTGTTTATCCTTGGAATGATCTGACTGATATGGATTGCTTTTCGGGTTGGCAGACTAGCTTTCAGGTTTTCATGGTTGATGCAAAATTGAAGATTCCATGTAGCTGCAGAATCTTTTACAGAACGGTAGGCTGGCTCGACCAAAAGTCGTTCGACAGTGGTCTCGGAATTCCGTAAGCTTCACACAGTTGGTCGCAAACGACGAGCGAGGAATCCCAGACTTGTCTGAATTGGTGAGGCTGGAATCTGGTGCATGCCCCTTTCGTCGAATCCTTGAGATCGCCTAACGGCCCGTGTCCCAGAACCGTAGCCCGCGTGCAACACCAATTTTCTCGGTTGAAGGGAATGGTGGATGACGATTGGCCGTTGTAACCAGCAAGCCTTGGAGGCTTGAGGATCGACTAACGCGGGACGGGACAGACGATATGAGGTGAGACGCAGGCTCATAGCTAGCATTGGAGAGTGGTCGTAGAACGGATGACACCGAGGTATATCAGAATGGTGAGGAAATCCACGAGAGAACGGGAGAGGTTCGAGAATATTCTAGTAAGGGCTTGCTCGCTTTTCATCATTGATAACGAGCTGCCATCCTCTTGCGAAGAAAGCCAAGGAAAAGTAAGGAGCGTCATTGAATGTCAAGACGCCAGTAAGAGATTTTCCTTTGACGTTTACGAATTCATGTGCACCAGTGAGAGTCGCAAACATCCAACGACCGATTTTTCGGGCACCTTGAATGGTCTCCCACTGTTGCTTGTTCTCCGTGATGGTCGACTAGCAGCAACAATGCCAATGATGGGAGATCATGTACGGAGTACACGGTACGGGCAAGTGGTGGATGATAGTGATATGGCACAGTTGGTGGCTACAGTGCCGTCAGCAGTTGGCTGGTGAACGTCTCCGGCGATCCTGGTCTGTGATCGGATGAGCACTATCACGATAATCTCGGTGAATGAGTGGTAGAGATCGGTAGCAGGGGTGGGAATGAATCGGGTAAGCCGGGTGGCCGGCATATCGAAGGGCCTTTGACTTCCGGGGAAGCGGTAAAATACCTTAGAGTTGAGACGGTTCCTTCCACCTATCTGGCCGCTAAGGGCCTGAGGACTGAGGAGTGAAGCCCAAGGAATGCTCGAGATGCATGGTTGCGTCTGGGGCTGCTTCAATTGACCTTTTGGATTGAGAAATTATCGATGAGAAAATTCTGTATGGAGACAGCACAGCGCTTGCAGGAAGTGGGAAGCTAGCTCCTGCCGGGACTGGAGCGAATGCGGGCGAGTTCATGCACGTACGGCATCATGCAGCTGTCAAAAGCACGTTGGGGGCTTGAGTAATGAGTGACCAATTGAGCGGTAGTAGAAGCACGGTGGGGGCTGGAAGGAGCACGAATTGCGTGGGAGGAGAAGCAGAAGTAGTAGTTGTAGTAGTAGTAGTAGTAGTAGTAGTCACGAATGCTCATCAATTAAATCTACTACTAAGACTTGCATCGGCAATTAATTTCCAATGACGGAGCCTTGCGCAGGGGTGGGAGAAGGAGTGGGATCGTTGGTAATAACTAATAACAGTGGGCGAATAAGATTTATTGTTTCCTTGGCATCGTGCATTATTTTAGTACTTACGGTAGTACTTACGTAGTACTACTGATTCCCCCACCAAACCCCATGCAGCCATGATGTGCGACTCTCGACGAAACAGCGGAAGTGTCACTGTTTCCTATCACCATCACACTGCAGATCTGTAGATTGTTGGAAACTGGAGAGAGTATAGAGCCATTGGTGGGGTGCTGGGAGAACGATCTTGGATGGTAGAGAAAGTATCATCTTGGTCCATCTTGGTTTCTGCTACGAGAGTAGTAGTTGGTAGAATATAAGAGTAGCTGTTGTAATCGAGCATTCACCCCTAAACATCCGTTGATCAGACATCATCTCAACGTCTTCGTCTAAGTGAAACGGGAAAAGCCATGAGAAACCGTTCCTTCCCCGGCCAGAACAGATCCCACAGTTTGCATAAGGTAGAATAGTGAGCGGCAGCTAGGAGAGTAGTGCGAGCGGAGTGTTTATGCCAATGGCCAAAGTAAAGAGGAGCCCTTGATCACCATCACCCCCTTGCCATCACTAGCGAAACTACTTCTCCTCTTAGCTTCAGAATTCAGAATTCAGAACTCTGAACTTTCTGCTTGAGGAACGACGAACCCTCAATCTTAGCTAAAGAGCTGCTGCCCTTTCCCATCTTCAACCAACCACCCAAATCGCGCCTTCTCACCACCAATCCTCCTCCTTGCTCGACGCATCGCTCATCCTTTTTCCTTCAATCGCAGGCCCGGCCCTTGCATCCAGTCTCTACTACTGCACCTTCTTGACAACTTTTGCTCACTGAAAGCATTGCAGCCCAAGTCTACACAATTACCAATTCAACCCAGTCCCAGAAGTCTGCTCAGCCGCCTCACATCTAAGGCCCGATATTTCTTACCTTCTCTACGAACGCTGTGCCATTCGCTTGACAGAAGAGAATTCCACCTACCCTACCGCCTCATACACTCCCTGGAATATTTGTGTCCCCCTGAGTGGAGGAACATTTGTGCTACCATAGTTACGGACGTGACCGAGCGCGATTGGTTCGTGGGGTATGCATGCGTCTAACATTCCCCACACTATTTTCATTCCTTCGCCCACAAACAGGGTCCGGAATCTCTTCAAGACGCTGGCTGATCTTGCTTTGGTTTCAGACTTTCATGCTGAAGGAAAACACTCAGAGCGTTGGAGAGTCATACTCCTTGTATTATATCCACCAACAACATCGAGGACCAACGGCCAGCTGCTACTTCAAACTCCGAACAGGATCTTCGTCTAAGAAAAGACTGTAACATGGGATGCGGAACATAATGGACTGGCCTACCCATACGAGCATGGTTGTTGCACCTCTGAAGATCTCGAAAGCCATGTCATCAAAGACAAGTAGCCTGTCCGAGGGGCCTCAGACTGCAACCAGCACCGCGGATGGTGCGTGGGGTAATCAACAGTCTGGACAATTGACTCCACCTCCGACGCCGCATGAGCCAGAGGCCACTTTCGAAAGGTATCATGACTTTCATACTTACCTGCGAGCCTACTACCCGTACCACCCAACCTGTGACGACCAATCTTCTACGGTCACGCTGCCATTGAATGGTGGAGATGTCATCCTAGTCCACTCTGTCCACACGAACGGCTGGGCAGATGGAACGTTATTGACCTCCGGGGCTAGAGGATGGCTTCCAACCAACTATTGCGAAGGTTATGACAGTGAGCCCATGCGCCCTCTGATGAAGGCATTGACAGTATTCTGGGACCTAGTCAAGGGGAGCGACATCGGAGGACTGATCATTTTCCGTAACTCGGACTATGTCAAAGGTCTCGTCGGAGGTGTTCGCTTGATGCTGGTTCGTATCCCTTTCCAAATTCAATTCAGCGTGCAAAAACTACTAGAGACTTACCACATTGGCAGATCAATACCAACTGCCTTAACAGAGAATCCGATCTCGTTCAGTCCCACGTTACGTTGCGCAAACATCGCAAAGCGCTTCTGTCGGATCTTTCCTCGTTCGTCAAGATTACCAAAGGCTTGGAATGCCTTATCAATAACTCGTCTGGAAACTTGGATGTTGAGCTTGACTTGGATGAGATGGTGATGAAGGCTTTTAAACTGGTGACACGTGCAGTCAAGTTTCTCGATGTCTGGGAGGACCTTATGCAGAGCATTGACACTGCTGGCGGATGTACTAAGCTTATGCACGTTCCGCCTACGCCTCCTGCAGAGCAGACCGAATTCGGAAATGTAGTGGACGATCGCGAAATCGCTTCGGCTACTAACAGTCCAGAGGCAATCAGCGAAGAGGGGTTTAATTGCGTCGAGCATACGAGACCCCGCTACAGTCGTGCTTCGCATACCTACGTACGCCCTGGAAGTTCGAATTCGTGCAGGCAATCTTACAGACCGCCTTCCAAGCAAGCGAACAGAGACTCCATCTCACATCGTACCTCGTGCATCATTCATCCAGGGTCGCGCAATCTAGTCTCGGTGAGGCTGGGTAACCTGCATAACATATTCCTGACATGTCTGGGGTCTTTCATCGGTCTCCACATCCAATCGAGATCATCATCCGAGATTCTGCTCACCACCAAGCGAGCTGTCGTCTCATGCCGAGATATGCTGGAGCTCGTTGGGGAGATTTGGGAACGAGACTGGAAACGCTCCGAGAACCTTCAAGAAGCACGAGACGACATGTATAGGAAGATCGTCGACCTCGCCGAGGCTGCCAAAGACGTTTTCAAGCCCATGCGATTCGGAGATGACGACGAGATGCTTCTGGCTACCGAAGGTAGACCACTCGTTGAAGCTGCAACGGCATGCGTGCGTGCTGCTGGTGAATGTATAGCTGAATCTCGATTCGTCATCGACAGGATCGGAGACTTCGAGTTCGAGCCTTTCGGACTTGGGATTGCGGAATTCGAGAGTACAACCCTCACGCCACCTAAGACTCTCGATGAAGTGGAGGAAGACCAGCGCAACACTGTTACCGGAAGCTATGACACCTCACCAGAGCCACAGGTCGTGGCATCATCTCCACCCGCTATCGAAGTATCACACGAGCAACTCCCGGTTGAGGCGTCAACCCCGACCTTAGTTTCTATCGAGGTTCCGTCAATCCCAACCGATGTCGCAACACCCCAAAACGCATCTAATGACCTATTACTACCACCATTACCTCCTTTCTCTGGTTCATTGCTGGTCCGCAGCGAAGATTGCCCTTCCCCACAATTCTCCACCTTCAGTGCTAGCGAAAGTCAGAGGACTGGGGCCGGGCATGCACGGACAGATAGCCTTGGAGTCTCGAGCGCCGGAGACAGCAGCATGCGCGATTCGGAAGGAAGCTCAGGCTCAACACGTGCTACCTCTCCGGATGCGACTTATGTCGGTATCGTAGGCGCCACCTCCTTCGACACAGATTCAAGTGGGAGTCAACCTACGCTCTATGGGGAAGACGACGATGACGAGGCAGACGTACACGAAACAACCTTTGCTCATGAGCTTATCTACAACAAGGAGGGGCACATCACTGGAGGTACATTACCGGCCCTCATTGAGCGACTTACCACGCATGATTCGACACCAGACGCTACCTTCGTATCGACGTTTTACTTGACGTTCCGCCTCTTCGCTACCCCTGCGGCTTTCGCCCAAGCCTTGATCAGCCGATTTCAGTATGTAGGCGAGAGTCCACGAATCGCCGGCCCCGTCCGATTGCGCGTATACAACGTGTTCAAGGGCTGGCTTGAATCACATTGGCGCAACGACTGTGACAGCCCGGCGCTCGAGCTAATCCAGCCGTTCGCTCAGAGGCAGCTGCAAATCGTGCTGCCCACAGCTGGCAAGCGTCTCGCCACCCTGGCATCAAAGGTCACCGCTGCTAGTGGACCGTTAGTACCAAGGTTGATTTCCTCCATGGGAAAGACCAACACCTCAATCGCAACGTATATTTCTCCAGATACACCCCTACCTATGCCAATCATGACCAAGGCTCAAACGGCAGCGCTGAAGGCCTGGAAACAAGGTCACACCGAGATCAGCATCCTCGACTTTGACCCGCTCGAGCTTGCCCGTCAACTCACCATCAAGAAGTCGCAGATTTTCTGCTCCATCTTGCCAGAAGAGCTACTTGCAACGGAGTGGATGAAGAAGTCAGGGTCCATGGCGGTCAATGTTCGAGCAATGTCAAGGTTGTCGACCGACCTTACAAATCTCGTCGCAGACTGTGTCTTGCAGTTAGAAGACCCCAAAAAGCGAGCTGTCATCATCAAGCAATGGGTCAAGATCGCAAAGCAGCTCTTGGAACTAGCTAATTATGACTCCCTGATGGCCATCATCTGCGCCCTCGATTCGTCGACCATCCTTCGACTGAAAAGAACGTGGGAGCTTGTCTCGTCGAAGACCAAAGCCACTCTGGAAAACCTCAAGAGTGTAGTTGATATCTCAAGAAACTACACCATCCTTCGCCGGCGGCTCCAGAATCAAGTACCGCCATGCTTACCATTCGTTGGCACTTATCTCACCGACCTAACTTTTGTAGATGTAGGTAATCAAACCACTCGTCAACTTCCCAGCGAAGGTGTCGAAGAGAGCAAGTCGGTCGTGAACTTTGACAAGCACATGAAGACGGCGAAGATAATCAGCGAGCTTCAACGTTTCCAGATTCCTTATCGCTTTGCCGAGATTCCAGAACTCCAAACCTGGATGCAGGATCAGCTCGTCAGAGTTCGGACATCGGACGAATGCAACATGGCCAATCACTATCGACGTTCACTCATACTGGAGCCGCGAGAGCAGATGCAATGCAAGGCCTCACCTGTCGAACCTCAGGCACCGGTGGCATCTAGCAAAGACAAGTTTGAACTCTTCGGCATCGGCTGGTCCCATCATTCTCGAGAGAAGCTCGCAGGTGCAACCTCATAATGACCGCACAACATCACGAATCTCCTTTGAGCGATACCATTCGCCTTCTTGTATTCTAGCGCAGGCGTACGCGATAACGGTCACCAAGAAAAGATACCCCGTACACAGGTCGCGACCAAACGCATTGCATCCTCCGGTGTTCGTCTTCTCATTGTATATTTACAAATGTGCATAGATTTTTGTGTATGTTCGATCACACTGTATCATAGACGACAGATATGTCTTTTATGCCTGGCCTGTTCTAATTCGCGAGGCTGGGCAGAGAGGCAGAGCCTGGTCGAACGAATGAAGGGACACGGAAAAGCTGGCGTTTTCTTTCTCTTTTCAGTCGATGATGATGCGACGTTTTTTATGTTCTGGCCGTGCATTTGTCATGGGCATGTGGATGGATGATCACTCGGGGAACGGGACTCGGGGAGCATTGTTCGTTTATAGTGTCTGAAGTATCAAAACCTTACTACAAATTCACATCCCTCTCCCTTATCCCGTCCTTTGTTTGTTTCTCCATTGTTGTGGCTATCGATCTTACTTACCATGAGTGAGGGAGTGCTCTGGGCAGCTGAACGCCCAGCCGGACCCCGAGTCGAGGTTCAAATGAGAGCAACGAGGATTTGTTACTTATCTGGCAACCCTCGGTTCGATTTCGTAGTCCTGCTCACTCTCCGTAACGGCAAGGAGCCTGTTCTATTTCTCACGAATGGTTTGCAGGATATCAAGCAATTCCAGTCCATCAATTCGGACCAGATCGTGCAATGCATCGACAATGACACCGGTGAGCAGCTGCAAATCTTGTGTCAGGGCCCGAAGCCTTCATATTTAAGACTTGAGCCCAACCGAGGTGGATACGTGAGCTTCACAACTTGCGACTCCCCCAAGCCATATGAGCTTGCATTCGACACCTCGTCGCTCCTTCCAGACCACCATTATAGACTCCACTTCAATCAAACAGACTCCATCACGCACTGGCCGTCAGCAAGTGAAGAGTCATTGGACGCCCTATCCCCCGGCCCCGCATGGTCCGCAGTAGACATCCCTACGCCCTCACCAACCACAATCACCTGGACACTGGTTGGCGATAACGATGTCACCTTCACGACCCTTACCTCCCCCTCCGCACCCCCCAAAATCACCGCCACGCTCTCAGCCCCCCCAACCTTTTCGCTCTCCAACAACCCTCCCTTCACATTCACCCTCACCTTCTCCACCGACCCCCAAGCCGCAATAACAGTCCTCGCAGAACGTCCCCGCGTCGCTCGCAACGACTCCGACGTGGAGATCCTAGACGCCGAAACAGGAGCGCGTATCGGACCGGAGCCGATCGAGGATAATCTAGATGGATCGTGGCAGCGGGAGGAGTTCTTGAGCATCGACGGTACCTACACCGAGACGAGAACGTTGGATGCGGAGCGCCTGACGGAGTTTGGGGGGGAGGGGATGCGGGTGGGGCGGGAGTATGTGTTGCGGCATTTGGGCGAGATGTGGGGATGGTGGAGTGGGGATAGGGTTGATGTGGTTATGGAGTATGCGGGGGAGAGGGGGGGGATGGGATTGGGGAGGACGGAGGGGATCAGCTTTGAGAGTGGAGGGGAGATGAGGTTTAGGGTGGTTGAGTAGTGGGAGGTTTTCGAATGCGATGTTTACGTTCGATATTCACAAGCACATGGTGGGTTAAGTAAGAATAAGCATCAGGTAGCAGCATAGGATTTGTTTTTAATATCGGTTGAAGCATCTGCTGGTTGCGATCCTTCTACCTATTCGCCAGTGAACAAAAGGTGTCCCGGGAAAAAAAACAATTGGAATGTCAAGAGTTGAGTATGACGGTCACCAACCAAAGCAATGAGCTTTTCTTTTCTTTGGTGAGCGTGGAAACGGCGCCTCATGGACTTGCTTGGGTGCTATTTTTTTAAGGCCTTGGGTTTTCCGTGCTTGCAGGGCTGTTTCCTTAGAGACACCACGGTTCGGTCCTGCACTTTCGGGTGGCGTTGGCATAAGCTGAGTGCAAGTTGCGTGAGGTATTTGCGTTGTTGCTCGAACGAGCCAGTGTGATCAGTATATGGCGACTTGTACACGGTGGATGGAGACACGGTCTTCTCAACAGGAGGCTGAAAGAGATTCGTGTCTTTGCACCCAAGCCGAGCGAGTGCAATGCAAGGCTCGTCGCTTTTCGGTAAAATATAAGTCAGCCTCCTTACCCAAGATTTCGATAGAACAGACACCTTTTCAGACATTTAGAGTAGTCAATGACAGCCAAATCATCCATCATACCCCTGAAATCGTTCAACAGGTCTGGGCCAGCAAGGGTCTAATCTTATATAATTGTGTGAATACTTTGATACTGTATTGCCAAATGCAATTGTAGAATTATTTCATAAATCCCCATCTTCCAACTCGACACGGCAATTTCTGTAACGCAGCGTCACCAGAATCATCAACTGGCCACGGCAGCAGTAACAAGAAATCCTCTGGACCCGTCACTGCTGCTACCGGCTGAAACATTCTTGACGCCTCTGTCCTCCATGACGACGTAAGCAGCCCACCCATATTCGCAATCAGCTTTACATGCAGCGTCCGTAGATTTCGCATCAAGCTCAGTGCATGCCAGACATTGTGCCATTCATGCTCGTGGTCCCTAAATTTACTCTGATTTTCGATTCCAATAAAAAAAGGTGGTATCTTCATCATCCACTCGAAATGTATCGCGCGAACCGCATCTATGCGCGGAGGAAGAAGGAACCCCGGCAGCAAGACGATGCAGTCTGGCTCCGACGTAAGAAATGTATTGCTCGAATAGAGGATGTCGATTGCGGAGGAGTAACTTTTCCCCCCAAAAATTGAAAATCAGCAGGCTTGCTCCTGAGGGATGCATCAGCGTCGGTACATACACCTTGCGACACGTCAACAGTAGCGGCAGCATCGATGTATGTATCTCAGCCTCCGTGAAGCAAGTTGCCCGCCTGCTCGCGCCTTGTCTCATCTTTCGCTCGGGACCCCCCGAAAAGAGCGCTATCAGCCCTGCGCGAGCGGGTCTAAGCTCATTGACCATCTGTAGGCTGATGACATTGCCCCCAATGCAGGCCTCCCATATCTGAAGCCTAATCTCATCGGGTAGCTTCGTGAACAGGGGCGATTGGTCCTGAGGTTGTGTTGTTTGTCGCATTGGTGCTGTGAGTGGGATTGTCAGGGCGCGTTTTCGAGGCGCTGGGTCCCTGACATCTCCTTGGATGTACTCAATAGGTGAGCCAAAATGTGGCCTGAAGAAGGACTTGAGGGGATTGACCATGATTGAATACTTAGGCGTCGACCAGTGCTGTGAGAAGGTTGCTCAGATCATCAAGGAGAGAACCTCAGCTGCTGCGCCCCACCTGTTTGGATCCTTCACGATTTTAGTCTATCTGTAATTTAATATAGATATATGAAGCTACTAACGTGAGTAAATCATATTAAGAATATAGTAGATATTTATCTAATATAAAATATTAAAATTAACTTTACTATTTTAATATCTAATCTACTAATTAAAAGTATTTTTTAGTAAAACTTAAATTAAGTATAATATAAAAAGAAATATATATTTTATAAGTATTTAATCAAAATCTATTCTTTCTACCTTAATTTCTTATATATATAAAAATAAGTTATTCTTAACTAACTTAAAATCTATAATATAAAGATTTCTTTTCCTTTCTTACTTATATAATCTTAAAGGTTTTTATTAAGTCTTATATTATTATATACCTTCTAACTATCTTTATATCTTATATCTTCTTTAGTAGCTTACTCCTTCTACTTCCTTACTACTTCCTTTAAAGTAGCCGTCCTACTCCCTTTCTTAAATAAAAATAGTAATCTTAACTCCTTAGTTTAAGGTATATATAAGAGGTTCGAGGTAGATATTATATATATAAATATATTAGAGGGAGGATAGGATAATTAAAGCTAAGAAAGGAGTAAGTATATAGAGTAATCTAGTTATCTTACCGGCTTTCCACCGTCTCTTCCCTCCTCCTGCTCGAGAACCATCTCGTTGATCCCGAGCCTGTCCATCGCATCCTGTACCTCTCCCTCCGTATCCATAACACCCTCTCCCTCCCCCTCCCCCTCAATAACAATCTCCGCCTTCGCCCTCATAACTTCTCGCCCACCCTCCGCCTCCGCCACCACCGCCTCCGTCGCAAGATTCCTCTCCATCTCCCTCCTCCTCGCATCCGTAAGTTCAATTCCCTTACCCGCCATAACCTCTCCAATCTTCTCCAAAATCTCCCTCCTAAGTGTCGGCCTCGGCAACGCCGCCTTCTCATCCCTCGCCTTCGCGGCCGCTTCCCGGGCCGGGCTGCTGAGCATCGATCCCCCGCTCTTGGCCCAAGCTTTCCACTCCGCCTTCCTGCGCTCGCGGTTGTCGAGCGCGAGCTGGTAGCGCGGTTCGTGGCGGGTGCGGTACTTGGAGTATTTGTTCCTGAGCTCGTCGATGACGCCGCCGGGCATGGGGGCGCGGAGGAGCGTGGGGGTCCAGGTCACCTCTTCGACTTCGTAGCGGAGCGTGTCTGCATCGTGGGGTTCTTTCTCTTTCTCTGCGGCTTTGGGGGCTCCAGCTGTGGGGACCTTTTGCCATTTGCCCGATGCGCGCTCGGAGTTGGCGATGTAGCGGCCGTGTCGATTGGGCAGTTTGACCATTTTTTCGATTATGGTGTCGCAGGTGATGCCGTCTGGATGGGTCATTTGGCAGACGACGCGGACGGCGGAGAGGGGGAAGGGGAGGGGGATGGTGCGGATGGCGATGGAGTTGGGCTCTAAGCTGAGGACGGAGGCGGGTACTTTGATGTCGGCCTGTATTGAGTACATTGTTAGCATTGTTGGTGAAAGAAGAAGTAGAATGGGGCTTGCGAGGTGCAGCTCGAATTTGTAGTCAACAGACCAACCCCACGGCCAGTGACCAATCCAACCCAAACCACCCTCCATCAAGATGTACGGCACAGTATGAGACAACTCACAAGATTCAAGTCCTCAATCACACATTCCCCCTTCTTTTGCTGAACCTCACTAACCGTCCCTATCTTCCCCCACTCCCTACTCGCCGGCCCCTCCCTCGCCACAACCATAACCCGATCCCCAACCTGCACCAAACTCTCCTCCCACTTCGTCTCCGGGGCCATATGCGGACTCCGCCCCTGCCTCGTCCTCTGCAGCCCCTTCACCCCTCTCAACTCCCGCACCTGCACACATCCATATTGGGGGTCTTCCGCCGCTCTGTCCGGCGCCAGCGGGCCGAGCAGCCAGTCTTCCCGGCGGGCCTTGCGGGCAGAGTGGACGCGGTGGCGGAGGTCGGCGGAGCGTTCTCTGAGGTCGCGCGTGGTGGCTTCGATGGCAACATGGTCCTTGGCGCGTTTGGGGGTCGTTCTGGTGGTTGCGTGGCGGCATTGGGTGCAGAGGTAGCCGATGGAGGGAGCTCGTTGGGGTGCTCGTCTTAAGGAGTGCATTGTAATGGACGTTGTTGGTAAAGCTGGGGTTGGGAGGAGACTCAGGAGTGGTAAAGTCAATACTCAGCCCTACAAGATTTTTGTTCTTCTCGAGGGTCGGTGTCGAAAGTCCTGGCCGACTTTATCGCCTAAATCCGGGAAAACGTCGGCCAGGACTTTGACACCGACCCTCGGCTACTTCTTTTCTATGCTCAATGTAAATCAAGGTGCAACTTTCACCACATCAAAAGCTCTTCATAGCCATACCCGGAAACCCTACGACACTGAAAATCAAGTTCGTATTGCTCTCTCAGATTCCGATGCTCAAAAGTCTATAGTACACTCTATGAGCACGGCACTCGTCGCAGGGGTTTTTTCCCAGATGAGTGTCACATTTGCCAGGATACGGGATATCTAAATCCCTCTACCACCGAGTCTATAACGGCATCAACCAGTGATATCAAAGCCAATGGATCCATCATATGATATAGGATATTCTACGTACGTACATATAGTAGTATACGCCGACAACACTAAAAGATGATGAGCTTCCATCTACGAAAAACTCCTCCGCAGCTTAGCTCTTCACCTACGACATGAATTGCAATCAAATATCAATCAAATTTATCAATGATCTCATATCCAACCCGCCCCTACCCCAGTCTTAAAAAAGCTTGAAGTAGTAGCGGGAGATTAGAGGATTAGCAATTAGAGATATATTATACTCATGCACGTCAACCGCTAGGAACCAATATGTATATATTAAAGGAGAGGAAGCGCTTGATCCGACGTATATCTATCTAAGATCCTGACTTATTACATGCAGTAGTCGCCACAATAAATCCCCGACCAGCATATCCTACTATCTAACCAATCCTACTATCAGCCCTCCCTACCTACTATCATACCCTCCCCTCCCACCCTACCCTACCCTCCCTCCCTCCCTACCCTGCCTACTATCCAACCTACCCTACCTACTATCATACCCCTACCCTACCTACCCTCCCACCCTCCATCCATCCCCATCCCCATCCCCATCCCCACCCCAACAACCCACCCTCTCCCCCACCCCCATCCCAACCATCCAACCACCTTCTTTCCCGCCCCCTACACGCATAACGACCCGTCACTCCCTCAAACCCATGCATGCCTGCCTGCATGAAAGATCTACCCCCAGGCCTCCCTGTCCAGCCTACCCCACAAACTTCCCCGCATAGACACACGTAGCAAGGTAGATGCAGATGCAGACGCAGACGCAGAATACTTCACACACACACACACCCACACCCATACAGTACGTACCCTATACCCTATAACACTACTTACCCGCTCCCTCCACCAAAGCCAATCAATCACTCAATCAATCACTCACTCGCACCTATCAACCCCAACCCCAATCCCAATCTAACCCTCCAAACCCAATCCCATCCAATCCCAATCCAAACCCTCCAATCCCATACCTCTATATAAATCACATATAAATCCCATATGCAGGTCCGGCTGTCACTTCACTTCACTTCAAGCTTTCTTATAGAAATACCTAGAATATGTACGCACGCCCGCACACGTGTACAAGGATAAGTACCTAGAGCAAGGGAGGTAGGTCCCGTCGTTGAATTCCTCCTAGATACTTACTTATGAACCACGGTATCTAGAGTAGAATCGTTCGATATTTGCATTTCGTCACGGCCCATGCATGGTTTGGATGGGAGAGGAGAGTAAGGTGGAGTAGAGTAGAGTAGGGGGTTATCCGTATTCTAAGGTACCGTTGTCGGGGTGGATGATGGCCCGCCTCCGGGCATATACATAGGTGAGGACGAGCTTGGAAGGTGGGGAGGAGGTCAGGTGATTTGTGGTTGGGAATGTGATTGTGGAATATGTATCGAAGATAGCTTGGAGATATCTAAGAGCAAGGTAAGGTACCATGCAACCAACACACCTCCCACCACACCAGCTAATTTCCACTTTTCCCACTTCCCTATTCATCGCCACCGCACCATTCCACTCTGCTCAGCGACCCCTCCACCAACAGTAGCCATCCACAACGGCCTCCCAACTTCCACCGCCACGTCACCCAACCCGTCTCCTCTTCCCTAGCATCGCCTCGCAGCGATCCCCCCACCACACAACAGCATTGCAGCCACCCCGTATAATTCTATTCCTCAGGCGGAGTATCCCCTCGCCCAAAGCTCTTTTGCACAAGAGAGCGCCAGTAATAGCACAATCCGAGCACAAACAAATGAAATTCGTAGAAGTCAAAGGAGCGTCGTGAAAGAACGTACTTCGTCGGGTATTTCCGCCGACCGTGATATAAATCCCATATATGCAAATCGTGACGTGTCGTAAGATTCGTTTCCGTGTAATGTACAAATCCCCGAAGCCGCGTCTTCTCTACCGCAAGCGCTCAATGAACGGCCGAAGACCTTCGCACCAGCGCGCCAGCAGGCCATACGCCCTGCATCCAGCGGAAGAAGCCGAGTTTCCGCTTCCGCCGCTGCGGCTCCTGCGGCGCCACCACCTCCATCGGGCCGACGATGCCTTCGTCGCCTAAGGCAGGGAACTTGCCTTCGCCGAGCGAGGGGAACTTGCAGTCCGGCTTCGGACTGTTCTTCTTCGCGCCTTCTATTGACGAGACCTTGACCAAGGGCACCGGCTTCTCGGTAGTAACGTCTGGCTGAGCGTGAGGCGCGCGTGTGGCAAGTTCGTTGCCTTGGTTGAGTTCCGGGATGCGTGAGAAGGAGAGTTCGACGTGGCGCTTCCACGTGGCGTCGATCTCGCTCCATTTTTCCTCTGTCAAGTGGTAGATCTTGGATGTGGCGCCGTTGTTCTCGCCCGTTCGCGCGAGGTGGCTTGTGTATTTTGATCTAGCAGCCTCCCAGTCGGATCGCAGCTGCTTGCACGCCACCAGGGTGGTCTCGGTGGCGATATATGGTTCTGGCAGTATTGTGAAGTTTGCATGGCCGAGCTGATTGGCCCACTTGTCTTCCGGATCGGAGATGGTCATTGGGGGGATGTCGCTAGAAGGCGCGATGAGTCCCAAGCCACGTTGTCGGTGAAAAGACGATATGGACGGTCTGGATGACAACGGCGGCGACGGTAGGCCTGCTATCCGAGGCGTTGGTAGCGGACTGTTGAGCACCGAAGAAGCTTCGGGGCCAGCGACACTAGGTGACTGTAGCGGGGATTGATATGGTATCTCCCTGATGTCTGCTGGTAGCTGGGTCATGATGGGAGGAAGGAGCGGAGTGGTTGGTTTCGCTTGATCAAGGACCTCCTCCTCGTGTGAAAGGTCGGCCTCTTCAGATTTGATCAGAGCGAGATAGGCATCTTCGAAGCGGTCGTCGACCACACTTCGTCTTGGTGTCGGTGGTAGCTGAGTTCCCTTTTGCTCGCCCAGATCGACGGTGGAGCCAGCCAGCGATGGTGCACGCGTCGAGTTGGCACGTGACCTGGCGGGCTCTTGATACCGATCGGGCATGGCAATCGGAGGTGAAGCTTTTCTGCCCTTGAACTTGCGCGACAGGGAGCGCGAGAAGGACGGCATACGCGATCCCAAGCGCGAAGTGAGGCCATCCATCGGGCTCAATGGGACATCTTCGGCACGTCGCCTCTTGGCGCAAGGGTTGGGCTCGAAATCGCCATCGTCACGAAAATCGTAGGCAGACGAGAACTCATGAGCAGCTGGCTGGTACAAGCCCCATTCAGGGTCGGATGTCATCGACGGGACTTCTTCTGCAGATGGATCAGTCCTGAAATCAATGCGCCGAAAAGCACACCTGTCTGTTTACCTTCGTATGACCGCCGTCCCTCAAGGCCATTGACCATTTCGTAATCCTCATCCTTATCATGTGGCTCCTCACGAACGTCCGTCAGAGGTCGTTTGCTAGAGCCATAGCCGTCGATCGATTCGCGCAAGGTTGGCGAAGAGGCGAGAGAAGATGTTGAGCTGGGAAGGCGAGAGTGACCACGCGCAGAGGAAGTGGGACTTGTGGCTGAGGTCGAATTGGAAATGGTAGAGGAGCGCGATGGATGTTGTCCGTGACTTGTCGATACGGACGATCTCCCTTCGCCATCCTGTCTCATTCGAGCCTCTACCAACTGTGGCAGCATAAACGTCTTCAATTCACGACCGCGCATGATTGCCGCGGTTTGGTTAAGTGAGGAACTTCGGACCCTTATGAATGCGCAGCCATGGGATCAACAGAATGAGGCTATATTTGTCGGGTTGGTTGTGAGTTTCACAAATCACTAGTCGCCGAAGGCCTTAGTCGCTCCGAGCGGGCAGAATCCGGATTTGGAGAGACTGGATAGTTGCGATGAGTTGTTGTCTTGAAGCATATCAGCGCGCCAGTCTTGATTCGCTCCCGTACCCAATCACCACATTGCGTGGCGGCTTCAAGGCTTGGAAGATCCGAATAGATCTGAGACTCACGGGCACAAGTTGATCACCGAGTTAGGCCAGTATTTGAAATCCAATGAATCAATTGAATATGGAACAAGTGAATCCGAAAAGGGAGTGAAGGCGACACTGATCAAGTGGGTGAAGGATAGAAGGGTCTTGGATTGGGTACACGTAACAGAGGTAAACAAAGACAGGCAGAAGGTGAGGTGAGGGAAGGTAAGGTTAGGTACAGATGGTGGGTGAAGTGTCAAGTGTCAAGGCCTGATGCGCTTGAGGTGGTCTGCCCTTTTTGTTCTCCCGGTTCTTCTTTTTCGCAACTCTGGACCAGTGGAACTTTTTAGACTTTTCACCAGTCCACTAGGTACTTACTTTACCATTCGATCGTTGTGACCGGGGGAAGGGGGAAGGGGAAAGGGGGGTCCAACAACGGGGCTACTCTACTACTAAGTACTAACTACTAGTAAGGTAGTGTCTGGCACATCCCATCCCTGCGGGCCGGATGAGAGAGATTTCCAATTGGCTGCACGTGCAACTAGGATCTCAGTCCCTGATTTCATTCTACGCTAAGAGAGCTAAGAGAGCTAAGAGAGCTCAGAGACCCTGGCCTTAGTGGCTCACAAGCAAGCTAAACAAGGCTAACAAGCATCAGCCATCATTTTGCCTCTCGTTCCTGGCAGGCTACCTTACCTTGCTAGCAAGCTGTGCAAGCCTAACCTTGTCGGTGCCGGAGTCAAGCCCGGTTTCTGGCTTGCGATGGTGATCATGTAAAGTACTTTAATATACGCGTCGAATTTTTCAATGTTGAGGAAGGATCTCCTTGATGACAGGGAAAAGCCAAAGAGACAAAATATTCTACTGCAGGAAGTATAGTAGAAAAAAGGAAATCCTTGCTAATTGCGACCGCCTTCTACCATGTACCCTCGGGCACTTGCGTTTCCACGTATGAAAATGTTTCGCCTAACGACACACTTCACCACTGCTCCATGCGTCCAACCTGATTTGTCAAAACTCCCCGCATCCTGTCAGTCAGACACTGACACCTCAACTGCACCCGACTGTAAGGGTCTGGGGCGATACACCGCAGCGCAAGGAGGCTTTTCATTTCCTATGCTGCCATCACTACTTGAACATTACCTAGGTACTGACTACCTACAACTAGTACAGTCGTCGCGGCCCCAATACAGTGGAGACGAAGGTATAGCCTCGGCACACCCTCAACCCTCCCTGATGGCCATGCGCTGTGCCAAGGCCCTAGGGCTGCGTGGTTCGCGCAAGGGTCTCAGTCAGCCCTCTGATTTGCCAGTCATTGCACTAAGAAGGACGCGAGAAGTCGGCTAGCCCTTCCCTCTCCCTCCCCAGCCACTTTCACCTCTTAGTGCATTGAGACCTGCGCCTGGACCCGGACCCAGAAAGATCGTGGTTTCCGCATTTCCAATCGTTCTGTCAGCCTGCGCGGTGAGGCTTGTACCCATGAGCGAATTCATCTTCACCTCAACTCCTTTGAGCACCGACATTCATATCGTCGATTGATGCGTCCCAATTACTTTTCGTATTTACTGCTCTTCGCTGCTTGGGAATTGAAACTGTGGACTCGCCGAGCATAATCGGTACAGCATTCTTGCATCGCAGCTCCAGTAGAGGAACGAAAGCCCTCCCTTCGGAACATCTAAAACATCGCGTTAAACCTCTTATGGATATCGGCTCCTGTGTGACCCGATATGAGATATGAGATATGAGATCACCAATTTGGGAGATATGTGGACCTCCTCGGTCACTATCTCCTCTGAACCGATGTCATCCTTCTCAGCGGTTCTTTTGGCGGCTCTGGCCATGACGCAATTCGCATCGCTGGAACAGGCAGGTGTTGAAGATTGGTGAATGTTTTTCACGAGCGAAATGAATAACGTTGAATAATGAGAACGAAAAGCGGGTGCTAGGGAAAGGCTTCTGTCTTCCGTGGCTCCATTCCTTCCGGTGGTCTGAGCACTTCGATCCCTCGTCACCGGGCACGATGCTAGTGCACCACACTGTACTTACTGCCTCACGAAAAATCTCTTAGATGCTTCGAATTTCAATAAAGGATCTGACATCTCATGCCGTCTCACAATCAGATCCAGTATTGACTCCAAGTTCTGCGCTGCTGCTCGTTCCCCTGAAACTGGTTGCAACGGTCGTTAGCTTGCCGCATCGATCAACGGGAAACGCGAAAGTACCTGAAACTCAATTATGAGAACGTCTTGGAAGCCTTCTTTGACCTTCGGCTCTTTGAACCTAGCTGCGAAGCCTGCGAAGGCTGAGTGAGGGAGTATCGTCCGTCCCTCCGGGTTGAAATTGCTATCCGAGAGCGCTCTGACAGTATCGTTATGCTCGCAGAGCTTTGCAGGTGCCGTGAAATGAACGCATCGAATGGGAATGTCAAATCGCTGAGCCAATTGCACCCAGACGGCCCTGGTCTCCGGATCTGCGTTCGTATTGTCTATAGTCCGGCAGGTCAATGACTGGGTCAACCATGGTCCAGCAAAGGTGGAAATCGTACCGACCGCAACAGACTTTTTCCTGGACAAAAGAGTCGATGCAATCTTCAAACACTTGTCGCGCTACAGAAAGAGCCACGTAAGTGTTCGAGACTAGCAGGCGTAAACAGCACTCACTGTCTTCAAGATATCCTGGTTGACCCGCTCGTAACTCAAGGGCTTCAACCTCGTCCAGTAGAAGGTGGACTTGCCGGCACCCGGACTGCCACACATGAGGACGATGTCCAGCGGATTCCTTTTGTCAATGGAAGTCGGTGCTGAAACTCGAAGGGTCAGTAGTTGCGTAGCCGCTACATAGAAACAATAATAACATGCCCGAACCTGTTGAAGTACATGACGTTGCGTTCACCCAATCGCGCGGATCTATCATCCTTGTGAATGGTACCGGCTGCTCGTTGAGAAAATACTCCTGAGGTGTGTTGAAGGCGATGCCAATGTTTGAGGCTAGATCTCTGCCCCCTGCTCAGTATCTTATTTCGTTGCACGGTGACAGCTTACCTATCTGAGCACGAGTGATCGGCTTTCGCATTGGTCGTGGCCGGTCGACCACCAGCGTCGCCAACGAAGAAGCAGGATTCCAGATCGGGCCCGTCTCCTTCGTCCAGATCGAGATCTTCAAGCAATTCCTTCCACATTCCAGTTCGTGGCTTCCGGTACATGTCGCGAGTCGTAGCGGCAAGGAGGATCACCGCGAAGTCGAAGTGGCTGAAGACGGAGCTCACCTTGTTCTTGAACGTGGAGAGGCTTCTCTGATCGCTTTTGGCGTTTTTGGGGTCAATTCTAAGGCTGACGCTGCCTTGGTTCGTCAAAATGGCAATCGCGTAGCTTGAGAAGATCAATGATCAGCGGGGTTGTACGAGGCAGTGGATGACCTTGAAGTCCAACTTCTGTTAGGCTACACACCCATCTGCATGCAATTTCCTGAGTACACTGGGGACACTCAAATGCCACCAGCGCCAGTCCGTAGCATCCTTGGCGAAGATATTGCCAGAGGACGTTTCTATTAGTGTAGAGTCCTGGTAGCATTATAATAGTCAGCCCAGCCTACTATACCACACTCAGGGAGCATTAATGACTTACGAGGTCAAACGCTGCAATTTTTCGTCTTTTCAAAAGCGGAGTGCTGGCGTTGTCGACGACCTCAGGTTCATAGCGGGCAACCAGGAGGCTCTCCTGGATAATTCGCCATGTGATTTTCTTCGGTTCTTTCTTCGAGACAGGAGTGAAGAAGCTGGCAACGGCTTTCTCTGATAGACGTCCGTGATATCAGCTACTATTAAAGTGGGGCTTCAGCCTCGTTGCACTTACTCGTGGTTGTGGACTCGAATTTCCGCTTTTTGGGGGGTGGTGGGGATACAGACATCTCCCTGTCAATGCCTCTCGGTTGGAGGCTGCTAGTATAACGCTCGAATGAAACAAGCGTAGTTGAGGATTCTAAGCGAATGTTTTGCAGAGTGCATACTCATTTGCGTTGCAAGTGTGGAAAGGTCTCTTATCCTGATCGGTCACTCTCGCTTTTAGACTCTAGAGCTACTCTTTCCCCAACACTGGTGATCAAATCAATGTCATTTAGGATCGATCGTCACCTGGAGTTCCCTAGAATCCATGATGGCTTTTGTATATTGCCCTGAATACTCTCTATCTGATCGCTGAGACAAAGGATTATATAGAAAGCTTTGCTGAAAATGCTTTGTCCGAGCCTGTCGGCCTGATAATTATGTAGGAAAGGCCAGCACGAACACCAAGGTACTACTGCGCTCATAGAGATGTTCGTCATAATCGACAATTAAGATGCATGTTTCAACCATGCAGGGGTATAACCGCATGAAGCAAACGCCTCTGATTAGCTCGAGGATTTTCCAACCAACACCTTACATCCATTGCCGTTCCGACCACATTCCCTCGTCCATCGTCCTTCATAACCTCGGAGGACAGAGATGATTTCCTTTCATATTCATTGGTATTCCGCATAGTAGCTCACCGTTTGTCTTCAGCGTCGATATCTTCCTCATTAACCTCCCCCCAACCAGAATTTCTTCGGCTGATCGGGCGGTGTACTGGGACTTCACGAGGGCTGGGGAGCGTACTTTCAGCACTCGCTAGTCCACCAATGCTTCGAGTAATGCTGTCATTCCTGCCATGGCTGATGAGCCCGCTCCTAACGCTGCCACCGTCGCCTGGGACATTCTGCTTTCCCGCGTAATAGCTGTTGCGCTCGCTGAGAAGCGCGGGCGCAATACCCGAGGACGAATAAACACTTGCTCTTTCGGTATTTGCGAGGCCAGCGCTGACCTGGCGACCCTGATGGTGGCCTGTGATACTTGCCTGATCATTATGGCTCGAGCTGAGGACACTAAGTGGCAGGGATTCTCTGCTGCCACCGAATATTGATGATGGAGCAAGGGCACGCACAGAAGCGTTGGTGTCAACAGAATTGCGTCGCCGGCGTTTAGACGAAGAGGCTAAGGTCATAATGGAAGCATTATCTGTCAAGCGATCGTTGGCCGTGGCAGTGTTGTATGTTGCGGGATGACCACCGCTAGCCTGATTTGTAACATGTGAAGGAATTGCAGATGCGGGAGGAGAGGACGGGAATTGATGTGAGAATTGGATATTCGAGTTTTGATGGTTCGGGTTCGACTGCGGTACAGCCAACGGAGCATGTTGCGCATGAGTATTGTTTCCGCCTAGAAGATTGGAGGGTGCAGTAGACTGTATTGTCGTCAATGTCGTTGTAAGAGATCTTTCGGACGGCGCTGGTGAGGAGAACGTGCTCCCTTCTCCTCCGCCCAAACCATTTGAGCTTACACCTCCACCGAGCGTAGCCGCAGTCCTAGCTTTCGAAGGAGCTGCATCAGAGACCGTTTCCTGAGTGGTGGATACTGTCGGTGCAATGGACTTGTTACCGATCGTCGGTGGCTCGTGGCCATCACTTGAGACTGGTATCGAGGCCTTGCTGTGCGAAGCAGAATTGCAGCTTATGCTTCTTCCTGACGGAGGCGTATGAAATGAGAGGTGACCATTACCACTATTGGGTACCGAGGCATTCAGATTCGACTTGACTGGTATAGGAGATGGGTTATGGTCGAAAACGTTTGCCTTCTTGGCCTTTGGATAAGCTGGTTGCTGGTTTCGTTTGCTCGCGCTATTGGGTCCCGAATTGGAGGATGTATGCTTCAAGCTTGCCAAACGTTTCATCCAATTCGTAAAAGGCCGCCTGCGCGAGTGACGATCTGGTATGCAATTAGCGTTTAGAGAGGCTCCAGGAAGACGGCGCAAAGTCGTGAACGCTGGCATTCAGGAGGTTACGCACCTGGTGGCCTCGGGGCCACTTCAGCGCTCGCCATGCTCAAAAGGTGGTCAGCTCGCCAATGAGGTATCTTAAGAGCGCGTCTGATTTATACTCCGTTGTATTTCAGGTATACGGTGAGATGGTATGATGATTGCTGCATCTCCGAAGGATCGAGCTTACGATTGATCGGCACAGCGCTTGAGGCTTGCGCAATGAAGAGTTGCTGACTCATCAGCCTAACGCCTTTTGCAAAGGTGTGGTACTTGATTTTGCACCATCCTCGTTACCCTTTGTACCCAAACGTCGTTTTCCACTTCGATTGATCCATATGAGTACCTATACCACTCCTACCACTTCTCCCATCTGTCACTGATGGTGGTACTACCACGCAGTGAAAAGCCCAGCACCACTCCCGATGCTCCTGCCGACTCGAGGAAGCTACCTGAAGGGGCAGTGGCGCCCACCTTAAGCTGACCGGTGGTCTGCTTGGAGGGGTTCTCATGATATGCTGTTGTTGCAGATCTCCAGGTCGCTTTTCGGTATACCTCCAAGGAATTAATGGAAAACACGATTCGCTCAATCCTACCTCTGCCTCCACATGTTGCCGCGCAGATCGCATCATCTACATCTATACCTTCGCTTGCCAGTGTCGTACTTGGCCTGATAGCGAACTCGCTGGATGCCGAGGCTTGCAAGATCGATATTAGCGTCGACTTCAGTCGCGGCGTAGCCTCGGTGGAGGACAATGGAGTGGGAATTCCGCCCAAGGAATTCTCTGATAGCGGGGGTCTGGGGAAAATATTCCGTGAGATTTGCGCTCCCTCATGATAGTTATCGCTAAGTTATTCAGATACGTCTAAGAATCACAACTCGAGCGATACCTATGGGAGAAATGGTACCTTTCTAGCCTCTTTAGCTGCCCTTTCAACCCTGACAATTACATCGCATCACTCCGCCCATCTCCAACACGCGTCTCTGATTCTGCATCATTCAAGACCAGCAGCTAGGTTGATCCCTGCGCCACTCCACCTACACCTCTCCAGCCGAGAGCATGGCACACGAGTCACCGTTCAAAACCTTTTTGGAAGCATGCCTGTCAGAATCAAACAACGGGCACTCGACTCTGCAAGTGGAGAAAGCGAGAAGCACCTTGAGTCATTGAGGAAGCAGATTATTGGCCTCCTATTAGCGTGGCACATGCCTATTACCGTTTCCTTGAAAAGCGCTAAGAATAACAAGGCACTCCGTATACGGAGCAAGAGTGACCTGAAACCTAGCGAAAGGAGGGATGAGCGCTCATTGAGAGTTCTGGATCTTCCGTTGGTGTGTAACATTTTCTCTCAAGCTGGATATATCGAACCTTCAAATTGGGGCGATTGGATCAAGACCTCTGCTCGGACACCCTTCGTCAAGATCAATGGTGCCATATCCCTAAGACCTGCGCCATCAAAACACCTGCAATATATATCCCTAGGAATCAGTCCCATGAATGCCGGAACGGGCAGCAACGTCCTTTATCACGAGGTCAACCGGCTGTTCACTCTCTCCAGCTTTGGTAACCAAGAAGAGGCACTAGATACTGAAAAGTCACTCAAGACCGAAAGGCGCAAGGACGGACGATTCAAGCAGGATGGCTTTACCAATAAGCAACTCAAAGGCGAAGGAAAAGGGGTAGATAGATGGCCAATGTTTTACATCAACATTGAAGTACAAGGCGAAAATACAAGCCACAAAGATGATGTCGAAAAGCTAGGCGAGAGAACCTTGACGGGCCTTATCAAGGTTCTTGGAGCGATGACTACAGGATTTCTGGACGAGAACCATTTCAGGCCACGAGCTAGACTCAGAGCAAGAAAGATTACTGAGTTGAGGACCCCAGACGTATCAAGGAGAGGCCCAGAATCACAGGGCACGAGCTTCAGTAACGTCCCTATGAGTAGAACGCAAATCAGGCATGAAGACGACCCATTCAATGGATGGGGTCGTATCAAGAGTGGTGTTCGAGTCAAACCTTCGTGTATTTCTCCTCTTATATCGCCAGGTCGCCAACCCATGACAGGCAAGGCCTCGAAAGCTACCAGTCCACAGATCGACTCAGGCGCGGCCTCCAACATTAGCATCGTTGAAGCCATGGACGCCACGCACGATGAGAGTATCATTGAGTGGAGAAATCCGATCTCCGGGGCTGCAGTACTGGTGAACGCTCGAACAGGCCTGGTGGTCTCAAAGCAACCGTCCACAAGGCCTGCAACCGCCCCATCAAAACTTGGGTCACGCCTTTCGTTCACTACAAGCAACCTTCACACGAATCCACTTTCCAATGGGAAAACGAGACTCACACGTATCATGTCTTCGTCCTCAGGGACAAAGGCAGGGTCATGGTCCAGTGATCTTCTCAAGACGTGGCAGAACCCTGTCTTTGATGTGACAGAGGAGGCAATCCCTCAAGTGTCTCTCGATGGACCGTCACTCGAGACGTCCGATACTCTTCACGGCCGTCATTGCTGTCCGGATATAGAGATTGAAAAAGCATTCAAGCAATCATCATCCTCTTGTCTTACTAAACTCTCAAGACAAGCTCTCAAAGATGCTCGGATTATTGCCCAGGTTGATCAGAAATTCATTCTTGTCTGCATGTCTGAAAGCCCAGGCACCGATGGCCAGGGTCAAGCACGGCAACTCCTTGTTCTGGTCGATCAGCATGCGGCAGATGAACGGATTAGAGTCGAAGGTCTTCTCGCAGATCTAGATTCAAGGCCGACATTGTTAGTCAAGCCCATCGCCTTTGAGATCCCTGATCGTGAACGTGCGCTTCTCGACCGACATCTTCCATACTTCACAACGTGGGGAATCAATTACGACGTCAAGAAAGTAGCGGACTCCGCGAAATGCAGGCTGACAGTGAAAGCGTTGCCAGCAGCGATAGCTGAGAGATGTCGAGTTGAACCAAAAGTTCTAATCGAGCTGCTGAGAGGAGAAGCATGGAAGAGAGAAGAGCTAGGGCTAATCCCAAAAGCTATCGATCATGACGCCGGCCTAAACGTTCCACAGGTTCCGGAAAAGGCAGGTTGGCTTGCCCACCTGAGCAGCTGCCCTCAAGGTCTCCTGGACATGCTCAACTCCCGAGCCTGCAGAAGTGCCATCATGTTCAACGACGCTCTCACAAAAGTCGAATGCGAGACTCTGATACAACGACTTGCCGAGTGCGCCTTTCCATTCCAATGCGCACACGGAAGGCCGAGTACGGTCCCGGTAAGTACCTCTTCAGCTCCGCTATTCCCCAATCTGGAAGTTCTCCCGAACCTTAAGATCTGTTCCGGCAGCCTCCCACTCCTTAAACATGTCTCTGAGCTCATGGTTTCTGCACAAAAGGAAAATGCTGACTCCTGAACTCCTTGCAGCTTGCGGATGTGGGTTCGGATACCGGATCTGTTGTTGATATGGAGGGATCTGAGGGAAGCTTCTGCGGTGTTGAAGACGACCCGAGAGCGTTTGGAGAGGCTTGGAGGGCGTGGAGGGGGAGTAGAGAGCGCTTGGAGCCGCCGGCGAAGGAGTTGCCTTCTGCACGAAACTGATGTACATAAGTGGCTACGAAGAATACGGCATTCCTTTCGTGGAATCTTATATCTACTATGCATACATCTTCCATACAACATACCTACGTCGAACCAGTCGCCCAAACGGAAGCTGATCCTATTCCTAGCCCCCTGATCCGATCCCCCCATCAGGAGGCCTATGTGTTCTTCTCTGTAAGGTATATCTATCTATCCAGCGGAAGTAAGCCAGTTGCCGGATATACTACGGTACGTACCTTGAACAATACGATATATGACGATACTTACAACCTTTGTTCTTTGTTTATCGCAAAGGAAGGAAGGATTTTGGAATGGTATTTGGATTTTGTTATTTATTATTGAGGTATCAAGGTATAGGGTAGGATATTAAGAGATTAAAGAGTGGAGACTGGAGGTTAGAGGTTGGAGATTGGTGGTTGGAGATTAGAGATTAGAGGTTAGAGATACGAGGTATAAGACTAGGTAGGACTACTACCTAATAGTAAAAAGATGTTTATATAGGGCGGCAGTACGCGTACACCCTATCCTAGTCCGCGTGCACCCCGTCCTGATGCGCGTATACCTCAGTCCCAGTCCGCGTACACCTTATCCCGGTGCGCGTATACCTGTCCGGATTAGGTATAGCGGACTGCTAACTAAGTAAACCACTAAATTAGACTATTAGGCCGGAAAAATTATCTAAGGTTTTTAGAACGCCTAAATTATACGTTTGCCGTTATCTTTATAAATAGATATATTTATACTATAGATATTCTAATTAGCTAATATCTAGCTAGCTAGGTTACCTAATAGGTTACCTAACTAGGTTATAGTATTAAAAACCCCTATATACGTCCTATTATTAAACCTAGCTAGCTATTCTAATAGCTTACGTACCCTACCTATAATAGCTTACCTACCTCTTACTATTATTAACGTAGTCCCTCGTTATCGCCGACGTGCTAGTTAAGCTAGAAGGCGCGTCGCTAATAGGTTACCCTATAGGCGAGCTAGTAAGGACTAGGCCTACGCCGACGTACTACTACTTCTTAGTATAGATATAGCTCGTCTACCTTATATATTAGCTCCTCCCCTTAGTATAGATCTAGCTCTTACTCTACCCCTTAGTATTAATAGCGGTATTAATAGCGGCGTTAATAGCGGTATTATACCTCCCTTACCCCTAGGACTAAAGTATGCCTCGTCGGCAAGATCTCAACTCGCCCCTATGCCCTTGGCAAAGGCCTTCGGCCCGTAGGCCCGGGGCCGCTCCAGGCTCCAAGGGTAGCGTCACGTGACTGCTAACTAAGCATTTTTTTAAAATCTACTAGCTAGTAAATTCTACGAAATCACGTGACTGCTTACTAAGCGAAACGACGTCACGTAGCTGCTTACTAAGCAGAACTTTAAAAGTTTTGATGTTCCATGATCGACGGGGGACTCGGGTAGCGTACCCTGGAGCCACCCCCAACGCCACCCTAAAAGCGACCCCGGAATCGATCGATTCAGCCAATTTCTGCGCGAGGATGATGCGCTGAGGTAGGCCTGGGTAGGGGTTGATGGCGTGGTAGCCATGTTGACTTGGTATATTGAATGATGTGATAGCGTTGCTGTTGCGCGTACCTTGACGCTATTCCCTAGCGCCCGGAAGCCTAATAATGGTGTTCCGTAACGCTATCGCTTGGCGCCTAAACGCTTAATCTTAGCGCGTCCCTTAGGGCCCCAGGCGCTAGGTAGGTTGCCCTTACGGCCCCTGTAGCCCCGGGCGGACTCGTGTCTGCCCCTGCGGCCCCAGGGCAAGCTTTCTTAAACCACGGCCCTAGGGGCCGGCTCCAGGTACCCCTCCGGGTTTTCAGAAATTGCCGACGCTCTAACTCTTTATTAAGTATATACTCTTCTACTTAACTAGCCGTAATAGCTAGTTAACTATTAACTTAGCTCGTTATAATAGCTACTTAGTCAGCCTTACGTTAACCTCGTAAGGTAATAACGTACTTAAAACCTAAGGGTTTATAAGTAGTAGACTTATTAAAGGCTTACTCTCGCGTATACTTTTTAGTATTACGTTTTTTATTAGGAGCTCCTAGTAGACGTCCTTTTAATTTAATAATAGTAGGTTCGCGTATTCTAAGAAGCTTATTAGTATTATTATTAGGAGTATCTAATAGGGGCTTATTACTATTACTACCGCTATCGCTATTACCTTCGCGGTTACTATTACTACTAACGTAAGGGCGGCTAGGGAGCGCAGGCTTTTTAAATTACTAATAAAGGTAGATATTATTAATATATAAAACCCTACTAGGACCGCTTATTTATACCTTAATTTTATAGGAGTATAGAAGCCCTATTCCCTTTATAAATAGCCCTATATATAGCTTTATCATATAATAAATTACCTTCTAGTATTTAAGGAGTATTCGCTAGAGGGTAAATAGTATTACTTTTATAAAGAGGTCTTAAAAGACTATAAGTCTAATATCTTTACTAAGTCCTAATTTTACCTATCCTATCCCGATATTATAATTTATATATTAGAGTATAAGGAATATAGTAATTTAGTTAATAATATACTTAAGATTACTTATAAAGCTATTAGCGAAGTATCTTATAAAGGTATTAATATACTTACTAGTTAAGATATAGTTTATCTATCTCTTAATCTACTTATTACTACCTTTACTATATAAGGTAGCGCGATTTCTAAAGGTAAGTAGTTAACTTATCTAGTATAAGATAAACCTCTTCTTAAGTAGTATAATATAATCCTAAAGATAATTAATAGTATTAGGGTAATTATTACTATATTTATCCTTTAATTTAATCTATTCTTCTTTAAATTCCTATTTAGTCTTCGCGTATATAATATAATACTAATTAGTAAAGAAAGCGTCCTATTTATCCTTATTATTAAACTATAAGTTATATTTCTTTAGTACGTTATTATTAATATACTAAATATAGATAATACGCTTAGCCTTAGGAAAGACCCTACTAAATACCCTAATTAAGGCCGCCTTATAATTAGTTAGAAGAATATCTAGATATAGGATTTTAAGCTCCTTATAAAGTTCTTATAATAATTATAAGATAAACTAATAATCCTCGGTATATTTACTTTTTATAAAGGTAAAGGCTATATAAAAGGATATATTTAGGCCTATTACCCTAGTAATTATTATAAGTAGAAGCTTATACTTATTTATTTTATAAGTATAATTAAGGATTAGGACTTTATAATTATACTTAAAAATCTCTTATAAGGACTTCTATATAAAGAATATATTTTTAAGTCTATTATTAATCCTATTCTTTTATACTTAGACGAATTAATTATTATACTTATAAAGGTCTATTATTAAGGCCTACTCTAGTATTAATAATTTAAGCTCTATAGCCTTAGTAGCCTTTTTTATATTATAGATATCTTATATAATAATAAATAGATTCTCTTTATCCCTATTAAAGAGAAGGCTTATAAGAATTATTAATAGCTTTAATCTAGCCTTAATCTAATTAATAATTACTATCTTAATATCTCTTATTTAATATCTAACTCGATATAAGGGATATATACTAGGTAGTATTAGAGGATAATTATAGCTAATATCCCTAATATCTAGAGTTTATAGGCTATTATTATTAATGAAGGTAATAATCTTAAATAGATAGGTAATTAGCCTACTATTAGTTATCCTCTTATTTATACTTTTACTATTCTTTTTATATTTACCGTTATAGTTATAATAAATCTACGCGTAATAATATTCTCTAGTCTTCTAGTTTACTTTAGTTCGGCTAAATACTACGGCATAGCCTTATAGCTCTATATACTACTATAGCTTCTTAAGGAGGGAGTCTACTAAGTAGGCTAAGAGGTTAGTAGGTAGGAGTTTAAGATTTATAATAATAGTAAGGTAGTCGTTAACTTAGGAGAGAAAATATTAGAATATTATAACCGGTAATACGCGTTAGTAGTTTACTTAGTTAGTAGTCCGTTATACCTAATCCGGATAGGTATACGCGTACCGGGATAAGGTATACGCGGACTAGGACTAAGGTGTACGCGTACTAGAATTAGGTATACGCGGGCTAGGATAGGGTATACGCGTACTGCCGCCCTTTATATAAAGACGCTTATTATTCTTATTAAGTTAAGGTATTTAAGAAGAACTGCTTATCCCGTTCCGTCTAATTCTATCCTATCCTATCCTATCCTATCCCATCCTATCCCATCCCCTCCCCCCTACCATCCCATCTCCCACTCCTCTCCCCTTATCACAATCCCCGTAGGTAGCAAACTACATCGAAACCGCAGATAGCAGGGAATACAGGGTCCTATATGTAGAAATTAGAGGAAGGCTAGGATGGAGGGTATTGTTGAGTATAACAACTTACTACCTAGGCGTACGAGTAAGTAAAATAATTCGGACACTTTAGTAGGGACCTCGGCTAAAAGTGTCCGAATTATTTTGCTCACCTCGTGCCTAGGTAGCAAAGTAAGTATGATAGTCGTAGGTAGGTGCAGTCTCGAATGGGTATATTCTATGTTCTATCCCATCACGGAAAACCCAATCGGGAATCCCGTCCCGTCCCGTCCTCCTCCCATCCAACTCCAACCCCTCCTACAATATCCATGGCGCGCTTCATATCCACATATCCCCATCATTCACACATCATTCACACCCCTCCCCCCCAACCATCCATATCCCTCCCTCCCCCCTCTCTCCCACCCACAATTCTACTTCTATCCGATCAACCTTCCCAGAAACCATCGCCATCAAATGCGATAGATAGGACACAAGGTGTCAAGCAACGTTAGCGAAATAAACATCTCTCAATCTAATCAAATCAAACCATTGACCCCGCCATTTGCTTAAAGTACCCTAGTTGCTTACCTTACGTGCCTTACTACCCCAGCGCTGCCCTAAGAACTCAATCAAAGTAATTCCCCGAGCCGCGTGCATGGTTCGTTGATGGAGAGCTAGTGAGTGGATTGATGGCCTTAGAGTCGTGTTGTTAGATTAAGTAAGGTAGCAATTACAGAGATGGAATTAGCGTCACTGAGGCGGTGAGCGTCACGGAACAACGTATTCCACCATAGGACTAGGACGCGGAATGCTTGCAGGGATTGTCACAATCCTGATGTTGCTCCACGAGGTGAATATCTAGATTTATTCATTTCAAGTCGTGAGTGGTATATCGAGACATATGTACACTTGAGCGCGCTGGAAAGGAAGAAAGGGTATATCATCGACCGGGGATGCCACGCTATGCTGCCGCCGTGTCGAGTGCCCATTGTCCGAGTGTGAGGGCGACCAGCGCCGGCGAATGGCGGATTGAGGGATGGGGGTTGTGGAAGCATTGGGTGGGTATTTGGATAGCCCCGAATGTTTGCGGTCTCCATCTGAGATGGTAGAATATAGGACCGCACTATGGAGAGGAAGTGAGCGGGGAGGATTGGAGTGATGCTTCGTGTGGTAGAGGTAGTTAAAGAGTTTAAAGGAGACTTCGGAGATTGTTGAGATGGTTAAAGATGGTTAAGATGTAGCATCGAAGCTGTAGATGCGTACGGTGTAGGCAGTATGTCAATCTTCCAAGGTCGGAAATCGGCCATCTCTCATCCCCGTGCTAGATTTCTTCTTCCATCCAAGCATCTTCTTCCACGAAGTATCGTTGCGACATCTAGGGCTATGGCCCCCAAAGTCGCTCGAAGGCGGAGTGTTCGGCGGGGTCATTGGCTCCCCCGTCGGACTCGATGCCCCTGCTGAATCGTCGGTCAGTACTTCTGCGTCTGTGCTCCCACTCGATGTATGGCTTGTTTCCCTTGTCCGTCTTGTATGGGCAGGAGCGGGGGTAAGCCGTCCGGTTGGATCACCCTTGGAGTATTCAGCTCTCGCCTGAGTGACTTCCAAAGAAGACGTTGGAGATGCCCGTCTGGAAGATTTGCTCCTGGCCGATCTTCTCTCTGTTGAACTGTCTGAGCCTCCGCGTTTGCGCTGTTTGACATCCAAAGCTTTCTGCCGATCGTGGTTCGATTGGCGACATCTGGAGGAGGGGACCTCGTTCAAGAACGATATCAATACCGATTCCTCCATCAGATTATAGATAATCTTGACAGCAGGGTTCAGATTCTCGGGTTTCGGTGGAGTATGGTGGTTCGGTATTGACAGTAAGGTTTCGCGGACATTGCTCGGAATATTGATCTCCCGTGGTCCATCTGGTATTATGTAGGCATCGATCAAACGCTGCCATAGCATTCTGATATATTGGCATTCTTCTACGTTCTGCGTGATGGGGCCAACAGGCATCTTCGACGTGAGCCCGTTGTACCTTTCCCGATAGCGCTCGGCATCCATGGTGAATTCTAGATTCTCCAAGCAATGGTTCTGAGACAGGTAGGCGGTGAAAGCGCTGAGTGTCCACGGTGGAGGTGCGGCGTTGGACAGGACGTCGGGTAGTGTGGGTCTTTGGGGGTAGGATTGCCCCTCTGAATGATTGGTTTGTTCTGATATGATGACACTGCTTGGCCGTGCTGGTCTCACGTCTTCCATCGACATCGTCTCTTCGTCGTCGGCGTCCCAGTCCGAGACGACGATTGAGGAACGCGGCGATGTTTCTGGAGGAGGTGTGGAGAGATATGTCGTCTGTGGTGTATCAGGTTTCCGGCGGATCATGGCTCTTTTCCAGTCCCGTATTCTGGACCCTGTTCTTTCGCTTGCTGAGGCTTTCCTTTTCTGCGAGCGGCTGCGGCCCGGTTTGTAAGATATGGAAATCTCCGGATAGGCCACTTTGACCGTCGGCCTCGAAGTCTTCGAGGTAGGACTTCAAAGATCGGGTTTCAACATGGACTACTGACAATCGACGATCAACTGGGATCCTTGCTCCGATGAGGTTGACAATGATTCGCTTGAACAATTGGGGTGGAGCCTGATCAGATCAGATGCAGCAGGCTGTAAGTTTGCCACTGTCTGATGTAGCCCTTCTCTCGCTATTCTGGGGCAGACAAGGGTCGCCAAGGGCTCAAATTGCTCGGAAGGCTGCAATTTTGGAAGCAAACATGGAAATCGAGAAAGGCGGAGAGTGTGGTGATGCCGATGCCCTATTGGGGTTGAGTTTGCTTAACTAGCCAGGGTGATGATTCGAATTCTGGGGAGTTGTAGAGATGAGGATAAGTGAAGCAGGCCAAACGGTGATATTGATGATGTTTCATGTAAAGGGATTTCCCCAAAGTGATGCTCTCATATGCGACGCAGATGACTTGGAATGGCGACGAATGAAGTGGGAGTAAGGGCAGAGGGGCTAAGATATAGAGTGGAGAAGCGGCGAATGGGCAAATTGGGCTATGGAAGGCTTATGGAAGAATTCAATCAGCGCTAGAAGGTTTTCCCATTAGCGCAGAAGACGCCAAGATCAATCTTAAATTTGGCTCGCTTTTCCTCGTCACTTTTTCCACCAATTAGCGTCGCTTAAGGCTGAGCCTTGTCTGGCCTTATCACTCCTTTCTCCTTTCACTCTTTTCAGTCATCCAAACCCAGGGCTAGGGCACGGAACGGCTTCTGCATTTCTCAGCATCATACGTGCAACTAACGAACATCGACGATCCACAACAAATCTACTCCCAACACCCAACAGGCACTTCTCGTTGCTGGCACTTCGCTCCCTCGGTCGACGGTAATGAAATAATGCATCAGCAAACTCAGATCGGACGCTACTCACCCCATCTGCAGAGGCAACAAAACAAAGCAAAGTAAGACGGCCACTGCAACTGGTGTCTGTCGCAATCGCTCCAGCCTGTGGGAAGCACAAGCCACCCACTAAGTCGTAATCCGGCAAAGTGAGCTGTATTCGCGACATGAGAGGTCAACATTGAGCAATGAGCATCTGTCTTCACCCACTAGAAACTAGAATACTTCTACCCTGCCTTGAGCCGTTTTCTTTCGGAGAATTTGTGGACCACTGCCATGCGCAGCCGAAACCCCACTCTGTTCCCGAGTCAGGGTAGGCAAGGATTCCCGATGTCTTGGCCTTAGCGGTAGAAGCATTGCACGTGATTGGCTGTTCATGCTGTCCGAAGACGCTGCTTTACAGTACTGGCCAAAGTCATTGGTGTGGGAATATGATTCATGCACCCTAAGCCTACTAGTAAGTAGTAAGGTAATCCTGATTCCTGAACCCCGGATGATCGGCAGCAACGACAACACCTAATTGTTGCGCATAAATCTACCCACATTGCGTCGGTAGTACCCGCACCTCTCAGGTTACGCCTTCCTAAGCGGACGGCATCATGGGCCAGGTCTTACTGTGTAGGTATACATCTGTGAACGGTGAATCGGCCTTCCTAAAGTTCCGGTGTCCTCCTATTGACGCGCGTTGACGAAGACGGTCGGAAGACCTTGAACTCTGTCTAACGTCCAATTCTTCAAGCAACGGACTTGATGGTGCTACTGCCATGTGCAGCACAATCTCACAAGGCTGCGCCAACATGCATCACAATGCGTTGCCGCCATTGTCTTCGGTGGCCACCGAGCGCGGTGATTAGCTTTCTATCTGATGTCTTCGTCATGTGTCGACGTGGAGCTGATTAGGCACTCATCCCAAGTCTGATTTGCGGCTGTGCAAGTCGTGACTGCACCTAGCTTAATCCTCCCAATAAGCGGCTCTGTCATGCTCACTCTTTCCCACTACCCTGCATACCTTGCTTGCTGAAGCATACGCGAGTGCCGGGGGTGGTCTCTAGCTTAGTCATGTCAATATCCCATCCAGCAGCTTTCATTTGCTCAACGTGGTCATCCCATTGATCACATATCTCCCGTAGCGTCAACTTGACGACCTGAAAAACCTTGTCAGTCGTTGCGCTTGTCGCATCTTCGTCCTCGAAGCGATGAGCGACACACAGCCCAAGCGCCCAAGCTTTGAGATGAGCTTCCGGGGAGGCTCCCTCTTTGAGAACAATGACGGCAGTCTTTCGTGGGCTATCATACCAAACGAGGAAATCCTCATCCTTGTAAAGCCTTGTAAGGGTCTTCAAGACGGGAATGCCGTCGCGTATGGCGCCTGTGGCAGGGTGCGTTTTATTTGGCGCCAGCACCTCCAAAAGATAATGCAGGGGGACCCCTATTCGGGCTTTGCCAAACGGTGCCGAGCCTCTCCACCGGAGCACGCCGTCCCATTCGAATATTCGCTCGTGCATCGAGACCACTTCTGGCGTCAGGGCTCCTTTTCCATCGAGAAGGTTGGACAGGACGATATTGGCTCGTTGTCTGTTCAGGCTGCGCATGCAGACTGCTCTAACCGCAGCATGGTTTGTCGCCAAGTGAATCGACAGGAGCATAATGAGACACGTCCAAGTGGCCATCGGCGAAGAGACGTACGTAACAACGACGCTGCCGGCCTGCATGGGATAAGTAAATGCCAGATGCGTGGGGATCAAGGTGGATGCACCAACATCCCCATGAGCGATATCACTGTCTCTTGGCTAGAGTCTTTCTGTTTGAAGGTCAGTCTACATAATGTGCAGTAGCTGGTATGAACAAGGACCAGGTGGGGGGATATTCCTTTCAGGACGATCGAAAACACTGTGCAGACCGTTGGCGAAAGCCGATTGAGGCATGCACATGATGGAGGGTGGCATACCGCATTCAGCTCGCCAAGGTTCCCCCATTTTGCAAAATGAGCACTCAGACTAGCCTTGGAGCTGCCAGCCGCCACCCCGCAAAGCGCTCTCAGGACACTTGAGCAACCCAACAAGAGCACTCGTGGTGCTTTGGGCAGGATGGGTGACAAGCAATCGAGTACCATTGCTGTATCATTGAAGACATCTGCAGCAAGTCTGTACATTTTACATTCAGGCTCCAGTGCGGTCCCAAGCTGGTGTGCGAATAGAATCGTGGCCACCCTTCCCATACTCTCCTGGATGATGGAAAGTAGCAAAGCTGCTGTGGGCGAAGCGGACGCATCGCCTACCCCAACCCCTGTGTACGCAATGTTACCGGCCTGATGGGTCACCAAGCAACGACCAAAGCTCTCCTAGGCAGCTTACCCTCAAGAACTGCTCGAGAAGCCAGTAGCCCGGCAATGGAGCTCGAAAAGGCTTGCAGAGAGTCCTCATACCGTAAGTCAAGGGCAGATACAAGAGCTGAGTGTGTCGACTTACGTAGATTTGGTACCTTGCAGCGCTCGTCAGTTCGTATCAATCAACGACGGCTGCTTCGAAACATTTGGTGAGTAGATACCGTACCAAATGTAGTCGTTGGTCACACTATGTGGATATCCTGCTGGCAGAAATATGCCAAGGCATTGAGATTGTAGAGTGGACTCTACAACTGGCCTCTGATGGAGACCAAGCAATGTTCCATCAGCCTGGAACGACCTACGAGCGGCCTAAGTAAGTCCTTACGATTGTATCGATTCGGCCATCAGGAGAAGGGACGTAAGTAGTTAGGATATTTCCAGCTTCATCCTTCTCGGCAATGTTCTGTAGTTCCATGGCGAAGGACAAAGTGTGATATGCGGACTGGAGATGCCTTTCTTGCTCCAGTCCCTCAGACGGTTGCTACTGGTCGCTAAGCCCGTTCGGGTTAGCTACGCTGACGGGGATGGTGTCGACCTGTGCTAGCCCGCAGAGGCTTAGCGGCTCGCCTGCTGGCCAATAGCACGTCTGAGGTATCGAGGCAACGCATAACTCTCCCATCAAAACGCGGCTGGATAAGCACCTTGGCACCGTCCAACACAGGTTCCAGGAAGGCAAAGCTAGTACCAAGTCTTACTAGTGACCCAAGCAAGTAGCCCGGTCGAGGATTTTCGAGATTTCAAGCCCAAGTCGGCGAGGTTAGCAACAGATTATCAAATTCCATGCGATGGCTGGTTAGATGCCATCTGTTGATTGGTTGAATGAGGATCTAGAGATCTGAGGGACGGGTCGCGGCTTCCTGGATCGTCGATTCAAGCTCTAGCGTCCAGGGAACCACCCTTGTAGCATGTTGGTGATGCTGTCATGGCCACGCGAGTCGGTGAACGATACGCCTGCTCTTTGCCCCTGGATCACTGTTTGTTATCTGAGGCTGGATTCCGGTTGGCTGATCGGTCTGTGAAGCAGGCATTGCCAAGGTATGATTGTATTTAATAGTTCTAGTATGTTACGGTAGACTCAAAGCTTTCGAAAAATTGTCATCAATCTCAAATAGCCTAAGGTACGATTTGGAGTCTGGGTTACCGAAAGGCGCAAGCGTGTCCTACATGAGTAATTTTTCCCTTTCCTCTCTACGGCCTACAATCTATAGCAATTGAAATCATTCTTGGAGATATCTGGTCTTTTGAATCTCTCCTAGAACCACGAGCTGTCTTTCTCATTTGTTCGACATGCCTAACAAGTACTCACACGCCTTTGTGCTCTCTACTTACGGCTCTCATGGCCTCATTGACTTCGACAGCTCTCGTCCGTCGAAGCCTACCTCCTCTGCAAGCTCGCCCAGATCCTCCACCAGTCCAATCAAATCCAAAGCTCAGCCTTCGCCATCCATCCACCACGCCTCGACAGGTGGTCCTGCGCAGCGCCTTCGTCTAGAGTCTCCTACTCGCCCCCAATCCAAGCCTATACCCCCTTCCTTGCATAGTAAGAGCTCTTCGGTCGAGACACAGATATATGCGCCTTTGCCTTCGCTCACACCTCCACCTACGCGAGACGCTCGCTCCTTCGAGCCTGGGGACCACACGTTTGAACAGAAAGTCTTATCTCGTACGATATCGCAGCAAAGCTCCTCGAGCAAGACACAAGCCTACACTCCCAACACTACCCACGAGAGACGTGTCTCGCAAGGCTCGCCTTCACCACCTGTCACGCAGAAATATGCGGAGTCAATCTACAGCAAATTTGAGGAGCCTTTACTCCAGCGGCTGTCATCGTACGAATTAAACACAGAGCGATGTGACAGAATCTCAACGAACTTACAGGATTTCGCTCCTCAGCATCTGCCTTATGTTGAAGAACAACCCAACTGGCGTCACAGCTCCGTAGTAGCATTTGGAAATAAAAGCCATCCCTCTTCAGATACTATTCTAGCTTCAGCGATCCGCAGAGAGGATGACTCCCACAACCTCAAAGCTTCCCGACCGCCCCGGCGAGTACCACACAATCGGTACGGTAGAGCCCCATTCGCAGCGCAGCCCTTTGCTCCCGAACGACCCCCTTCCCCTCCAGCGACGCCGGACTCTGAAAGTAGCTTCTCCTTGAGAACCTCGATTGAGGAACCTGATCCGACCACATTGCCACCTCCGATTCCAGAGCGGAGCGCGCGCCGTAGTCCTACAGGCTCATCGTTGAAATTGAGTTCTCCTACTTCACCAACGTCAAATGCGGAATTCGAGTCTTCGAGACCAATGACATCCCCGTCGTCGAATTCTCCAAACTCACCAACAGGCACCACCTTCTCGATCACCACCCGTACGTCTTCGCTTAGAGCAGCTACCACTCCTCCATCTAATCTTCAAACCCTTTCGATGCCATCCGTACCGTCTTTCGATGATGAGCGGGAACTAGATTTTATGCCAGGAACTTTTTATATGCCATCACAGCCTTTTGCCATTGACGACGAAGATCTGGAATCACTACCGTCCACCTATGTACCATCTAATCCTGATTTTAACATCGAACCCTGGAGCAATGACAACACCGGGCCTGCCATTTTCCGCGATGGCGAGCTCAATTCGCGGCGACCCTCGACCGCGGGGCCGATAACAACACGGGCCTCATCATTTGACTCAGCTGCTCCTCCACCGATAGGAATGGAGAGACGTATACCCCCCCTCCTGACCGAGACCACTCCATCGAATACGCCGAAGACACCAAAATCCCACCAGAGATCCAAGCCGTCATTGATTTCCCTAGCATTCTTCCGCTCAGCGCCCAAAGCCATCCTATATTCGCAAACCAGACCCAGAACGCCACCAGTGCCTGTGTCGGTCTCAAGAACTGCCGTTCCCTCGATACCTGCGCTCTTTCCTGGCTACAAAGGCCCGTTCCCTCCTCCCTCAGAGAGGCATGGCGAACATAGTAGACGGGGAAGACGAGACGCGAACAGGTTGAAACAGGCGAGGGGTCGCAGCCTACCGCCAAGGGACTCGGAAAGGAGGAGGTCATGGTTCAAGGCCGATCCGGTCGAAAGGTCTTCTAGCTTGTGCCAGCCGACTGATTGATGAGGAGAGGATATAGGTTGAGGGAAGATTGAAAGATTGGAGCTGCGTTGACCAGTCCGATTCGGGGGAGGATGGAGCAGACGGCCATTCGAAAAATCATCCGCTTACAGGAGACGGAGCATTACTCGGCCGGGAGTGCTAGCTCACCGTTACCTTGCATCAATGCTACATGGCTACACCTTATCCTCTCCCTCCAGAGCTACAGCGAACCTCTCAAAGATCATACAATATTTGTGTTTAAATACCCACTACAGCGATATATAGCAATATACAATTCTCAACATTGACCCTTTCCACCATCACCCTCATCCCCATTTTGAGGGTTACATTTTTCTGTACAGCTCAACGAAAATCATAGCCCCTCATTGTGAAAAGGAAAGCTTTGATTTGGCTGGCAAGCGATGGGGGTGTCGTAGTCACTTGCAACCTTATTTTTATTCTCTCTCTATACAGTGGTTTATCCCGTAGAGAAGATACCGATGGCGGCATGGGTGCGCTCTGAGATGCCAGGGGGATGGATACATAAGGCGGGAATAGGCGGATTAGGGGGGTGAGATAGGGGATCGATGGTAGGAGGTAAGAAAGAGGTGAGAGGTGAGAGGTGGTTTTTCACCGATTCTAGATTTTTGGGGTGGGGAGTTGATATCGATCTTCGTTTTTGGATGTTGGTCTGTTGTTGTTGTTGTTGGAAGGGGTGGCTGAGGGAAGGGGGGTGTGGAGAGATGAGGTGTATGTATGTACGGCATTATGGGTAAGAGTGTGGTGATGGATGGATGGATTTATGGATGGATATTGTGGGCTGCTGTATCTTCAACTGGGCTAATGGAGAGGTTGGTGGTGGTGGTGGTGGTTGTTGTGTGTGTTGTTCGGCCTTGTAGGATAGTGTTTCTTTCTTTCTTGATGGGTTGGTTGTTGGTGCTGTTGCTGTTGGGGTTTTTGGGGGTGGTTTTGGTTGGGGTTTTTTGGTTGGGGATGGGGATGGGGATGGGGTTTTGTGGGGATAGGGGTATGGATGGGGATGGGGATGGGTATGGTTATTTGATATCGAATACTCCACTCTTTACTTCTAATTATGGCTTTGTTTGATTTACAGTGGGAATTTTATCATTTATCGTCATTGGAGTTAGTTTTGAGGATGTGCTTATGTATTATGATGATTTATGTATTTTGTTGTACGTGAGGATATGTTTCTGTTCTTTTGTGTTATGGGGATGGGATGGTTGGTGTGTGGAGTTTGGGTACGGAGTGTGGGATGGAAGAGGAGAAGGTATAGGGGAAGAAGAGGGATGGGAAAGATACTACACTTTCTGTTGGTTATTGTTCGCTTCTTCATAACTGGAGTTTTTATCACTTTCCAAGGGCGGTGGCTAAGCTTTTGGAATACTTTAGATATATTGGATTGATATTATCCTAGCACCTAGGTATTTACACGAAATTACAACTCGGCCAAATTTGATCATCTGTGCCATTTGTATGGGGTTGAGAGATCAAGATCATATGGCTGTACCTTGGGAGATGAACGCGGTTCAAACACCAGCTTTCCTATCCTGTTCGAACGTTGATGGCGCTTCTGAGTGGTCCTGCAAGATAAGCTTAAACACCTAGAATTAGATGGTTCGCAGCTTTCGGGTCAAATGGTTGATGTTTATGTTCACTCGATCGTATTCATTCACCAGCTGTCTTTGGTAGCGGCTTACGTTGAATCGACGCATCGCTAGCAGAGGGCTCGGCGGTAGATGGTGGAACAGATGGGTTCCATGATGCCTGCTCGTACACGGGCACACTTTCTCCGTAAAGTGGTCGATCATGCATGATATCCTGTACTTCGAAGCCGTCATCTTCGGGAGCTACAGTGTTGTAATACTGAATCCCTTGCAGGACCGCTGGCCTGTCGGTTATGATCGTAGAGTAGCGTGGCAGCGGTAAGATGGCGGGTGCGGGTTTCCTACGGAACGGGCTCGATCTACCAGAGTCATTCGAGTATTGCGCAGTGGAATAACCTGCCTCGGCGGAGCTCGAGCCATTGGGTGGACTCCCGGTTTCGGGGCTCGTCCGACTCACAGGTTTTCTGTCGATGGTATGTGTCCGTTGCCGAGGAGGCAACGGTGGCGGTGATCCGTCCGTTTCTTCATCACTGTCATCATTGTCCACAAGCGTGATTCCGCTCAGCTGAGCTTCAATCGCCGAAGTATTCAGTCCTTGTACCTTCTCAAGGGGGTCCTCACGATCTTCTATAAGTTCTGGCATCCTCAACGAGTTTTCGAATTTTTCAAAATTGGTGTTGAGTAATGGTGCCAATTGAGTTTTCCAATGAGTGATCATCCCAACAAGTATCCGTTGGATGACGCGTGATACTTTCAAATCTTCCATAGGATCGGGCCCGCATAGAAGGCTTGGAGCAAAGCAGACAGCCAGATTGGTCGGGGTCATTTGGTTCCGGTCAGAAAACTCGGCGACTCTGGATAGGAGCGGAAGGAGGTGCATGGTGAGTATCTGCCTCGACATCTTGCTGCTTATAGGTGACCACTCGTCGTCCATGGACAGCATAGCTAGGAGCTGTGGAACCTCCAAGGATATCTCAGGATCGCTGTAGAATTTCATCAAAGCCTGGTAGCTGGTGGTGGGAAATATGGGCTCCCGCAGTACTTTGTACCACAGCTTGATCAAGGCTGCAGCTACCATGAGGTCATAGCCCTCTGTCAGATCCAGCTCTTGTACCCAAACATCGCCGCTCCCTTCTCTCCTGTAGCTCGAAGCTAACATTGCCTCACGTTCCCGCCAGACAATGAACTTCTGGGCCCTATCGTATGCTTCCCGTAAGATGTCCACCGTCTGAGCTCGAGCACTGATGCGAAAGAGACCTTCCTTCTTGATGTTGTCGTCCATAATGACAAAGCTTGTCGCTTCCCGAAGCACTCGTGGTAGTCTACTTGAGCCATCTGCTGAAGTTGGAAGGGTTTGCTTGACACCAAAAGCTCGTCGTCCGTAGGAAGTTGGTACATAGATCTCAGGGGTTTTCCGCCGATCACTCAGATATGCTGAAGGCGGTATGAGGAGATCTTCGATTGTAATGTGTGACGCAAGTCCAGTCATTGTAGTGACTGCCGTTTTGCGAGCAACAGTCAGCACATTTTTATTTGCAAGTTCAAGAATCTGTATTGGGAGCTTTACCATGCACTATCTTTTTGCGGAATTTGGGTGACGCTACTGTTGCAAACGTTTCCACCAATACTCTTATCCAGCTCTTTTCATGTACGATGTACAACTTTTGCAACCTCTTCCTCGTAGCCCTTGTCAGAATCTGATAAGCCTGTAGGAACCATCCCCAGCCGGGTCTCGACTTTTTGTTTGATCCGGATTCATTCCCACTGATCCCAGCTTCACCTCCCGCGAAGAATACAATCTCATATTCTTGACCACCAATCAGCTCTTCATCGTCCGGTAGACGAGCTAGTACATAGGGAAGTAGGGCGTCATAACTCGTCTCTCTGATGTCTGGGAATGCCCATGAGTTGAGGACGAAGATTGGAAGATCGTTCTGGGATGGCAAAGGTGAGCGGTAGAGGATCCGAGCTGCAAGATTCGCAAGTGGAACGGAGTACTCCGTCGAGCCTGGGGCGGGGGCCACAGATTGCAAGACGGTAGAATTACTTCGCAGCCGCTTAGCTACTTGAGAGCGCATTGGGTCCGAAGCATGAATCTTGAGCAGTAAAGACGGATTGGGATGGATTGGGAAAGAAAGTCCTCTCTAGGAGAATTGCACATTTCGTTGGGGCTAAACCGTTGAAAGGCAAAGATATCCGGCCGTTGCCTGGGACGGTAGGACCAAGACTGGTGCTGATACATGTCGTAGGTAGCGTTGGCTGAACCAATGGGTACGGGAGTTTGATGTGATACAAGCAAACAGAAACAGAATTGGTGCAAGTGCCTTGAAACAGTGTCCGCCCAGCTGAGCTTAGCTGCGTCATCATGGGCAGCCACACCACCAGTTTCATTAGTTCAATCATTCCGGATATACTTTATTGTTATTGGCCATCTAATTATAGACAGACAACGAATATTCGTCGTCTCGTATTCCTTTCATCTGTTCTTCCACATGCACAGCATCGAGCATCGAGCATCGAGCATCGACATATGTTGCGACGAGGTCCTGCCGTTGTCCCTGCTTCTTCGCTGCCCTTCTCGCTATTCTCGTCGTACCCATAATCTTCTTCCCCCTTTCTCGTCCTCATAATTTCCCTCTCGAAGCCTGGCCGGAGGAAGGCAATAAGCAAGCAACTTTAAAATAGCATCATATTACCACTAACACGTCTATTATCACGTGCTAAGAGAATCACCACATAAAACCAACGCTATGATAAGATCCAAAAATTGCTATCCACCGATCATCGCTATGCTAGTCATATAAAAGTGGTGACATTAACAGGGCCCAAAACATATCCATCTACCACATCCCATTGTAATTCTGCCGGCGCGGTTGCCGCAAGTCCATACTAGCAGGCCGATCCTTTCTGTTGTCTTCACCGAGAGAAAGGCCTCCAAAGCCATTGCTTGGGATTGAAACATTCCCATGATTTGTCCTCGATCTTGTTGAATGAGTGTGAGTGGCGCCAGCTTTGACAACGGCACTAGCTTCTAGACGAGGTGCATCGTGCTCAATCCTACGGGCTGGCTGTTGAGGATGACGAGTAGGAGGCGCAGCCGATAGTGCAGAATCTGGCACAGGTCTTTGGTCTGAAACGGTCTTGGTGTCCCGCAATGGACTTCGAACATCTTGAATGAGCAGCCATAGCTCTTGTACTGCCAAAATAGCCACTAGCGTGGTACCAGCTCCGTTTATTGATCTGTAATTGGCATTTCGGAACGAGCCCTCGGAAGGATCCCCAATGTTTAAGATAAGTGCCACGGAGGCCGCGAGTTCAGCCGTAAAGATAAAGATATCGCTTCCACTCCAGGCAACCATGTCTTTGCGAAGGGCCAGGAAGAGAGATCTCATGGAAGCTAAAGCCGCTATAAAGAGGGTGGCAAGCCGTAATTGTATTTCGTAGGCGGCAAGGGATGCCATTAAAGTACTGGTCCAGAGAAAGTAGGAGAACGTAAAGAGAAGCAGAATCGGTAATCGGTACAATCCTGCGTAGCCAATATCCGCGAGCGTTTGGCCTCTACCACGTGCTTCTGCTTGCTTTTGCTGCGCTGCTGAAACTTCTGGGGGCTCGTCACTGAGGGAGAAAGCACTGGCAAGAAGGCGCTCCAGACCAGTGACTGGGGTTTGGTTAGACTGGAGGTGCAATTTGGGTTCTGCAAATCTGGGTCCCACTGGCGATAGGTTATCTGCAAGCGAAGGCTCATAATCGGTACCAACGTCAGACGCATTATCGAGATCCAGCACGTTTCTCTTTGGGGTCATGAAGAAGTTCTGCTTCGAGGTTTCGGAGGCTTTGCGAAACGTAGGTTTGTTGGGGGGGTTGCGAAGCCGATGCTCCTGGCTAACGACATCCGCAGGAAGGTGACCCCGAAAGGGGTTTTGCTGGGGTTGCTGCACGGTAGGAAACGAAGGGGTGTACAATGCTGCTGGGCGTAAAGAGGACTGCTGGGATGGAGTCCAATCCATGACTTCGTCATCGTCATCATCTGGCGGGGGCGTAGGAGGTTGGTAGAGAGGCTGCTGGGAGGTCGAATGATGCTGTCTTGGTGCAGGTGCAAGATCACTTATCGAGAATGGTCTTGCACCGTACGTGCTCGAAGCGGTGTAGAGATTAGGCTGCTGGATTACATCGTTTGACCTGACTGGGTCCGTGGAAATTGTTTCCAGCTGGACCTGCCGAGATATCAAGGGCTCCGGGCTATCTTGAAAGATGACTTGAGGGGTGTAGTCGATGCCAATCGCGCGAAAGGACAGAACGGTCATCTAGAATGTGGTCAGTCTCAAGGGCGAGAAAAGTTTGGAGTCCACTCACTAAAGTGCAGAAAAAGATCAAGAAAGTGTGGATGCCCAGCATCTTCTGTAGATTGATATCCGAACTCGGTGCCCTATCCAGGTAAAGGTAGGCAAGGTATCTGACAATCAATAGTAGGGCTTGGTGCTGATAGTATTCTGACAAACCGAGCATTCGTCCGCCTCTTCTCCTCGAGATCTCCTGCAATTTGGGATTCCACCAACATGCTAGAACACCAAGTAAAAGGGCATAGCGAGCCACAGGCGTGGCAAGTGCTGTGCAGCCAGAGGCTAAGTCGGAGCCACGCATTGCTTGCTGCATACAGCCCGAGAGCGTAATATCGTCATCCAAGAGACCGTCATACTCCTTCCCGGACATTGATAGCGCCAGTCCATCCCATGCGATCTGTCCCGTTAAGCTCAAAAACCAAGCGGTACCACCCATGAAGGCCAAAACACTCTTCCAGCTGGATTCTCCACGAGAAACGACATGCCCTCTTGATTTCTCCATCATCCGCCTCAAATGGTCAGTCTTTGCCGCATAGCCAGTAGCTCGGATCCTCTGCTGAACCCTGGGGGCACAATGTCCGCAGACCTGTGGATAGCGCTCCTCCAGGTCTTTCCTATATGCGGGGTACGCTTTCTCGAAGTCTGCATAATTCGGCGCATCTTGAGAGGGAAAATAGGCCGCCAAAGTTTCCGAAAAAACGTGTTGGTTCTTCAAGCAGGTTTGGCAGAAGAGGGACTCGTCCGGTTTGTCGAGTACGGGCGATGCTGGGCGTTGTAGTGATTGTGCGTAACGAGCGTTGGTATAATCCCCGGAGGCAGGAGGATCTGTAATTTCTCCATCCTGTAATGTATCTAATCAGTCCTGTCGAAGTATGTCAATAGTGCATGGGTGGATGGCCTACCTCGTCTAAGTGATTCACTGCCTCACACTTCTCACATTGCCAGCTACTGAGGTTTGGCTTTCGAGTCTGTGCAGACCTGCTGCCGCAGTAAAAGCAGACCAGCCTCCCTCGTAGAGAAGGGGCCATGGCAACGGAGCGGAGAACGATAGAATGATGGGGGAGGGTGTTTTGACGTTCGGAGTTTAGAGATGTTGTCCGGAGTGTCAATCCCGGATCACTTCAGCTTTTATGACCACTTCCTGAGATCTTCGACCGACCCTAATCTCGAAAGCGTGGGGAGAGGAGGGTGGGCACAGCGAGTATAGGCAATGGGAAAATAAATCAAGGTGGAGTTGACGAAGTCATATTGACAGGAGTGAGCTGTCCCAATGCAGGCTTGTTTTCCTCCCAAAACAATATTGATATTCTGTGTTACCCACGCATAATATTTTGATCTATAACAGCTCTTCTTATTGATAGACTAGCTAATTCACTGTCATACACAATATAACGTTATCAACTGCAGCGCTAACACATATAGTAACACCTCACTCTTTCAAACCTCAACTATAACCACCACAAAGTGACCATGCCAACTCAACACTCCTCCCATCCTTGAGCACACCACCTCTATCCACACAACAGCCCTCTCCACTCCAGAATGGCATCCCTCCCCTACATCCTCGCCACCCTCCTCATCCTCCTAACCACCGCCTTCGTTCGTCCCCTCCCTCCCCCCCAGAACCCATCCACACCCATCTAAGCAAACCAACCCCCAGCTCCGTCTCCTCTACATCCTCCCCGCCACCCACCGCACGCGCCCGACCCCCCGAAAACGCGACACACCCACCCACCTCCTCATCGTCCTCGGCAGCGGCGGCCACACAGCCGAGATGCTCTCCCTCCTCAGCGGTCTCGATCCCGCCAGCTACACCCACAGAAGCTATGTCATCGGCAGCGAAGACGACTTCAGCGCCGCTAGAGCCGAAGATTTCGAGCTCACCCTGAATGGCCAGAGGGTCGCCGAGGAAGCAAGGGAGGGATACAGCATCCACACCGTACCGAGAGCCAGACGAATCCATCAGAGCTTGCTCAGCAGTCCGATAACAAGTCTACATTGCTTGCATGCATGCCTCAAGCTTCTCTACCAGCATCCGCAAGGCTACCCCGATCTGGTCTTGACAAACGGTCCCGCAACATCGCTGATCCTAATCCTCGCCTCAACAATCCTACGCTACTTCGCCTTCCTCCCCTTCCTCTCGCCTCGGCACCCTTCTGGCACGCACGCGAAAGCGCCGGGGAAGATGAGGGTGATATATGTAGAGTCGTGGGCACGTGTGAAACGGCCGAGCTTGAGCGGACGGATCATCGTGTGGTGTGGGCTCTGCGATCGGGTCCTGGTGCAGTGGAAGGGTTTGGAAGATAAAGGATGGGGGGAATTTCGGGGGGTGCTTGTACGATAGATGTAATAAGCTTCAAGACACGATATAGAATGTCATACTTAAGTTTATATTCTGTTGATATGTCACATTTTAATATGTAGCGTGTCCACCCACTGTTTATGCAACGCCAGGCCCGCAATGCTTTCAAACCCAGCCGATATTCTTCATGCCACACACATACTCGAAACAAAAAACATTTCCCTTTTTTTCCAAACGCTGATAGAGCTGAGTTTGACGAAAGAAGTGAAGTCTATAATTGACACCAAACCCTAGATGAAACCCGTTTAGAAAACTGAGGCGAAGGTCCTGTTCACCCGTACCACCCATTTGAAAACTGAAATAGAGGTGTGCTCCTCCTCTTCAAAATAACAGAAATGGTATCGCATCCTTGCTACTGCGCCGTCGCCAAAGTCGTCATTATCGTCATAGTACATGGCTGAGTTAATTCGGATTCAACCTATCGTAAGTCCCTCGTCATCGCTATCTGAATCCCCGTTGTACCCCGCTTCCTCTTCAGCGGCCGCTGAAGCAAGTGCAGGATTAGGTGATTCATGGTACTTTTGGTCGCGAGGGTGTGATCCACTTCTACGACCAATTGTCAAGGGTGGGAGAGGGTGGCGCTCCTCCGCTTCCACAGTTGCCGATAGCGAGGAGGCCCCGCTGACGACGGATGGGATGCGAGAGTGAGCTGTTGATTCACCAGACATTATTTGGTCTGAAGACGAAGAAATCTGGAAACCGACGGTGCTGTCCGCTGCCGAAGCTGGCCGTTGCTGGGCAAAGAAGATATCGTCGTCGGGAGATGGTGGGCAAGCAACATCCATGGCCATGGAGAGTGTAGGACGGCGACTACGGCGTTGGTACTCAAGAGTTTGACGACGATAATTTGCGCGTTGGTACGCTTCCACACTTCCTTCGTTCAATCGCGGTTGTGATAACTCGGGCTCTTCGCGAAGAGCAGGTGGCTGATCTACATGACCAGCAGCAATAATTGACGATATTGCCAGGCTAGGTGATGCGTGGGGACCCTCCCTGTCTCTATCTGCAGAAGAGGAGCGGCTCGATTGGGACGGGCTCCGGCATTCGACACCGCGTTCCCTGCTTCGCATGCTGTTCACAAAGCGCCGTCCTGCTCCACCGAATATACCACCGAGGCTGGAGGTCGAGCTTGCAATTGAGTCTGGGATCGCAGTGGCCGTGGAGAGTTCGTCTGATGACAGAATTCCTGGCACTTCCTCCACGAAAGCAGCATTTGTAGTGGCACGAATTGTCTTCATGGAATCAGCGGTCGAAAGATTTCGGTCTGGAAAGACTGGGCGAATGGCCTGCGGATCGCTGACAGGTCTCGGACGTTTCTCTTGATCGAAATAGGCATCCTTAGCCTCAACTTCGGGACTAGCCGCAACGCTTTGAGCGAGCGGGTGCTCGAGGTTTTCTCGTGACGCTTTCAAAGCAGTGCATATTTGCTCATCGCCTCTTAAGCTAGATCTCCTCCCATCCCTCTCGTTATTGAGATATACTTTTTCCAACCTCGTATTTGGAGACTTAACCCCACGAGGGACCGCAGGGTCAACAGTGTTCGTCTCAGGTGGCCTAGTCTCAAGTGGCTTGGGATTGCTCTCAGTTCTCTTCCGAGAACCACGGCCCCGTAGAACCGAACCGACTCTCTGAAAACCAGCTTTGACACGATCGACAAAATTGAGCCCAACAACAGCGTCCTGAACTTCTTGAGTGGACACCTCGATCTTTCTCCCTTGACTTTGTAGTGATGGATCAGTCTCGTCCATCCAGGACACCTGGTCGCTGATTCCACGGAGCACCCACGGATGGTGCTTGACTTCTCTTAGGGTAATGCGCTTCGGGGGCTGCTTATTGAGCAACCGTTTTAGCAAGTCTCGGAGTTCATCATCGACCTCTTCATATTCTAGTACGTCCTCAAGCCTCTTATCGTGGTTAGATGGAGTCTTGTCTGTATGTGAAACACCTCTGAGCCGCATCCTTGGTATGAATACTTCCTCACGGGCAATTCTCTCATACATCTGGAATTCATTGGCATGCCAGAATGGAAGGCGACCGAATATCATGCCGTAAAGTGTGACGCCGAGAGCCCAAACGTCAATTTGGCCAGTTATGGCTGGACGATCAGGGTGCTTACCAACTTCGAAATACTGGGGATCGCAAAGCTCTGGGGCATAGAATGCAGGTGTCCCAACAGTTTTGGCTAGCTCGATAGCTTCATCCAGTATCGCAGCGTCAGCTTCTTCTATCTCCTCATTGTTATCATCTTCTCTGATAGGCTTCCCGAGGTACGATACACCGAAATCCGAGATCTTGACACGATAGTCCGTGGTCCAGAGAAGGTTGGCAGGTTTGATGTCGCGATGGATGATTCCCTGGTAATGTAGGTATTCCAAACCGAGCACAGTATCTCGAAAAGCGTCGAGAGCCTGAGATAGAGTGAGACAGGGAACATAGCGAAAATCCTCTTCGTCAGGGGTCCACTGAGTCTGTCCAGCGATGATCTCATCGAGCGTCGATTGCAATGCATCATTTGAGAACTTCGCTTCCAGAAAAGTCCCGTCATGTATGGCTGGTGTGTCAGGGCGTGAAGATGGTACACTTGTTGGCGCAGACCCTGACTCTAATGGAAATGGATGTGGTTTAGGAGTATGGCTTGGTGACTCGCTCTGTGTGGAGGTCATCATGGTGTTTGCTGTAAGGGTTTCGTCGGTCAGCTGCAGGCGGCTTCCAGGCTCAGGCTCCGCTTGACTTCGTGTCTCGAAGACAGTCTCATTTTCGATATCAGACTCGAACCCAAGAGACCATAAGTGAGACCTAGGTTGTCCAAAGGAACGATATGACTGAGCTCCAAATCGCTCTTTGGCTTCGCCCTTTTGCTTTTCCAGTACTCGGGCCTTTTCGAGGCGTCTTGCAGGTGCCTTGCTGTTGAAGCTGGTAACAGTCGCCCTTTCATAGTCCTCATTGACATTGTTCGCAATTTCTCGCTGAATGCGTGCCATCTCGAAAGCAGCAACGTCCTTGTCAGTTTGTTTACGCCAGATTATCTCTCCGCGCTCAACGTATTCAAGCACTAAATAGACCTTGCCGAACTCATCATCATCGATGACCTCGATTAGGCTCACAACGTGCGGGTGACGAGCTTTCTTGAGGATGGCGACTTCCTTTTTGATCATGTCGTTAGGATCTCCTGATCTGCCGAGTCGCAATTTCTTGGAAAAACGGCGAACTATCTTGATAGCCACCATACCACCGCTTTGCAAGTCTCTACCTTGTTTGACCGTACCGTGCTGACCACTACCGAGCTTCTGGAAAATTTCATAGTGGTTTATAGTCTTTCTGCCAGATATAGGGTCAATGTCCTTCAGCAACTTATGAGTCCTGCGGTGAGTCAGTAGATGCGTCACTAATGATGAGCCCGAGGAATTGGGAAAGGAAATGTACTCACTCTTTTGGCGGTTTATGATGAGAGGGGTGGAGTGTTGGGGTGCCCAAACGTCCATCGTCGGAGTCGCCAGGCCATTGTTTCTTAAGGGGGAACATGGGCGAAAATAGACCCGGACTTTGAGCCGGTGTATTCCCAACGGTTTTTGCTCCTGATGAAAGATGGGGGAGATCGCTTGCAGATTGATTCTCACTCAAGGAGAAGGACGAGCTTTGTGAAAGGTGAGAACTCCTAGTCCTCAGTGGGTGTGGTGAGCTAGGTCGATAGGGCGGTGGATACTGTTGACTCTGTAGGGCTTTGAACGATTGGTCTGGGTAATTAGGGTACTCTGGACCCTCGCGGCGGCGAGATGTAGGCTTCGTCTGGAAATTTGGTACAGAGGTTGGCCGAGCGTTCCTATAGCTGGTAGACGGAGGACTAGCTGTGTGTTGTGCAGAGATATCTTTCCAAATGAGTGAGTGGTTGTCTAGCGATGCAGATGTCAAGGAATCTCCAGAAGTATAAGTTCCATGTACAATTGGTGAATGGTCTGCCGAAGAGGGCGCCGGTACGGGTGCTGCGAAGTCTGCGGTCTCCGAAGTAGCTGGGAGTCTCGATGTAAAGTAGTCTTGACTCGAAGAGATTGCAGTATCGTCCGTGCCTAAGAGTTGGGGTTGGACGTGGCCCTGCGCGGTCGCAGAAGAATTCGATACTACTGAAGTTTCCAACCATGATGTTTGCTCTGACTTCAAGGGTTCCGTTCGTGCTTCTGCCATGAACAATGGTGTTCTCTCCATATAGGCAACGTCGATTCCTTCGCACTGATCAACTCCTCGAGTCACATCTCGCGTGCCTGCACTTCCGGTATAGACGTCATCTGATGATGCCAATGGAGGCGTTTTGGGCGTTCTCGCTTCCGATGCTTCATCCAGTCCGCCATATTCTGCAACGGTATCCTCTTTTCCTAGTGTAGCCATTGTCGTACAGGATGTAGTTACCTGAGACTCGTCTCTTCGTGTGTAGTTTTGAAATTAGGTCAATTCAATATCACCGAGGTCGAGAAAGGGTCCAGCCCTTTCCAGCGGTCATAGTGACCCCCTAGAGGTGTTGGTCGACTGCTTCAGCGACAGAGCGAGCAGGAACGACAATGCTCGTTGGAGAGCCGATGATCCGAAACTCGACAAGGAGTCCAACAATTGAGTATCTGGTAAGTATATATTTCACACAGGCCCTGTGCTTTAGATCTCTTCGCGTGATATGGTGTCAAGCAAGAGGAATGAGTGTTGGCGTGGAAGGCGTTGAGGGAGGTAGGGAAAAGACTGGTAAGGCGTCAGTATGGCTGCAAGTACCATTAAACAGCATGCACCGTATAGAGGATGCTCGCAATGGCCGTACTATGAAATGGTAGTGCAGATTCTCAAATTCGGACGATCAAATATGAGTTCAATAGGATGAAAGGGCCAAAGACTTTTCCCCCACCTTTGAACTCGGATGACGCAGAACAGGCGAACAGGCTATAGGCGAGTCGCCAATAAGATAGCCATTCGCCAATGAAGTGCTGATAGGATGTCAAACCCACGATGCAGCTATGGAAAGATTGGTAGAGGAGGAGGACAAGTCGAGGGCGCAACGGGGGAAAGTTACACCAAGTGAGTAAGGTAGGGAAGAAGAGAGAGGGAAAGGAATAGTTGGGCATGGATCTACATGGGACTAACGCCCGGAGCAAGCCTGATGGGAAAAACGGTGGAGCGTGCGAGTCCCCACCTTTCCTATCGTTGAAATGGCATAGTGGGGAAGCTATGAAATTGTCCGACTGTGATTGATTGGTTGGATGGATGGACCGAAGCGAGCCCTAATGGACGAACTACTTCTGTTGAGTGTTGGAGCTCATGCTAAGGCCTGATCAATGCATATCATCGTTCGCCAAGCCTGCTATTCAATCACGTCTATCACTAGAATAGTACCCCTTGCCAAAACCTTGCACCATCTGTACTGCTACTGCTCTCCCCATAGCTCTTTTCAGTGGTGGGGAGCTTGTACAGAGACGTCCTATGCAGGCGAAAAGGAGGCTATTCAATGTTTCCTGAAGCCGCTGAACATTTTCCCTTTCGCTTGGATAGAATGGTCTCCATCATACTGCTACTCCTACCTCTAGAGCCCGCCAACTAAGCACACTAAAGGTAAGTCTCTGCATCGCAGATTAGCAGAGACGCATCATCTCTAGCTCATTGCCAGCCAATCACAGTACTCAGTAACCATTTTTACCCCAGGTTTCGGTTTCTATCAGCGACTTCCTCTATAGCCCAAGCCTAATGGGGTGAAGCTCGTGCCTCCATCACGATGTATTGGAATCCATCGCCAGATGGTGTCGCCACTGTCCAATGGACACCTTGTACCTGAACCCTTGCCTCTGAAGGGATACTACTACTAGACTACACTTGCATGAATATGCAGCAGGCCGAAAAAGGCACAGGATTTAGGGTCCCCAGCTGCACAGCACAACCGTTATCGTGGCCTGATTACCCCTTATCATCCACAGCCAGATATGTTATGATTTTGGCTGTTTCTACGAGGACACACATTAGAACTAGGAGTGGATTTAGAGAGACTAAGAGAACGAAGTGATCTCAGTCAAGTACCTTACTCTAGCACCTATTCTAGATATTTCAGCGCCTGGCGCCCGTCATGAGGACTGCCACTATTACCACCCGCTTTACGCCCACAAGGCTCCGATGATAGTCCTTCTTCGGATGACAAGCTGCCAACAATGAATCATTGACTGATAGCAGAACCCACTTCTTTCTACATTGCGGTAGATCGTATTATACCGCGCCACACATATCTTTGCGCCAGGCGGCTGATTCGAAATGGTGCATACGACTTTACCGGATGATTCTCCGTCATCCTCACATCGTTGCTCGAGAGCATCTCACATGCCATACTCGTACATCTAATTCTATTGATGCTGTGACACGCCACACATCTGAATATGCTAGCTCGCTCATCAAGATCGTGCAAAGGATGTCAACGGAGGGGACTCCGAAATCATCAATTTCACTGTACCAACACCATGGTGCTCCGACATGCTCTAATGGTACACCAGAAATTCCATTCCATGATGCACATGGCCGAGCCTCATGACCCTCGCTGAATGAGAGGGACATCTACACTCACAGTCGACCACTCCGGTCACACAAATGGATACCATCACCTGACTGACTAAAGATCGCACAGACACTCGATTCGGAAAATGGATTATCTCCATAAACAACGTACGCACTTGTTGTGATCAGATGGCAGAAGTGCCCACAACCTCGCATACACATAATTACCCTACCGGGTACTTATTACCGTAGAGAGCTACCTTCCAGAGTGCCCAATCTAGCCAATAAGCAACCTGGCCAAAAGTCGCCGACATGGGGACTTTTCCGACCTTTCCGATAAAGGCTTTCAAAAGTAGTCACATATGTGGGGCTTGATGAGTTGAGATATCCAACACATTCGGTAGATGTATGATGGCATGCCCGCTTCTTACAATGTTACGAACTTGCACTCAAGACAAGATCGCATGCTAATGTTCTTCACCTAGATTTGGTAACTCCATCGACACCAGTCTCAGCTGATCATTGTCTACCGCTCATACGGGTCTACAAGTCGAAGGGAATTGGCTCGTGTTGCTGATGTTCGATCATTGCCAAGTATTGAAGCGCTTGATTTCCCATTTGTCATATTATGCCTGGTATCACTGCCTTTCTGCTACCAATCTTCTCCCTCCCAAACCTCTCAATGTACCAGTGCTTGCCCTGAAGAGCTCTTGGCAACATAGTGGCAACTTCATTGATCACAAAGATCCTTGCCGGAACGCATGCCAAACCTCCGACCATATAAAAACCCCACCATTCGATCCATTCGCATAGATAGTGTGGAAATAGGACTACCCTGAACAACCCGTTCTCCGGAACCAAGTATACTTTATCCACGCTCTTCACATCGCCTTTCTCGCCTTGTTGTTCTTGTTTCTTTTTCTGACTCCGTGCCGCGGCTCTCCTAATCTCGCGCAGCTCATCGTCGTGGTAGATGTTAGCAAGCAATCCTACCGCAAAGATCATTATGCCCACTTCTATCCTTGGTCCGATACTTCTACCCAACCATTCCCCGTCTGTCGTAGGACCGAACCCTGCAAGCCAGCCACCGATACATGTGGCGTTCATCAACTGGAAGCTCAGCGCAGATGCCCATACACTGATGTGAATAGGTGACATTGATGGATTCAGGTACAGGGGTGCGAGGAGGGCACGGTAGAGGTAATGGAGGGTCTATACAAAATATTGGCAAATGTCAGCACAACGGAGAAGTATAAAATGTATGTTTTGCGGAAGCAAGGCATACAAACATTGCCGCCATGATATAGTTGGGTGTAGGTAGCTTCTCAATGCCCTCTTGGATTGGCAGTGAATACATCAGATATAGCAGCATGATGAAGCCAGGTGCCTCCATCGTTGCCCAACCGATCTTCCCCGGTATATTATAGAGAGACTCGGACGACGTCTTGCCCATCGGGTAGTATGAAAACAGCCATTGGTAGAGTGTAAGCTTTGAGCATGATCAGTGCAGAACTAAGAAATGAATGGCCCGAAGACCTACGACTGGAAAGAACTGCCAGCAAAAGGTGATGAACTCCCAATGCTGGCGCGAAGGTGGACACCAGCTCTCGATGAGGGCCATGTCGTGCTGTGAAATATATTGCTCTTGGATCAATAGTACGAATTGTGACCCCTCTGCTCCGCATCACGGAGAGATGATATCTGAACATGGCAAGTCTAGCCGAGCCCGACTCGGTTCGAGGGTGGATTTCGCCCCACCTTCGAGCACTTTATCTAGCTCCATCATTTTCTAACATTTCACATCTCACCTCGTACATTCTACACATCTCATTCACCAAACGAAATCTGTCCTTCATATACTCAGCCCGATATCAACCTCTCGTACCCATCATTCCATTGACGCTTTCCATCTACGCTGTATCGAAGGCTTACCGCCAAAATGGTCCAATCGTAAGCAAAGGAAAACCCTCCGATGTCTATGAATTCCTACTCTTGCAATCGCTCACATTATATACAGCTCAATCCTCGGATTTCCTCGTCAGGGAGTTAATCGAGACCTCAAGAAAGCCACAGAAGCCTACTGGGCCGGGAAGCTATCACAGAAAGAACTCCTCGACGAGGGCAAGCGACTCCGAAACGCACATTGGAGGATACAGAAGAATGCTGGCGTAGACATCATCCCTAGCAATGACTTCTCTTACTATGATCATGTCCTCGACCACATCCAGCTTTTCAGCGTAAGTCTTCCAAATTCAAGTGAAGGGTCCGTCGGTGCTAACCTATATGCAGGTTGTCCCCGAGAAATACTCGAAATACAAACTTGATCCCATTGATGAGTTCTTTGCCATGGGCAGAGGGCGTCAGGTGCCTCAAACACCAGATGCTGCAGCAGTCGATGTTCCCGCCTTAGTACGTGACAATTCCGCGTATCACTTCATCATTTGCTTACATCTTATCAGGAAATGGTGAAATGGTTTGACTCGAATTATCACTACGTCAAGCCAACTTTCGAGGATGGCCAGAATTTCAAGCTTGCATCCAACCCAAAGCCTGTCCTCGAGTTCCTTGAAGCGAAAGAAGCTGGCATCATCACCCGCCCAGTCCTTGTTGGTCCTGTGAGTTTTCTTGCTCTTGGCAAGGCAGACAGAGGCCAAAACGTCGTGCCTATCAGTTTGCTGTCTAAGCTCCTACCTGTGTACGAGGAGCTTTTGGTAAAGCTTAAGGAGGCTGGTGCCGAGACCGTTCAAATTGATGAGCCCTGCCTTGTCTACGACCTGCCTCCCAAGGTGAAGAATGCCTTCAAGCCTGCATACGAGAAACTCTCTAGTCTTGGTGACAAGATTCCCAAGATTGTCGCCGCTACTTATTTTGGCGACATCGTACACAACCTCGAGGTCCTGTCCCCACTCTCAAAACTTCACGGTCTCCACATCGACCTTGTCAGGAACCCAGAACAGCTGGAAGCGGTCATCAACTGCCTTGGTGACAAGCAGGTCCTATCAATCGGTGTTGTTGATGGTCGAAACATCTGGAAGACCAACTTCAAAAAAGCAATCGAGAAGGTTGAGTCTGCCATCCAGAAGCTTGGCAAGGACCGGGTTATCGTAGCTTCCTCGAGTTCCCTGCTACATACACCTCACACCTTAGAGAGCGAGAAGAAGTTGGACGATGACGTTCGCGATTGGTTCAGCTTTGCAGTCGAGAAAGCCTCAGAGCTTGCGATCATTGCGAAAGCTGTGACAGAAGGCCCTGCCAGCGTACGCCCAGCATTAGAAGCCAATGCCAGATCCATGGAGGCACGGGCAAGCTCCAAGCGTACGAATGACTCAAAGGTCAAGGAACGCCAGAGGAACATCACTGAAGAAATGTTCAATCGAAAATCACCATTTCCGACCCGAATTGCCCAGCAGCAAGAGAAGCTCAAGCTCCCGTTGTTCCCCACCACTACCATTGGATCTTTCCCCCAGACCAAGGAAATCCGTGTTCAAAGAAATAAGCTTACCAAGGGTGAAATCTCGGACAAGGAATACGAGCAATTCATCGAGAAGGAGATCCAAGATGTTGTCAAGATCCAAGATGAGCTTGAACTTGACGTCTACGTGCACGGCGAGCCAGAGCGCAACGATATGGTCCAGTACTTTGGTGAACGTCTCACTGGTTACGTTTTCACCACTCATGCTTGGGTTCAGAGCTACGGCTCCCGCTGTGTACGACCTCCCATCATCGTCGGCGATATTTCCCGACCCGCACCCATGACTGTTAAAGAGTCAAAGTATGCTGCATCCATCTCGAAGAAGCCAATGAAGGGCATGCTCACTGGACCAATCACTTGTCTTCGATGGTCGTACCCTCGTGACGATATCCATCAAGAAGTGCAGGCCCAGCAATTAGCCCTTGCGCTCCGTGATGAAGTCGTCGATCTCGAGTCTGCTGGCGTCTATGTCATCCAAGTCGACGAGCCGGCATTGCGTGAGGGTCTACCCCTGCGCCAGGGTCTTGAGCGTGAGAATTATCTGTCCTGGGCAGTCAAGTCTTTCCGCCTCTCAGTTGCTGGCGTTCAAGACTCGACTCAAATCCACTCTCACTTTTGTTATTCGGAGTTTCAAGACTTCTTCCATGCCATCGCGGCACTGGACGCTGACGTTCTCAGTATTGAGAATAGCAAGAGTGATGCCAAACTGTTGAAAGTCTTCGTTGATGAAGCTTACCCAAGGCATATTGGTCCAGGTGTTTACGACATCCACTCTCCCCGTATTCCAAGCGAGGATGAAATCAAGGAGAGAATCCAAGAGATGCTCCAATACCTCAGCCCAGATCAACTCTGGATTGATCCTGACTGCGGCCTCAAGACCCGTCAATGGAAAGAAACAAAGGCTGCCTTGACCAACATGGTCAACGCCGCCAAATTCTACCGACAAAAGTACGCGAAGTCCTCCTAGACTTTGATAATTCACGCGTTACGACGAGACGTTCAACAATAGGCTCGATGATTTTATGGACCATTTAGATCTCAACGATCTCAAGTATGGCGTTCGGTGTTTAGCGATGTTGAAACAGTTTTCAACATTGCATACTGGACATACAGGACTGATACCCACTTCAACCGGGTGTCTTTGGTGCGTTTCGCACCCAAAAGTAATACAGAATTGTACCTATCAATCTTGGCATAGCGGATTCAGGAGCTCGATACCTACTTCAACCGGGGTTTCCCACTGAACATGGGTGTAGGTAGATACATACAGATGCCTCCGATCTTTTCCAGAGCCCAATCTTAAGCGAGACTTGACTAAATCATTGCAACGCATTGTAAGTGCCCAGATGCTCAGCTGGTAGTACTCGGACCATTCGGCAGCACATGTGTTTCCAGCCGCTTCCTTTTCATCGCGAATGGTCAGTCGTTCCTTCCTAGATGTATACGTCCCTGTACAGAAGGTACGAAAGGAGACCCATCCAGACCGAGATCTCTGTCCCTCTGTACTGTGACTTCTCCACATCCATGATCTAGCTTCGAGTACCTCGAAGTGGCTCAGCAGCACTACATTGATTGCATCGATGCCATTGCATAGCTTGCTCACCTCGCAGCATTCCAAAATTATACTAACATACTATGCCTCTCCTGGAATGTTGCGGCTTCGGGAGGACCATTTCTCCAGATCCCCAGCCCATTAGATTGATTGACAGTGTCCAACCCAAAGCAAGATTTGCTTTATCAAGCCACTCCCTCACACCAGTCAAAGATCCGCAGCGCTCCAGAGCAATCCACAAGACTTCTCAAGCTGCATTCGAAGACAATGGTCCCCAGATATCCTCCGTTGCTTCTGGGCATGACCTACGCCCATTACACGGAGCGGAAGATGCTGTCAAACGCAGCCGCAGCAGCCGTAAGCTCCAGAGCCTTGCTGGCAAAGTCCATGAGGGGATGCCCTGCGATCCTGGGATTGCGGAACGAATTGTGCCAAAGGGCTCGAGCGATGTCGATGTTCTCAACATACAAAGCGCTGAAGTTGGTGTCTACCGCCGGCACAGCAGCCGCACGCTGCACGGTGTTGCTGGCAAGATCCGAAAGAGAATGTCACGCGATCCTGAAATTTCCAGACGAAGTTCGATGCGACTGCCGAGAAACAGTCTAAGTCTCGACAACATGGATCGTCGGGCAGAATTAAGACGTGCTCTACATCGACGGGTGAAGGTACGTCTTGATGACATTTCCTGTTTGATTGGTGGTAAGATTCGAGGAGCAACTCATGTCTCGACAGCATACGCTTCCCACGTAACCTCTCATATTAAGTATCGACTTACTGCAAGTCTTTGGCTCTGGTGGTGCTGACTCCTAACACCCACACAGGACAGTCTAGAAGATGATAGCACCGCTGATGACGATAATTACGACGAGAACGCTACCCAAATCAAAACTCCCAGGACCACTTGGGGTCGGCATGAAGGGACAATTCAAGTCAGCCCCAGATACCTTAGTGAAGTCATTAGGAGGTCAGATTCCCCGTCACGCTCGCTGCATAGAGGAAATCATCAGCATGAGCTCTCGAAAGCTAATGCTACAAATGACCCGGCCGTTGCTCTTTCGAGGATGTTGACCGCAAGAGCAAGCCAAACAGTCAGAAAATCTCAAGATCAAATTTCCAGTATCGTGGTCGAGACACCGAAGAAGTCACATACGAGGAAAAACTATACCTTTGAAGAGGATACTCCAAAGGCGGTTTCGAGGACCCGGTCACCGTCACCACTCGGCCGTTCAAGTACCGTTTTGCGGTCGCCATGTACTATCGGACAGAATGATCCACGCTTGATGAATCCTCCATTTCTACATACACTCGGGACACTGCCTTCACCAGAGATGCTTCCTGTGCAAACCCCGAGAATCAGTGACTCCGTGGACGATGATCAATGGAATTTTCCTTCCTCTGATGAAGGCAAGACTTCCTTACCAGCCACCTTGAACCGTCCAAGCGGTACGTACGTTCCACAGCCATTGTTTCTGTGTCGGTCTTCCCATCGAGTCATGTATCCGGAGTAAGGCGTTTCCTAGTCACAGAGTTTTCATTAACATGTCCTGCTGCTCAGGCAGCACGCCAAACGTGCGGTACTGATTCTGAAACTTACACAGGACCAACGGAAGTCAGTGCAACGTTATCAGGGGTCTATGACGCTCGAATACGCCCAGCTAGTGAGTCCTGGCTTCATGGCGCGTCAGGCCTGGTAGGCTCATCTGCGCACACAAAAAGTCGCTTGGGAAATCAGCTAGAGAACAGCAGAAATCACAGCCATGCTTGCATCCCTCACACTGAAGAGTCGTGCTTTGGTGGTGTTGATGGGAAACTCGACAGCCCTCCGGTCGCGATCTGTCGCCCTGAAAGAACAAGGATCTACTCGGAAGGGGATAAGCCCACAGGTTCTGACCATATATACAATGTGCACGTTCCCTCACGGCTAGCCTCCAAGCCTTTCCAAACATCCATCTCGTATCCCCAATTGCTAGAATCCAGACGTAAGCGAAGCTTTTCCAGTGGAGGGTCTGGAGCATTCAATGCTCAGCCACCACAGCAGACATCAAGCTCCGATAGTGCAAGCTCTAGCTTTGAAGCTTCGAGCTCTGGACTGCCAAACCTTGGCTTTCCTATTGTATGCGATAATTTCCATCGGCAAGCTACATCTTCTGTCTACAGCTCTCAGCTCTCACAACCAGGGAGCCTTTTGTCAAGCCATCACAATTCTCTACATCGTATCACCGCCCTGCAGGAAAGATTATCTTATATAAAGAGTTCTACTCCAAGTGAAGAGATCATCAGTGTATCAGCTTCGCAGGGCAAGTCAATCGACTTTGACAAGCTTGAGGAGGAAGGCAAAGACACGAATTATGACTCCAGCGATGACAGTTTCATGCAACGAGCGCTTGCTGCTGCTAATACGCGAAGTATTCCAATATCACGGGCCAATACCCTTCCCACGAAGAGTCGTTTCAGAGAGGATCTTGAGCAAGTATCGGCCGAAATAGCCCTCACGAATCCATTTCGGCGAACGATGTCCAACATGGATGGCAACGGTGAATGGAACCGAGCTAGCCATGCTATTAACGACAACCAAGCAACATCCATGTGGGAGAAGGCACTTCGCGAGCATTCGCAAGAAGATGCTGCTCTCGCACATACTAGGCTCGGAAGCAATTCACCTGGACCTTTGGATCGTGACACTATCCGGAGGTCTACAAGCGGGAGGAAGCCATCGTACCGTCAAGACTTGGCGGGCACGCAGAAAAACCTGTTCGTCGATGACTGGCACGGATCTCGCCTACAAGCACGCTTGGCTGCTTATAAAATGCCTGCTCCTGCACACAGACTTGAAGGAAAGCGTCCACTTAAAACTATCATACCCTCCGCTTCCGTTCCGTCGATAACGTCATGGACACGCTACCCATCTCACACTCTATCCGAACGGTCAATGTCTCCTGCCGGCAAGCCAGACCAGGTGTACGTTCGTGACTTTGCCAACCTGACACCTGAGCCAATCCCCAAATACCAGATCTCGGGAAAGACCAAAGGGAATCTGAGTCTCAGCCAAAATATTTTCTCGTCTATCAAGCAACTCTATCGCACACAGAGCCAAGAGCTCCAGCGGAGACTGGCTAACGAAGCACGCGGTCATCGGTCAAGTGTTTCCGAGGGAGGTATGCTAGAGTATCCGGAGCTCGAGATGCTGGGCACTAGCAGTCCGCCAATGGAGTCGCCTGACATTGACGCCACGATTAACATGGTGGAGATATTGAGAAAAGCCAGTCAACGTAAGGCTCCTGCAAGTGATATTAGTCCAGATACGAAACCGGATTTGCCAGAGGAAGCTGCCAAAGAATGGTCAGAACTCTATGCAGACTGTGTAGTGCATCCTGGTAAGTCTGAAGAATCGTCTAGCGATGTTGCAGTGGTCAGGCATGCGAGCGAAGTTATCAGATCAAGTAATGTGAGGACGCGGAACGTGGGATCAGGCTCGAGCTCAGACCTAGGCTCTAGCGAGCTCAGAGCGAGTACGTTGGATTTCAAGAAAAGCGTTGAATTCCACGAGGAGAAAGCGAGGGAGAGGGTCTTGGGGCCGACTAGGAGATATGGAGCGTAGACAGGCCTGCAGTCATTGTTTCCCTGCAGTGTCCTCATTGTTTACGAGTATTTACTATGCTAAGGCAGTGCATTATAGTAGAACTTAACAAAACTTATGCAACGTTGGTAATGTGGATAGCAACATCTGTAGAGTATTCCGTACCCACGTCAGGAGCTCGAGCGAATGGTGAAGTTAATGACGACTTGCAGCATCCTTCATCTGTGGTATCTACTATATCGGCGTCATGGTTGGTATGATGTGATTGCAAGGACCGCCCATCATCGAGTAGGTATGTCCCTGTGTAACTGGCTCGAAGAATCATGGTTCTTGATGCTTTTATAATGTCTAACCAATTCAAAATCCCGCCCGTACGTCGCAGAGCGTAAGCGGATGCGGGCTGCTTCGATCCGATCCGGATGGTTGACACTAGTTGCCCGTGCAACGAACGGATGTTGATCAAAACAATCCCCACGTCCACCGTCCTGACGAATCATCTCCCACATCGTGATCAAGGCTAGAACATTGACATGCATTTGCTTCCGAACCGTCTCAGACCCATGCACGCCACCGGGTCTGTGTTTACCCTCCACCTGTTCGCGGCCTGCATCTTCTCTTCATGCGCGCCCCCACCTCGAGTTATTTGTTACCAGCCGCACTCACTCCCACGGCTGAGACATTGATGAATATCCTGAACGAGGCGTCCAACGTCGATATTCGTTATATGGGAAAGCATGAATAGGTGACCTAAGACATTGGCACCTAGTGCTACCGCACTGGAGAGCCTACAAAGATGGCAACATTTCCCTATAGTCCAGCAAAGGTTCTGTCTTCGCCCGCATCAAATGACATACTATACACATTCCAGCCTGGATCTTCCACATATCAACTATTGTCGCTCAATAGTAGCGTAACCCTTGACAATACGAACCTTCCATACTCTACGATCTCTTCAACGCTTCCTTTCCTCGATGGGGCTCGAGGTAACGCGTTCACAGCGGCGATGGACGATGGAGGAAATATTCTGGTCTACACTGGAGCATGTGGAGATGGGGCATCTGCATCAACACTCTGGCAATTCTCCCCAAACAACGATGGATTGGATAACAACGGAACGTGGAAGGAACACGATCTATCCCTGAAAAGGCTCAACGACAACAGTGGCCTGGCTGGTGCTAACTACCTGGCGTCAGCGATTGTGTTTTCGACTACAGCCAATTCGTCATCAGAGATGTACGTGTTTGGGGGCATGTGCCCGGGCTCAACTGCTTCTACCGCAAACAACTGGATCCAAACGGCAAACTACTCCAACACCATGCTCGTCATCGAATCAGCCAAATCCTCGGATTTCCCTACATCCTCTTACGAGCTGAGTATCTCCTCAGGTAGGGGACCACCCATAGCAGAAGCAGGCTTCAGCATTACACCACTCCAGCCCACTTTCTTCGGTTCAGGGAAGAGCACTGATGCCCAATCGCGAAACCAAAACTTTGTTCTTCTTGGAGGGCATACGCAACAGGCATTTATCAACATGTCGCAAGTCGCATTGTTTTCTTTGCCCGAACAAAGCTGGACTTTTTTGCCTATCGGCTTGTCTTCGCAGGAGCCCAATACTGAGCTAGCCGCAAGGAAGCATGCCGCGGTAGACTCACGGTCCGGCCACACTGCATTGCTGACTTCGGACGGCAAAAGAGTGGTCGTGTTTGGTGGGTGGGTGGGAGATACTACCACTTCGGCTGATCCACAGTTGGCAGTACTGGAGCTTGGCGAAGGCTATGGCGGCAGTGGAGACTGGCAATGGAGTATTCCAAGTCAAACTGGACCAGGTCTCACTGCTGGTACAGGTATATACGGACATGGCGTGACCATGCTTACCGGCGATGTCATGATGGTAGTTGGCGGTTATCAAATTCCTACTTCAGGCAGTTCCAATGGGAAAAGAGCGAATCTCTCTTTGAGCTCTAGCATTTATTATTTGAATACAACGTCAATGTCTTGGATTACAAGCTATACGCACCCAAAGGTCAAAAAGAGTCTTGCAAAGTCAGACGGCTCTACAGCAGGTGAGACTGCAGCAAACAACAAAATAGGACTAGGAGTTGGCTTGGTCTTCGGATTACTGGCTTTCATAGCCATTGCTGCGTTTTACTTTTGGTATCGCCGCCGACTGAAACGTCAGAGAGACGCCCACGAAGATGATTTGCGCCAACTAGCAAACAGTGCCAACCGGCTCGATCTATCAGGATCTAGACGAAGTGGTAGGGGGCCAAGTGAGATGTCGGCCGTTGACTGGGCGGGAACCACCCATGCGTCGAGTAGAGATGAAGGATTACATGCTCATAACCGTGGTGAGCCTGAAGCAGAGAGGACAGGGTTACTGTTCGAAATCCCCAGCCCCACCCGAGGCCTGCGCAGGTCGCTTCATTCTCGAGGAATCTACCAGCCGACGTCACGCTACGAGGAAGGGCGGCGTGCTGCAGGTTTCAGTACAATCCATCCGATCGATGAGCGTGACGAGTATGACGAAGTACGCATAGATGGACGTGCTTCGGGGCAGAATGAAATGCTCCAACGGGAAGATTATAACATACTTAGCAACGTCCCTGTCCTCGACCCCTTTCAAGATCTTATAGGGAGTTCCAGGACACCTTCACCACAATCACCTCATGAGCGAGAGCTTGAAATTCGCAATTGGGTCAGTGACTGGACGGCGGCTGATGCGATGATGCATTCTCAAGTGGGTAGGCTCTCGCCCGAGAAGACAGATCGAACGTCGTCCACTCTCAGTGATCAGTCTGCGCGATCTGGATTGTCATCTTATTCCATTCCACAATCTGTGGGCTCCATCAGCAGGAGCATATCACAGCGCTCTGCAGCTCTATTTAGCGCTACCCCATTTCGTTCAACGAATGACGCTACACCCATCAATGTTCAACGAAGTGCTTCAAAACGTTATAGTCCAGAACATCGCCGAGCTCAATCTTTGACCCTACACCATAATCCACAGCGAACGGGTACTTTTGATTCTCCTACCGCTACTACCTCGTTTACCCAACTTCAAGCCGAAGGTGAAGCATTGCTTGGGAATTATCCCGGTTCCGCTGAGCCTTCGCCAACTCGAAGTCAAAGCCGAGCGCGAGGATGGATGGGCAGCGTACGTCGTGCCTTTACAGGAACAGAGCGAGGTGCTTCAATGTTGCTGGAGAATAACCGCGGTACTTCCTCTTCAGCGACAAAGCTCAATTACACAGAAGGAGGGATACCAAGACGAGCAGCTAGTACTGGCGCCATGTTATGGCAGAAGCGGAAAGGCGCCCGAGATTGGGACCCTGACGGGACAGAGCGACAAGCAGAGAGGACCGGCGCAAATGCTGAGGACGATAATGACGAAGAGTGGGATGTCGAATCCGCGGTAGAAAGGAGGGTGGTACAAGTGATGTTTACGGTACCTAAAGAGAAGCTTCGGGTGGTCAATCGGGGACCAGATGGGGATGGAGATAGCATGATGAGCGCTGAAGTCAAGGAGGCTGGCGATGGGGGTGAAGCAACGGAGAAGGGGAAAGGCAAGGAGCATGGATAGGGCATTGATCTCAGCGAGGGATCTCTCACAACAGTGCATACTTGGGTTCAATGTTTATTACATAGGGACGGACATGGATGGATGGAAATTAGGGGGTAAGGTCAGCGTGCGAAGATGTATGCCATGCTATTTCGAACGGTCCCAAATGTGAATATCGAGACAATATTGTTCCCTTTCGAATCTCACGAGAATGCAAATATGCGAACCCCAGATGAGGGAAGGGGAAATCTGCCTCACATCGCAAATGGAATGGGGCTGTGTCAAGGTAGCGGGTGCGCAGCCTGGTCGGGCGAGGGTGAAACACAACTCAAGCTCTGAGATTGAGGCTGAGTCCGAACGGAGGACCTACGTAGAGACGCAATGTACGGAGTAGTCAGCCCTGACGTCGATTGTTGAGTAAGCTTCTCCCGAGCTTCTGCCGCATCGTATCGACAGTGTTGGCTGACCTAGCTTGCGATGACTACAATAGGGTAGGTATCTCTTTCAGGTCTCGAGTCTTAAGCCTTTCCCTCCGCCTCCATACCGCTAATTTTCTTGCCTACAGGGTTTTCGATCCTTCGACTTACCGGCTTCTCACTAGGACTAGAACTCTCTAGCTCATCAAGTCGTGTAGCCGCTGAACGACAGCCGTACACAATCCTTTGCATATTGATCCGCCAATGTTCTATCTTTGGGCTGATCGCACTCCATATATCATATCACCGTGGAACTCTGATATCTCGAATCTTATGCGACTCGAGCGGTTGATTGTATCCTCGAAGCAAGCGCTGAACCCCCGCGATTATTCACTAATGAACCTCACCCCAACCTGAACTGTGCCTGCGACGGAGCCATAGGTATGGCACATAAGCCTGCGCAGCCTCAAGGCATAAGCAACTTCAGGATCCGATGCTAATTGATTGGTGTCAATGCTCAGGAGTCCACAGCAAGCATCCAAAGTGAAGCGAGCCGTAACCGATACCGCCCGTCCAACCCTCCGTTTCCCTACTGTACATCATTACCCTCGGCGCGAAATCTCGCGGTCTACGCAAAGCGTTACGCCCATTGGGAACGACCGAGCGTTTCATAAACGCCCATCACGTTACAAGATCTGACGAGGCTGCGCTGAGAGGTTGACACTCGGCCTACCCAACCGCCTCTTCAACTGAGATCGAAGTGCATCCCACTCGATAGGCGTACTAGAACCATAAAATATCAAGAGTACTTTCTCACAACCTTGCCGCAACGGCTGAGCCCGCTTGAAACACTGTCACAGCGACTTGAAACAAACGCCGATCTCACTCGTGTGCATAGATTAACCGAACCAAAGGGGCATTGCTGTCAACTACTCTTCCTGCTCACGACTCTCCTCTCCCACTACTTCTGCACAGCCCCTACTCGACATCAGGATCGCTATCAAAATATTGGAGCAGATTTCTAAGGAGCCCCACGTTGGTTTCGGCTACACTCCATAGCCTGTTCAGACACTCGAGAAGAAGCTCCAAGCGAGCGCCTTTCCGATCTAAGAAAAACAGCGGCAGTATTGCCTCGAGTATGATGGAAGGGCAACAACACCGTGGGCGGTCCTGTTCAGCTGGCCAGCAGTCCAATCAAGGTATAAGACATCCGCCATCGCCACACAACTTTCACAGCCAAACCTCTCCTACGGGGATACCTACCACTTCTACCTTTCACTCTCAATCCTTCAACTCGAACCCCTCTCCCCCCACAGGACAGTATAACCTGCCAGCAGCCCCATATCTTAACGGATCTGCGCAGCAGCCGCAATTTCAACAGCACGTGCTGCCCAGCAACGACTTCACCCACCAGCAATATGGACAGTCATATCACCACAGTGGTCTAGAGTCGGATTTCCCGCAGGAGCCGTCGCATCTTAATACGCATCAAGGGAACCAACAATTCCAGTCCGATGCCTTGGGCATAAATCCACATTTTGAAACATTCTCTTCAGAGCAAGATTTCATTGGAAAGCAGGGTGAATCCTTTGGGAATGAGTTCTTGCTAGATCCTTCACTCGACACGAATATCCAGCCTCAGGGTCATATCAATCCTGCAGACATAATGAGCAACATGTCGTCTCCTCAGAATATGATACCCACCCCACCAAACCAACTGATGCCGCCTGAAGCGCACTCGTCAGGGCCAAACTCTCCCATCTCCAACCAAGGGTCGCAGTGGTCTCCACATCATTCGCGTCATACATCGTTAGATCCTTCCGCCGCATTCACCAATGGGCAGCAACCTTCAGAATGGGCTGGGGTGCAGTTTCATACCCACCGTAGAGCGCCGTCAGAACACTCGGATGTCTCTTCGTCGGTTGCCCCCTCGCCTTTCTTGCAACAACAGGACAGCTTTGATCAATTCGATCACAACCCATCACCAATGCTTAGTGCTCAGCAAGATCCACAGCTGTTCGAAAATGGGGGCCTCGGCATCGAGAGTTTCAGTCTGTCCGAGCCTCATAATCAGAGGCATAGTCCGCGGCACAGTCCGTTCGTGTCACCCCGAATGTCTCCACAGCCAGGGCTTGGTATGGCGCAAGATGCCAAATTCATGCCTTTACCGAACAATAGTTTCAATGGAGGTCCGGGGTCAGAGATCTACACTAATGCGACCGAGCAATTCCCTCAATTTCCTCCAGAAGAACGATTGGGTTCCAATGACATGGGTCAAGCCGCACAGATGGCACCACCTGAGATCAACGTTGAATTTGCGCCTACGACTCGTCAATTGAACTTCGATCCACCCGGTTATGAAAACGAATTCGATGCATTAAGCCCACCTGTAAGAGGTACGTTGCAGTCTCACGCTGTGTCTCCTCCGTTACTGATGAGAATAGCAGGCCGAAGAGGACGTGCAAAGTCGGACACATACATATCGCGGCCAACCACGCCTAGTTCCACAGCCTCTACACTCGGCTCCGCCGAGTCCGATGTCGACCAGCGCCGACGTTCACTCTCCCCATACGAACCCACCTTCTCTCCGAATATGTCTCGGGAGTCTTCACCTGGTCCAAGGACGTCGCCTTCTCGTCGCTCATCTACGTCTTCAATTCCGAACCGCGATTACATCCTCGAGCTTGCTGACCCGACTCGTCCGGCGGCCTCTGGGCAAGAAAAGAGGGCCCAAAAACACCCGGCAACCTTCCAATGCACCCTCTGCCCGAAGAAATTCACTCGTGCCTATAACCTTCGATCTCATCTGCGCACGCACACAGATGAGCGTCCTTTCGTCTGTACTGTTTGTGGGAAAGCCTTCGCTCGTCAGCATGATCGCAAGAGGCACGAAGGATTGCACAGTGGAGAGAAGAAGTTCGTCTGCCGTGGTGATTTAGGCACAGGAGGTAGCTGGGGCTGTGGGCGGAGGTTCGCCCGTGCAGATGCTCTCGGAAGGCATTTCCGCAGCGAAGCTGGGCGAGTTTGCATCAAACCGCTTCTTGACGAGGAAGCAATGGAGCGCCAACGCATCTTCGACGAGCAGATGATGAACCAGAACATGCAAGCTGGTGGCATGGCGCCTCAGCCGCCTATGAACGGCCATGTCCAGAACTACTTCCCAGCTGCAATTCTTGCACAGTACCCAGCTTTGCAGCAGATACCGTGGGAGCAGATGCAAGGTGGCGACGAAGGCGAGATCAGCGGGAGGAGCAGCTTCGATGCTAGCAGTGGTGGGGACTACTTCGATGAAGCTGACGAGAGTGGGTATGTGAGTGGTCCTGGAACAGGCTACGCCAATGGCAACAGTTGGGATCAAGGTGGTCTGGACAGGAGGGACTGGGCAAGCGATTATGAGGGGAGGTGAAGGAGAGGGATGTTGAAAACGTGATGATACTCGTTCTTAATGACTTGCATTGATCTCTTCGCTGGGGTCTGGGGGCGGATCGCGGATTATACCATCTCTGTTGGAGGAATTAAATCCATGAGACGGCTTTCGGGGCAAAGGAATGTAGCCAGGCGGCAATTTGATGCATCTTCTCTTCACACCTTCGAGCGCTGCCATGATTCTATGTCGATACCGGCATTTGGTGTCTAGATTCTTTATCTCCTTATCACTCTCGATCTATAGTTCAACAGGATACGCTTCAATATACATGGCATGGTTTGACTCATTCAGCCTTCAATTCTAATGGCATATAGCAGCGTAAGTGGTGATTGCCTTAAGTCAACAGTAAAGGGGGTGAAGGGGCACTTTCCATCAGCCGAGGGCCAAGACCGGGTACAAATCCGGATTTGATAGCGCGTTGGGAAGGCCTTGTCAGCTGGACAAGGTTCCCTACAGCTCACTCCAGACACAACAAAGCCAGGGATCCATAGCAGTAGTAGGTTGTATCAATAGTGGTGATTTGAATGACCAACTCCTGTCGTGGCCACCCAGGGTAAAGTATTTTTGAACTGTTTCGGCGCCATAGCCGTGTGAAAGTCGCGGCCGTTGCCTGAACGCAACCAACAAATCAGAGCAGGAATCCATCACGCAGCCCGATAACCGCCTCCAGACTAGACATCGACTCGTCGACCACACTCATCTCCAATTCTCACATCTCACACGAGCAGCTCCTTTCCCTTTCTGACTACTTCCTATCTCTCTGTGCTCTCGACTTGCAACTGGTAGAGCGGAGTACCCCCCAACCCTCTGCAAGCATCACGCCTGTGTTCTAGAAGTAGGTCGATCCCACTCCCCATCGCTCAACAATCTATTTCCAACCACCATCTACCAATACACCACTCTTTAGCGCACTGCAACATCTACTCCGGTATTGCTCTAACCGCTCAAGCAGCTCTACATATACTTGTAGGCCAGCTTTGCTGACCTGTGCCCTTCCTGCCATTACAGGATGGCTGAGATCAGGCGCAAACTCGTCATCGTTGGTGACGGTGCCTGCGGAAAGACTTGTCTATTGATGTAAGCTTCTATCCCTTGCTTCTCAAGATCCTCATTCCTCTTATCGAAGATGGGATTCGGCCACTGACTCGTTCTTGGCAAACAGTGTTTTCTCCAAGGGTACCTTCCCAGAGGTCAGCAATCCTACTGACTTCCACATATATACCTCCAGCAGCACAAACATGCCGACTCGAAGAGATGGGTAGAGCTATATGACACATGGCCGCTTCAAAGGAATTGTACAGGCTGTGGTGCTGACATGTCTATTGCTACAGGTTTACGTCCCCACCGTCTTCGAGAACTATGTTGCCGACGTTGAGGTGGATGGCAAGCATGTCGAACTAGCTTTATGGGATACGGCTGGTCAAGAAGATTACGATCGTCTCCGTCCGCTTTCATACCCTGACTCCCATGTCATCCTCATCTGCTTCGCTGTTGACTCACCCGATTCACTGGACAATGTGCAAGAGAAGGTACCCAACTTTCGCTATTGTTATCTACCATATCTCACGTGAATTCCCGTGAGACTAGCTTGCTGACAATTTATCCTTTTCTGTAGTGGATCTCCGAAGTCCTCCATTTCTGCCAAGGCCTCCCAATCATCCTTGTTGGATGTAAGAAAGATCTTCGATATGACCAAAAGACGATTGAGGAGCTACATAAGACTTCACAGAAGCCTGTGACCCCAGAGCAGGTAAGAGCCTGAAACACCAGGAATAGAAACTATATCCTACGAAGTCCCCGCCATGGCATTGAAGAATGAACATTCTGAAGACATGGGAGCTAAGAATCTTCTTTATAGGGCGAGGAAGTGAAGAAGAAGATTGGCGCAAGACACTACCTTGAGTGCTCAGCGAAGACTAACGAAGGAGTAAGGGAGGTTTTTGAGCACGCGACCCGCTCGGCACTGTTGTCCAAGAAGGGCAAGCATCACGGGGATGGCAAGAAGTCAAAATGCAAGATCTTGTAAGCTAAGGGAGCTGTGAGGTAGTATGGATATTGAAGGGTGGGCGAGGTATAGGGGGGGAACGAAACGGAGGAGTGATACAACAAACTGTTTCTTATTTTAGACTGCGACTGGGGCCACATCCGACCATAAGGGATGGCCCAGGTCGTCTTCCTCGGCTCTTTTCGAGTATGCTACACTTCCAACCAATGATCTGGATCTTGCGCCTATCTCTCACACGAATGGTCTGTTTGCGGCATATCACGATTCAACCCTTCCGAACGACTCATGGTGGCCTTCAAAGTGCTTTATACGCGGTGCAAATTTAGCATGTTACTTACAACATTAATCAATACCACACTTGTCCGAGTCCTGCTGTTGGTAATCGTTTCGTACGTTCAAGCATGTTAAGAGCCAGCAGAAACTTTTCACAGTATCGTCTTATGACGTCTTCACACCTGCTATGATCACGCGACTGCTCCGCAATACTCGAGTTCCTTCTGCGGCTGTGTCGGCTGCAAAAACGTCCCTTAATGAGATTGTTGTTGCTTTGCGGACCAGCCACGACTTTTTACAACCCGAGTACACCTAGTAGCCAGATACAATACCGGGCACCGTCTAAAGTGGATATCTTCTAACACAGCGAGAACGAGCACTGGCAATTGGATATGCATATGCGAATCGATCCTCCTTAAGAAGTCTTCTGCGACATACGCTCGGCATCACAATACCAACACGTCCACGCTAACCCAACCCAACGCCCTCCAATGCTTCCTTTATATACACATCCCCCCACCTCTCCCGCTTATCCACGCAACCACCTCACGCAGCATCATCCCCCTCCCCCTCCCTCTTTCCAACCGCATACACCAACCCCCCAGCCACCAAATTAACCCCACACACCCCCATCGTCGTCCCCCGTATGATCCCCCTCGTCCCGAATTTCCTCGCCAGCGGCTGCTTCCGCCTCCGGGCCAGTAGCAGGTATAAACCGGACCAGGCCGCTGTGACGCCTGCGGCGTCGGTTTTGTAGTCGTAGATGTTGAGGTAGGTGCTGAAGAGGAGGGCAGGGGGGAAGAGGAGGGGGAGGGCTTGGGGGGGCCGTAGGGCTTGGGCTGTTATGAGGGCGGCGAGGGCAGTGGGGGGGACGGGTGAGACTGGGTGCGGAGGGGGGTGTTAGTTGGGTGGTGTTTTTCAAATATTTGAGAGGGGGAGGAAAGGGGAGGGGGGAGAGGTACGGCCCCAGGTTTTGGCGGTGGCGAGGAGGGATGTTTTGGCTTGGGACTCGATTTGGGACGAGGAGGGTGAGTCGGCCATTGGAGCGCAGGCTCGTTGAGATTGGTGGCGTGTGGAGGAGCGGAAAGGTTGGGGATGGTTGTGGGTGGAGCTGCGCGTGTGGTGGTTCAATGTTGCTCAAGATATTTTGGCGCTAGCGTGAAGTTGCGGGTCTTCTTACCACGATTCTGTTTGAGGATGTTGGAAACGTCGACGAACGAACTCTATACCACCTTGCACCTGCTACTTCGCTCTGCTACATATCCTTGTGTGCACAGACTACAGTTCATACAGCATCAGCGATAGAAGTAAAGACGATCAACCCTACCAGAGGCAATCCACCCTCGCGGAAAGGCAATGCCCGCCGCAACAGCTTCCGGTACCGATGCGACACCGAACGGCAATGCGGCCAAGAGCAGAGATCACAATCAGGGAAACCAAAATCGCACGTACACGGTTGAGCAGAAGACGGCGGTGGTAAGGGTACGGAAATGCGCCGCCACGGCCTTTTATGAGATATTGGGGTGTGAGAAGGGGGTTACGGATGCGGAGATCAAGAAGGCGTATAGGAAGCTCAGCCTGTTGACGCATCCGGATAAGAATGGGTATGAGGGGGCGGATGAGGCTTTTAAGAGTGAGTTTTCTATGAGAGGCGTTGAAAGGGTGGTGGAGACTTGTTGGGCTGATGGGTGTGATGGGTTTTAGTGGTATCGAGAGCTTTTCAGGTGTTATCCGATTCAGAGAAGAAGGAGAAGTATGACAGATTTGGCGGCGATCCCGATAATCGGTTTGGACCGAGTGGGGCTGCGGCTTCGTCGCCTTTTAGTGGATTTTCGGGTTCGCCTGGGGGGAGAGGGCCTATGTTCGATGCTGAGATATCACCGGAGGAGCTGTTTAATAGGTTCTTCGGCGGTGGTGGTGGGATGGGTGGCGCTTTTGGTAGGTCCTCGGTTTGGACGGGAGAATATGGCAGTGGGCTTACAGGAAACAGGAGGCGGAGGAGGCATGTTCGATACTGGTCCTCAGTTCGTTTTCAATCTAGGCGGCGGGCCAGGATTCCGAGTACATCAGTTTGGCGGCGGTCAACCGAGACGGAGACCCAGAGCAGCAAACGGCAATGCTGCTGAAGAAAGACCGCAAAGTACGATGGGTGCTTTATCGAACCTTCTACCTCTTCTGATACTCTTTGTTCTTCCGCTCTTGTCATCCCTTTTTTCTTCAGCAATGCCCTCGGGCCCTTCGATACATTTCCAGCCCGGTCCTCCCAATACAATGCACAAGACGTCACACCGGTTAAAGGTCAATTACTACCTCAATCCGGACGACCTCATTGACTACACCCCTCGGAAACTCAGCGAGCTGGATAAAAAGGCAGAGACGCAGTATGTCACGCAATTACAGTACGATTGCCAGATAGAAACGCGGACACGGAACCGTATGGTAGAAGAGGCACAAGGGTGGTTCTTCCAGGACGTGGATCGAATGAGGGAAGCGAGGAATTACGAGATGAGGAGTTGCCAGCAGCTGGACGCGTTTGGTTTTGCGAGGAGTGGCTATTGAGCATTTGGTATATGTAAGGGAATACTTGAATTCACTATGGCATGGCGTTCAGGATATGATGATGGCATAAATTGCCGTTCGGTACGGGCAGGTCTATGGTTGTATAGTGTCACCTCTAATAGAGCCTCCCTCACTATCAAAACATTGATAGTGAATTCCATACTTGTGAATCATCTGCAAGTGAAGCCGGCGGTCAAGAAGGTTAGCGGCATCTAGGCGTCTCTCGGGCGTTTCCAGGGTGTTGGGTCACCATCCGAAACCGGGCTTCGGGCGCTTATCGATTCACTCCAGGCTTGAACACTCCCTGGAACGGGTGCACTAAAGCGCTCACTAATCATCTCAGCCCCAATCACTTCGATTGCTTTCTCCCAACATTGGTCCTCGCAACTAATGCAAGAAAGCTCCAACTTCTCGAAATTAACACACCTATCGTCCTTACCCATAGCATGGCAGACTCCGTTTCAGATGCAGACAAGGTATGATAGGACTGTACGCATGTGGCAAGCATAGCTGATTAGGAACAGATCCGGAACAAACGTCTGGCTAAGCTTGGGACCCAACCTCCGACACAATCAAGCGAAAATGGAGATGGTGTTAGCAAGAGTGGAGGGACGTCACAGTCCTCGCCGAATTCGAACGCCCCATCAATAGCAGCTCCAAAAGAGGTAGAGCAGGCCAAACCTAAGATCAACATCTCAACTCCATCGGGCTCATCGACGCCACAGAATCCCTTCACGCAGCTAGGGATGAAGGAGGCGAACGGAGATACACCAAGAATTAATATCACACCATCTACAGGAAGGCCACTGACGCCTCAGAAGCGCGATCGTCCGTCTTCATCGATTGGAAGACCAAGCTCGAGGAATGGGGAAACTTCAGAACAATGGGAGGACAGGATATTAGGCACGGTTTTCAGATTTACCTTGGACCCAGACCATCGATTAGACAGTCATGAGAACCCCCTACATTATCTAAAGAGTACTCGGCAGGAGCTTGAAGAGACAAGTCAGCCACAACGACTAAACACAAGTCTGCTAGACCAGACAATACTCGAGGCAGCGTCAAATCTGCGACAGGGTACTGCACCATTAGACTATTTGCTCGGGTGTTGGAAGAGGATCAACAGACAGTTCAAGACCCTGAAAAGAGCTGGCGAGCAGGATCCAAAATTCGTCGTGATCAAGGAGGCGCGGAGGCTATGCATGAGTTATTGCATATTTGCTGCCACCATGCCTGATATGTTTGGGTAAGTGAGCCTCTTCTGGCAAGTAGGTAAGCCGGGTGCTAAATTCGAGATAGCCTGGAGCCTACAGGACGCAACCCCCTTACGCCTCACCTTTTGATAGAAGACCCGGAAGACGAGAGGAGCATAGATCACGACTTCTTGACAGAGGCTATCTCCCAATTCCCAGAAGACGACACTGTTCAATGTGCTCTAGTTGGCGCAGTTGAAGATCTCAGTCGGGAGCTGGCACGCATGAACATGAATAACGATTACAAGCCCTACATAATGGTATGATCTCAACGTGTCGTATGGGAGCAAGCTCAAGTATGCTGATATATCTCAAGGCATTACGGAATCTAGTCCAGTACCCTCAAATGATCAACGCTATCGTCCAATCGCCTCTATTTTTACCACCTTCTGTTCCAGCTAGTCTTGTAGAGGCCACCACATTACTTGGCCCATTTTTTGCAATCTCTCCTCTTAATGATGAGGTTAGCAACAATTACTTTTCCAGCCCGAGCACTCGGGACAAGAGCTATATCCTCAACTCCCAACGGGCTTTGCGCCTAACACTTCAAACCCATCAGACTGACCTCCTAGACATTGTCAACCACATCATAAAGGCTGGCAAGGACTCTCGAGATAAAATGCTTGACTGGTTTGCACTGTGCGTCAATATCAACCACAAGCGCCGGGCATTACAGGTAGACAAGAAGACTGTTTCTTCCGATGGCTTCATGATCAATGTCACTGTATGTCTGGACCAGCTGTGCGAGCCCTTCATGGATGCCACATTTTCCAAGGTTGACCGGATAGATGTCGAATATCTGCGTCGATCCCCCAGGGTTGACATCAAGGAGGAGACGAAGCTCAACGCGGATCAGAAAACTTCAGATGCTTTCTATGGCGATCCTGCGCAAGGAACAACAAATTTTATTTCTGAAATCTTCTTTCTGACTTTGGCTGCTCACCATTATGGAACTGAATCTGCCAATTCGATGCTGAGCCAGCTCGAGAAGGATCTTAAGCGTATGAAGAAGCACATCGAAGAGATCGAACTTGACCGCCACAAGTTCGTTAGCGACCCTACCAGACTCGCGGTATTTGAGCAAGCTGTCAAGAAGTACAAGGACAAAGTAGATATCGGCATGTCATATAAGTACTCCGTGGAAGGTGTGCTGCTTGACGATCTGACACAAGCGCGCTCAATGCAATTCATGCGGTATGTCATAGTATGGCTGTTGCGGTTGGTATCTCGAGGTCAAGACTTTCCCAAGCGGTCCATAAAGCTACCGTTACCAGACGAGCAGCCAGAAGTCTTTAAGTGTTTACCCGAATACTTTCTAGAAGACATCGTGAGCAACTTCAAATTTATTATGCGGAATATGCCTCAGATCATTACCTCCACGCAGAGCGATGAGCTGGTAATTCTGTGTATTACATTCCTTCGATCTTCCGAATACATTAAAAACCCCTATCTGAAGTCGGGTCTCGTCACCATCATGTTCCATGGCATCTGGCCTACCTACAACCGTACCAAAGGGATATTGGGAGATCTCCTCAATTCATTACCTTTCGCCACCGAACATCTCCTTCACGCTTTGATGAAGTTCTATATCGAGGTCGAGAATACAGGCACTCACACCCAGTTCTTTGACAAATTCAACATCCGCTACGAGATCTTCCAGATCATCAAGTGCATTTGGTCAAATTCCATCTACAGAGAGCATCTCTCCACCGAAGCCAAAATAAACCTCGACTTCTTCGTCCACTTCGTCAATTTGCTTCTAAATGACGTGACATTTGTTCTGGACGAGTCGTTGACAGCTTTTGTCCAAATACACAACCTGCAACAGGAGCTTAAGAATGCAGGTCCTACCATGGAACAGAATGTCAAGACCGAAAAGGAGGAAGCCCTCTCCGCCGCTCAGGGAAGAGCCAAATCCTACATGCAGCTCACCAACGAGACTGTTGCTATGCTGAAGCTCTTCACGGAAGCTTTGGCAGACTCTTTCACCAAGCCCGAGATAGTGCAGCGACTGGCGGACATGCTGGACTACAATTTGGACGCCATGGTTGGGACGAAGAGCAAGGATCTAGTCGTGGAGAACCCAGCGGAGTATGGTTTCAATCCCAAGCAACTGCTGGCTGAAATCGTAGATGTCTACCTGAATCTCAAGGATAAAGAGAATTTCGTCTTTGCCGTTGCAAGGGATGGACGATCCTACAAACCTGCCAATCTCGAGCAGGCGACTAGGGTGCTGAAGAAGTGGGCCTTGAAGTCCTCGGAAGAACTAGCTGCTTGGGCCTCGCTGAGCCAGAAGTTCAAGAAGGCTAAGGAGCTGGATGATCAGGCTGAAGAGGATATGGGTGAAATCCCCGATGAGTTCTTGGGTAGGCACACTCCCTTCTTTTCCTACCTCATGGCTATGTTCCAATACTTGCTAACACTTCCAAGATCCGCTGATGTATACACTCATGGAAGATCCTGTCATCCTACCTACGTCCAGAACGACGATCGATCGATCGACTATCCGTTCGCATCTCCTCAGCGATCCCAACGATCCATTCAATCGGGCGCCGTTGAAGATCGAAGAGGTTGTTGCTGGTATGTAGCTCTTGGCCTCTACCAAACCTTCAGTCACTAAAGCGAACGATAGATACGGACCTTTATGAGAAGATCCAAGCTTTCAAGAACGAGAAGAAGGGGACCAAGCTTGCTAACACGAATGTTATGGATGAGACGCCCGGTTAGTCGATGTAACGAGATCCTCTGAGGAGCGTCAGATTTCGTCTACGAGCCATATGATGATGATATAAGGCGGTGTTGGTAGGGCGCATTGCGTACGGCGTTGCGCAAACAGGCATCAGTAGACAAAGCGAGGCTTCTTGCAGCTAGGCAGCAAAGCAGGAATATGGCACGGTTTCGCGTCATTGGATACACCGGTTCGGTCCAACCGAGCCTCCTGCAGTAGCAAGTTTGAGTGAAGTAAAACTTACGCGCCATCCTACTAATATATCCTGGAGTTTGTCGCGATGTTCACTTCATTTCACTTTTTTCTCAGATCTCAACAACACTTCACTTCCTCTCGCTAATCTCACCCTTGACAAACATAGCTGATGGACACAGCCTCATAGAGATCCAGGCACATTGCATACATGGCTCCGCCCCCTGCTGCTGATAACTTCGCCCAGAAGCAATCGATCACGACTGCCATTCACCAGATATGCCTCTACTATCCTCCCAACACTTGTCTCCGAGAGCTTTTACAGAATGCCGATGATGCTGGTGCGACAGAAGTCGAATACGTCCTGGATACGACGAGCTATGGTGGCGAGCCGTTGCTGTCCGATGGGCTGGAAGACTTCCAAGGCCCGGCTCTGTTGGTTCGTAATAATAGTGTCTTTAGGGATGAAGATTTCAAGAGCTTGTCTTCTATCAGTGACTCCGTCAAGAGGAAGGACCCAGCAGCGACCGGGAAGTTCGGTCAGGGTTTCAATGCGGTAAGTAACGAGCCGATTTCCATTGTAGTAATTTTGCAGAGTGGGGAGGGTCGACTGGTGCAGGCGCCAGATGTACACTTTCTACCAAAGCGTTCAAGCTGACTGTTCCCAACTAGGTCTATCACTGGACTGATGGTCCATGGGTTTGGTCCCGTAACTGGCTTCTGATTCTTGACCCTCATGAGTGGTGGTCACAACGTACCGGCCAACCTGGAGGTCCTAGGTGGGACGTAGTCCAGAATCGTGATTGCGTTGAAGTTCAGAACCATATGAAAACGTTCAGCAAGCTCGGTCTCGATCCGCGGGAGCCGCTAAATGAGACGGTCATCCGTATTCCCCTGCGAAGCGAGGCTCAAGCCGTAAAAAGCACCATCTTCTCACTCAGAGTCGATGCCAGCTCCATTCGGCAGGCTCTCGAAGAATTCGGTCTGGAGCTGAGAGAAGGCGGCATGCTGTTCCTCAAGCATGTGCGCAAGGTAGTCGTCCGGATTGATGACGAAGTATTACTTGCGGCTGAGACCTATGGCACGAACAAGAAGAATAAACAGTGAGTACTGGCAGTCATTCTGAGCTGACGCGTTAACTCTGACGGTATCCAGGGCGAGGGAGCAGCTTCCGGCAAACTTCAAACGTCTGTATGTAACCAAGTCAAACACTAGCCAAGATATTCGCCCAGTCTTTGAGCTCGCTATGAAGTACACAGGGCAGGGAACGTCTACTATCCGCCGCTACGTTATCCAGCATGTCATGTTGAGCTCCTCTGGAGACTCAGACTTGGATGTATGGGCACGCAGTGAGAAGCTTTTCCCTTGGGCAGCAGTCGCAGCGCTAGTGGAGGTAAGTCTTCCAAAATTCTTTCAAACATGCTCGGACCCCCGCGTCTACTTCACTTGGCCTGTCTGAGCGTCTCTAGGACCAACATGATGCCAAAGCGGTTCATGGGCGGCTGTTCACCATACTGAGGCTGCCGATGCCTACAAATCTACCAGTCCACATACATGGTCTTTTCTGCATGGCTCCCGATCGTGGACGTTTGGAACCTACTCGCGGGCCAGATGACCCTCACACCAAGTGGAATAGGTTTATGTTTTCGAGCTGTATTGCTTTGGCATGGATCAAGTTGCTAGCGCATCGAAGCAGTGTGTCGTGGAACAAGGAGATGTTCGCATTCTGGCCTCGACCAAATTTCGTCCCTGTTGAAACGGTCCAGCTATGGGACCAGTTGGACGACAATGTCATTGACTTAGCCATCAAGTCCAATCACAAGGTCTGGAATGCCTCAAATGGGCGCTGCGTAAGTCTCGATCAGGGTTTCTTTGGTGTCAAAGGTGGTGACTACACGGAATTCGGCCCGGCACTGGCTCAAGTGGATGTACCAGCGGTGTACCTGGAGGACCCCCCGTTCAGAAAGTTACAACAATGCGCGAAGCTTCTTGGGAAAGGGTACAAGCTCTTGGAACCAAGTACTGTTCGTTGCTTCCTCCGATCGAGAACTATACCCAATATACCAGAAGTCCAGGCATCAGTGATACTCGAATTTTGTTTACTTGATGCCATCAAAAGTGTGACGAATGAGAAAATCAACAGTACGGTGTACGAGGAACTTCAAGACATCGCCTTATGGCCCACCGTTGGTGGTGCATTCTCCATATCGAAGAACAAAGACCTTCTCTTGCCGCGGAATGAGGTGGAGATGCAGCTCTTTGCCAAATCGAGAGCCGCTAACACACTGGAAATCTCGAAGCTTAGCAATCCAGTTCGGCATCTGTTGCTAAGAGACGTCGAAAACATCGGTAAGGTCATGAGGTTTCGTAGCCTTGACGACCTGATCATAGATTGGCCCGTGATATATGAGATACCTCAAGGGCTGTCGAGGTCGTCGATGGGGTCGATACAAAGACCTTCGGGCTCAGATGCACTAATCTGGAACCTATGGGCTTGGATTGTAGAGCGATTCCAAGAAGGACAACGACTAAGTCCTGCCTCTTCACAAGTGTTGTGGCTTATTCCTACGAATGACGGCCGTATACGATCATGTACACCGAGTTTCGAGAGTCTTCCTGTGCTCATTATCGAACAGAAGAAAGACCCGCTATATGATGTTATTATGCGTGCGACTACCAGAACTCCTAAGCAAGCACCACCGGTCCTCTGCTCTTCAATACTGCCAACGGAAGCCGTGGAGCTGTTTCGCAGCAACGAACCACTTCGTATGACTACTCGATGTACTTGCGTTAGTGACACCAATGACTTTGTGGCCTGGCTTGTCGCTGGGAGGGACATGCTCTCAGCGACTTCCGATGGAGATAAAGAGGCCCTACTAAATCACCTCGAGTCAAGCACCAGATACCTAGCACTTCAAGAAGGCCTTCCTCCCAAACTCAGGACACCATTGCGCCATCTGCCACTTTACAGCAAGAGGTCGTGTAGCCCACCCTTCAAGACAATTGGCTATGCAAAGTGCAGTCTCGATGCTCGTGGGCAAATGTACAAGACTCCTCCAGGTCTGCCACCGTTACCGAATTTGAGCAAGGTCTCATTCTTCGAGGCCCAAAGTGAAGTCGAACGATTATTTATCGAGCGGCTCAAAGCGCTTCCAAGAGTAAGCGACAAAGACCTCTTGACGCAACATTTCTTGCCGTGGATGGGAACGGTCACCTCGGATGATGCCGCTCTGAGCCTTGCGAAAGAGGAACTCGTCCATTGGATCATGAAGATGGCCCCCACTCATCCTTGCTCTGCAGAGTGGCAAGTAGATGTCTTCAGCCATGCCATCATACCTCTTCCCGTCGAAGGTGGGCAAAGACGATACCGCTGCATAGCAGGTATGGTAGATCCTAGTTCAAGCCTAGCACCGCTCTACGACGCCGGAGAGAATGTCTTCCCATGTCCGCATTTCTACACGAAGCATAAGAATGTTCTAATTGCCTACGGCTTGACTTCGAAAATGCAATGGGATACACCTCTCGAGCGAGCTAGATACTTTGCTCACCATGGAGACGAAGTTGACATAAATACAAAGGTCGAGACTTTACTCAAGCTTCGGGTGCTATCAAAGCTTAGTAGCTCGAAAGATTCTATAGCAGAGATTAGGAGGTTGAAATGGATTCCCTGCACCTCGGTCTTGGGAGAGTCTATACTTCATGCTCCATTTGAATGTCGTGGGGCGGACGACCGTCATTTGATCGACTTGGTATGGGGGATAACTACTCTCTCTATGGAACCGAGCTGGAAAAGGGTCCTGGGCTGGGATGAAGGCATTCCGACAGGACTTCTTCTTCAGCAGCTGGACGGCTGCCTGTCAAAGCAAGTCTACGAAAAGGCTCACCAAGTTCTTTTGGAGATTGATCTGGCCAATTCCTCTGATCTCTTGTCGAGATGCTGTATCCTTGGCCGCTCGGGAGCACATTTTACTCCCAAGAAGGTCTTCCTCTCCGGCAGTTCCCTAGCAAGACGGCCACTAGCTCCATATCTGGATGAGGTTGACAATAATTTTGCGCGACAGCACGGTGCACTGTTGGCAGCACTCCATGTACGGTCTGAGCCATCCATTGAAGACCTTCAGGATGTCCAGCGAGCTCTGGCAAGCGCTTCCGAAGGGCAGCTGAGCCCACCTGACCTTCGTATCGCCATATCCACGTTAGAGATAGCTGACTTGCTCAAATACGATCTCACAGGATTCCTAATTCCGGATACTACGTCGAAGCTTCAGAAATTGATCGACATTGTGCATAGCGATTCGCCCGATGCAGGCATGAAAGAAGACCTTATTTTCACGCACCCTGGAATTTCTCCTGAACTGGCTAACCGACTCGGTCTAGAGGACACGTTAGCACGAGCCATTAGACTGCAAATCGCCCTCGACAGCGATAACGAAGAAGATTATGTACCCGGAGAGAAACTGACAACTGTGATATCAGACACGCTTGGGCGTTATTCAATCGCCTCGACGTTCAACGAGTTCCTTGCGAACGCTGATGATGCAAAAGCGACCAAAATAGTCTGGACGCTCGATGAGTGCAACGATGGGGCTCACGCCTCTACTGCACTCCTGACCACAGATCTGAAGCCACTTCAGGGAGCTGCACTGTTCGCTTATAATAATGGAGGTAAGCGATTTTGCTTGTCAATTCCCCAAAGGTTGCACTAGCCAGAATTAATGACTCGTGCAGTCTTCTCAAAACAAGATTTTGGCGGATTTAAAGATATTGGTCAGGGTGGTAAACACGGCGATAAAAAATCGACTGGAATGTTCGGCAGGGGCTCACAGAGTATGTATCACTTCACCGATGTGTCTATGCTCGTTTCCGCACGTTTCTTCTTGGTGATTGACCCCCAACAAAATGTCCTTCCTATCGATAAGTATCGCAAACGGAAGGTGGGGACAAAATTGTCATTTCCCACGGTCAGGAGCCTGGCATTCGACCAGTTGAGCCCTTTCATTGGTCTACATGGATTTGATCATAGTACGGAAAACTATGAGGGTACTATTTTCCGCTTGCCTCTTCGAGCACACGGCACCAAAACCGAACTCAAAGACACCCAGGAGCCTGTTGACCTGGCAAAAGTAAAGTCACTACTTGAGAATTATTTCGCTATTGCTCGTACGGCACTACTCTTCCTGAGAAATGTCGAGTCGATCGAATTCTACATCCGAGGGCAGCAAACCCCGCAATGGGCCGTCTTCGCAAAACGTTGGCGTTGCGAAGATAACAACAGCTTCCAAAGAATCGAAATTACAAGTGGTCAAACAGGCTTCCAGCGGCAAGTCGATACATGGTGTGTTGGGCTCAAGGACATACAAGATATTCCAGCAAACATCACGAGATGCGGAAGATCTTCCCATAAGTTACCCGATTGCGGTGTCGCTGCATTAGTATTTCAAAACAAAGTGGCCGACGTTGAGCATGGTGAGCGGGTTCCCTTACCTGTGAGGCCAAGGAACGCTGTTATCACGCTGCCTAAACAGCCTATCGTCCAACAAACCGTTTTTTGCCGACTACCTACAAGTCAAGAATCATTACTGCCGATCTCATTCCACGCCAGCTTTGCTGTGACTGGAGACCGACGGACCATAGCGTTAGAAAAGAGCGCTGAGAACGCTTCTTGGAACCAGTGGCTCTTGAAAGAATGCGTCTCTGCATTGTATGTGGAAGCGCTACGTTATCTGGCGCCCAGGCTTGGTAAAAGGGCTTACGACTTCTGGCCAATGGGAGGGACACTTTCATCCCCAGGTACGCTGTCTGGCGTTCTTGAAAAGGCTTTCTGGGATAAGCTTGAGAATCAAAGCTATGACCTTGGGGAATTGCTTCCTCTCGTGGCCCAAGAGACTGCTCCAAGTCGGAAGGATGGTGCCGCAGTCTTCCAGGCATGCCAAAAGACCACGAGCCTGACAGGGGCCACATTCGACTTTTTGGTGGAGCAGAGTTCACATGGTCTTCGAAATCTCCTAGTTCAGTTGATCCCTGACCTAGTACGCCCTCCTTGGGGACTTTGGCGAGACTTCAGATCAATTTCTGGTCATCAGGTTAGAGAAGTTGATACGAAATGTCTCAGCACGTTGTTCAAGGTGGAAGATAGTTGCAAGCATCTGGAGGCTATCCTGGCCAAAAGCAAGGACGAGAAAGGAAAAGGTACTATTATGGCATTGCTTCTTGAAACCATGGTTCCAGAGACAGCGGTCGGGAATACGACTGCGCTGAGTTCTCTTGATGGGTGCAGAATCATACCTAGACCACGGTTCGATTGCCCTTTAGGAACTCTCACCTTGGATCCCCAGCCGGACACAAGCTGGAATCTCTTGCCGAATTCGAAGGAGTTGGAGCTATTTGCCTTCGCAACTGATACTATGGTCAACGATGCACTACCTTGGAAAGCTAACAAAACCCCGGCACGTGACGACAAGATTGTGTGCAATCCGATCGAGGTTCTGCAGAACGCCAACTTCAACATTCGAGGATGCGAAATCGCAGACGTGGGAATTCTGTTGTCATCGCCAAAATCGCCAACAAATCCAGCCTTCCATGATGATGACCTAGCCCCATGGCTACTCAAATTTTGGGAGTATCTCAATAATAAGTCTCTGACCATGTTCCAGGGCAGAGGGTTTGGGGGCACCACTTCCGGGATGACCGTTGCCGAGTTTTTGACCAAAGCGAATCTTCAGGACCAAAAAGTATACAGGACGTTTTCTGACACAAAATGGCATTACATAACAAGCAGACAGTTTGACAGTGAGCCATGTGTTGTTAGCCCATCGCTTGAGGAGCATCGAAAGATCTGTGATCAAATTCCTGGGCTAATTGCAGTCGATCGCGATTGTATACCGTTCCGACTAAAGGATGACGAGGTCAGTCTTCGGGAATTTGCCTCGTTCAAGCGCTTCTTGCAGGCTCTCAAGAAGTTGGAAAAGGCAAAGAACGTCTCAGCGAAGACAATCGTTGGTGACTATCTTACTCGAGAGTCCAAGGATACTATGAGGAAATTGGCATTGAAATACCTGAGTTCGCCTGATTACGCTCAATGTCCTCTTGATGCAATCCTTCGACGTCTTCCAATCTGGTGTCGGCTGGCCCGATCGGATTCCAAACCCCATGAGCATGTTGCTGCCGAAGATGCCATTTTCTTCGGCCACGAAGAAATGCTGATGCCGTGGATCAGCAACTTGTGCGCCTTTGTGGAGCCTCACGTAATCCAATCTGATGGAGATAACCTCTCCAAGCTGGGCTGTTCAATCGTCACACGTGAACAGATGTGGCATCGCATCAAAGGGGATATTCCCAAGTACGTCAACACAAAAGACTCCAGACAGCAATATCTCAGGTTCCTCCAATATACTGCGCATTCGCAACATGTTGAACATTGGCAGGTAAAGATCGCTGGCAGAATTGCTCCCAATGGCAATTCCATGATGTGCGAGACTAAAACTCTCTACGATCACGAGGATAATATTTTCTCGGCGGCATTCCGAGAGCAGATGAAGAATTGCTTCCTACATGTTGATATGCAAGGACCAGAATTGCGCTCTCTCTGGCGTTCGCTCGGTCTACGTGTGAGGTCTGGTGCTGGAGTCATGACCCATGAACATTTCCTCGAGTGTGCTAATGCTATCAATGGAAGATGGGATCAGGTCTCGACGACTTCTACCCTCCATGACGATTCGGAGATAGTTTCGGCATACCTGGGACGCAATGGTCCCCCAGGTATGACGTTTCAACATTGGCCTAAAACGACTTGGATGCGAATAGCGGCAATCCCTATGTTTCGAGTGCGAGATGTGCCTGCCGATGAGAGTGCTTACCGTCAAGACCGAATGAGTCAAGTTGTTGGAGAAAGTGTACATCGCGCTATTGGCGATACTAGTAGGATTGAACATGTGCGTATCATGTGGAGCCAGACCTGCTTCTTGAAGGATCCTCCCTGTGAATTCCTCTACAGAAGCCTTCCACGTGGTGGTAACCCTACTGTTGCCCAAGTATTCAAGCACCTGACTTTCTTGACGACTGAGACTGCGGATATCGGCCAACAAGACATACCCGAATACTTGCGAGATGTACAGGCATGCTACGAGTTCTTGCAACACAATCTGGATGCTACGAAGGCTATAGAAGGCATTTCCCAAGCCTCGATCTGGCTGAACCTCGATACGACACAAGTCGACCGAGTCCTTAAAGACAATATCGTGTCCAGCCTGACACCCGCAGAAAAGCTATGCTGGAACACTCGCTGTGATCCGTATCCCTTTAAGAAAGCCTTGAACTTCCTCGTGCCCTATGAACAGCTCCTCGTGGCTTTGGGGTGCCAGACAGTTGTACATCCAACCCCAGTGGTGTCTCTACCCTCATTGGACAGCAGAGAGCTGTCTTTGACCTCCGCAATGGCACAGATGCGTACCTTTCGTGATCAGGGTCTGCTCGTAGACGTCACCTTCGAAGCACGCGGCCAGAGGAAACCCGCACACAAGGTCGTCTTGGCAGCCGTATCAGACTTTTGCAAAGCCCAATTCGCAGGGCCGTGGGGACGTTTACTGGAGGAGAAAGCCACGATCCCGCTTCCCGATATCACCTTCCACTCGTTGTCACAGATGGTGGATTTCGCATATACAGGCGATGTCGAATGGCCTGAGCTCAAAGATTCGAGTGACAACGAAGAGGTTCAGGATCGCTTGACGGAGCTATTGGATATGCTGGACGCGACCAACATGTGGTTACTTAATCGGCTGCACGATATGACGCAAGATTTCCTACTTTGTGAAGCGTACTGCCAGGACTACATAAGAGTAGACACGGTGTACGCGGTAATGGAGCGTGCCGAGAGTGCGAGGGCACCGCGGCTGGTGGCGTACTGTGAGGAGTTCCTGGCGAACAATCGGGAGCTTGCATCGATGTTGCGGGAGGGCATTTGATGTTACTGATTGGCTCAAGACTTGGTGGGTATGAGTAGGATTTGTTGGATAGGAATGGAAGATCATTGGTGTCAATGAAGAATAGAGAGCTGCGTAGAGGTTCCGCAATATTTACTGTTAGGATAAGAATCAAATGAGACTCGGGAATGCTACTACTTGACTATATACTAACGTACTTATGATACATTCCATGTCAACAACCTCTGCTTTTCATCCTACATTTTCGCCATATGAACGTTGCCCACTGTACGTCACGCAAAGGTAACTACTTCATATAATCATGCGCCATGATAAAGACGTCTGTTCCCAGCTGTAGAAGCTAAGGCCCTTCATCCGCAGTTCATTGGATTTCCGACGGTATAGTGAGAGACTTTGGTGGATTGAGTTTGGTGACGGTTCTATGATGATGTTTTATGTAGATAAACGCCTTTGCCGAGCCCGCTGCTTGTTTATACTGGTGCTAAAAATAGCTAGCGCCTACGTCAAGGCAACGCTCATCAAGTTGTCAATCACCACAGCCGAGTCGCGCTTTCACTATCGTTTCCATCTTTACATCTACCATGTCATTCGACCGCTCCCCTTTACTGGAAAGTCAGGTTTGTCGCCCCAAATACCAGTTCCTACCGCCACTAATCAACACCTCAGCCCACTACTTACCGGCGAAGTGACGACCCAGAGTATCGAGATGACCCAGAGTTCAGTCGCTTCAGCGAAAAGCTCTCGGAACAGCTCTTCTCCATCACATCGCAAATCGGCCGCCTCTCCCAACAGCTGAGCCTTCTGGGCACAAAGCGCGACACCGAGCGAGTGAGGGAAAGGGTACATGATCTGTTGGAGGAGGCAAGAGATGGCTTCAAGGAAGCTGGCGAGGGTATCAAGCGCTTAACAGCTTGGGAAGACTTGAGCGTAGGGCCCCCCATCGGAGAGTTGTAAAGGGCTAAGCTGATAGCCATGAGATATAGCCGTCACAGAAATACACCCAGCAGAAGCTCTCACGCGAGTTCCAGGCATCAGGCACCGAATTTCAAGCTATCCAACGCCAAGCACTTGAGAAGCAACGAGCGTCCGCAACCGCCACTCGGACCGCTCTCGAATCCGAAGACTCCTCCCATCGCCCATATTCGGACGATCCCTCGCAACAACAACAATCGCAACTGCAAGAACAGAATCAGTTGCGATTGGCGTCGCAAGATGAAGTTGACTTCCAGGAGTCCTTGATTGTGGAGCGGGAATCTGAGATACGGAATATCGAGCAGAGCGTTGGAGAGCTCAATGAGCTGTTTAGAGATGTGGCGCATATCGTGCACGAACAGGGAGGACAGCTCGATACGATAAGTGGGAACGTGCAAAATGTGGCTACGGATACGCAACATGCGGATGTAGAGTTGAGGAGCGCCAGCCGATATCAGAAGAATGCGAGGGGGAAGGCTTGCTGTTTGTTGGTCATTCTTGCGATTGTGCTTGTTATCATCATTTTGGCTGTCGTCCTGGGATAAAGAGGTAGCGCAGGCGTTTAGCATCATTGGCATCTTTTGTGCACAAAGCACTTGGCATCCTGGGTATCTTGTACAGCTCATGAGCACCTTTTACATTGTATAACAGCGTTATTCCAATTCGCCACAGGTAGCCCATCCTTCCTTAACCTCACGGCCCCTTGAACCCCCAAGCCTTCAAAGCCCTCATCCTCCACCCCTCCCAACTATTCAACTTCGGCCTGACATCCAAATAGAAGCTCAACCCACCCCCCCTCCCCTTATAAAAATCAATCACATACTCCACCACCGGCCCCTCGCACCTCTCCACCACCCAATCATGCCGATCAAACGGCGCCTCATACCCGCACAAACTATTCCACCGCGCCCTCGGACTCCACTTCTTACTATCCCCGCTAAAACTCCTCAACCGCGGTCCGTCACACGCCGCATTCTGCTCCGCCGCGAAGCGCGTCTCCCACGTTTTGATCTCGGCCCAGGCGCGCTCGTTGACGGCGTTGTGGATCGGCACCACGGTCGCCATGTCGGAGGCGTTGGGGGCGTGGTTTTTGCGCCTCATGGCGTCGTAGAACATCTTCTCGGAGGGGTAGATCCAGTTTTGGAGTTCGCGCGTGATGGAGGCGGTGGGGGAGGAGGTCGGGGTTGGGGTCGTTGTTTCGGGGGAGGATGAGGTGCGGGGGATGGAGCTGGTGACGCGGTCGGAGGCTAGGGGGCGATGTTTTATTATTTTTGGGGGTGGGGGGGGGTGGGTGGTGGTTTTGGAGGAGGAGGAGGAGGGTGAGGATGGGGAGGGGGGTGGATGGGGGGTGGGTTTGCCGGCTTCGAGCCATGCTGCTCGGGCTGATGGGTCGACTGGGCAGGCGGATGATGGGGTATCGTTTTGAGGTGGTGGCTTGCTGCTGCTTGAAGAGGTGTTTCCCATGATGTTTGCAATGAAATCTGGTTGGGAGTGTCATTAACGATTGATGAGCGTGGAGACCAAATCGAGGCTCTCCAGCGGTCCGAGCCGAGCTTGTGCGGGAAGATCTCCACAATCCCATGCGGAACTCCACCTATAAGTGACGGATTCCCATCCCCTTCCCAAGAATCAGAACATCACACCATGACCGACCAAAAAATCTACCGCGCCAGCACAACAGCCCCAGTCAACATCGCCGTGATTAAATACTGGGGAAAGCGCGACCCAACCCTAAACCTCCCCACCAACTCCTCCCTCTCCGTCACCCTCTCCCAATCCGACCTCCGCACCCACACCACAGCCTCCTGCTCCCCCACCTACACCCCCCCCGACGCCCTCCTCCTAAACGGCCAAACCGAACCCCTCACGACCCCCCGCTCCACCGCCTGCCTCCGCGCCCTCCGCGCCCTCCGCTCCTCCCTCGAAGCCTCCTCCCCCGCCCTCCCAAAACTATCATCCTACCCGCTCCGCTTAGCCAGCACCAACAACTTCCCCACAGCCGCCGGTCTCGCGTCCTCGGCCGCAGGCTTCGCCGCCCTCGTGCGCGCTATCGCAGATCTCTACGCCCTCCCGCAAACACCGACCGAGCTCTCGCTCATCGCGCGACAGGGTAGCGGTTCCGCATGTCGCAGCCTACTAGGCGGCTATGTGGCGTGGGATCATGGCACCCGTCCCGACGGTACAGATAGCTGCGCGCGTCTGGTGGCGCCGAAGAGCCATTGGCCTGAGATGCGGGCGCTGATTATGGTGGTTAGTGCCGAGAAAAAGGGCGTGAGTAGCACGACAGGCATGCAGGAGACCGTAAAAACGAGTAGCCTGTTCCGAACGCGAGCAGAGATGGTGGTGCCAACGCGGATGGCGGAGATGGAAGCGGCGATTGGGAAGAGGGATTTCGAAACGTTTGCGCGCGTGACGATGAGGGAGAGTAATTCTTTTCATGCTACGTGCTTGGATACCGATCCGCCGATCTTCTATCTCAATGATGTGAGTCGTGCTGCTATACGCGCTGTGGAGGCTATCAATCTGTTGGCTGGCATGGTGGTGGCGGCGTATACCTTCGATGCGGGGCCGAATGCTGTGGTTTATTATTTGGAGAAGGATTGGGATTTTGTAGGTGCGAAGCTGGCGAACTGCTTGCACGGGAAAGAGGGGTGGCGAGATATTGGGACGGCGACGGAGGGTAGGGGGCTTGGAGAAGAGTATGCGCAGGTGGAGGAAGCGTTGAGGACGAATGTATCGCGGATCATCCTGACGAGTGTGGGAGAGGGACCGATCAGCGTTCAGGAACATTTGATTGACGAGCAGGGAAAGCCCGTGGATGCTTGATATGGATATGATGATTATTCTTGATACCCACAAATAAACTTTTGACGAAAGACCGCGATATGCTATCTATTTATCGACTGAGCAAAGTGAGTCTAGCGAAACCTTTCACCACAGGTACCTCCCTGCGCTTTTCTCCTTCCAACGTATCCCACATTATACCATCCCCTCCCTTCGGTCTACCAGGTTCATCCTCGTCCTTTAGCTCGACGACTGGCTCTTTAATTGCAGGACCGAAAACCTCTTCAAGACAGCCTTGGCAAAGATCCACCACCTCAAGCATAGCATTCTGTACAGCGCCCGCTCTCTCCCTCATACCTCTCCTCATAAGCCCAACAACCAACCTGTCAACCTCTTCATTGACAGAATTCACCCTATCAACAAGCCTCCCAACACTATTGACCAGATACTCCTCTTCATAGATACTCCCTTTCTTCCCCCTAGCCTTCTTCCTCTCCTCCCTCCGCCGATTCTTAGACGTCCTCCTCGTAGCATTCGTCCCCACCGTCCCCGTCCGATTGGTATACCGCGTGAACAAACTACCACCGCCCGCCGTCGACGCATCCGTAGGCGCAAGCGAGACATTATCCGGGATATCAGCGCCATCGTTGACATCTCCGTCCAAAAACGCCAGAGGATCTTCAGCCTTCTTGGTCCGCAGTTCGCGAATACGTGGGATCTGAGCGTTGAGTTGGGATTTGCAGTCGGCGAGGAGCTCGGTCATCGATGCCATGCCTTCGACGAGACCGGTGTCGATGACGGTTTCGAGGAGATCGAGACGGTGGTGCAGACCGATTATGCGGAGGGCGTCGGCGAAGAAGTAGCCTTTGCAGGAGAGGCGGGCTGCGGTGGGGACGTCGGAGAGGTAGTCGAGATGGATGGTTGCTGCTGAGGAGAAGTCTTTGGTTTCGGAGAGCGTGTCTGCTACTGCTAGGCAGAGTGCGTGGAGTTGGGGTTCGGAAAGGGGGATGAGGGTGGCACAAGCGAGGGATTCTTTCCAGAGGTGAACTTGACGGTATGCTTCGCTTGCGGAGGCGTTGTCGTCAAGATATTCGAAGGCTGCGGACGGTTAGTTAGAGGCTGAGTCAACATTGCAGGACGTCCATACCTATCCCAGCTTCTTTGAATTTCCCATCCTGCTGAAGCTGATCGGCATAGAGGCGTATGATTTCCTTGAGCTGGTCCTCCTGATAGCGGTAGAAGTCCAAAGCCTCCGGATATAAGACGTGCCTTATAGTATACGTCTTGACTTCGTCGAATGCTCCTAATTCGCATAGATGCTTCAGAGCCTTGCTGTATCGACCAAGGTGGTTGTCGATCAAATACTTTCTTCGAAGCAATGGCTCCCTCTGCAGATTTTGTAGGAACGGCAAGTATTCTTTCGGGTCTTTTTGAGATTGCTGAGCGACGAGCAAAGCAAGCTCTAGATCGTAGAGCCCTAGAGCGTTGTCGTACAACCGATTGACATCTGCAAGGAAGCAAATGTGCTCAATAGCCCCTTCCACCAAATCTGCATGCTTGCCTACACTACGTCAAAACGCAATAAGTCATCGTCTGGACAGAGATCAACTCACTACGGAGTCCAGCGATCTGGCTCAAGCCAGCATCGAGATCTGGAGGTGTCTTACATACATGAGCCGTAACGACATTCTGAAAGTGAGTTGATGTGCGGTACTTCAAAGCGCCTAAGAAAGCATCACATATTCTATTGACCTTTGACACACGTGCATCGTCCGCTCGCTGTCGCTGAGGATCTGAGTCGTCTTGAGAGGGATTTTTCGCGATGGTCTCTTTGTACATCGTTGTCGAAACGTCTTCTTCTCTACTCTCTATTAGTATAGTTCTTAGTAGAATAGAAATAAGCCCACCTGAGCTGTGACAAGAACAAGTCGATATGCTCCACTTTCTGTATCTGATCGAGAAAGAGCCCGACGCATGAAACGAATTGCTGAGGGGCGTGGTCATGTAAGATGTTCATATCAACCCGCTGTTTCCTACAAGCTAAGAATGCTTTTTTATACTTCTTCTTGTTGATACTGTCCCGTATCCCTGCAAGTACCAGCGCTCGAGGATAGATTGTCTCAAGATTACCCCTCGGCATTTGCAATACCAACGCAAATGTCGAAGGCATGACTGTTACGAGCTTCGCACCCCTTTCGATACTACGGCACCGCTCGTCTGTTTCAGGCGTGTCTGGAGGTATCTCCAGTTCTGCATGAGCTGTTCAGACAATTTGCAAGTACTGCATTTTAGATTGAAACCAGAGACGTACCTTGGGGTGAACCCATCATATGTACCAATTTCAGGAGATTTTGGGACGTGGTGAATATCAGATGAGTCGGCGTTGTCAAGAAAGATGTGCAATTCCGGACCATGCGAGTCTCATTTGCGAATAAAGAGCCGTTCTCAGAAAGGCTGAATATAGTACCTCTGGCTAAGGACAGTCCATCAGAGCTTTCATGCATGGTACCACCGCAGTGTACCGAATCTGTTCTTGCTATTGGGAATCTAGCGATCGCCAGCTCCATATTGCTACACTGATTGAACTTAGTGATGTCCTTGTCCAGTTCTTCTCGACCACTGTTCGCATCATCCTCTGTCAAGAGGTATGTCTGGGAAAGAGGGCAATGCTCGTTCGTGACGATGCCTTCAATAGCTGTGCCACGCGAAAATATTTCACCAAGCTGTATGCCATCCATGCCTATAGCATAAAGCATGGATGCTTCTACGTCGTTTGAAAGCATGAGGATGGGCCTTTCCCGGGTCAGCTTACCGGTAAATGCGACTTGCAGATACATTAGTCCGGGAATTTTGCTGTTTGTTTGTGGGGACATGGTCCATCTGGGAGTGGGCGGCTTCTCTAACATCGACACTAAAGGCCAGTCAAATAGCGAGCAGCCGTCGTGGTGTAGCACAGCGATCATATTTGACTTTGTGCCTTCAAGATTGACAGTAACAGCGACTGATATTATGTTACTCTCTAGTAGGATTTCATACAACGCCATTGGTGGTGGTATGTTGGTAAGCCGTAACGGCGTTATCTTGAGGCATTCTATACCGTGTCAGCGCGATACATACCTGATTTCTTCGGGACCTACTTCCATCAACTACCATTACCACGCCATAGTCTTCAGGTCCAGATGTGGAGCCTCCGGATATCGTCGAAGTACATGCAAGCCTTTGCACGCCAGCTGAGAAGAATGCCCTCAGTCAACGATCACGCACATGGCTGTGATAGCACGAGAATTGCTTACTCTGAGAGCTCAAGATGAAATGCAAAGGCTTCTCTGAATGCCAGGAAATAGACATAGGTCCCCTTGATGACACCTCTGACAACGAGAATATTTCCTGTTTAAGATAGTAATGATAGTTTCCCATCGTCCACAGCTGAACTCTATCTCTAAAGCAGACAGCTAACACAGATGAATCTACATTCCATTGCAAACGTATTTTCGAGCCCCAATCTTGGAGCTCCTCTCCGCTGAGTCGTAAATTGAACTGGCCGTGGCGTAAGCCATTTCTCTCAAAGAAGATCACTCTAGCCAGGTCATCTTGAAATTGTATTCCAGCGAGGAGATTTCCCACCGGTCTCCAGCTCAAAGCACCCAACAAATTATCGACAGGCTCACTGACGCTGTCTAAGACGCCCTCTCGTGAATAAACTCGTATAACCCTCCGTGAGTCAGGCTCAAGGCTGTTCACTGCTAGATATGCACCGTCACCACGCCAAGTCATTGTAGTTTCCCTTGCATCATGACCGCTCAAGACGCCCTCATCCACTGTCTCAGGCATTGTAGGGTCGCGAAGCGCTTTAGCTTTCTTGCCCTTGAACTGCGTCTCTTTCTTGCCCCAGCCGACCGAAACATGATTGGAAGCCTTGAGATCATCAATTGTGAGTGCGATGTCTGTGACATTATCGAAGTCTCTCGTCATGTACAGCAAAGTTGATGCTCTTGTAGTAATAGCAAGTAATTCTTCATCAGGTGACCATGCAGCAGCAGCAATTCCAGCGTCAACGGAACCAACGATCTCTATCTTTTCCTCGCCAACCTTGAGGTCTTCTCGAACGACTACAATGTCTCCGCCAGCAAACACAACACATGATGTTAGAGAGTCAGAAGAATAATGCAGGTTTAGAATCTCATCACAATCAAGGTCTGGCAGCGGACACGGAGCTTCCCAAGAAGCTATGGACTGAAATGATCTGTCATGCGACTTCCAGCGTTTGAGCTCAAGCAGAGAATTCCCTTTCTTTGGACCAAAAGTGCATATCACGCTATCTGATGCAACATCCCAAGCAGATGCCGTCAAAGCCAATCCTGGAGGACTGCTGACCAGCGACCGATGGATAATTCTGAGGTTCCGCATCACCAATCCAATTTTTTATTTCTTCTGTCATGATTGATACACCAGAATATCCCTCCGCATATGTCAACAGTGAGCAAGCCGAAAAGATTAACCTGGGTTTCCTAAAGGAGCCTAGCTAGATAGACATGTCTATACCTGATGAAGTCTAGCGAGATCCAGCAAAACCAGCCGCCGCGTGAAGCGCGTTACTGCGTCAATGTTCCACGTTACTTTATATTACCTCGTAAAGTACCTGACAGAGAAATTGATTAGTGAAATATCAGATATTCCTAATTTGACGTGCATGCTATTTGTCACGGATAGAAGATAGAATAGACCCAACATCTCTGCCAGGCTCAACTCCACTATCACTCGCCCCGAATGAGGATGGAAATAAGAGGTCTTGCCCAAGTTTGGCAAGCTCTTAGATACATCTCGTATGCATTGAGATTCAGAGGTGGACTGAGTTGCTCGATCAGTCAGGCAAAGATTGCAGACCAGATTTGTTGAATCCTTGATGGGTCAAGAAGCGATGATGGCATTGGTCATCCGTCTATTGAGGTTTGCGATTGGTGGATGGCTGAGCAGTGCCTTAGCCTAGAATGTTATCTAGGATTCTATCTCTTCGTAGGATACATAAGGCGCGCCTTGAGCTCTACACTCCAGTTAACGTTTTCATACCCTTCATCAGATGACCAATGAGTCGACGTTTCACTCAATTTTCAGTTTGAGAGCTAAGAAAAGCTTCAAGTCACCATTGCTGCCGAGTCCAATTGACATGCTGATAAAAACAAGCTACAAAATACTAATATCATTACGCAAGTGCGATCGAGATGGGAATGATATGCTCGTATTTGGGAAGCAGCCACAGCTGAAAGTGTGTTCGTTGTCGCTATAATCGTCGTCTTTTTGACGCTGTGGACGTCTTTCTAATGTGCATTCTTGGCTTGCTACTACCAGATTTAAAGTGTCTCGGTTGAAATGTGCTGAGCCTTCCTTAGAAGACCAAGAGCATGGCTGCATCAAGGCTGTGATATTTCATTGACAAATGTGTTCATGAGTGGCGCGGATCGCCATGTTTGTTGAATACTGTACCTCAAAGACAGCCTTTTAGACGACTCATGAGGGACGCCAACAGTGATGATAGTCATAAGCCATCGCCTGAATGTGTCATTCGGGAGTCATAGTACACGCAGACCACGCCGTAATTCGCTGTAATAGTCCAGTGTCACATTCTTGACGTATAAGTATTTCCCGCCTGTACTACCTCCTATACCGTCCAATTTCGCCAGCATCAGCCCTTCCCCTATTTGTTCTTCTTCGTCTGCCAGACTGTGTATCGTATCAATACAGTAGCCAACCAAACGAAAGCCTTCAACCATACCTGCAATACCGAATGGCAATCCAAAGAAGAAGGCTGTCTCCACATTAGCAGAGCCATATCTACGCCCCCTTAACTATGGAGCTCACCCATCGTGCCCCAATATCTGTAGGCGAAGTATTTCGTCAAGGGATTGAACGGTAAGCCGCTTCGTGGACCTGTGGGATAGTGGTAAGGACTTCCAAGGCGTGCAGCAGAAGTTCGAAAGCCACGGGTGGCGATCATCGAAGGTGCCTTTGCGGCTCGGAGTACGGTTCGTGAGAGCATCTGGGCAGTCAAATAGTTGTCACCTCGCCATACGGTTTCCACATACCTCGGCGATTAGTTGTTCTGATGGTTTGGGAAACTGAATTCGACGTGGTGATCGAGTGATGTAGTTACCTTAGTCGCTTCACAGGGCTGCACCCTAGATTGAACTAGCCACAATAGCGCAAAGGTACCCCGGTTTCGGCCATTGGGTTTTCTGTGCCGGCTGGATAACCCATCTTCTGAGCTTTGCAATCGCACAATACCTGCACCGATCTCGCTTTGGTAACAACAATTGAAACATTGACCGCCTGCTCTGTATAGCAACATCGGGGAAGGCCACAATGGCCGTTCGTCGAACCCTCTCGTCCATACCCTCCCGCTTCAACCCCCAGCTCACCCAACAAATTTCGCCCAAACATCACTTTCCCCGAAGGACGCAGCACACGACATCTTCGACGTCTGCACTAGCTTACAAAGCCCTTCATCGGCGAATCAATCCTCTTCCGGCCCAAGAAACCCCGCCGTCATGGTCCGCCCCAGCCGCCGTCTCTTCTATACTCTACGAGACACCTTTACCCTCACAGCTCCCTCCAAAAAGACACATACTCAACTGCCTCGTTCAGAATGAGCCAGGTGTGCTTTCCCGTGTTTCGGGAATCCTCGCAGCAAGGGGCTTCAATATCGACAGTCTGGTTGTCTGCAATACCGAGGTGGATGACCTTTCTCGCATGACAATCGTGCTTTCAGGGCAAGATGGAGTGGTCGAGCAAGCAAGGCGGCAGCTGGAGGATTTGGTACCTGTATGGGCCGTGCTCGACTACACAGCAGCCCCTCTTGTGCAGCGCGAGCTTCTCCTGGCCAAAATCTCAATCCTTGGCCCGGAATACTTTGAGGACTTGATGGCTCATCATCGAGAGATGTCGGCAGCCGATGCTTCCAAGCTTGAAGAAGCGCGCGCAGAGGTGGAAAAGCACCAGAGGGAGCTACAATCCGAAGAGGAAAATTATCATCCCAGTCGATTAGTAGCGAGTCAGGCTTTGAGACACAAACATGAGCATTTGACGCATATCAGTCATATCACGCATCAGTTTGGTGGGAAAGTATTGGACATTAGTACTAACAATTGCATCGTCGAGGTGTAAGTCTCTTCTAATACATTACCCCCAATCACCATGTTGACGGATACTCAGCTCGGCCAAACCACCCCGGATCGATGCTTTCATGAAGCTCATTTCACCCTTCGGTGTTCTGGAGTCAGCACGGACAGGTTTAATGGCTCTACCACGATCACCACTCCAAGACCCCGTAGACGAAATGATGAAAGATGCCGACGACGTCGTAGATGCGAGCTCTCTGCCTCCGGGATGATTATCAGCAGACCGATGCCAAATACTGTCACGTTCTAGCGTTGGCGTTCAGATTGGGGAGAAGTGGGCACCCGGTTTTGCAAAGGGTTGCATCTTCGAAAAAGGTCATCTAGACCAACTTATCCAGGACCTAAAACTACGAGCTTGGAAATAGATCAATTAGTAGTCAAGTGACATGATCTTGCCATCATCGAGGACCCCTTTTTGGCAATTGAGCTGTCAAACGGTATGATATATGATGCATTTCATATCAACAGATATACAACTCCCTAAAAGCCATCATAAAACCATCATCCATGCTCAAAACAAGCAGCCTTTGTAACGTTGCACAAGCTATATAACAAGTCCAAAACCCAATGCTAAAATCGAAATCCCCAGCGTGCCACATCACCAGTACGGCATACGCACAAACTCCCCATCCCTCCCATCCCATCCACACGATTTCCCTTTTCCCCCACCCCCTCACGACGCAACCTCCATCCCACACCCCTTCACAACCTCACCCTAGCCCCCACCCCCCTCCCCTCAAACCACACCCTCTCCCCCCACTCCCCAACCCCCACCCCAACCTCCGCCCCAGCATCCACCTTCAGCCTTCCCCCCACCGCCTCCCTCACAGCCTCATACCCCACACTCCCCAAATCCCACTCCACCGGCAGCCTCGGACTCTCGCTAACACCCGGCGGCACCTCCCACGGCAGCTCATACAAGATAGTCCCCACAGGCTCCGTGTGGTTGTAGTACGCGGTCGCGTTCAGATAGGTGATGGTGATGACGCTGTGGGGGAGGGGGGAGAAAAGGGTGAATGCGGCGCTGGAGGTGAGGAGGTGGAAGGTGGCGGAGTCGATGAATTGGGGGGCGGAGGGGTCGCGGGAAGGGTCCGGGGGGTGGGAGGGGTTGGTGGGGGGGTGGAGGAGGGGGGTGGGGAGGGTTATGTTGTAGGTTGAGAGGGCGAGGCCGAGGTGGGGGTTGTGGGGGATGGTGCCGGCGTGGGTAGAGAGGGTGATGGTTGTGTTGTAGCCTGGATGGGGGGTGGTTGTTAGCGGTGCTGGAGAATGGGATGGGGGAGGGACGGACCGGATATGTATTGGGAGAGAAGTTCTTTTCCTTGGGCGACTCCCTTTTTACCGCTGGCTGTGAGGGGGTCCCAGAGGGCTTCGGTGAGGATGTTGTGGTTTGGTCCGGGGACGATGGAGACGTTGCGAGCGTTGGCGTGGCCGATTTCGGTGCCGTTGCTTGAAAGTTTGATGTTCACGTATGGTACCATAGCAGAATAGTCAGTAGGATTCGTGATATTGATCATGGCTTCGAGTGAAAGGGAGGACTTTGTTGTGGCCAAGATGCGTAGAGAGCCCACTTGGGGCGAAAAGCCATCGAGATCACCGCCCGATATAGCTGGTTACAGCTTGTCATCAGCTTTGGAAATGCCATTATGCTATCGTACATTCATAAGTCGTGAAAATGGAAGACTAACGCTTGACAGGTACCTTGCCCTCCGCTGGGATGTCCCTGACCACAAATTTCCCAAGCGCCGTTTCCGTTTCAACATCGACGTTGGCTTTGACGCCGAGGATTACCTTCTTGCCACCAAACACCATGTCTGAGACTAACTCCGAGAAGACATCATCGTCGGTGATCTTCAACGGGGCGTTCTTCACGACCGAATTAACTGCAAGACCCGCCTCCACGTCGCCGTCTGCCTCAATGCGTGTCGAGTTCGCCTTCTGCCATCTGTTCAGGTCAAGACGGCCAAGCTTCTTCTTGTGGTAGAAGACGTCTGCGTCTGCCCGGACGCGGGGAACTTCGATCGGAAAATTCATCTCTTTGGGCAAACCAACGATTGCTTTGACAATGGCAGATATTCTTGGTGATGCCCCAGGCTCACTGGGGGAAGCGAATGGATCTGGTAAGCTAAAGTGCACATCCGCCAGGGAAAAGTTGCGGATCATCCCCTCAAAGGTCTTGCCGGGAAATGGCAATGGAAGAGTGACACTCTTGATCAAATCTGTCACCCAATTCGGCGTATTGCCAGAGGGAGCATTGGAGCCGCGCACGAATATGGTTGTTTCGTCTCCTCGAATGTAGTCTCCTAGTAAAGCATCCAGCGGTGACTTTTCAGTTTGCGGGCAAATTGCCAATAAAGTCTCGGGTATCTGCTGGATGAAACCTCCCACCTGGATTTTGACATCTTCGTTCGGCTCCACATTAATTTGCTCTGTTGTTGCGTCTGCTAACCTGATGTATGGCTCGGCAGGAGAGCATCCCTGTACCAGGACGTCGAAGCCGAGGGGTGGTACTGTGAAAGTGAATGGATACTCGTTCGCCAGAACTAGCGACACATCTGCTTCCATGCCTCTTTCAGATCTCGGCAAATCTACTTCGTGAAAATTGAGCTTGGTGATGTTGTATTGGGGCATCAGCGGTATTTCGCTCCCTACGGTCAATTTAGTCAGTACGCATACCGATTTTGGTCGTGCACGAGCGCATGAGAATGGAGTGCACGAACCACTAAACACAATGGTCTGAGCGAGACTTTGTGTGCCTAGACTGAATATCCCAGACTTCAAAGGCACATCTGCAACACCCCTTACGCTCAAATGCGAGATTCTCCCATCAATCCAATCGTTCGCCATTCTCCGTATGCCGTCTAGGTCTCCAGCTGCGAGATCGCTCAGGAAATCTATATGCGTAGTATGACCGTCTCGAACATCTACCACGACAGGTGGTACGTCGGCGGTGCCAAGGAGAAGATCGTCATACTCCGGAAGATAGACCTGAACATTCGAACGCTTACTCTCCACCGCTCTTGCTACCCATGTCCCCGCACGACCCAGATCCCTGACTGCCTTCCTCTCAACCCTTGAACCATCGAGCGTGAAATCGCCTTGTATCCTTGCTTTTACTCCGGTGGATGTAAAAGAATCGACTGAGAGAGCTGTCGGCTCGAACACCATGGCTTGCTTCGCATATTCTTCCACGACTGCTGGTGCCGCAAAGCCTAAGCATAGTATGACAACTATCCCAAGGCCAAGGATTGTCAAAGCAACAATTGTTGGCCATCGTCGCGACTTGTTCCTTTTGCTCGATCCTCCATTCTGTAGGGATCTTAACGAGGACGCCGCAGGAGAGCTAGGTTCATTCTGTATTGGTGCATCACCATAATCACGATGATTGGACTCTTGTGATAGTAGAGGGGTTGATTCTTCGGAGTGTTTGGATAGATATGAATGCTTTGATCTTGATGAAGTGCCGGACTTCTGCGATCGAGGTCTTTCAGATCTCGAGTGTTCGGCGTCTGCCTGCGCCCCAAGAAGGGGTGATCTTGATTCGTCGGGCATTGTCACGAAGTCAAAGAAATGTAGATTGATGATCAGGCATTGTGCATTGCTGGTAGATACCAGTCTAACATCATGAGATACGAGATGAACGTTTGGGAGATCGCTAGGTTAGGCGCTTGGAGCTCCTATCGCATGCAATCGAGGGCAGCATTGATGACGACTTGGTGCATTCTATGCTAGCTATCAAAACAAGTAGCGATCTACGCCAACGGTTCAGGGCCGGTATCTCCTCAACTACTCGCAACGAGATCAAGATCCCTGTGTGCCAAATTTAGCTCTTGAAATCTTCTATGTCCGAGTCCGCGATATCTTCCGCGTAACATCCATCAATGGTGCGTGACGGCAGCAGGATGATAAAGCCAAGATTGCAAGTCATACTGACATTCCTAGCTAAAGTACTTTAAAGTACTCTTGCCTGATCAGCAGAAGCCTTGGCATTTGATATTATGTACAAAAGTGCCTAAGCAACCAACGTGCGCGCACCGAAGGTTCACCTTCCTATCCCAGCTCGTTCGTTATTTTCCTGTTCATAAACAGCTTTGATTTTCATAAAGCGAAGCAAGATGATGTTTGACGTTTCCCTTCCAGTCTTAGATATGTAAAGATCTCGGGGTTGAGCGAGCTAGGCTTCTTCTGTATGCTGTGAGTTGACGCGGATGTTGGTGTTGGGCTTCACATATCTGTCTTCCTCCGCTTTCTCAGTAGAAAATTACACTTCTTACCATCGTACCCTCTGAGTCTTTTGCTTCTGTTGCTAGCTCTTGGACTATTTGATGGCTTCCCATTGTTATCCATTCCACGTTTTCGTGGAGAGAAGGACATTGGTGATTCTGGTGTGGCGGACTTGCGTAGCAAACCGTCCGTCTTGCCTGGAGATAGCATTGGGATGACATTATCATCGGACATCGATGAGTTTAAGCCCGGAGGGTTAGTCTTCTGCGCACTACTAGGCCTTTCGGTTGTTGAATGATATGATGGAACGGTTGATTATCTAGCTATGGACACGTTGGCTATTTGTAGTCCATGCCAAGCATATAGGGCTGATGCTGATTTCCAACACTCCCCTTCAGTAAAAAACCTTATATGCTCCCCTGAGGCCCTAAGGGCGTGTATACAGCTCCTTGTCTTGGTGTAGCTACCATGTTGACGGCGTAGCTCCCCTTGAGCCATGTTCCTTATTGAATGTCCTGCTTTGGAGCCTCATTAAACCCGTAAACCTCCGCTTGATTCGCTCGTTCTGGCGTAGAGGGAAATCGGGAAGAGTGTTGTAGACGGTATTGATGTGAGGTGTCGTTACCCTTGTTTCCTTCCCCTATAATGTGAGGTGTCGTTGCTCCTGTTTCCTTCCTCTATAGATGTAGGATACCCTATTAAGAGGGCTCCGGTGCGCTTCCGCTTATTCCTGTTATTCCCATTGTTCCTAGCCAATAAGGCACCTAGGACTTTCCCGTTCTGGCCATCGGCTCTGCGGCGTCGTGGTCGATATACTCGAAGGAGGGAGGTGGCTGTCGAAGACGCGTGATTGCCGTGTCAATGTTGATAAATCTGCAACGCATGCGACTTAGGCGGCTGTTGGTACGACGTAAGGATGATATCCCTTACGAAGGAACCGTTCCTAGGTACGATAGCGCTTAGCCGGGCTCATAACCTGTTGAATAGTATGATGTCAATGAGTCATCTGCACGTGATTTGGGTGTAGTGCAATAGTATTATGATAACTAGTGGATGGATGTAGCTATGTAGAATGGAATAACCATCACGAGAAATCTCTACTAGTCTGCCAAGGCCCCCTGACTAGTCCTAGTTAGTAACTACCGAGGTTGAGCCGGCCTGATTTCCAACATCGGTCAGGCTCTTATCCACCTGTAATGCCAGAGCAGTTGTGATAGAGAAGTCTGAGTCGCTCAAGTTCCCAATTACCATGCCACATGGTGGCTCCACCCTTGAAAGCTCATGGTCAATGGATAAGCTCGAGTCAAGTGATCCATATAGCTTGTCTTTGTAAGTCTTCCGAAAAGGGTTAGTAAGACTTTTTCGAAAGGCCGCGTAGTCTGGCGTGTCTTCTCGCTGAGGCCTTTCCTTTGGGACCACTCCTGGTGGTTTGTGACAGGTGCCAAAGGTAAATCGCATGTCTGGCAATGGTAAGAGCGGTCCCTTGATTCCCGCCTCTGAGTCAGGGCGGGATATGTTTCTCGAGTGGTTAGACTTATCAGTTGTCTTGATGTTTTGCTCGAGGTGTCCTGGGGCGTCGTCTTCGACATCCTCGGCGGGTTGCTCAGCACAAGCTGCAAATTGTGCCCTCACTGCCTTGCATATGTAATCTTTCAAGTCATGAACGGCCTCGATCATCGTGTCCATGTCAGCGGTTACATTATCAATAATGCCTACTTCGGCCCTTTTCCGTTCTGCTGCGAAAGCACCGATTCGAGTCTCTAGGTCATGTACGTGAGCGGAATCTGAGCCCTTCAGGCGAAGCTCGTAATTCTCAAGTACCAAGTCACTGATGACTTCAGCCGAAAGTTTCTCGCCGCGCTCAAAAGCAATGATTTGACGGCGTTGAGTCCGCAATTCCTTGGTAAGACGTGTGACATCTTCTTCGAGTTGAGCGATATCCTGTTTTGAGCCTTCGAGTTCGTCCTCCAGAGAAATGATCCGTTTGTGAGACATGAGACCTGGCGAACTATGTCGTAGTATGTCACTCGCCGAGAACAGAAGCGGGGAATAGGAGTGCAAGGACCCCTGGTGAGTGCTGAGCTCGGGAGAAGGATCTTCGAAAGCCGTTGGAGGGGAGGGTGTCCTGACTCGGCTTTGTGGAGAAAGTGAGTCAGACATCCTATTGGCTCATCCACCCTTCATATATGAAAGACAGGTCGGATGGCAGGTATGACTGTCGCAGATACAATGTATCGAGATAGCTTACATAGCGGTGTCTGAACATGCGATGGAGATGACATTGTCGATAGTTGAGAATGAAGAAAACTTAACCTGCGGATGCCGTTCCGGATGGGTTGGTATCCAAGGGTGATCCATCATCCTTGAAAGAGATATCCCTCTTCCAATGACTAAGTGGATGTCTACGTCCTTGAATGCAAATACAGATTATGCAGAACTCAGATGCGTCAACTGGAGAGGCGATACATGATTCCTGCGACACGTTAAATCCTTTTGCAAAATTTATCGCTGGGCTATAGCCAGGACTACCGGCAGTACCTGGAGCTATGCTTGATGTTTCCTAAAGAAATTCTCCATAGCAAAAGATACCAGGTTATGTCGAATTCGACGGGGGACCACTTTTAGGTCCGAGTTGTCCATCGCTCTCATTAAGAGATACTAATCCTTGCTATGAAACCCAGAGCACATTCTTGCAAAGTTCAGTCATGTAGTGCAGAATGCCTCTTCCCTTACTGAGTATGTCAAATTTGGATGGTAGAACGAGTGGGCCGCACGATCACAAACTCTGATCATCCATTTCGCGCTTGTCATGATGAGCATGCTTCACATCGGGGTGGCCCTCAAATGAACACCATCTACTCATCATCATCTTCAACAAATGTCGATCCTCTCCTTGACGATACACTGCCAACATCAACACCCTCGAAGGGTCATCCAGTCCCTTTCCTTATTCGGAAGGAAACCCCAGATAGTTTCATAGTGGCAAAAGCCGCCCGATCTTCTGGGTCGAAGAGGCAGATTCTGCTGCTTTCCCCGGACAGGTTTGTTGCCTCAAGAATCTCCCCTTCCACCTCAGGGCTGGAAGCTCCTCCCTAACCCAATTTCAAAGAGGGATCGCCGAGCGCGGATTTTTGGCATGAAGGGTCTGGTGTTAGCTGAGGCTGTACCAGTGACCAGCAGCCTTAAAGACAGTGCCGGGTTTGCGCGGCAGAATCCACGTCATCAACGGTCCCATACACGACGTCAACAACTGTCAAACATGCAGCACGAGCAAACGAGCAATGGTTTCTCTTCCGATGTCTCTTTAGCGGTCGCTAGTACTAGTAATAGTACAGAGTCTCGAGCAGCTAGGTCAGCATCAGCGGACATCCAATTAGAACTGGCGATGAGCGGCTGTGAACCTCCCACTACACCCCTTCAAACCCCTCAGATTGATACCGTCAGGGATCCTGACCCAACTACTTCAGGTTTTTTTGCACGACTCAATAGCCAGCTCACCCAGGAAAAGTTCTGCCCACAATTCCTCCCATCTAGGCGCTCGCTATGCAACTCCCTGAAACTTTCTCAAGATTAGCAGATTGATTGAGGCGAGAGCATAGTCAAACCATATCAGACTGGTAAGGTCCTCAGTTTTATGCGTGTCTAAGTTTAAGTAGAGTAAAAACAAGTACCACCTGCCAGATGAAGTAGGAAAGCTTGAGAAGAGCTCGAGCAGATTACTGTGATCTTCTTGACGCGGTCATTGCTATCCGCGCAGACTCCATGGATATGACAATCTTATTGTGTATCTTCCGAGGATTTATGTTGTCATCAAATGAATAGCTCATTCATTTCTAGAAAATTCATGATACTAAGTGCACAGCCTCATCTTAGCAGAACTTTGTGCTGATTCTTGAGGACCGCACCATTCGACTGCCATCGAGGGTCAGTCATTAGGGGGTTTCAGACTGTTCTGTAACTAGGAATAGATTACCTTTTAGACCATTTCATTTTCCTTGATTTAGTCTGAATATAAATAATATAAATTAACTAATCTATTCTAAATATTAATTTAGCTAACTATATTTATACTAGGTTATCGCCTAGTAACCTCGCTATTATATAGAGAAGTATCTACCTTTTTACTACTATTTATTATAGAAAAATTTCCTATTTCTCTACTACTATCTATCCTTAAATAATTATACTATTACTTTATTTATATAATAGCTCTTAATTAAGCTAGTTCCGCCTACCCTCTAGTAAACTAGAGGCGTAAAGAGGACCTTAGTTAGAAGATCTAGCGTGTCCTCTATATATACCCTACTATTTAGAAGGCCCTTTATCTTATAAGTAGTAAAAAGACTAATAGTACTACTAAGATAAAAGTATATAAAAAATTAGTTAAAAGAGTTATTCCTAGTACTTTATATACTAAAGGATTTAAGACTAAGGTAGGTATTACCTTTTATTCTAACTCTATAAAGAACTAAATTACTAAATAAGAAAGATAGTAGAAGAAGGTTAAAGACTCTCTTAATATAACTAGTACTAGTATTAATTTAAAAGAGGGGTTTATACCTAAGATATAAGACGGTCTTAAAGGGAAGGAAATATAAGATATATAAGAGGAGGTATTAAAGATCTACTTATAATTCTTTATTATAAGGGATATCCTAGGCCTTTAGTATTTTAAGGATAATTATATTATTATAAATAGTAACTTAACTCTTAATATTAATCTAATAAATTAGAGTATATTAAAGAGGGTTAGAATAAAGTCTTAAAAGGTATAAGCTAATAAATAAGGTAAAGATATAATTAGATAACCTTTTAGTATTAGCTCTAATTTTAAACGGGAGCTTAATATTAATATAGCGGTTAAAGAGGATAATAAGGATAATTTATATAAAGATAAAGAGGATAATATAAAAAGGGAAGAAAGGGGAGAAATAGGAGTATTAATAAAATAGGCCTAATATAATAAGATATCTTTATTATAAGGTATTTATTTTCTAGGTCTTCCTACTTCTCTTACTTAATATTCCTAACTTTTATATAAGGTTTATACCTTAAAAGCTAGCTAGCTTTTATACAGGCCTTTAACTTATATTAGGTTATATATCTACTAATATTCTTAACTAATAGATATTACTAAATTATTAAAGCTCCTTCCTAATATATTAAGATTATATTAAGTTACTAGCTAGAGCCTATATAAATAAATGGGTTATAAAGGCTTATATTCCTTATATCCTTAGGCCTAAGGCTAAATATAGCTCTATAAGTCGGTCGTACTTACCTGATATTACTATAGCTATAATATCTACCCCTTATAGAAAATAAGCTCGTCCTAAGCGTATTAAGTCGTTAAATTAATTAAGTTAGCCTCTATAATTTAACTAACTATTATTATACTCTATAATAATATCCTCCTTATCCCGAGCGTATTAAGTCGCTAGATTAACTAAGTTAGCCTTTATAATTTTTTTAGGATTAGCTAACTACTTTACTAATTAACTATTATTATATTTTATAATAATATCCTCTAGATATAGGTAGTATAATATAAGGCGCTATAACGCGTTATTAGAAGTATTTAATATTTTATTAGTTTTCTCTATTAACCTAATATCCTTAGTACTATTAATTATTATTACTATATCTATAACAGATTAGTTATACGCGCTTAAATACCTTACTAGCTCTACTACTATAGTATTTCTATTTATTAGTAGCTACGTATTTAACTATTATTATTTCTTATTAGATTCCCTTAATTCTTCTACCTTGATTATTAGTATTATTAATAGTAATTTAGACCTTAGGTTCTTAAGACCTTTCCGGGCTAGCTAGGTTAGAATAGGTTATTATAGCGAAGGGGTACTACTTTATAATAGGGGTAGTATTAGAATAGTTATTAATAGGGTAGTAGTACTATTTTATAGTAGGGTAGCTCTCCTAGATTTTACTAGCTTTTTAGACTTCTTTATAGTTATAGACTTTTTAGACTTTAGTACCTAGCGATTTTTCTCCTCTATATTACTAGGCGGTAGTTTCCCTAGGATATCCTAATCCTCTAGTAGACGGATAATTTTAGGATAATTATCCCTAAGGTACTATAATAATATTTTACTACTACTTACTATATAGTTAGGGTATTATTTATTAACTATCTAAGTCTAGTTAAGTAGTAAATATTTATTAGTTAGGCCTAGTCTCTCCCCTATATTACTATATAGTTAGCGCCCTTAAAATACGCGGAAATACCTTACCCCCTTATTATCTAGGGCTGTCGCTAGCGCTCTTATAAGGATAAAGTTAATAAGTAGATATCTATCTAAATTAAGGCTTAGTTAGTAGAAATCCCCCCGCTTAGATAAGTTAGATTAAATTACCTAGAATACCTAATAATCTAGTAGAATAGTAAAGCTCTTATAATAGCCTATAAACTCCTCCTTTAAGATGACGTAGTCTAGGTTTAAGAAGACTAGTATAGGGAATTTATTAACTAATAGCTAGTTTAGATAGTTAAAAGGAATACCTCTTTTACCTACTTTCCCTAAGATTTTTACCCCCCTATTTTCCCTTATATAGAGGGCCCTAGCTATATAATAGCTAATATTAATATCTTTAAAGGTAACCTTACTAATAGCTTTAAGGGCTCCCTTAGAAGCTACTAAATAGGATTATTTAATTAAGGGAGGTAATAATATATTATTAAGCCTACTCTTAGGGTATACTAGGATCTCCTAGTTTAATAGAGGAGCTAATAACTCCTCTAATATTACTACCCTTAGTAATATAGGTTATAAGTACTCCTTAAGATAAGTTTCTTAATCTATATCTAGTAATTACGCTAGGCTCTCTTAGTCTAATAGAGGCTCCTAGTCTAATAGAGGAGCTAATAATACCTCTAATATTATTAATAATATAAGTTATAAGTTATCCCTAAGATAAGTATCCTAATCTATATCTAGTAGTTATCTAGGTCTATATTTAAGGTTATAATAGATATTATCTACTATTTTATAAACTATCTTAAAAAGGCTTAAAAGGCTAGCATAATTTATATCTACCTACTAGTCTAAATTAAATATAATATATTCCTAGGAATAGCTTAAGTCCTAGTCCTCTCTTAGTACCCTAAGTAGGGGTGCCTTATAATTTATTCTAAGATAATTAAAAGGATTATAAAAGGTAAAATCTTTATAACTATCCTATAATCCTATACTCTATAAATTTATCTTCCTTAATTTATAAATTTTAAATTCCTAAAGAACCTATAATTACTTTCTTACCTCTACTCTTATTTCCTCTTAGTTTAGGCTAAACGCCGCTTCCTAGGCTTAACTATTATAGTTAAGTATACTAACCTTAGGTAGGGCTATAATATACTAAATAATATCTTATTTAGCCTAGTATAGATTTTCTTAATTACTAACTAGTACGCTTAACTTCTTAGTAACGTTTAGGGGTATAGTAAGGTCTAGGAATAAGTTTTATTATACCTACTACTTAAGTTAATCCTAGATCTAGTATATAATATAGCAGTCGTTAGGAATAAGAATAGGCTAGTTATATACTATTAAAAGAGGTCTTAATTTATTTTCTCTTAGGTATCTTAATATATAGGCTCTATTAGTAGTTTTAGAGTAATATAAGTTATTTCTATAAAGGGGATTATATTAAAATTTAAATTATAGTATATAAACTTAAAAAACCCTTAAAAGGATAGTTACTTTAAGTAAGTAGTTTAAGATCTCCTTAGATATAAGTCTACTTATATAGAATTAAGTTAGTAGTAAGCGTTAAATATAGCCTTTATCTGCATTTATCCTTAACTAGTCTATAATATATAAATTAATATCCTTATTAGATAGGGTTTTAAGTTAATACCTTATTATTATATTTATTTTAAACTAGGTTAATAATTAGGCGACTTTCTTAATAATAGTAGTTTATATAAGAACCCTAAGTAGTAAGGAGTATTACCTCTAGAGATATAATATATATAATATATACTATATTAGTATTAATAATTAATAATAGAGATAAAGGTAAGTAATATAAAACTTAATTTATTATAAGTTAAAGCTATACTAGTAGTAGGAGTACCTATATTATATATTTTTAGACTATAATTATAGTAATACCTTTATCTTTAATAGATATTAATATATTACCTTTAAGATTTCTTAAATTTAGCTACTATATCTAGTACGTCTTCTTTAAGGTTACTAATAGGTTCCTAGGTTATTTTATTATAACCTCTCTACTTAACTTAATAATTATCTTTTCTACCTCTCCTCTCCTTATATAGTATTTTATCTACTACGTATTCTTATCTACCTTATATAATAATAGGTACTAGGAGAGGAATAGCTTAATTAAAAGGATTAGGTTTACCCTACTCTAAGTAGATTACTAATATTACTAGATAGATTCTAGATATACTAGGGGGTAGTTCTAGCTTATATACTAGGGGGCTAATTTTCTCTAGGATCTTATATAGCCCTACCCTCTTTATTAATAGAGAGGAGGACTTAGAAATATAATATACTATATCTTCTATTTTAGTAAGCTTAAGATATATATTACCTACTAGGTCTAGAACCCTATATTTTAAATTATATCTTACTACTATTTTTACCTAGGTTAACTTTATAGCGTTTATAATATTATTATATACTATATCCTAATAATAGAGGAATTCCGCCGTAATTTTATTATTTCCAGGAATAATAGTATTAAGGTAACCCCTAGGTCTTATATTATAAAGTACTTTAAACGGCGTTATAAGTATACTTATATTTTCTATAATATTTAAGGTGTATTTAACCTCTAGTAGTAAAGTATCCTAGTTCTCCTTATATTAGCTTACTAGTAGATATCTTAAGGCCGTTTTTATAATCTAGTAAGTTTATTCTACTTATCTATCTATTAATAGATAGTAAGCTATTATTATTCCTAATAATACCTTATATTTAAAGAATAGGGTTCTCTAGAACTTATTAATAAACTTAGGATTCCTATTAAAGATAAGGCGGCTTAAAATACCTTATAACTAGTATATATTATTAAAATATTATTTAGCCTAGATTTTAGCTATATTAATCTTATTATCTAGGACTAGCTAGATAAATTTTAAGAACTTATTTATAATTATAAGTAGGGAGTTATAGCCCTACCTAGTTAGTAGTAGGCTAATTATAAAATCTATTATTAATTCCTCTAAAGGGTATTAAGTATCCCTTATAGGATATAATTCTCTATATAATAGTTATCTTAAAGGTTTTAATAATTAATAAGCTAGGTACCTATTAATATACTCTTATATAACCTTTTTTATTCTTAGAAAGTATATTAAACTACGTAATTAGTTATATATCTAATATATACTACTATATATATAGTAGTTATATCTATATTCTAGGATTTTATAAGTAAGTTTTTCTAGAATATAAAGCTAATCTAGTCCTAGGTAATTTTATATATATAGTAGTTTATTCTCTAGGTCCTAGTAATATAATTAATATACCGTTTTAACCCTAGACTCTTAACTATATAACTCTTTTAGTTATTTCTAGATTTAATTATAAATTTTCCTAAAATAGGGATTCTTAAGTAACGTATTTAAGATTTTATTTAGAAATTCCTTTTCTACCTTAATTACTACTACGGGGAAGATATTCGTGAGTTTAGTTTCTATTATAAGTAGTCTAGATAGTCTATTAGTATTTCTATATATAGTTCTAGCCTAATAGATAATTTTTATTCTTAGTTAAAATATAGATAGGTAAAGGGCCTACTTATTTAAGCGGGTAGATTAGCGACTATTTATTTTATTTTAAAGCGCCGATTTTAGAGTAGTATAATCCGCGTAGTATAATCCGTGATAATAGTAAAGTTACTATTATTAAAGAATTAAAGGAGTTTAATAAGTACTTAAATAAGGGCCCCTACTTCTAATTTTATAGCCTAATATTAGGTTTCTATATCTAATAGATCTCTAGAGAGAAATAATATTAGCCTTTCTACCCTATCTATTCTAATTTAGTATAGTATAACTCTATATCCCTTCTCTTTACTACTATTTATATATAATATAAATAGTCTACTAAAGTTAGGAAATACTAAAGTAGGAGTATTATATAACTTCTCTTTAAGGATTTCCTAAGCCTTATAATATTAAGGACTAGCTTATAAACCTTCTATCTTAGGTATAATAGAGACTTAAGTAGGTTTTAGATAGGATATATCTACTAAGAGTTATTTTTTCTTAGTATAGTTTCTCCTTAGCCTTCCCTTATTTAGGCTTCCCTTAAAGCCCTTTATTTTTAACTTAATAAGAGGTCTAGTAATTACTATATAATACTCTATAAATTTATAGTAATAATTAAAGAAACTAAGTCTAGTTTCTAACCCCCTTAAATTTATAGGGAATAATATCTTTTAAATAGCTTTAACCTTTTCCTCTATTATATTAAGCCCTAATTATAATATATAATATCTAAGAGCTATTATACTAGGATATATAAAATAGTATTTTACTAGTAATAGTATAACTCTACTATTATTAAGGAGTTCTAGGACCTAGTTAAGATATTTAATATAATCTTCTAGAGTAGTAGAGAAAATTATAATATTATTAATATATATAAGGATAAATTATTATAAGTAGGGGGATAGTAGCCTTTCTATATAATATTAGAAAAAACCTAGAGTATTTACTAAACTTATAATAAAAACCTTTAACTATTCCTAGCCTTAGTAGGAGCTAATAAACGTAGTCTTCTATTAATTAAAAGGGCGTATTTCCTATTAGAAAAACCCTTTAATAACGTTAATTAAGAAGAATATTATTAATCTACCTAGCGCTCCTAGGATTATATCTTACTTTAGAAGTAGATATATATCTAGGTAGAGTTTAGTATTAACCTTCTATAAATCTACTACTACCCTTAGCTTCCTATTCTTTTATATTATAAAGGCCGGTAATAATATAGTAGAGGGTACGCCTAAAGGAACTTTCTTAATCTAGCCCTACTCTACTAAGGGATCTAGGATTAAATCTATAACTTTATAATCCCTCTAGGAAAGATTATATAGGTTTTACTTTAGTCTTACTATATTAAACTTATCTTTAAAGGGTATTAATATTTTAATACTATTATTAAACTTTCCTAGGCTATTTTTAAAAAGGGTCTTATACTTTTTAAGTACCTTTTTAATATATTTTTAATATTTAGGCCCCTAATATATAGAGATATTTACTTTAAGAACTATAACTTCCTCTAGAAAGTCTATTATATAAGGTATATCTAGTTCCTCCTTAAACTTACCGGTATAAATATCTATAAAATAGAAATCTATCTTAGTAGGCTTAGCTAAGTCTTATAGAATAGCTAGGCTACCTAGTAATTATCCTTTATAGATTTTAGTAGACTAATCCCTAAAATTAGCTATTAGGAATGCCTAAGGATTATTATTAATAACTACCTAAACCCCTAATATAAAAGTTCCTAATTAGAGGTTAAGTATAGGTAAAGGTTTAAATAGATAGTCGTAGTTTACTACTAAGGGACGGTATATAATTAGTATATTTTACCCTATACTAGAATCTAGTATTATAGCTAAGGCGGTATAGATATTAACCTTCTTACGTCTTAGAGTCCTTAGTACCCTTAGTTTAATTAGTAATACTAGTATTACTAGGGGTTCTTAAATATCTACTTAGATTTTTAGGATATAATCTACTTTTAAGGTGACTCTAATTAGAATAGGGGTATTATTAACTACGGCGAGATCCTAGTATTTATCCTATTAAATATTAACTATACTTAGTTTTATAATATCTATTTTAATAATTATATTATATAGGAGTTTTAAAACTATATAAATCTCCCTAGATATTTTAACTAGTTCCTTAATTAAGCTATATATTATAATATCTACTTTAATATAATCCCGTAATAATAACTCTCTAGTACTAACTCCCTTATATTAAAGCCTTTTTCCTCTAGTTATAAGGTAGACCTTATAAGTATTAAAAAAGGCTAGGCGGTAATTATTAGAAATAAGTAATACTAGAGACCTAGTATTAAAGTAAAACTTAAGGATTCTACTATCCTTACTAATATATTAGTGTATTATACTAAAGAATTTCTTAAAGTCTATACTAGCTCCCGTTTATATATCTATAAAATTAAAAGTATTAGGTTTTACTCCTTCTAAAGATAAGCTAGTAATATTATTATTAAGATAGAATAAGTCTAATATTTTCTAGTAATAATATTTAAGCTATTAGTAGAGTTATTATCCTTAGGTAGGCCCTAACTACTAGTTAAGAGCCTTAAGAGGCTTCCCCCTATAGATCCTCCTTTATAAGGATCTCTAAAGCTATATAAGTCTCTAGATTATATAGATTAAGACTATTATTATTATTATTATTATTATTATTATTATTATTATTATTATTATTATTATTATTATTATTATTATTATTATTATTATTATTATTATTATTATTATTATTATTATTATTATTATTATTATTATTACTATTACTATCCCCTAGGTTAAAGTCTATTTTATCCTCTAGTTTAACTTTTAAGGCCCTTTTCTTTTTATCTTTATAATTACTATCCTAATAATTTCTACTATAATACTAGTAAGGATAAGGTAGGGACCTTTTAGGTTATTAGTTATTAGTATTTATCTTTTCTAATAAGCGCCTCTTTATTTTTATAGGCTTAGAGTTAGACTAAATAATTCCCTTAGCCGCTAGATTACTAAATAATTACTAAACTCTAGCTAGAGATAATACTTAAAATACTAGAGTTATTATAAGTTTCTAGTAGGGTTTATTTATATTATAAATACGCTTTACTACTACCTTATTATTTTAGACTTATTTATTAAAATTTTCTACTATATCTCCCTCTTCCTATATTAGGGTTATAAGTACTAGGTTCAGCTTAAGGCCTTATTATAAATACCTAATAATTGTATTCTTATTAGTTATACCCGCGTTATATAAGTATTTAGTCTTTTAAGTTAAGTATTAGCTAAGGGTAGTTAAGGGCTATTTAAAGTAAAATCTTATTTTCTTAGCCTCCTTTATTAATTTAAATTAATTAGGTTAATATTCTTAAAGGAGTCTATCTTCCTAGATAGCTAGATTATAGTTTATTTCTTAATAGACCCTTATAAAAAGGCTATTATACTATTCTAGAGTATCCCCTTGTAAGTATATTAGGAGTACCTTAAGGACTAAACTACTACCTTCTAGTTCCGCTATATATTAGAAGCGGTAAATAAAGAAGGTAGTAGAGTATTTCTTAAGATTAAATATTATAATTTCTTAGGATTAAAGGTTTTACTCCTTATACTCCCTTAATTAAGGTAGATATTTATTAAAGTCCTCGTATTAATAATAATCTAGTTAAAACTCTTATAGAAAATTATAAGGAGGGTTCTAATATCTATATTCCTAGTATTCCTAGGGTTTATAGTTATAATATCCTAAAATTAACTCTAAATAATAGTTTTCCTAGGGTATAAACCTAGGTTCTAGGCTAAGGTTCTAGTTTTAATTATAATAAAGTTTAGCTTCCTATTAAATAACCTTTACGCGTAATTATACTAATTTATTTTACTCTACTAAAAGATATTATAGCTTAGGTTCTTATTAATACTAGTTAAGCTAGAATACTCTAGGCTAATCTTCTATAAAAGGTTAGCGAGGAATAAAAGTCTCTAGCTAGGTATCCTAATATAGTAGTACTAGGGTATTTTAACCCTATAGATTAGCCGTAATTAGTTTAAAGCTAGGAGTAAGCGGGGACCTACTATAATATACTCTTATTAGATCTTCTTTAACTTCTTAATTAAAAGGGTCTTTTTATTCTTAATAGATTCTATTAGCCTATAACTCTCTTCCTAGAGGGCGAGCTAGCTTATATTATATAGGTAATAAGTAATAGCTAGAGGTAACCTCTTTAATTACTTATTAAGAAAGATTAAGATTACCCTATTCTCTAGGCCTATTATATAGTTTATTTAGCTACTCCTAGAATATTTCTTTATTTTTAATAATAGAGTACGGGTAGCTAAGAAGTTATTACTTAGCTTCTACCTAGAAAGACTTCTTCTTAGTTTCTAATAAGAGTTAGTAGACGGCCTAAGTAGCCCCTATATTAATATTACTAATTAGTTCTTAAAGGAATAGGGCTTTATATCCTAGGGTCCTCTTAATTAATTATCTTATAATTATTAGTACTGTAATATAGTCTCGTTAATATACTATTTTTAAATACCCTATATTACCTAAATTCTTCTAGATTCCTATAGCTTCCTTAATCTACCTAGAAATATATTCTACTATACCTAGATAAGGTATAGCTCGTTTCCTAGCTACTACTAAGAATTCGCCCTAGGCTACCTTTATAGATTTAAGTAGGTTAACTAGATTATTAAGGCCTAAATTATTCCTCCCTAATTTAATTTAATTAGCTATCCTTACCGGGATTATTCTAGAATCTAGGGTTCTAGTAGATAGAAGGGCCCTTAATAAACGCTAGGTAGTCTTAATACCTTACTTAAAATCTCGTAGAGTAGCTAGAAATATCTCTAGCTCTAGTCTAAACTACTAGGATTCTAGCTAGGCTAATCTTTTAAGATCTACTACTACTCCGTATTAAGCTAGTCTAAGACTATTCTAAGTAAGATACTTAATAAGGTACTAATTAGGATAGTTAACTAGGTTTACTTATTTAGGTTCTATAAAGAGGAAGTTATATAAGTAGAAGGTAAGAATAAGAGTATTATAATTAATTATAATAGTAGATTAAGCTAGGTTAAATACTATAGAGGGCTTTCTAGCTCTAGTTTTTAAAAGAAGGGTAGGGAATAGAATAAAGATAAATAAAATTATTAAGGCTAAATAGAAATCTTTTAATAAGGTAATAGGATAGAATAGAGTGGAAGCGACTTTTATACCCTATAATCCCCTTAAGAATAGTTAATTACTAATAAATAGACCTAATCTAAATAGATAACTTAATATATCTATTTAGGATCTTCTAGTATTACTACTAGCTATTAAGTTACTAGCTAGAGCCTATATAAATAAATAGGTTATAAAGGCTTATATTTCCTATATCCTTAGGCCTAAGGCTAAATACAGCTCTATAAGTCGGTTATACTTACCTGATATTACTATAGCTATAACAGATTATCCTAGTTATTAATAATAGTATTAAATCTAATACTACTCCCTTTTAAGACTACCTCTCCTTCCTAGATAACCCTTCCTATATCTTATTATTATACCGGCGGTATTATAATAGAGTTAAGTAAAGGCCTTAAGTATATTAATATTATAAAGAATAAATAAAAGAGGGCTATAATTAAATAGTAGGAGGTAACTAAGTAGATTAATATTAAAGAGAAGTATAAACTTAAAAGGATAAAGCTAGTAGATTATTATAATATTAAAATATAATAATTAGGGCTAAAAGAATATAAGATAGCTTTATAAGAGAAGGTAGCTAATATAATACTTATAAGGATAGTAGGCTAGGATAAAGTAGATATTTATAATATAGTAAACGCCTACTTTAAGTAGATTATATATATATTAGGTTAATTTATATATAAATTAGTTAAAATTTAAACTATTCCTAATATATATTCTCCGTCTCTCTATTAAGATATATAATATAAGGTTTTTTACTAATTATTAATAGTAAGGTAGAGATCTATAACTAGTAGAAGTAGATAAATAAGACTTAATAGGGACTTAGAAATATAGATAATAAGTTACTAATATATATATATATCTCTTAATCCTTAATATATAATACCTACTATTACGCTAAGCTAGTTACTATTTATTTATACCTATCTATATAACTTATACCTCTAATAGTAGTATAATATAAATAGTAGTAAGATAGGGATATACCCTTACCTTAAATATAATATATATAATAGAATAAGAGCTTAAATTATATAAAAGGGCTATTAGCCTAGTAGTAAGAATACTACTTCCTATTCTAATTAATTAAAGTAGGAGGTTTAATTCCTATTATTTCCCCTTTCTAACTTCTAAAAGGATAATAAGTATCTAGCGACTAAGTATTATATACGTGTCCTATATATATAGTATACTAATAATAGTATATACCTTAAGAAAACTAATATCTAATTTACTTATAAAAATACTAAATATTTATAATATACTAGCCTAGATATCTACTAATAATATAACTACTATCTAGGAACTCTACTTACTTTTTTAGAATATACTTGATAAATTTAGGGGGAGAAATTCTTAAATAGTTATTATAAAGTAGATATTAATAGTAATATATTATAATATTAATATAATATTAATTCTAGATTTAAAGCGCCTTATTATTATAGATATACTTATATATCCTCTTTATAAAGTCCTAGAAGATTATATAAGGCGGTTATTAAAGACTAATATTAATTCTAATTTAAGTTTCTAATAGTTTTAAAATTAAAGATTTCTAATCTCTACTTAAGTTAGATCTAGCCTAGTTTTTTATATTAGGATATTCTCCTAACTAGTTTATAATAATAATAAGTTAGCTAATAACCTCTAGAATTTACTTAGAGCCTATCTATTATATATAGATAATAGGCTAGATTATAATATATATAAACTTTACCTACCTTATTATTAATTAATACTAAGATCCTATTAGGACTAAGATAAGATAAACTAGTTATAATTATACTTTATAAAATTATCTATTTAGGCTATTAACCTAATATATCCCTAGGCTAGGCTTTTTTAAGAAGCTACTTTAATTCTTCTCTTTTTACTTTCCTTTATTAAAGTATAGTATCTTATTAATAGGAGTCTTCTTCTAGTAGTAGAGGAGGAGGTTTATAGTTATAAAGCTCTTATTTAAATATAATCCTATCCTCTAGCTACTTATTATAAATAAAGTTAACCTTATAGTTTATATAAAAAGTATATAAGGTAATAGTAGTATTAATCTAGACTATAATATAAATAAGATCCTTATAAAACTAGATTAATACTCTTAATTCCTTAAGAGATTAAAATCGCCTTTTAAAGTAATTAATTATATACTTATATTTAATCCTAATCTTTAATAAGTTCTTATTAAACCTCTTATTTTATACTACCTAATCTACTAGGGCCTTATATAAAATAATATACTACTCTTATAACTTATAACTCTTATCTACCTAGTATTATTCTCTTTTATCTAGCTATTACTTATAATCTTTAATAAGCCTAGTAGCTTTGAAATAGTAGCTATTATTCTAATTCCTCTAGAATCTAGATATATAGTTTATAATCTAGAGGTTTAGTATATTAATAATTTAAATATTAATTAAGTAGTTACTCTTATAATTAAAGAAGGTCTTATTAAAGAATATAGGCTTTTAGAATAATAAGATAAAGGTACTATCTATTATATACTAGCTATCCTACTATTTAGAGTATTATAATTATAAATTATAGGAGTTATATAGTAATGTAAAATCAGACTATTTTCATAGTAAGACTAATTCTTAAGAAATCTAAGAATTATTCTATAAGGGATCTAATAAACCCCTTAAGGAGACTAGTAAGCCTAGTACGTTATTTCCTCTTATAGGTTAATATAAGGACGTAATATATATTAAGTATATATAATATAGAACCTATTTAATTAGTTATAATAATTACCTCCTCCCTTAAAGAAACTTATCCTTAAGTTTAATATAAATAGCCTATTTAATTAAGTTTAATAAAAACCTTTAAACCTAGTATAAGATATAAGGAAAAGAACTTAATAAAGTAAGGTTATAATTATTATTATAATTATAATGTATTATACTTATAACTATCTATTATAGTATAACTATCTATTATAAGTAGATATTATAATCTAAGGTATATATATTATATATAATAATTCTATATAAATAATAATAATAGTTATATTAATATAGTCTTAGCGCCTTAGTATTATTATTATAATACCTAAAATTTTCCTTAATACTTTCTCTTCTATAACTATTATTAATATCTTTCTAGGTACTTAGTACCCTCTCTTTTTATATATATATATAATATATAATATATATAATAATAGCTAATTATATAATATAATATCTAATATTTATAATATTTTAGGTATTATTTATAAGTTAGTTTATCAGCTCTTTATATAAATATAGCTAATCTAATATAGCTTAATCTAATATAAAATATATATAATACGCCTAGCTTTTATAATAGAAGTAGAAGTAGATCTTAATACCTAGTTAGGTAATCTAATTATTAAGGATCTTATAAAAACTCCTATTATAAATCTTATAAAGATTCCTATTAAAGATCTTATTAAGGAGCTTACTCCTCCTACGCGTAAGCCTATCTCTAAGCCTACTTCTTACCCTAGCTTTATTATAAGTATTAATAATCCTTTTAATTTAGATAATAATTTAATTCTACCTACTTATTATCCCTCTTTTATAAAGGTAAGTACTTAGGTATATTTAAATTATATAGCTAATATATATTAATATATTATTCTTATACCTACCTCCCTAGCTACGCGTTCTTATAGAGTTCTCCGTTTAAAATAAAATATATATAAGGTATATTTATTATATTAATAAAGGACTTATAAAGTATAAGTACTTATCATTATATTATACTTAGCGCGTATACTAATATTATAGGTAATATTATATTCATAATTATTAATAGGAAGAAGATAATATTAAAGTAGTATAAATATTATATAAAAGTCTATTACCCTTATACCTAGTAGGTTTTCCCTATCTTCTTAAATTATTTTTATAATTATAATATATACTAATTACTTAACTTCTAGATTCCTAATAATATAATCCTACTTTATAATAAGTTAATTAAGCTTTATTAATTAATTAATAATATTAACTATCTAGATACTCTAGAGGATAAATTAAAGCTTTAAGAAGTAGGCGTTACCCTTATAAATATTATAATTACTATCTACTCCTAGCTAGCTTCTTATAACCGCGTTATAAGATATCTAAGTAGTAAAAAGAAACTAATAAGTATATTAAAAGTATAAACTACTATTCTTTAAATAATAAAATATATTATTAAAACCCTTATAAGTATTTATAATATTAAGTAAGCTAAGATATACTTCTTTATACTTTTATTATAGTTATTAATTATTATAACTATTACTTATATATCCTTAAGTAGGCCTTAAGCCCTTAGCCTCTAGCCTAGAGGATAAGATAGATATAAATAATAAGGAGTAGGTACCTAATATATTAATATTATATTACTTATACTTATATAAGTAGCTAAGTAAGCTTTAACTACTTAGTACTAGGTTCCCTTCTCTTAATTTAATTAGATAGTTTTTTATTTCTTTCTTAAGTTATCCCTATATACTAGTACCCCTAAAGCGTTTTACCTATTCTTAATAAGTAAGATAAAAGAGATTAATACTCTTTATACTTACTTTTAAGTAATTAATTAAATATCCTTTTTTACCTTTACTAATTCTATCTTAATATTTATAACTCCTACTTTTAATAATAGTACTTTTACTTCTTATTAAAGTCTTTATATATTTTTTATATATCTTCTAGATTTTCTTCTAGAACCTATTAATTATATTAGGGAGGATATCCCTTCTACTTAATAAGATACTAGAGTTTACCCTTCTTTATCTTCTTATTTAAAGTCTCCTTTAACTCCTACTACTTATTATTATTAATAAGTTCTAAAGGTAGTAGCTTAAGTATAAAGGTATTACCTTACCTACGCGTATATAGCTTTAAAAGAGAAATATAAAAAATAGGGTAGATTATATATATTAATAGTAATACTAGGTAGTACGCCTACTTATTAATAAGTTTAAAGATATAAAATAGACTAATAAGCTTATATAATAGCTTCCTACTTAATTACTTTTACTTTAAGTTCTTTATATTTAGTATAATTAAATCTCTTTAATTAAAAGATATTAATTTATATTTCTTATTATAAAACTTTACTTATATTTCTAGTATATCTTATTATTAACTTAATAGGTCTTTATATAATTTATAAAGTTTTTAGATATATTATCTTATATCTAGTACCTCCTCTTAGAGAATTCTATCTCTAGAATATATAAGAATCTTAGGCTAATAGTTATAATAAAGCTTAGAAGGATTATAACCTATTATTATATTCTTTATATTATAATATATAAGTTTAGCTAGGGGTAATAACTCTACCTAATTATTTTATCTATTATTATAATAAGTTCTTAAATAATATTTTAATATCTAATTCTAATATTCTATTTAACTATTAGTTTATAGATAGAAGGTTATACTTAGCTTATAATTTAACTTTAAATAGTAGTATAAGTTAAATTAATAAGTACTTATAAATAGACTCCCTTAGTCTAATATAATATTATTAGGTATATTATACTTTAAGAAGACTTCTTTAAATAAGATATTTATAAAATTAGTTACCTTAAAGTCTTTTTATATAAGAAGATAGTAAAGTATCTTTATATACCTATTAATAATTATAAGAATAGTATTATAAACCCCTTTATACTATTTATATAAAGGAAGATTTATAATAAAATCTATTATAATTAACCTTTATAAGCTAGTTAGCTTAGGAAGCGTAGTTAAGTTATTATATAATTAATATTATTTTACCTTAACTCTTTAATAAATATTATAAGAATTAATATATTCTTTAATATCTACCTTTATACCTATCTAGGTATACTTTTAATAAAGGAGACTAAGCGTCTTATTAAGCTTAAAATACCTTACTAAGGGGTTATTATAATAGTATTTTAATAGCTCTTTATAAACTAATAAGTCTTTAAGAATATATAACTTCTTATTATACCTAAGTAAACCTTAGCTATTAAATATCTATTAACTAGCTCTTTTAACTTATCTATCTATTATTTTACCTACGCGTTACTAGCTAATAAAAATATCTTCTTATTAAAGTACTTTAATTAATTTAATTATAGACTTTAAAGTTATAATATATACTATTTTATTCTCTACTATTATACTAGCTAGAAAATATAGAATAAGTTATTTATAATTAATAGTTCTAATAATAGGTTTAAGCTATTTCTTAGCTATATTATAAGTATATTAAAGTAGTATCTTACTTATACTCCCTATAATTTTAGGTTAAAGGTCCCTACGCCTTAATAGATATACTCTATCTAAAACTATTATTCTAATAGTTATATTAATAATTCCTAGTACTACTAATCTTATAACTAGTACTAGTATCTACGACTACCTTATATATATATTATATATTATAATAAGTTTACCTTTATTACTAGAGGGTTATAAGCCCTATCTTAGTATAGGAAATATAAAGGCCTTAGCTATAATATAGAAAATAGGGTTTAATAAACCTACTACTATTAATAACTTTTATTATAATATAGAGATAAGTTTATTTATTACCTTACCCTTACTTTTATAATTAGGGCGCTTTAATAGTATATTAGCTAGGTTAGTCTTACCTAGTTTATACTTAATAATAAAGTTATAGATTAAAAGTTTTATTACTTATCTTACCTATTAACTATTTAAGGCCTTTATATTTATAAAACCCCTTAAGTTATTATAATTAATAAGTACTTTAACTAGATAGAAACTACCTTCTAGGTAGTATCTCTACTACTTAAAGATTATAACTATTATAAGTAACTCCTTATTATAAGTTTTATAATATTCTTTAACTAAGTTTATTTTCTTACTCTAAAAGGTTATAAGATACTACTAACCTAATTCCTAGAGTTATAATAGAATACTAGCTAGTTTAAAATCTAATATATTAATCTTAACTCGCGTAGGTAATATAAGACTAAAATATCTTAATATTAATATATTAAGAAATACTTAATAGAGTATATTAAATATATACTCCGCTTTATTAGGCTAATTAAAAGGACCTATTTTAACGCCTTTTATACTACCTTTTAATAGCCCTATTAAGGGTAACGTAATTTATAAATATTAATAAATAAAATAATAATAAAAATTTATAAATCTAAGAAAAATCTATACTTTATAAAAGCTCTTTAGCCTAGGCTATAATTAAGTAGTATCTACCCTATACTAATCTATTATAATACCTTTAATTAAGATAATAAATCTTAAGAACTCTACTTTAATTATAAAGAATTAATATTTCTTTAAATTAATAAATAATTTATATTATTAAAGCTACTTAAGTACTTTATATATATAATCCCTATACTTTATATATAATTCTAAATAGATAAGAATATTATTAAGATAAATAATATAGAATTTATCTAGTAACCCTATTAAGGACTTATTAATATAAGTTTAAAAGGTTACTAAAGTATTTATAAGATTAAATAATATTATTAAATACTTAAAATAATTATATTATATATAAAATATAGTCTTTTACTTATCTCCCTTTTAGATATAAATATAATAATATATATTCTTAAGATTAAGTTTTATAAAGACCTTTACTCTATTTAAGTAATCTAACGTTTTACTAATTAAGGATAAAGGATATCTATTCTTAATAGTTACTTTATTTAACCTACGGTAGTTAATATATAGATATAAGCTTCTATCCTTCTTTAGGATAAATAGGATAGGTAATCCCGCGGGACTCTTAGAGTACTTAATTTATCCTTTTATTAAGGCTTTATCTAGATAGTATTTTAATTCTACTAACTCTATATTTAATAGGTTATATAAGGGTTTATAAGGTAGGTTATTAATTATATTAATAGTATAATTACTTCCTTAATAAGATAGTAGATATCTAGCTTCTTTAATTAAGAATATATCTAAGAACTTACTAAACTCTAGAAGTAATATATATAAATTAACTATATATTCTTTATTTAGATTACTTATACCTACTACTCTAAGTCTTAATTATATAGGTTCTAGATTAATAATATTAGAAATAAGAAGTATATAAATAGTAGGCTATTTCTTTAAGAATTTTATAAATTATTATAAATTATTTAATTAGAATAATAACTTATTAATTTTAAAATACTACTTCCTTATATTTATATTAACCTTAATACCTATTATATACTATATAGGTCTATTAATAACTAGTAGTAGTCTTACCTTATCTATTATATAGAAGATATAGGTATATTAATAAAAAGAACTCTAACTATTAGTAGTTTAATATATTATATTATATATATTATAATAAAAGATAGGCTTATTATTTATAAAGCCTAGATATAGTAATTTAATATCTTTAATATATTTTAAACTTACTTTAATAGTATAAGCTTATAAGATAATATTTAACTAGGAACTATAATTAAAATATCCCTTATATTTAAGAGGCTTATACTTTAGTATTACCTTAACTTTATATTAATATAATATTAGAGGTTTAACCTCTACTCCTTATAACCTCTCCCCTAATAATCAAAGTCTTTAATAGGGTCTAGCCTTTTCCCTACTCCTTACTTATATATTAGCCCTATTTACCTATTATAATAAGGTTTAAGTATCTTCCTTTTTATTAAAATCCGCCTTATTTTAATAGATTAGGATAACTTATAATATAATAGCCCTTCTTATTATAATTCTAATAAGTAATATCTAATAAGTCGCGCGATTTAAGCTTATTATAACTACTCTTACTATTATAACTACTTATTCCTTATCCTCTTATAATATTATCCCTATTTATTTATAGTTTTTTACCTTTATCGCGATCCGCGTACTTATATAGTATATTTTACTAGCCTTTCTTACTAAGGCTAGACTAACCGTCGAGTCGGGATTTAGTACTAAGATTTGGTACCGACCGAATACTCGGGTTAGGGTCTTAGTACCGACCGAAATACTCGGTACTAGCTATTAGTACCGACTCGCCAAGGCCTCGATACCTTAGCGAATCGGGTTAACCCGACTCGAATCGCCAAGGTATCGCCAAGACGCTAAGCCCCTACTAAAATAGTAAGGAATCCTAAAAAAATTCTAGAATTACCCTTATACTAAAAATAGATTTTTTTTTAATTAGAATTTTAATACCCCTATCAGTTCCCTAGGGATATATATTACCTTTTTATATTACCTTAAAAGAATTACCTAGGTTAGGCTAGGTAATAATAATAATAATGCTTAGTAATATAGTAGTAAGTTATAGATATAATAGTAAATACTATTATAAATAGAAAATATTATTAATATTATAGTTATTATCTTTATAGGAATAGCTATTATCTTTCTTATTACCTTATTTACTATTAAGAATTACTTAGGTAATAATAATAGTAATACTTAGTAATATAGTAATAAATTATTTATATAATAGTAAATAGTACTATAAAAAGAAAATATTACTAATATTATAGTCGTAGTTTTCCTAGGAATATGTATTACCTTTTTACATTACCTTATTTACTTTTAAGAATTCCCTAGGTAATAATAATAATAATAATTAGAAGAAAAATAGAAAATATAGTAAGAAATACTACTAAAAATAGAAATATTACTAGAGAAAAAAGTCTTGGCGATTCGAATTAATACTTCGGTACTAATACTTAGTACCTACCTAGGTACCGACTCGAGGTACTTAGTACCTACCTTAATACCGACTCGAGGTACTTAGTACTAGATATTAGTATCGAATCGCCAAGACTCAAGTTGGGTACCCGACTCGAGTTCGAAGTACCGACTCGACGCGGTTAGTCTAACTAAGGCCTCTAGTCTTATTAATATTAGCCTTAAGGTATACTACTAATAATAGGAGTTTATCTCTTATATTAGATAAGAACCCCTAATTTATAAGGGTAATTTAAAGCTCTTTAATAAGCTTAGTATATAAATTTATTACCTGCTTACTTTTAACCTTTTTAGGAAGTTAGGCTTCTAAAGATATTAAGTATATTTTAAACTTATAAATTACCTATATTAAGTATTAATATATATTAGTATATTATTAATATACGCTTAACTCCCTATTTATAAGATCCTTAATATAATTTAATAAAAAGTTTATAAAATCCTTCTAACTTAATATTTCTAATAGATAAGAATATAAATAAGTAGCTTAAAGTTATTCTAGGTTACTCTTAAGTACTAGTATTATAAATAGAATACGTAATATCTATATAATAAAATTAAATAGAGTCTATAAAAAAGATATATTATATTATTATATCTAGTCTTAATATTTATAGATATTCTTATTATAATAGTTAGGAATAGGGGTTAGCTTTAATATACTTTAAAAGGGACTTAAGTACTCCTTAGCTTTATTATATATATACTTCCAACCTATACTACTATTACTATAAAGAGAAATCTATTCCCTTAATTCTAGGGTAGTAATATCTACTTTAACTTCTTTAAGCTATTAAATTTATAGTAACTCTTCTTACTTACGCCTTACCTACGTAAGGCGTTCTATTATAGGGGGAATACTTTCTTTATAATTCTTTAAATCTCTCCTAGGGGTATTTTTAGTATTATTAGGTTTATTTATATCCCTTATATAATTTTTCTATTCTCTTTCTTATTAGCTAGGATTATTATTAAAAGTATTTAATAAACTACTTTTATCTTAACTCTATTATAATAGTATATTACTTATAATACTACTAGAGCGAGTTATATTTATTATAACTAATAATAGATTACTACCCTTAAATAGGTAGAAGAATTAGAATTATTAGAATTATAAATTATAGGGGTTATATAATAATATAAAATTAGACTATTTTTATAATAAGACTAATTCTTAAGAAATCTAAGAATTATTCTACGGGGGATCTAATAAACCCCCTAAGGAGACTAGTAAGCCTAGTATATTATTTCCCCTTACGGGTTAACGTAAGGACGTGACGTATATTAAGTATATGCGACGTAGAACCTATTTAGTTAGTTATAATATAGAGACTCTAGATTTCTCTTTAATATAGTCCTTTACCGCTCCCCTTTCTAGGCTATTAGGCTACCGTATATAACGCTTTTATAGACTATTAAACTAGATTATTATAATAATACTTCTAGTAATAAGATCTACTATTCTTATCCTAACTCTATAAAGCGCTAAAACCTTATAGTAAGAAGTTCTATTACTATAACTATTAAATCTAATTAAGATAAGTAAGAGTTAATACTTTACTAGTATTTACTATTATCTACTAGTACTATTATTCTAGAAAACCTCCTACTCTTATAATTCTACTATTAACTTATTAAAAGTATTAGGATTTATATATACCTATTTATAAAACTCCTAGGGGCGCTTTTATTTTTAGATATTAAGATAAAGGTTAATAATTATAGATATCTTTAATAGTACTACTTATAATTTAAGGTATCTTATAGTATTAATAGTATTAAGAGCTACTAGGATTTTATTATTATTATCTAATAATAAGGAGGAAGAGAAGGATAATAAGGAGGTAGATAAAGATAAAGAGGTAGTAAGGTTATCTACTAGATCTTTAAGAGTATTAGTAAATAGAGGTATAATTATATAAACTACTAGGGAGTCTAGTATATATTCTCTTTTATAATAGGTATTTACTATATTTACCTTTCTAAAGGTTATAAACTATTTATTATAGTTAAAACCTTATATACTAAGACTATAGTATATACTATATTAACTATTCTATTCTATATTTTAATTTAGAAATAGCTCTTCTTATTAGATTAGTTTTTAGGAATAGATTACTAAATTAAAAGTTAATTTAAGTAGTAAAATAGTAATTACTAAGCTAAATTACTAATCTATTCCTAGTTATAGAATAGTCTAAATCCTACTATTAATAGAACTCGGATACTATACTAAATAGAGAACCTTACTCGGATTCATATGTATTTCTCTCTATTAATTTCTAATAAGGCCGGTTAGATATCTGTGCTATTAACTAGATATTAAATGTTACTCCTCGATATTAACGATTCGTGATGATACTTGCCGAATCCTATTTGTCAACAAGGTTTTATACTTTTATCTGAACTGTTCTAGCGTCTTGGCTGCAGATTCTAGTTCTAATACCAAGACGGGCCAAAGCTTGTTTGACAGCCTTCAAAGCCTCTTCCGCCGCTACTCATTGAGTCATTTTGTACTTAAGGTAAAGCTCCCCATTCTCGGCTTCATTTATTTGGAACAGAGATATCCGGGTCGTATTGAAGCTGCTTAAAGATACATATTTGCTTTGGCGCTTTGTTTGTAGCTGTAGCACGTACACATAGACCTCGCAAGGATGCACCCTTTACGACCATCTATCCGATATCTTCGAGCAGTCGAACAAGTACAACGCTACAGCTCTCAATCCTCCCCAGCCACATCGCCCTTCGGCCCCAGACATCTGCTCAGCATTGCTGACCTTTCGAGCACCGAATTCACCACCCTGATCCGAAATGCCCATTCGCACAAGCAAGCGATGAAATCTGGCTCAGTACCAAAATCGCTATTAGGGGCATTGGCGGGCAAGACTGTGGCTCTAACCTTCAATAAAAGATCTACACGAACGAGAGTAAGCACAGAAGGTGCTGTTGTTGCTTTAGGGGGTCATCCTGTAGGTCTTCCTAGTTCGCTCACACCTGAACGCTATGCATAAAACCCGGCCTTGAGGATGAATTCACATTCGGAACTGACCCGCCCTAGATGTTCCTGGGTAAAGAGGACATACAACTAGGTGTCAACGAATCGCTCTATGATACTGCAGTCGTCATCAGTTCTATGGTTTCTGCTTGGTTTGCGAGAGTCGGGCCTCATTCCGATGTTGCAGATCTTGCAAAAAGTAGTACCGTGCCAATCATTAACGCTCTCTCCGATGCTTATCATCCGTTGCAAAGTATAGCGAGTTTTCTAACAATGTTCGAAGCTATGCACACATCACGAACAGAGGAGCGATCCATGACTCCTAGCCTTGGGCTCGAAGGACTGAAAGTCGCGTGGATTGGTGATGCCAATAACGTGCTTTACGATATAGCTATTGGAGCTGGCAAGTTGGGTGTTGATCTGGCAGTTGCGACACCCAAGGGCTACGAAATATCTAGTCAGATGCGGGAGATTATTCAACAATCGGGGATAGACGCCAAAATTCAGGGGAAGCTTACCGAAACAAACGTGCCCGAAGAAGCCGTAAAGGACGCCGATATCTTGGTCACCGACACATGGATCTCCATGGGCCAGGAAAGCGAAAAGGAGAAGAAGCTTAAGGCTTTTTCTGGGTTTCAGGTTACGACCCCATTGGCAGAAAGGGGAGGTGCAAAGCCAGGTTGGAAGTTTACGCATTGCATGCCCCGGCATCAGGAAGAGGTCTCCGACGACGTTTTCTACTCTCCACGATCTCTCGCGTTTAAAGAGGCCGAGAACAGACTGTGGGCTGCAATTGCCGTTCTGGAGGCTTTTGTTGTCAACAAAGGCAAAATATAACCATGGTGGAATTGCATAGAATATAGAAGAGACAATATCCAACCTCGACCTAGATAGGGTTGGAGAAGTTGTTCGTCAACCACGACTGATGTCGAATCATGTATGTTGGATAGCTGCAATATACCCAAGATTATGCCTTCATTGAAGTACATTCCTCAAGTAAAATCGGCTAGCTCCAAACTCAATCTAATCTCCTCCCATCCACATCTACTTTTCTATCACTCCGAGTTTCGTCCTACCAACACCCACTGATTCTCCCTTTCACCCAATCAACTATTAATGGACGTAAGTCTCCCATTCACTCCATTTGACACCCATTTGACACCCAATCCCAGCATCGCAACCGCTCCCACCCCACCCTCTCCCCTCTAACCACCCTCCCCACCTCCCCCTCAACCTCCTACATCTACCCCAGCACCTCAATCCCCAGCACCCCCTCCCTCCTCAGCCGTCCCACCTCACGCACCCGCCTGCGCCCGACAACCTCCATCCCCCGCGCCATCCCGCCCTCAAAATCGGCCTCCGCCCTCCACAAACAACCCGATGGCGCGAAACGAAGAAAGAGCGGCGGCGTGAGAGCACACAGCAGAGATGACAACGACGATTGGATCACGCGCACAGCTTCGACACTCACACTTACACGGTTGGAGGAGAAGGGGCAGAGTTGGCTGGCGGCTAGGCGTTCAAGTACGAGTTTGACGGGTGGGGATGAGGAAGAGGAGGATGGGGATGATAGTGTTTATCACTCGTTGGATGGGGAGTGGAGTGGGAAGTATAATCATGCGGGAGCTCGGAATCGGTTACAGCAGGGTGATGCGAGGAGCAGGAGGAGTAGTGCGGGGAGAGGGGCGATTGGTGCTGATGAAGGTGAAGGTGAAGGTGAGGGGGAGATGATGGGACCAGATTTTGTGGATGTGGATGAGGAGGGGGGGGAA
>JAABUM010000125.1_pt1 | contig 152955 bp, 137 predicted proteins | sample 5559161 | NCBI WGS metagenome assembly JAABUM01 (sample SAMN10711868, study PRJNA513369) | rock metagenome | isolation source: Antarctica rocks | place: Antarctica: Victoria Land, Siegfried Peak nord | reverse complement strand
CGCCAGCGACGAGCCGGAAGCGAGCGCCGCAGGTGCTCGCCATCAACACAGCGAGGGAAGCGCCAGCGACGAGCCGGAAGCGAGCGCCGCAGGTGCTCGCCATCAACACAGCGAGCGGTCCGAGGACCACGGCGCATAGGGCGCCATGGTCAGACCCGCCAAGGCGATGAGCACCCGGTCGTAGTTGACGCGCCAGCCGGCGAAGGCTCGCCAGCTCTGCTCGCGGTCGGGCCGCAGCGCCATGCCCACGGCTTCGAGAGCAGCGCAGGCCTCGTCGTACTCGCGGCGGTCGATCGAGATGGGATCGGTCGGAGCCGGGTCCGGGTCGAAGTCGATGGCGAAGCTGGCGGCGATGCGCCGCAGCGAGAGCGAACCGGCGCGGATGCAGAGCGCAGCCTCGGGGTAGGACCCCTCAGCCACGGTGGACTGCACCATGGCGGCGGTGTCCAGGACCGCACCGGCGGCGGTCACCCACGACCGTCCCGGGAGGGGCGAGCGGAAGAAGCAGAGCGCCGATAGCGAGGTGTGGGTCTCCTCGACATCGGCGAACCACACCTCCCAGTCCGAGAACAACGTCTTCAGCCGATCGGTGGAACCGATGCGGTGGTGGCGGACGAGCAGGTCGACGACGTTGGGCGGATCGCCGGCGCGGACCTCGAGCAGCGCCACCGGCAGCTCACGCCGTTGGAACGACGAGTAGATCGAAGGCAGGTAGCTGATCAGCAGAGCGACCAGGCCCAGCCCGATTATCGCCTCCGCCACGGCCAGGCCGGAGTCCACGCTGTTGGCCGGATGGTCCAGACCCAGAGTCGTCACCGACGACCCGCTCACCGCCAGGGCCGACCTCCATGTGGGCGCCCCGGTGGCCCAGAACAGGGCGGCAAAGCCGAGGACGACCACCAGGATCCACGTTCCGGCCAGCACGACCAGCGAGATCGGTGCATAGATGGCCATGATCCGATCCCGTGCGTCGTAGCTGTCGGCCAGGCGGGCCCTCAGGTCGAACAACCGGCGGGTGCTCAGGAACACCCAACGGGAAATGCGCGCCGATTGGCCACGCGGCAACACCACGGTGCGCAGTGCCGAGAGGGCCACCGCCAGCACCAGTACGGCTCCGGCGACGAAAACCAGGACCTGCACGACGATCATGGTTCAGGCCGACCCGCGCGCGGGAGCGGTGTTCAGACCCGCTCGGCCTTGGAGGTCTCGTACGCGCCCCACCCCATGAGGCCGCCGCCCAGAACGAGCCCCAGGATGTTGATCGGGCTAAAGACGTAGGCGGCGGTCACGACGGCCAACACGGCGCAGCCGATCCACACCTTCCGGCGGGTGGGGCGCAGGGCGAAGACCAAAGCGACCGCATGGGCGAGGAAGGGAAGCAGCACGACAATCAGGATGAGGGGACCCACCGATTCGGACAGGGTCTGGTTGGGCGGAGTGGCGCGCCCTGCGGCCGCGGCTCCCATCTTCTCGGCCACGGGGGGCGCCAGCTTGACGACAAACCCGATCAGGATGGCGATGGCCAGCGAGAGCACCGCGCCGATGGCGACCGGGATGCCACCGGGGACCTGGCGGAGCCCCTCGAAGTAGCCGCCCACCCCTGGCCCATGCCCGGGCACCGGGCTGGGGCCGGTGGGCCGGGATCGGCGCGCCGGCCGCTCACGAGGTGCCTTGGTAGCGCCGGTGCGGTTGGGGCGCGGACGTGGTCCTTTGTCCCCCGTTACCTCGTCATCTACGACGTCGTCATCGAGGACCTCGTCCTCGTAGATCTCCTGGTCGATCTCCTCCAGCTCCTGGGCGGCCTGCTCGGCTTTCTCGGCCGCCGCCGCCCGGCGGGCCGCCAAGGATTGGCGGGCGGCACGGTTCTGGTTGGTGCGGCGCTGGCGGGAGGCACTTCGCTTGTCGACCATGACGGGGCGGAACCCTACCGGTCGGGGATGCTGAGCCTGTCAGCCCACGGCGTCCAGCCGGTTCGCCGCCTTCCCGATGAGGTCGTCGGGCAAGGCCGGGTTGCGGTTGGACGGCGCGGAGAACCCGCCCAACACCATGACCACCGTCCCCTGCCGGGCGATCACCAGCTCAGACTTGTCGCCGCTACCGCCGAGCTGGATGCGCTCGGCCTGGTCTCCCACGCCGGACAGCTGGCTGCGGTCCACGGTGATGCCGTCGGTGTTCGCGCTCGACGCTTGGCAACGCTCGAGGCCGGGACCGATCTCGGCGAAGACCTTGGTGGCCGCCGCTTCGTCGCCGAAGCGGCCCAGCTGGTCGTGAACGCGCCAGCGCAACTCGCCTTTGGATTCCAAGGTGGCCTCCACTGTCTCGACCGGATCGACCGGGAGGCGCTCCGTCTTGCAGATCGTGGCGTCCCACTTGGGGTGGGTGTCGAGGGTCAGGGTGAACCGGTCGCTGACGTCCTCTTCTCGCAACAGTCCCTTGTCCAGCCCGGTCCCGGTCGAACTGGTGTCGGTCGAACCGGTGTCGGTCGAACCGGTGTCGATCGAACCGGTGTCGGTCGAGGCGGTGTCGGTCGAACCGGTGTCGATCGAACCGGTGTCGGTCGAGGCGGTGTCGTCGGTGAAGCCGAAGGTGTCACCGCCGGAGGAGTCATCGGCCTTCTTCAGGCCTCCGCTGCAAGCGGCGAGCAAAAGGAGGGCGGCCAGCAATGCGGCCTGCAACGGCTTGGTGGTGCGCATCGCCTTCAGGGTACGCGGCGGCAGGTCAGCGAAAATCTCGGGAGCGGGTGAGCGAGGTGACGGGTAGGGGTTGGAGGCGCTCGGCGACCACGTTCACCACCCCTTCGCTGCGCTCCAGCCGGCCCCGGACCAGCATGGCCGGAGCCGTCCGGGCGATCTTGCGGTGACGGACCCAACACCCTTTCGAACAGACCACGTTGATCAGGCCGGTCTCGTCCTCGAGGTTGATGAACAAGGTGCCGCCGGCGGTGGCCGGACGCTGGCGGTGGGTGACCACCCCGCCCACCAGCACCTTCTCGTCGGTGGGGGCGGTGAGCAGCTGGGAAGCGGTGAGCACGCCCAAGGCGTCGAGCTCGGCACGGACGAACCTGGTGGGGTGGCCGTCGGGCGAGACACCGGTGGCCCACAGATCGGCGTTGGCCTCCTCCCAGTCAGCCATGCCCGGGAGTTGGGGAGCGGCGGCGCCGGTGACCACCCCGGCCAAGCGGTCAGGCTTCGACTGCGACACGGCTCCCGCTGACCACAGCGCCTGGCGGCGATCCAACCCCAGCGACCCGAAGGCGCCGGCGGTGGACAGCGCCTCGAGCACCTCGAGCCCCGCTCCGGTGCGCCGGGCCAGATCCTCCATGGATGAGTACGGCCGCCCCGCTTCGATCCGCTCCGCCAATTCCTCCCCCACCCCCCGCACGCTGCCGGTGCCGAGCTGCACCACAGGTCCGGCTTCGCCCCATGCCTCTGGCCCCACTCGGCCTTCGGCCTCGCCGGGGCGCGCTTCGCGCATCCGGCTCCCATCCTCAGAGCTGCTCCACCTGGCGGACTGCGCAGCCTCACGAGATGTTTCTGGCCCCACTCGGCCTTCGGCCTCGCCGGGGCGCGCTTCGCCCATCCCGACCAGGGTGGCCTTTGCTTCGGATCTGTTCACGTCGGGCGTTCGCACCTCGACGCCGTGGCGACGGGCGTCTTGGACCAGGGTGTGGGGGGAGTAGAAGCCCATGGGCTGGGCGTTGAGCAGGGCGGCGCAGAAGGCGGCCGGCTCGTAACGCTTGAACCACGACGAGGCGTAGACCAGGTAGGCGAAGCTCACCGAGTGGCTCTCGGGGAAGCCGTAGTTGGCAAAGGCGGCCAGCTTCTCGTACAGCTCGGTAGCCACCGGTCCCGTCACCCCCCGTTCAGCCATGCCGTCGAACAGCCGCTGGCGCAGCCGTTCCATGCGCTCCTGGGACCGCTTGGAGCCCATGGCTTGGCGAAGCTGGTCGGCTTCGCCCGGGCTGAAGCCGGCAACGTCGATGGCCAGCTGCATGAGCTGCTCCTGGAACAACGGAACGCCCAAGGTCTTCTTCAACGCCGGTTCGGTGAGGGGATGGGGGTAGGTGACCGGCTCCTGGCCATTGCGGCGGCGGATGTAGGGGTGCACCGACCCGCCTTGGATGGGTCCGGGGCGGATGAGAGCGATCTCCACCACCAGGTCGTAGAAGGTGCGGGGCCGCAAGCGGGGCAGGGTGGCCATCTGGGCCCGGCTCTCGACCTGGAAAACGCCGACCGAGTCGGCCCGGCACAGCATCTCGTAGACCTCGGGGTCTTGGGGAAGGTCGGCGATGTCGATGACCTCACCCCGGTAGCCGGCCACCAGATCGATGGCGCCGTGCAGGGCGCTCAGCATGCCCAGGCCCAGCAGGTCGAACTTGACCAGTCCCACCGCGGCACAGTCGTCCTTGTCCCACTGAAGCACGCTGCGGTCGGCCATGCGGGCCCATTCCACCGGGCACACCTCGACCACGGGCCGGTCGCACAACACCATGCCGCCAGAGTGGATGCCGAGGTGGCGGGGGAAGTGCTCGACCTCCTGCGCCAGCTCCAGGACGGCAGCAGGGATGCCGTCCTCGTTGCTTGCTGGTCGCTTCGCTCCCCCGGGCGGGGCCCCTACCCCGCCCTCCTCCCGAGTTCGGCGCATGAATTGTGCCTCGCCGGGCCGTGCCAGCTCCGGAGCCTGGCTGGCCACCCCGCTCCAGGCGTCGATCTGCTTGGACCAGGCGTCCTGCTGGCCGGGGGCGAAACCGAGGGCCTTGGCCATGTCGCGCACCGAGGACTTGGCCCGGTAGGTGATGACGTTGGCCACCTGGGCCGCCTGCTGGCGCCCGTAACGCTCATAGACGTACTGGATGACCTCCTCGCGGCGGCCGCTCTCGATGTCGAGGTCTATGTCGGGCGGGCCGTCGCGCTCGGGCGACAGGAAGCGTTCGAACAACAGGCCCAGCCCCACCGCATCGGCCTTGGTGATGTCGAGGGCGTAACAGACCGCCGAGTTGGCCGCCGACCCCCGACCCTGGCACAGGATGTTCTGCTCCCGGCAGAACCGCACGATGTCCCACACGATCAGGAAGTAGCCAGGGAACCCGAGCTGCTCGATGAGATCCAGCTCGTGATCGATCTGCTCGTACGCGCCCGCCCCGCTCGGGGGAGCGGAGCGACCAGAAACGCGTTCTCCGTAGCGGTTGGGGCGGGCGGCGCCTTGGGCGGTGAGCAGGCGCAGGTAGGACATCTCGTCGTGGCCGGGTGGGCACGGGAACGGCGGCAGGGCGGGGGCCACCAGCCGCAGGTCGAAGGCGCAGTCAAGGCCCAGCTCAGCGGCCCGCTGGACCACACCTGGCCATCGGGCGAAGCGGCGGGCCTGTTCGGCCCCTGAGCGCAAGTGGGCGCCGGCGCCGGCGGGCAAGCGGCCCTGCACCTCGTCCAGGCTGGAACGGGCCGCCACCGCCGCCAGCGCAGTGGCCAGCCGCCGGCGCGACGGCGTGGCGTAGTGCACGTTGTTGGTGGCCACCAGGTCGACGTCGGCCCGCAACGCCACTTGGGCCAGAGCATCGTTGCGAGCGGTGTCGAGCGGGTCACCGTGATCCCACAGCTCCACCGCCACGTTGTCCCGCCCGAAGCATTCGACCATCCGGGCCAGCTCGCGCTGGGCGGCGGCAGGACCGTCGGCCACCAGCGCGGCAGGGACCGCCCCCTGCCGGCATCCGGTCAGGGCGAGCCAATGGCCGTGGGCGGCGGTCGCCTGCTCGGCCAGCGACTGAAAGGCGAGCTGGGGCGCCCCCTTCTGCCCTGCCAGCTGGGCCTGGCTGATGGTGCGGGCCAGCGCCGCGTAACCCTGCGGATCACGGGCCAACACGAGGGCGTGGTTGCTCCCGTGCTTGCTGGTCGCTTCGCTCTCCCGAGCGGGGGCCCAACCCCGCTCTCCTCGCCAGGTCGACGAAGAAGCTCGCCGACCAGCGCCGTCAATGACCTTCAGTTCGGCGCCGAAGACCGTGGGCAGGCCTACCGCGCTGGCCGCCTCGGCGAAGCGGACCACGCCGTAGAAACCATTGTGGTCGGTGATGGCCAGCGCTTCGAGACCGAGCCGGGCCCCTTCTTCAGCCAACTCCTCGGGATGGGAGGCTCCGTCCAGAAAACTGAAGTTCGAGTGGCAGTGCAACTCGGCATAGGGAACCGAACCAGTGGGGCGGCGCAGGTCGGCGGGAGCCTCGTAAGTAGGACGGTGGTGGGACCAGGCCGGGCTGTCGCCACCGTTGGCCCACTCGCCGACCGGCGGGCGCGGCGGCTGGTGAGGCAGCCGGCCGGAAAGCTGCTTCTCGAGCTCCGACCACGGGACGTTCGGGTTGTTGAAACCCATAGAGGGCTTGCCATCTTAGCGAACAGGCGTTCGCATTTCCATCGGCAAGCGCTCCAGCGGGTGGTGTGAGGTTCGTGGCCATGTGTACAGCGCGACACATTGTCTATGGGACGCTCTTGGCGTCAGGCGGCTGCGGCCCCGAGGGGCTCGGCGGTTCGCTGGCGGCGGTGGCGTTGGCTGTAGAGGGTGGCGCCAGCCGGGGTGGTCCACGTGAAGGTCTGATCCGGGTGGGCGGCCATGGTCCAACCCGTGCGGTGGGTGACGCCGTGGTGGTGCCGACACAACAACACCAGCACCGGGAGGTCGGTGTCGCCGGCGGCGACGTCCCATGCATCGACGTGGTGAGCGTCGCACCAGGAGATGGGACGGTCGCAACCGGGGAACACACACCCACCGTCTCGGACCGCCAGTGCCGTCCGCTGCGCCGGGCTGGCCAGACGTTTGGTGCGCCCCAGGTTGAGCGGCACCCCGGTCTGGTCGATCCAAATGGCCCGCCACACCGCGTCGGGGCACAGGTCCCGCAGGAGACCGGGCTTGATCGCCACCCCATCAGGCGTCTCCGCGCGACCCCGGAAGCCACGTGGCCACGACGGGTACCTGCCACCACCTTGGACACCCCGACTGCAAGCGCCGGAATCGCGGGGACTGCACTCGGCATCGGACGGGTCGGACGGGCAGTCGCCGCTGACCGTGTCGGGCGCGCCCTCCGGTCCTGTTGGGCGGTTTGCATCAGCGGGCCCTCCCGCGCCGCTGCGCACCCACTCGGCGACGTCGAAGAGGGCTTCGTCTCCCGCTTTGCCCGCATCGTCGCTCTTCTGATCGGGATGGAGCACGACGACGAACTCGGGGCGGGATGGGCTGGTGTCGGCCAGGTTTCGTGAAGCGGACCGGCGGTACACCTCGGTCATCGCCTGGGCCCGTAGCTCGGCCCGGTCGGGGATCGGGATCTCCCGGCACTCCTTGTTGTCGCGGACCGCCTGTTGGTACAGCTGGTCGGTGACCCGTTCCAGTTCGTTCACCACCGTCAACGCCTGGGCCAGGGTGAGGTTGGCGAACAGGTTGACCATGCCGTCGATGATCGGCGAGCAGTACGCCGTACCGGGACGGTCCCTGACCGGGTCATAACCGCCCTCCACGTCGAGCCGCTCGGCCAGGTGCACGACGAAGGACTTCCACCGGTTGAACGTCTGGCCTCGAGCCTCGTCGATCAGCAACTGCTGCACCGCGGCGATCTTGTCGACGATCCGTGGGTTGGCGGCCTCGCAGATCACCTTGACGTGGTCCCACGAGATCAGGCCCGCTTCCAGTGCCGCCAAGGTGGCCTCAAACCGTGCGACCAGCTTGTTGGAGAGCCGGACCCGGTACCGGCACAGCCCGACCGGCAGGTCCTTGCGGGCGGCGATCCACGACCCCGTGCCCAGTCCGAACTCGAGGTCGGTGGTGGCCCGCCGGTCCAGCTCGGCCTCTACCCGCACTGTCTCCGCATCACGCACCCGCCGCTCGTGCTCCAACGCCAGTCGGCGCTCGCACAGCTCCTCGCCGGTTGCGGTAGTCGGATCGAACATATATACGACTTTACAACAGGGGTTGTGACACTCTTCGGGAGAATCGGGGCGATCTACGGAGATCTTCTGAAAAAAGTCGAAGGTCTATGGTCCCCGCGGTGACCGACGGGCCGCCGACCTCGCCACGAACGAGCCCAACCAAGCGGCCCTCCGCCAGGACCACTCGACCTCCGACAAGCACGGGAGCTTCCTTCCTTGCCCGTTGAACCCCCCGTCCAAGTCTTCGTCGAGCTGTACGTGACCGACATGGCCGACAGCGTAAGGATCTTCGTCACCGCCCTGGGAATGAAGATCGTTCGCGACGAGGGGAGCTTCCTAATGCTCGGTCCTGACCTTCGTGGTTGTTGCTGAACGCTGCCGGGCTCGACGACTTCGAGCCGCGTAACCCGATCCGCTCGGCGGGCCCCAGAGCGGCGCGTGGCGTCGGCGTGGAGCTCTCCATCAGGGTCGGCGGTCTCGAAGCGGCCTACGAGCGCGTTCAAGCGCTCGACTCGGTCGAAATCACCACCGGACCGACCTCCCGACCGTGGGGAAGCCGCGACTTTCGGTTCCTCCACCCCGACGGCTTCTACATCCGCGTCACCGACTGACCCGCTCTTGGCCGCACAACGACCGCACGGCGTCCAGGTCCTCACCGAAGTCCACCACGCCGAAGTGGCGTAATGGCCGTGTAAGTAAGTCAGCGTGATCGGGAATCTCGTCGAAGCTGAGCGGAACCGCCGGTACGGCGGTAGACCGTGGAGGACATGGCTGATCACCGGGTAGTCGGCAAGACTGGACGGGTGACGGGGCGCATCGGTCCCGACAGTCTGGGCGAGGTGATGGTGGCGGTCCGGGGAGGATCAGAGGCCTTCCACGCTTACAACGTGGACCGGTCCATCGAGATCACCACCGGCACCCAGATCCTCGTCCTCGACTACCTCCCCCCGCGCACTGTCGTCGTCACCCCGTTGTGAACACCCGGGCACTGGAGGTGCACCCATGAACACGCTGCTGATCGGCATAGGGGCGGTCTTGGCCGTCCTCATCTTCTGCTTCCTGCTGTTCCGGGCCATGTGGCGGGTGGCCGAGCCCAACGAAGCACTCGTCATCTCGGGACTCCGCGATCACGGCAACCCCGAAGACGCCAGCGAAGGCCTCGGTTTCCGGATCGTCACGGGCAAGGGAACCTTGCTGGTGCCGGGTGTTCAGACCGTGCGCCGCCTGAGCCTCGACCTCCGTGAGGCCGAGCTGGCCATCGACTGCGTCACCCACCAGGGCATCCCTCTCGGTATCCGCGGTGTGGTCATCTACAAGGTTGGTGACGACTTCGCCTCGATCGCCAACGCCGCCCGCCGGTTCCTCGACCAGCAGGCCCAGATGGACCAGCGGGTCCACAACGTGTTCGCCGGCCACCTGCGGGCCATCGTCGGCAACATGACCGTCGAGGAGATGATCCGCGACCGCGAGAAGCTCACCCAACTCACCCGTGAGTCATCGGGGACCGAGATGGAGAAGCTGGGCCTCATCGTCGACTCGTTGCAGGTGCAGGAGATCGAGGACCCCACTGGCTACATCGAGAACCTGGGCCGTCCGCATGCCGCCGCGGTGCAGAGCCAGGCCCGCATCGCCCAGGCGGCCGCCGACCGCGAGGCCACCGAGCGGGAGCAGGAAGCCGACGCCCTGAAGGCCGAGGCTCGACGTGCGAGCCAGGTGAAACAAGCCGGCTACCAGGCCGAGATCGACCAGGCGGCGGCGCTCTCCAAGCAGGCCGGCCCCCTCTCCGAGGCCCAGGCCCGGCAAGAGGTCGTGGTGCAGGAGACGAACGTGGCGGAACTGGAAGCCCAGCGCGAGGAGCAGCGCCTTCAGGCCACCGTCCGCAAGCCGGCCGATGCCCAGGCCTACCAGCAGGTGACCTTGGCCAAGGCCGAGCGTGACGCCCGCATCCACGGCGCCGAAGCCGAGCGTCAAGAGGTCGAGCTCAACGCCGCCGGCAACGCCCAGCGGGTCAAGATCAGCGCCGCCGCCGATGCCGAGCGGGTGAAGCTGGATGCCGCCGCCGAAGCCGAGCACGTCCGCCTGGCCGCCTCCGCTCGGGCGGAGTCAACCCGGTCGGTAGGCGAGGCCGAGGCCCACGCCACCGAGGCGAAGGGCAAGGCCGAGGGCGAAGCGGTCCGGGCCAAGGGCATGGCGGAGGCCGAGGCCATAAAGGCGCGAGCCGATGCCATGGCCGAGAACCAGGACGCCGTCATCGGCCAGGAGCTGGCTCAGCAGTGGCCCGCCATCGTGGAAGCGGCGGCCAAGCCGTTCGGCGACATCGATCAGATGATCGTGTTGAACGGTGCCCAGGGGCTGTCCGAAACCCTCGCCCAAGCACTAAGCCAGGGCGTCACCGGCCTGCAGATGGCCCGCAAGGTGCTCGCCGGCTCCAACGGGACCGACGGCGACGGCACCAAGCCGGTGGAGGACGTCGAGACTTCTGACGGGCGGCCAGAGCGCTGACCAGGTGTCGGTACTCGCCGTCCTGATGCTCTAAGGCCGCGGCCTGGCTGGACCGCCCGGAGCCGGGCGGACGGCCGCCACCGAGCGCACAGTGCCGCGGCCCACCACTCGCTTGGCCGCCGTGAAGATCCTCGGCACCAGTTGTTCACGGGCCAGCGCCCCGCCCTCGGGGGTCATGTGCATGCCGTCGTCGGCCCGAAGGGTCTCTCCCTTGGCGTTCGTCCGCTGGAACCGGCCGCCGGGGCACAGGCTCTTGGACAGGTCGACCACCTGGACGGTCAAGGGGTTGGCCCTGGCCAGTGCCGGGATGATCACCCGGTTCAAGTGCTCCACCTTGGCCTCCTTGAAGCCGGAAGGGAGCGGTCCGCCGTCGGGCAGCGTGTCGACCGGTTGGATGCACGGCCAGTTCACCCACACCACCTGGGCACCTTTGGCGGTCATGGCGTCGATGTCGTTCTGGAACTGCCGTTGCAGGAAGGCGTCGAGAACCGGGTCCCCGATGGAACGGAAGGTGTCCTCGCCCGGGAGCTGACGATCACCGATGTCCCAGGGGCCGGTGACGACGACGAACAGGTCCGGATCGATGGAGTTGACCCTGGTGGTGTTGCGTTCGACCACTTTTCGGCAGGCAGGGTTGTTCACCCGGATGTCATTGTCGCGTTCGACCAGTTCGCCGTCGGAGACCATGCCGCACCCCGGTTCGGCGGTGCCCCCGCCCACATCGAAACGGCCCGGGAAGAACAGGCTCCAATGTATGAAGACCAGCTCAAGCTGGTAACCCAGGGAGTCACCGGCGAAGACCAGCTTGATCGGGCGACCGAGCGGCGAGCCCGGCTCCGTAGCGCCGGGCGTCACCGAGACCGGCGCCCGGCTCACCTCTTCCCGCAGGGCCACCTTGGCACTGGTCCCCTGAGGCGGGTTGCGGGTGGCCAGGACGGCGACCAACAAGACCACCACTGCGGCCGCGGGCAGCGCTCGCCGCAGCACCACCGGGCCGCCGAAACGCAAGGTCCGCGCCGGCAGCTCGAGCAAGCGGAACGAGAGCAGGGCCACCGTCAGGGTCGCCACGACCCGAACCAGGAACAAAGCGAGACCTTCGGCATGGACGACGTCGGCGCCGAGCCACAGGAAGACCGGCCAGTGGAAGAGGTATACGCCGTAGCTGATGGCCCCCAGGGCGCGCAGCGGTTCCCACGACAGCACCAGCGGGATCGGTGCCCGGGGCTGGACCGCAGCCAGGATCACCACCGCCACCAGAGCGGCGTGCAGGGGCAGCAGGCCGTGGAACAGCGCCGGGTCAGCGGCGGTGACGTGGGTCCACATCCAGGCCAGCCCGAACAGCGCCGCGGCCGAGGCAGCCGCCAACACCACCCGGTTGTGCAGGCGCCGCACCGGTTCCCGCTCGTGTAGCGCCAAGGCCAGCAGGCAGCCGATCAACAACTCCGGCACCCGAGCGGCCGTGTCGTAGTAGGCGCCGCCGCTGGACCCGGCCCGCAGCACCCAACCGGTGGCTATGCCCGCGGCGGTCAGCGAGGCGAGCGCGGCCACCGCCCTGGCCCGGTCAGGTGGCGCATGGTTACCGCGCCGGCCCAGGAGCACGAGCAGCAGGGGCGGGAAGACCAGGTAGAACTGCTCCTCGATGGCCAGCGACCAGAAGTGCTGGAACGGGCTAGGCGCACTGACTAGGGCGCCGTAACCGCCCCCGGTGGCGATGAACCTCCAGTTGGCCAAGCTGGTGAGCGAGGCGACGGCGTCGCCCCTGAGCCCTTGCAGCTGGGTGGCGGTGCCCTGCCCGCCGGCGGTGGCCACCACCACGATGGCGAAGGCGCACAGCAGCGAAGCCGGCCACAGGCGGCGGATCCGGCGTCCCCAGAACGCACCCACCCCGATGTTGCCGGTGCGGTGGTGCTCCACCAGCAGCAGGCGGGTGATGAGGAAACCGGACAGCGTGAAGAAAGCGCTGACGCCCAGGAAGCCGCCGGGCAGCCAGGAGGGGTCCTGGTGGAACACCAGCACGAGGGCGACGGCCAGACCGCGCAGCCCGTCCAGGGCGGCTACGTACCCCAACCCTCGGGCCGGCGCCGAAGTCGGCGCCGGATCAGCGGTCCTCCCCAGTCCCACGCTCACGCGGTCGGCAACGCTAGTGACCGCCCGACCTCCACGGTGGCTTCCTGATCGCAAGAGCAGCCGTTCGTGCCACGCCGGCTACTGCTGGGTACCGCTCGATAGACAGCTCTCTGACGGTCAGCGTTCGAGTTCGAGTTGCAGGTCGTTCATCTCGCGCCGAAACCTGCGGAGCTCACGGCGGTGGAGAATCGACAGCTCAGCCAGCTTCGCTTCGCCTTCCTTCGTGAGTGAGAGCAGGGTCCGGCGATGGTCGGCGGGGTCGGTCGATCGGATCACCAGGTTGCGCGACTCGGCCCGACTGACCAGTTCGCCGGCGGAGTGGAGCTTGAGCTGGAGCCTCCCGGCGACATCCGTGAGCGACGGTGCGTCGCGCCCGTCGTGGCCGCGGATGGCCAAGAGCAGCTGGTGGTGCGCCGGTGTGATGCCCGCGGCACGGGCGGCGTTCTCCGAGAACCGGTTGAACACGCGAAGGGCATGCCTGAATCGGGCCAGCGACTGATAGTTGAGGTCTGAGAGCGGCTGACTCATTGGTGCTGCCCATCGCCGGGTGCCGTCCGTCGGTTCTTCGCTCTCCGTCGGAGGTGGCTCACGAGCCCTGGTTCGATGCGCTCGTGGCTGAGCTGCTGTCGCCGGGCGGCGAGGATGTCGGTGCGGGTGCACATACCGACCAACCGGTCGTCCTCGACAACCGGCAGATGATCGACCTCCTCTTCGAGTAGGAGGCTGAGGGCGTCGAGCAACGAAGAGTGTGGTGCGACCGACACAACATCCTCGTTGGCGATGGTGATCAGCGCGGCATCCTCGTCGTCAGCGGCCAACAGGTCCAGGCGGCCTACAACACCCACGCAACGATTTTCGGTGTCGACCAACGGCAGGGCCCCGTGCCCTTGGGCCAGGGCGATCGCTTGGGCCTCCTTGATCGTGGCTGCGACATTGATCGTCTCAACTGGGGCAGACATGACCTCAGCGACCCGTGTCCCGGCCAGAACGTCGGCGTGATAATCCCCCTGAACCGTCAGGCCTCGCCGGGCCAGCTTCTCGGTCATCAGGCGATCACGCACAAGGCTCGACGCCACCAGTTCAGCCAGGACGGTCGCCAGCATCAACGGCAGGATCAACTGGTAGTCGCCGGTCAGTTCGAACAGGAAGACGATCGAGGTGAATCGGGCGCCGCTCGCCGACCCGAACGTCGCCGCCATAGCCACCAGCGCGAACGCTCCAGGACCAACGCCGAGACCAGGTGCGATCGAACCGACCAGATGACCGAACAGCGCACCGAAGCACCCTCCGACCAGAAGCAGTGGGGCGAGCGTTCCTCCCGATGTGCCCGAGCCCAGCGCGACCCACCACGCCACCAACTTGGCGACGCAGAGGACGGCGAGCGTGCCGACCGCCACCCGGCCACCGAGTACTGCGCCGATGCGGTCGTACCCCACACCGAGCGCAGTGGGCACCATCCAGCCGACTGCGACGAATCCGGCGGCACCGATGACCGGGTGCCAGAACTCGCCCACGGGAAGGAGACGGAAACCGTGCTCCACCAGGAACAGCCCCTTGCTGATCACGACAGCGAACAGACCGCACAGGAGACCCATCAGTGCAAACAGCGGCAGGCTGCCAAGCCCTGCGAACTGGTGGTGGGGCACGGTGAACAGCGGTCCCGACCCGAGCAGCAGAGCGTGCACGCCACCGGCCACGCTGGCGGCCACGACCAAGGGCACGAGTGCTCGTGTCGAGAACTCGAACAGGAGCAACTCGATCGCCAGGACGACGGCAGCCAAGGGCGACCCGAAGGTAGCGGCCATGCCCGCCGCGGCTCCGGAAGCGAGCAAGATCTTGCGCTCCGAAGGGGACACGGGGAGCACTTGACCGACGATGGAGCCGATAGCGCCGCCGGTCACGATGATCGGCCCCTCGGCGCCGAACGGTCCTCCGGTCCCGATTGCGATCGCCGCGGAGAGCGGCTTGGCCACCGCCATCCTGGGCTCGACCCGACTCTGCTTGGTGAGGATCGCCTCCATCGCTTCCGGTATCCCATGACCTCTGATGGCAGGAGCCCATCGGGCCAAGAGCGACACGAGCAGTCCGCCGACCAGCACGGTCGCCACGATCGCCGGAGTGACTCGGAGATCGACGAACGACGGGACCGTCCAGTCGAAGCGGTGAAACAACGTCGCGTTCGTCAGCAGGCCGATCAGGTGAAGCAGGACCCAGGCGGCACCGCCGGCGAGCAACCCGATCACCGCGGTCAGTCCTGTGAGCCAAAGGAGGCGCCTAGGTGAGGCCGGATACATCGCTTCAGATTACCAATAGATCGTGATGCGATCTAAAATTAGGCAGCCGCCACCCTGCATCAGGTGTAGGTGGCGTCGACCCACCAGCGACCCCCTTCGACGCTGAGCAGGTAGGCCGACCCGGCATCGGTGACCACTTGGAACCGGGCTCGGCGACGTCGGGCGGCGGCGTCCCACCAGCGCTCCTCTACCGGCCACGGGCCGGCCCAGGCCCGGATCTGCTGCCACTCCCCCTCACCTCGGCCACCACCGCCCATCGACAATCGCTGGGGGACGCTGGTGACCGTGCCCCGCCCCGTGACCCCGACGGTCTGGCCGGCCCGGTCCACCACCTCGACGGCCAGTGGTTCGAGGTGGACGCTGGCCGGGGCAGGGGCCGGCACCTGGCCGGGCCACGGCTCGGCCACCGCATCAGGCCGAGCCTGCGGTCTGGCTGCGGTGAGATCGACCGAAGCCACGGGCACGGTGATGGCCTGCTCACCCGGGCTGCGGCCCCCCCGACGCTCCGGAACCCGGACGGCTTCGACGCCGAGCAGACCTTGGACCCGGGCCAACGCCCGGACCACGCGATCGTCGACCCGCGCTTCGCCTCCCCAGAGGCCCAGCTGGCGCCCCCGTGCGGGGACCACGTCGTCGGGAGCCAGGAACAGGCGGGTGATGCCGGCGGTGGGGCGCTGGTCGGCCGACCCCGACAGCCAACCGTCGAGCTGCCAACGGGCGCGCTCGGCGATGGCGGCCGCGGTCAAGGTGCCCTCGTGGCGCCACACCCGTTCGAGCTGCTCGCCGTGTTCGGTCTCGGCACCGATCACCACCCGGGTGCAGGCCAGGCCCTCACCGGCCAACCGCTGGTGGAGCCGGTCGGCCAACGTCTTGGCGGTGAAGGCGGCGGCGTCGACCCGTTCGGCCGGTGGGTCGAGCTCGGCGGTCACCGTGTGTTGCGGTGCGGGACGGCGGGCGTCGATGGGGTGTACGTCGAGGCCGGCGGCCAGGCGGCGACCCTGCTCCCCCGGTACACCGAACCGGGCCAGGACGTCGGCCGCCGGCAGCGCCGCCAGCGCCCCCAGGGTGGTGAGACCCAGGCGGGACCAGACGTCGACCAGTTGGGAACCGCCCTCCACCAGCGGCGCCAAGGCCGCCAGCGGCAACGGGGCCAGAAAGGTTGGGCTGGTGCCAGGCGGGACCACTTGCACCCCGGCTGGTCCGCCGGCGGCGAAGGCGCTGCTGGCCGCCTGGCCGGCGGCGAAGGCGCCGTCGGCAATGCCGACGGTGACCTGGGTGCTGAGGCCGGTGGCGGCCAGCGCCGCTCGGGCCGCGTCCAAGGCCATGGTGGCCAGCGTCTCGTCGCCGCCGAAGTAGCGCGACGGCCCCCGGGTGGCAAAGGTGGCGCGGCCAGGCGCCAGAACCTCGATGCGGGGGGTGAGGGCTTCCAACCGGGCCACCACCGGCTCGAACGCCCGGGCATCACGGGCCGGGTCGGGGTCGAGCACCGTCGCGTCGGGGCAGCGGGCCTGGGCCTCGCGCCGCCGCAGGCCCACCGCCACCCCGTGCTGGCGCGCGACCGGCGACGCCGCCACCACCCGATTGGCGTGGAGCACCACCGCCGGTTCCCCCGGTGAGATCCCGGCCGCCGCCACCGGCCAGTCCGAGCAACACGCCACCAGCGCCCGCTCGCCCCGCTCCCCCAGTTCGCCCGGTCGGCTGGCTCTCATCGGTGCTCTACCCAGTCCATCGGGCGACTCTGACCGTGATGCGCCGGCCTGGCACCGATGATCGTCCGCTGCTTCGCCGCGAAATACCGCCTGTACTCATTGTTCGCTCGCCTTCCAGGCTCGCTCATGGGCGCTCTACGACCGCCAGGAGGTGCGGGCGTCTTGACGACCAATCGTCTGGCCGACTGGGACCGTTTTCCGGTGTTGGCCCGCCACACGATGCCCACCCCTTCTTCTTGCCCGGCCGCATGGAGGCCACCGGCGGGGTCGGGTCGGCGTCATCCCACTTGCTCCAGAGCCACCGGGTCCTCCGGCGCCAGGCCCCGACCACCACGGAAGGCACCCCCGGCCCCGGCTTCGACTAAGGCGACCTCACCTGCGGGACCGGGCAGCCACAACCGGGCGTGGCGGAGCCGGGCGGCACGGCGGCGGCCGCCCACCGTGAGCTGGACCTGGCGGCTGTGGAGGTGGCCGTAACCCTGCTCCATGCCGGCCCACACCGGGTCGGTGGCCAGCAGGGAGAGGTCGGCGGCCTCGGGCCAGAGGCCGGCGGCCAACCGGCTGGCCCCAGCCTTTCCCGGGCTACGGGCATTGTCACCGGCCCGACCAGCAGCGACGTCGACCAGAACCAGGACGGTGCCCTGCTCGCGGGCACGGGCCTGCAGCCGCCGGCCGTCGGCGGCCCGCACGCGGTGGGGAGGGCTGGCGACCACCACGTCGAACGCCTCGATCACCGAAGCGGCCACCGCCGCCCACCGGTCCGGCTCGGGTTGGTCGATCAGGACCAGCCGTTCGAGGTCGACGCCCAACTCGGCCGCCGCCACCAGACCCAAGTCGGCCACCCCGACCACCGCGACCCATGACCCAGCCATCGATGGTCCGGACGCCAACAGCAGGGCGAGGGACACCACGGCCGCGCCACCGACCTCAACCACCGAACCCCGGGCCAGGCCACCACCGGGCAACAACCCGACCAGTGCCTCACGCACCGGCAGGAGCCGTTCCCGCGAACCGTGCAAGGCGTCCGGTGACCACCGGTCCCGGAAGGAGCTGATCTGGGAACCAACTGCCTCGCGCACCCTCCCATCATCGAACACCTGTTTGTGTTTTGCAACTGCCTTGGTAACTGACCTGCCACTGCCGGAAGTGACTGCCAACACGGCAGCCACCACCACCGGCGTCACCCCGCTGGCGTCACGGCGCCCTCCAGGGCCTCTACCAGCTCCAACCCGTTCGGCGCCCACAGGTCCGCGCCGAGAGTCCGGGCATGCGCCTCGCTTTTCACCGAGGACCCCCCCAAGGCCACCGGCACCCCGGGAAGCTCAGCGTGCAGGTAAGTCACCAGTTCAGCGACCGTCTGCTCCAAGGGGGAGACCGACAGGCTGATGCCCACCGCCCCCAGGCGTGCGGCGGACCGGGCGGCATGGACGAAGGAGCGGGCCGGCACGTCGGCCCCCAGGTCGATGACGTCCCACCCACCGCTGATCACCAGGTCGGCGGTCATGGTCACCGGCAACCAATGGTGATCACCCGGCGCACCTCCCAGCACCACCGACGGCCGGGACGGGCCGGGTCTGACCAGGCGCGGGGACAGGCGCGCCAGCAACCGGCCGGTGACCGCCGAGGCGCGATGTTCGTCGGCCACGTCTAGCTCCCCCGCCGCCCATCGCTCGCCGACAGTCCTCATGGCCGGTTCTATGACGGCGGTGTACAGGCTTTCGACCGAAGCTCCTGCCACTTGCGCCGCCTCCAGAACAGCCCATGCTCCGGCCTGGTCGCTGGCCACCGCCCGTGCGTGGTACCGCTCCGCCCACGGCGCGCGACCGTAACTGCCTTCCGCAGTTTCGCCGGATGGGGAACGGGAGGCGCTGCCGGTCGCGGCGGGGCGGCGCGACCGGGCGGGGCGGTCCAGTTCGGCGATGTCATCACGCCGGACTTGCCAGCGGGTGCCGACCTTGGTGGCCGGCAGCAAGCCCAAGCGCACGTACCGGTAAGCGGTCATGTAGTGGACGCCGAGCTCCTGAGCCACCTCGGTCAGGGTGCGGTTGTCGTCGTCCACGCGGCCTCCCAACACAGCCAGTGCCGTAGCTGCTGTCAGGCCGAAGGCTCTGGGTAGAAGCGGTACAGGTCTTCGATGATCTCCCGGATGCCTCGGTCGTCAAAGCCTTTGGTGATGTTGACCGTGACCACGTTGCTGTTGATGTGGACAGAATCGATGCCGCCGCGCTCGAGCAGGCGGCGGGCCAGGACGTCGGGCGGCCGGTCACCCCAGGCGTCGGCGAGGCTGCGGTAGCGCTCATGGCCCATTCCGGTGAGGGCCCGGTTGGTCTCGAATCGCACGACCCCGGGGTTCACATCAGAGCTGGTCTCGGTGACCACGATCGGCTGGCCCATGCCGGGAGCTTCGCAGGCGTCATCCAGCACCACCACATTGGAGGGGCGCTGCGCTGGTGTTACCGCCGGACGCGTGCCGAAGCGGCGGTGACGAAGGAGCGGCCGTCACCGGAACGGTGAGACTCGTGATCGGTGCTGTCGGGGCGCACCGCCCGCCACGACGCGGCGGCCAGTCCCCAGGCCACCGCCGCCAACACGGTGTGGACCACCTTGAAACCGACGGGGTGGTCGTGGGCCATGATCAGCGGCCACCGCACCAGCCAGTAACCGATGCTCCAGGCCGCGGCGACCTGCACGACCCGGCGGCCGGCCCGTCCGAGATCGGCGCCGTGGGTGCGCAAGACGACGACGGCAACCGCCGCTCCCACCACCGTGAACACCAGCACCGGCACGCTGTTCACGAGCTTCTCGCCGCCGCTCGAGGTGGCGTCGGCCCAGATGTTGCGGAAGCGGCCCACCCAGCTGAGCAACGTCCATGCCGCGAAGGCGGCGACCACAAGTGGGCGGAAACGGGACACGGCGAGGACCGTAACGGTGCGCCGGCCTGCACCGCCAGCTACCTTCGGCCGGGCATGGCCGCTCCCACCATCGATGAGTTCCGCGACGAGTGTCTCCGCTTCCTCGACGCCAACGCCGAACGCCGCCGCGCCACCAAGGCCTTCACCTGGGGTCAGGGCACCGACAAGGTGGCCCTGTTCGAGGAGATCGACCCCGAGCAGGAACGCCACGATCTGACCGCCGCCCAGGAGTGGCGGGCCAAGCGCTACGACGCCGGCCTGGGCTGGGTCACCGGGCCCACCGAGTACGGCGGGCGGGACCTGTCCCGCGAGCACGAGCGCGTCTACGGCGGCCTTGAAGCCAGCTACCAGGTGCCGGACCAGGGGTTCTTCGGCATTGGACTGGGGATGGTGGCGCCCACGATCCTGGCCCACGCCACTCCCGAGGTGCGCAACGCCTACCTGGCCAAGCTCTACCGGGGTGACCTGGTCGCTTGCCAGCTGTTCAGCGAACCGGGGGCCGGTTCGGACCTGGCCGGCCTGCAGTCCAAGGCCGTGCGCGACGGCGACGAGTGGCTGGTCACCGGCCAGAAGGTGTGGACCTCCGGCGCCCAGTACAGCGACCTCGGCGAGATCATCTGCCGCACCGATCCCGACGCTCCCAAGCACAAGGGGCTAACCGGGTTCGTGGTGGACATGAAGGCACCCGGGGTCGAGGTCCGCCCCTTGCGTCAGATGACCGGTGGCGCCTCCTTCAACGAGGTGTTCTTCAACGAGGTTCGGGTCCCCGACAGCCACCGCCTGGGGGACGTCAACGGCGGCTGGTCAGTCGCCCTCACCACCCTCATGAACGAACGGGCGTCGATCGGTGGCGGCAGTGGCGGCGGCATGGGCGTGGCCGACGTGTCGCGGCTGGCGGAGATGCTCCGCCAAGTCGGTCTCGATCAGGACAAGGTCCGGCGCGACGAGCTCATGCGCCTCTACAGCGGCTTCCAGGTGGCCAAGTTCACCAACCAGCGGGCGCTGGGCAAGATCGCCGCCGGCCAGCTCCCCGGGCCGGAGATGTCCATCGCCAAGCTGGCGCTGACCCAGAACCTCACCGCCGTCGCCGAATTCATCTCCGGCGCTCTCGGCGCCCGGATCACCGCCGATACCGGCCAGTGGGGCACTTTCGCCTGGAGCCAATTCGTGCTCGGCACACCCGGGATGCGAATCGCCGGTGGCAGCGACGAGGTGATGCGCAACATCGTCGCCGAACGGGTGTTGGGATTGCCCAAGGAGCCCGGCATCGACAGCAAGAGCCCCTTCAACGAGCTCCTCCACAACTGACCCGCTGTTCGCCCGAACCCAGGTGATGTCGATGCCCACCACCGAAGACCTCACTGCGACACCGGCTCTGCCGACCTCTCCCCGCCGAGCCCGTCACGGGTGGCTGGCGGCAGTGTTGCTGGGGGCGGTGGCGGCGCTGCTGCTGGCCGCATCGTGCGGCACCATCCGGACCCTGGTCGATCTCGACAACGACCTGAAGGCAGCCGGGTTCTCCGACCTACACGTGAACACCAACGAGAGCAACGGTTTCTCGACGGTGACGGTCAGGGCGTCGAGCGGCCCATCGCCCTCCAGGGCCGCCGAAGTGGTGTGGAAGAAGTTCCCCCGCCGGGTCGACTCAGTGGTGGTCGAGCTCAACTCGCAGAGCACCTTCTTCTCGCGCAGTGAGATGCGCGACCGGTTCGGCCCCCGCCCGGCCGGCTACGACGACAAGACCATTGGCAGCGACGTGAGGTCCGGTGTCGTCACCTTCCTGCTGGTCTTGTTCGCCGTGTTCGTGGTGGGCGGCGGCATCATCGCCTTCATCGTGCTGAAGGTCCACAGCAACAAGCGCAAGCGGCGCATCGCCGCCGGCGGCTACCCGAACCCGCCGCAGTGGGGTCCACCGCCCGGCGCCTGGGGCCAGCCCCCCCAACCCGGTCCGTGGGGCCAGCCGCAACCACCGCCGCCGGCCCAATGGGGTCAGCAGGCTCCTCCCGGGCAGTGGGGCCAGGGCCCGCCTCCCGGACCGACGCAAACCGACCCCGGCGCATCTGGCGACGCCGACAGCTACCCTCCCCCGCCGCCACCACCGCGCCGCTAGGCCCGGCGCCGATAAGTCGCCCGTTCAGCGCCAGACGGTGAAACTCGCCAACCTGCGCTTGGCGAACGAGCCGCTGTGCTCTTGGATCCCATCGCCCATCGGCTCGGCTCCTAACGGCCGCTCGTCAGGCGTCGAACAGCGAAGGCTGGGCGCCCACGGGCACCTGGCGGCGGACCCCGTTCCACGGCAGGTCGTCCATGAACGCCCAGCTGCGGCGGTGGATGGCCGACGGACCGATTCCCCGCAGCGCCATCCGATGCCTGGGGCACGGATAGCCCTTGTTGAACTCGAAGTCGTAGCCGGGGAAGTGTTCGGCCTCGGCTCGCATGATCCGGTCGCGTGTCACCTTGGCCAGGACCGACGCCGCCGAGATCGAGAGGCACGTGACGTCGCCCTTGACGATCCGCTGCACGTTCCCCGACCCGACGAAGTCCCAGTTGCCGTCGAGCAGCACCCGGTCGGGGACCATGCCCAAGGCGGCGATGGCCCGCCGGGCGGCCAGCCGTTGGGCTTCGGACATGCCGAGGTCGTCGCACTCGCGGTGGCTGGCGTGGCCGACGGCCCAGGCCACGCACCATGACGCGATCCGCTCGAACAAGGCCTCCCGTTCGTGCTCGGTGAGGGCCTTGGAGTCGCGCACCTTGTAGACGCGCCGGTCGCTGGGAAGCACCGCGGCCCCGATGGTGAGCGGCCCCGCCCAGCTCCCCCGCCCAACCTCGTCCATGCCGACCACCACGCGGTGCCCGACCGCCCACAGCTCCCGCTCCACCGCCAGTGACGGCCCCCTGCCCTTCAACACCTTGCGCAACGGGGGGGCCGTGGTGGGCACGCGGCCACCCTAGTGCCGGCCATTTTTCCCCTTCAGTACCATGCCGGGATGGTCGCCTTTGCCGCCCGCACGCCGGTGACGTCCCCGGCACCCACCGTCACCGTCAACGGCGGTCCCTCAACTCCCGCCGGTCCTGGCTCAGCAAGGATAGCGACCTGTCGATCCTCTCGGCATCCTCGGACCTCTCAATCCTGTCAGCCGGTTGCCAACTGTCACTGGCCAGCGCCGGATCGATCCTGTCGATCGGGTCGGCCGGATCGATCCTGTCCCTCGGGTCGGCCGGATCGATCCTGTCCCTCGGGTCGGCCGGGTCGATCCTGTCGGTTCGGTCCGTCGGCAGCATCGGTGCGCGCCGCGGAGTGGGCCAGCTCGGCGACGGCGGCCGACAGGGCCCATCTGGGATCGGCGCCGGCGATCGGATCGGTGACGCGGCCAGGGTGCTGGCCGTCGCTGCGCTGGTGTCCGCCCTCTTGGGCCCCCACCGCTGACCGCCGCAGCCTGATCCGCGGCCGGGTCGGCGGGGCGCAGACAAGGGCGAAAGGCCGCCTACCAGGCGGAGGACGAGGCGTAGGGTCGGGCCTGCATGGTGGATCAGCCCCAAGCCGGCGCCGACCCCGACGATCGCTTGGAAGTTGGCGCCAAGGTGGAGGTCCGGGACCGCTTCGGCGGCTCGTGGTCCACTGGCTTCACGGTCGAAGAGGTGACCGCGTCGGGCTACCGGCTCCGCCGCCGGTCAGACGGCCGTGTGCTGCCGAGGGAGTTCATCGAGGACACCGTGCGCAAGGAGCACAAGTCCATGTGGTGGGTCTAGCTGTCACCTACGCCGCTGCCCATGGCCGCGATGTAGTCGTCGACCTCGATGGCCGGAAGGGTCACCGTCTTCAGGGTGCCCCGGGCGGCCAGCGTGCTGGCCACCGTGGCCATGGTCAGCTCATCGGGGGCTTCCAAGATGTTGAGGAAGTCATAGGCGCCGAGCAAGGCGTACTGCTCCAGCACCTTGACGCCCATGGCCTCCACGTCACGGTTGACCTCCTTGAGCCGCTCGGGCTGGTCCCGTATGCGGGCATGGCCATCTGGTCCGAGGGTGGAGAGCATCACGAACTTGGGCATGGCCGTACGCTAGGTGCTCAGGTGCCGTGCTCGGTTAGGAAGCGGTCCACGGTGGCCCACGCCGTCGCGTTCCAGCCGGACTCGTGCGCCGGCCGGGCGGCGAGCTGGGCCTCCAGCTCCCGCTCCAGGCGGCGGCGCGCGTCTGCCGGGGCGTCCAATGATCGGAAGCGCTCCCACGCCGGCGCGGCGTCGAACGGGTCGCCCACGACCAGGGGAACGAACACCGACCGGCACGGTGACCCCAGCAGGAAGCGGCCGACCGGGTGATCCCCAGATCCGGCCACGGGTAGCTCGGCGACCATCGACGCAGTGGTCGCTTCAACCCCTTCGACGTGCATGCACACGGTCCACCCGCCGTCACCGCCGGCGTGGCTCCGCAGGTGGGCCTCGGCGGCCTCGACCGTCAGGGGGCCAGCGTCCAACAGCCGGCGGCTGGCGTCAAGGCGGCGGTCGACCAGCGTTTCCACCGGCTGGCGGGGGTGGCGGTGTGCGACGTCGAACTCAGGGATGGTGGTCCGGTTGGAGATCGCCCGCGCGGTGGAGACCTCCTCGACGGCCCACTGGCGGTCCGACGTCTCCACCACAAAGGCGCGGGCGGGGTCGGCTATCAGGAACGATGACCAATAGGGCCGGTGCCCGTCACCATGGCCCGAACCCCCCTGACCGTGCTCCTCCAGCAGCGAAGTGATCACCTCGACGCCGGCGGCCGCCGTCGTCGATCGCTCGAGGCAAAGCCGGACCAGGTCGATGCCGATCAGCCCGTCGGCCGCGGGCCGGGGATCGGCGGTGGTGAAGATCGTCTCATTGCCGGCGGCCACACCGGCGACATTGACGCCGTGCTCCACGCCCCATGCCCAAGTGGGTCGGCTGGCGATGAACCCGAGGGTGGCGCCATCGGCAGGCGGCCCGATGACCAGGTGGGTGGTGGCCGTCGCCAGTTCGGCCCGAGGTTCGAACCACTCGAGCGCTTGGGCCTCGTCAGGCGGGCGGTCGCTGTTCTTGGCCAGGATCGTCCGCCCGCTGACCGTGGCGGCCCCCAGCGCACACACCACATCACACATGTCGTCGGACCGTACCGCCGCTCCCACGACCGGAGGTCATGGACGGTTGCGGGCGCGCCTGGTCGCCGCTTTGGCGCGTACGAGTTGGCGCCGGAGATCAGCGACCTCAGCTTCGAGGGTCAGGATCCGGCGGATGCCGGCGAGGGTCAGGCCCTCGCCGGCAAGGGCCGAGACCTTCTGCACCTGCTCGATGTCGGCCCGGCTGTAGCGGCGCTGGCCCCCGTCTGACCGGGCGGGCTGCACCATCTCTTCGCCGTCCAGCCGGCGAAGGAAGGCCGGCTGGACGCCTAGGAGGTGTGACACCTGGCCCACGGTGAAGAGAGCGTGGGCATGGTCATCGAGTGCCGGAGGCAGTCCGGGGGCGCCTTCCTCGGGAAACCGCGGATCAGGCGCCGTCATGTCACTTCGCCAACTTGGCCGGTTCCTGACCCTCAACGCGGTTGACCGAGATCTTTCGGGGCTTGGCCTGCTCGGCCACCGGGATCTTGAGGGTTAGAACGCCTGCGCCGTAGTTGGCCTCGAGGTTGTCGGCATCGAGGGTCTCGCCCAGGAACAGCTGCCGGCTGAAGCTCCCGGCCTGCCGCTCGGCGATCAGCATCTCGACATCTTCGGCCTCGGGACGGTTGCGCTCGGCGTGGATCGACAGAACGTTCTTCTCGACCGTCAGGTCGATGGAGTCAGGGTCGATACCAGGAAGGTCGACCCGCACCAGGAAGCTGTCGCCCTTGCGGTACGCGTCGATGGGCATGGCCGCCGGACGAGCCCGAGTGCCCAACATCTCCGAAGTGAAGCGGTCGAGATCACGGAAGGGATCGGTTCGCATGAGCATGGTGGACATCCTCCCTCCTTGAGGAACACGTTGTTGTTGGCAAGGGCCATATTGCACCACTTGCTGAAAACATGCAACTGGTCTTGCAGCTTTTCTCTTGATGAGCGAGCTGGTTGCGGCCGTTGTCGGCCCACGCCCTCCAACCGGCCGACCGCGGTGCAATTCCGAGCCGCTGAAGCAGGGAAGGCGGGGCTGGGGCCCCGCCCGGGCCGACGAGATGGCAACCTCTGGCCATGGCTCGCCAGGTCCACGTCGTCCCCCACACCCACTGGGACCGGGAGTGGTACCGCTCCTTCCAGTCGTTCCGGCTGAAGCTGGTCGAGCTGGTCGACGAGCTGCTCGACCGGCTCGAAGCCGATCCCGGCTTCACCCACTTCCTGCTCGACGGTCAGATGTCGGTGGTCGACGACTACCTGGCCATCCGCCCCGAGAAGACCGAACGGCTGCGAGCGCTAGCCGCCGCCGGCCGCATCAGCATGGGGCCCTGGTACATCCTGATGGACGAGTTCCTGGTCTCAGGCGAGACCATCATCCGCGACCTGGAGCTCGGCCGGCAGAAAGCGGCGGCGTTCGGTGGAGCCATGGCGCTGGGCTACCTGCCCGACATGTTCGGACACATCGCCCAGATGCCCCAGCTGCTGGCCGGGTTCGGCCTAGAACACGCCGTGGTGTGGCGCGGCGTCCCCTCGGCGGTGGACGCCGAAGCTTTCCGGTGGGAAGCGCCCGACGGCACGGCGGTACGGGCCGAGTTCCTGTCGACCGGGTACAGCAACGGGGCCGTTCTGCTGGATGACGCCAAGGACCTGGTGCTCAGGGTCCAGCAGTTCGCCGACCAGCAGGGACCGCTAGCCGGCGACACCATCCTCTGGATGAACGGCACCGATCACCTGCCGCCCCGCTCGTTCCTGCCCCGGGTCCTGGCCGAGGCCAACTCGATCACCGACGACCTTCACTTCAGCATCACGTCCCTGGCCGAACACGTTGTCTCCGGGCGCACCGAGGGTCTGCCGGCGTGGCGGGGCGAGCTGCGCTCCGGCGCCCGGAGCAACCTGCTCATGGGGGTGGCCTCGAACAGGGTCGACGTGCACCAGGCCGAGGCGCGGACGGTGCGGGCCCTGGAGCGGTGCGCCGAACCGCTATCGGCGCTGTACCTGCCCGCCGATGTCTGGCCGGCGACACTCCTGGCCGAAGCGTGGTTGCTGGTGATCCACAACGCCGCCCACGACTCGATCTGCGCCTGTTCGGTGGATGAGGTGGGCCGGGCCGTCATCCACCGCTTCGACGAAGCGACCGGCCTGGCCGACGGCCTCACCCGGCGGGCCGTCGCGGCCGTGGCCCGCTCGGTGGGCGGCACGGAGCCCCTAGCCGTGAACCCCTCAGCCCGCAGGCGAAGCGGCGTGGTGACCCTCGATCTGCCCGGCACCGAACCGGTCGGCGGCACCCAGGTCCTCTCGGTCCGCCACGAGCAGGAGGTGGTCCGCCGGCCGGACGCCGACCAGGCCCTCGCCGTGGTGCAGAGCGAGGTCGAGCAGGACCCCTCCGTCCACCGCGCCGAGATCGAGCGCGAGCCCGGAACCGGGATCACGGTGACCCTGTTCGCCGACAGCCCGCAGATCCGCCCCGCCATGGCAGGACCCATCGTGGAAGAACTGGCCGCGGTGCTGGCCGCCGCCGAACCGGACACCGTTGTCACGGTGGTGAAGGTGCGACCGCCGCAACAGCAGGTCCTGGCTCGGGTGGCGGACGTCCCCGGGTTCGGGTGGAAGCGGGCCAATGAGTTCGACACCGAACTCACACCGGTCCGGGCCGGCGCCGGCGGCCAGTCGCTGACCAACGGCCTCATCACCGTCGCCGCCGACCCGTCCGAGGGCACATGGTCGATAGACGGCCACGACGGTCTGGGCCGCCTGGTGGACGACGGCGACTCCGGCGACACCTACAACTACAACCCGCCCACCGAAGACGCGATCATCGACCGCCCCGACTCGGTGACCGTGACCGTGCTCGACCGTGGGCCGGTGGTGGCGCGCCTGCGCATCGACGCCGCCTACACGTGGCCGGAACGGCTCGAAGGTGGCCGCCGGGTCGGCACCCTGACGACCGCTGTCGTCACCACCCTGGAGCTGCGGGCCGGCGAGCGCCTGGCGCGCGCCACCGTGGAACTGGACAACCGCAGCCGCGACCACCGGCTGCGCGCCTGGTTCCCCCTCCCCCAGCGCGACGACCGTTCCCGGGCCGAATGCGCGTTCACTGTGGTCGAACGGGGCCTCACCGCCGAGGGTGGTCCCACCGAGTTGGGCCTGCCAACGTTCCCGTCCCGCCGCTTCGTTCAGGCCGGCGGTCTCACCGTGGCCCACGAGGGCCTGCTCGAGTACGAGCTGGTCGACCTCGACCCCGGCGGTGCCACCGCCGGGGCCTTGGCGCTCACGCTGCTGCGCTGCACCGGGCTCATCTCCGAGGGGCCGATGGCGTACCGGCCGACACCCGCCGGCCCCCGCATCGCCACCGACGACGCCCAGATGCCCGGCCGCCAACGGCTCCGGTACGCAATTGCACTGGGTGAGGACGTGGATCCGTACCAGGTGGCCGACGACGCCTTCCTTCCCCTACTCGTCGCCCGCCCCGGAGGCGGGCCGGCGACATCGGAGGCGGACGAGGGAACGCCGTTGACCGTGACCGGCGCCGAGGTGTCGTCGGTCCGCCGCCACCACCGCCAGGGACGCCTCGAAGTACGAGTGTTCAACCCGACTGACCAAGCCGCCACCGTCACCGTGGACGGCCGACGCGGCTACCTGGTCGACTTGGCCGGCCAAGCCTTGGGTCATTTCGAGCAGACCTTCGACCTCCGGCCCCACGGGATCGCCACCATCTCCCTGGACGACTGACGCTGGCTCCCGCCCTCGGCCGGACTGATGGCGTTCACCGCCGCGGCCGAACCCGTTGGGGCCGGGTGGATCCTGCATCGGAACCGGCGGGGCGGCGCACCGACCACAGCTGGACCCGCCCGATGTCCTTGAGGTAGCGCGCCCGCAGCGACTTCCATAGCAGTGGCTCCCGGTCAGACTCGTCAGGCTCTCCGGTCTCACCGGACTCGACGAGATCGGAATGGATGTCGTCGTCGGTGACGACCGTACCCGGGAAGGCGATGCCGACGATGCGGCTGGCCCGGTTGACCACCGGGCCATAGCAATCGGCCTCGCGCTGCAGGACCGGGCCGACGGCCAGTCCGGCCCGCACGTCGGAGAGCGACTCGTCGTCGTGGTAAGCGGCCGAGAGGTCCAGGGCGATCTTCACGCCGGGACCGGCCTGCTCGACGGTGAACATCACCTCGTCACCGATCATCTTGACGACCCGGCCGCCGTGGCCAGCGATGGTCTCGTAAGCGACCGTTTCGAAGCGGTCGACCACCGCCGCCAGTTCCTGAGCAGAGATCTGCTGGGACATGGCGGTGAAGCCGACCAGGTCGGCGAAGCCCACCACCAGGCGGTCGTTGGCTTCGCCCGCCGCCGACCGGACCATGCGCCGTTCGGTGGCGGCCTTGAGGTGGCGGCGCCACACGTAGTCCATGACTTGGGGAGTGGTGGGCAGCAGGGCTCCCATCTCCATGGGTGAGGCGTGCTCGCCGGAAGCGCGGTCCTTGGCGACGGCCTGATCAAAGGCATCGATCTGAGCGTTGGCAACCCGTGACAACGAAGAGCCGATCACCCGGGCCATCTGCACGATGAGCTTCGGGTCAGCGATGCCCATCTCGAGCCAACCGGCGACGGTTCTCATCATGCTGACGTCGCTCTCGGTGAAGAGCACCTCGCCGGGCCGCGGGTCGGGGAAGCCCAGCGCACGCCACAGCTGGGCCACGGATTCGATCGGCATGCCGGCGGCGGCGGCCGCCTGGGCCTGGTCGTAACGGGGCCGGTCGGGCAGCACCAGTCGTTCGACGGCCAGCAGGCCGAGGGCTCCCTCCGCCTCCGCCTGTGACAGCTCCTCGTCGGTCATGCCGTCCCGGCTCAACAACGACCGGAGCGTGCCCTGGTCGACGTCGGGTTGCAGGCCGAGATCTTCCACGGGTACCAGGTTGGGGGGACTGCCGGCGACCACCTTGGAAGCGTCGCCTTCTTCGCTCATGAGAACGAACCTTCCTCGGGCTGCCCTGCCGGCGGTGACCCGGCCGGATCAGACGGGGGGCCGATCGACCAGACCGATACCGGCGGCTGCACCGAAGTGGCGAACCCGGCGGGTCTCGGTTCCTGGGCCGTGGCGAGATCTCCATCGTCCGGGGGTTCACACTCACCCAGCAGGGCTTCGCCCCGGCGCGCTCCCGCCGACCAGCTCGGGGCGAGCACGCCGCTACGCAGCTCGACCGGGCCACTTCGGTCTTGCAGATCCCACAGCAGCGCCGGGCGGGTGCCGTGCCAGCGGAGGGCCAAGGACAGCCGGCCGGCGGCGGTCGGCAAGTCGTGTACCTCGAGGGGCTGGCCGTACCACCGCGGGGACCAACCGGGCAGAAGCTGGAGCCGAGCCGGATCTTCGTCGTCCACCAGCAGTTGCCTCACCGACGAAATCGTGGCGGTGGCCAGGCGGCGCAGTTCTGTTTGTGAGGCGGCCGGCGCCAGCGGGTCGAGGTCCATGGGGTCGAACCCTTCGCTCGACCGGGAGGTCAGGCCCAACTCGGCGGCGACACGCCGGGCATCGACCGCCGCTCGCCGATCACCGAGAGCATCGAACAGCTCGGCCGCGGCAGCCATCGCCTCCGGACCCTCGCCCACAACCTGGCCGGCGGTGGTCTTCTGACGGCGTCGCCGGAGGGAACGCCGGGAGCGGGTGAGCACGGCGACGGCGGCGATGATCGAATCGGCCGACGCCGCCACCAGCTCGACGTTCCCGGTGAGTCTTAGGTGGGTCGCCAATGCCGTTAGGTAGGCGGCGGCCGGCTGCCCACCCCCGAACGTCGTGCCGGGCCGCGCCAACGGCGCCAGCACCGCTTCGACATCATCGTGCAACCCGAGCTGGTCCAGGGCCGGGGCCAGCTCGACATCCGGCTGCCACAACAGGAGGCGGCGGCGGGCTACAGCGATCGCCGCCCTCAAGGGGTCGGGCAGCTCGAACCGCGGGCCCCGGTCGGCCTGCGCCGTCCACCCCTTGGCGACCTGTTGAGCGGTGGGAACGGCGTCGGCGGAGCCAGCGGTGAGGGCCGAACCGGCAAGCGGCAGCAAGAACCGCAGCAGCTGGCGGTGCGGCAACGGGAACACGAATGCGGCGGTGGCGCGGCGGGACGGATCGGGATGACCGCCCGGGCTAGGGGCCAGGTACGGCGCCGCCCCGCCGGTCACCACCGCGACGATGTCGCCACCGTCGCCGGCCGACCAGGTCGCTCCGGCCGGCTTGCGGGGCAGGACCATCACCGGCTCTGCGTCCCGCGTCACCGTGCGCTCATCGGGGTTCAAGCCCAGCCGGCCGATGCCTCCGGCGCCCATGGAACCGGGTGGGTGGGCCGGGCCGGTCGGACCGAACGGGCGCACGGCCACGGCCACCGCCACCGGGACGGCGCTGTCGTTGGCCACCTCTACGACGAGCCGCTGGGAACCGTCCCGCGCCACGAAGCCGTACGTCCGCTGCACCGCGTCGCCGCCGGGGATCCGCAGGCGGGTCTCCACCACAGGGCTGTCATCCAACAGGCTCTGGCGGACGCCGGCCTCGGCGGCAGGAAGGTGCCAGCGGTCCTCGGCCGCCACCCACCAATCAACGGACCAACCGCCGTCTTCGCCTCCGGGTGTGACCAGTCCCCGGTCATCGATCACCGCACCGACTCCGGCGCCCAACGTGCCCAGCGGCAGCAAGCGGGCAGGGCGCCGCGCGCCGGGCGGGAGCAGCCAGCCGTCTCCGCCTACTGCGTCACTCACCCGTCGGCGACGCCGTGCAACTCGTGCCCGATCTCCCGGCGGAGCAAGCCCCGGTAAGCCTCTCCGGCATCGTGACCGTCATGGCACACACCCTTGACCTCCACGGCGATTGGCATGTCGACGCCGAACTCGTCGGCCAGCTCGATGACCACCTTGGACGTCTTCACCCCTTCGGCGACCATGTGCATGCTCTCGATGATCTCCTCGATCGTCTTGCCCTTGCCCAGCTCCTCGCCGACGTGTCGGTTGCGGCTCTGGGGGCTGATGCAGGTGGCTACCAGGTCCCCCATGCCGGCCAGTCCCGAGAAGGTCATGGGGTCGCCGCCCATGGCCGTGCCGAGCCGGGTGATCTCGTTCAACCCGCGGGTGATGACGGCCGCGCGGGTGTTGTCGCCGGCGCCGAGCCCGTCGGCCATGCCGGCGGCGATGGCCACCACGTTCTTCAGGACGCCACCCAACTCGCAGCCGGTGACATCGTGGTTGGTGTAGACGCGGAAGAGGTTGGTGGCGAACAGGATCTGCAGGGCGCGGGCCACGTTCTCGTCGTCCATGGCCACCACGGTGGCGGCGGCCTGGCCGGCCAGGATCTCCTTGGCCAAGTTCGGCCCGGTGAGCACGCCCACGGGGTGGCCGGGCACCACCTGTTGGATGATCTCGCTCATGCGCAGCTTGGTGCCTTGCTCCAGCCCCTTGGAGAGGCTCACCACCGGCACCCACGGCCGCAGGTACTCCGACACATCCTCCAGTGCCGAGCGGAAGCCCAACGACGGCACGCCCATGACCAGCACGTCGGCCTGGCTGACTGCCTCCTCGAGATCGGCGGTTGCTTTCAGGGTCTCGGGCAGCTTGAAGTCCGACAGGTATGAGCCGTTGACGTGCTCGGTGTGGATCTGCTCAGCCAACTCCGGCCGGCGGGCCCACAACGTGGTCGGCGTGTTCTGCGCCGCCAGCGCCGCCACCGTCGTCCCCCACGAGCCCGCCCCGATCACCGCAACCCTGATGTCCATAGGTCGTCACCCTATGTTTCTTCTCGTTCTGGCGTAGCTGAGTACGCCATAGCGCGACTCAGTTACGCCAGAACGGTGGGGGGCTGCCCCCGGTTACCGTCAAGCCCGTGGCTGGTCCTGCGGTGCTCGTCCCGGTGAAGGCGTTCCGCGCCGCCAAGGTCAGGTTGGCGGCGGCGCTGGACGCCGAGCAACGGGCCCAACTGGCGCGCAGCATGGGGGCCAGGGTGGTGGCCGCCGCCGCGCCGCTGCCGGTGGCGGTGGTGTGCGACGACGAGGAGGTCCGGGCGTGGGCCGCCGACGTGGGCGCCCACACCCTCTGGCACCCGGGCAAGGGGTTGAACGGCGCCGTCGAAGCGGGAGTGGCCGACCTGGCCTCCGCAGGGTTCGATCAGGTCGTGGTGGCCCACGCCGACCTGCCGCTGGCCACCGAGTTGGCGTGGCTCGCTTCCTACGACGGGATCACCTTGGTACCTGACCGCCACGGCGATGGCACCAACGCCGCCTGCGTCCCGGCCCGCGCAAGGTTTCGCTTCGCTTACGGGCCGGGCTCGTCGGTCCGCCACGCCGCCGAGGCTCGGCGCCTGGGGCTGGGGCTCCGGCTGGTCCACGACCAGTCGTTGGCGTGGGACGTCGACCTGCCCGCCGACCTTGACTACCACCACCTCGAGGGCGCCCCCCTGGACCGTCCGGCGTGACCACCACGTCTCGAAACTTGCCGACACCAAGTGCAGCCTTGGCCATCGGCGCTCACCCCGACGACATCGAGTTCGGCTGTGGCGCCACCTTGGCCAAGTGGGCGAAAGCGGGTTGCGTGGTCCACCACCTGGTCTGCACCGATGGCTCCAAGGGAACGTGGGACGCCGACGCCGACATCGCCGCTCTCGTAGTGACCCGGCAGCACGAGCAGCGGGCCGCGGCCGAAGCGGAGGGAGCCACCGGCCAGCAGGTCTTCCTGGGGTGGCCCGACGGCGAGCTCGAATCGGGGGTCCGCCAGCGCTGGCAGGTGGCGTACTGGATCCGCAAGCTGCGACCGGACGTGGTGCTGGGTCACGACCCGTGGAAGCGGTACCGCTTGCACCCTGACCACCGCCACGCCGGCTACCTGGCCGTCGAGGGCCTGGTGGCGGCCCGCGACCCGCACTTCTTTCCGGAACAAGCGCTGTCCCACCACCGGCCATCGGAGCTGTTGCTGTTCGAGGCCGAGGAACCCGACCACGTAGAAGAGGTGAGCGGCTTCGCCGACGCCAAGCTGGCCGCCCTGGAGGCCCACGCCAGCCAGTTCGAGTCAACCATGTTCGTCTCCGGCGGCGCCGAAGCCGACGCCGAGCTCGCCCGGTTCCGTCAGCGCCAGCTCACCCGCCTGGCCGAAGCCGGCGCAAGGGTCGGCCTGGCCCAAGCCGAACCCTTCAAGCGAATGGCCACGGACCGCTGAACCCCCACCCCCCGAGACCGCTGAGCGCGAGGAGGGGGAGTCTGAGGGGGGACGCTCCGCGGCCCCCCGCAGCCAGCGTCGATCCGATTCACTCGGTCGACCCTGCGAGAGCGCCGGCCAAAGGCCGCCAACCACGAGCGAAGGCCGAAGGCCGCAGCGAGAAACTCGTAGCGGAACCTCCGGTTCCGCTACGAAGCCGCAACCCAGTTGCCGTGGAAGCCGAAGGGGACCCGCTGGGGCAGGTGGACCTGGGCTACAGGGTCGCCGGTGAAGTCCTGGCCGTCGAGCACCACCAGATCACTGGAGTCGTTGGCGGCGTCGTAGACCAGCGCCATGATCCAGCCGTCGTCCTCGGCGGCGTCGGCCGAGCGGGGGACGAACACCGCTTCGCCGGCGGCATGGTCGGGGCCGAAGTCGTGCACCTCTTCGGTGCCCGTGGTGAAGTCGGTCTTGACGATGGCGTTGGCGTCGAAGCCGACGTCCTTGCCGACCGAGAGGGTGTCGGTGTAGCCGTAACGGTGGCGCAGCGACACGAACCGTTCGTCGACGCGGGGGAACTCCTGGGGCCGGTCCGAGAGCTGCTCCTCCTTGACCACACCTGATCCCAGATCGACCGTCCAGCGCCACAGCGTCGGCGGCCCGTCGTTCGGTCCCAGCCGGTCGCCGTCGAACATGCGGGGGTGGCGGGCCACGTCGAGTACCACCGAGTTGCCGTCGTCGTAGGCGTTGAGCGGGTGGAACACGTAGCAGGGCTCGATCTCGAACCAGCGCGTGTCCGCATCGGTGCCGGCGCGGGGCATGACGCCGACGCGGGCGCCGTAGTCGTTGTTCCATGCATACGGGAAGACCGACCCGCCCATGGCCGCCTCCGTGTCGAAGGTGACGGGCAGGTCGTAGACGACCAGGTTGTCCTGGGTCAGGGAGCAGTCATGCATCATCGGCGAGCCCTTGACCTGGACCGCTTCAACCCGGTTGACCCGACCGTCGGTGCCGATCACCACGTACTGCACATAGGGAAGCCCCCAGTAATAGGCCATGGCGTGCAGCTCACCGGTTAGCGGGTCGCGCTTGGGGTGGGCGGTGTAGCCGTTGGGCAGCGTGCCGCCCAGGTCGGTGTGGCAAACAGTCACCAGCTCTTCGGTCAGCTCCACCGGCCGGGCACCGGCCTCGACCAGGGCGAACGTCTTGCCGGCGTGGCCGATGATGTTGGTGTTGACGGTGTCCATGCCGCCGTGGCGCTCGCCGGGCCTGGGGGCCTCGCCCAGCGCCTCGCTCACCTTGGTGGAGCGGATGAAGCGGTTGCGGTACCACTCCGCCTTGCCGTCACGCAGGCGGAGGCCGTGGGCCATGCCATCGCCGGTGAACCAGTGGTAGGCGGACGGGTCGGGCGGGGTGATGGGGTTGGGACCGATGCGCAGATAGCGCCCGTCGAGCTGTTCGGGCAGGTGGCCGGTGACGGGGAGGTCGAAGGCGGTGACCTCCTCGGTGACCGGCGCGTAGTTGCCGGCCAAGTAGCGGTTGGGGTTCTGCGCAAGGTCGTCCACGGCTAGTGACTCCTAATTAGATAACAGTGTTGTGGACTGGTATAACGGTGGTATGGAATGCTGTCAAGCAGTGAAGGCAGGCGTCACACCATGAGCCCTCGTGTGGCTGAGCCGGCAGTGCGATCGGCCCTCATCGAGGCCGCCGCCCGGCTGCTGGCCGAAGAAGGTCCGACGGCGCTGACGACGCGGCGGCTGGCCAACGAGATCGGCACCTCGACCATGTCGGTGTACACGCACTTCGGCGGCATGGAGGACTTGATCCGAGCAGTGGTGTGGGAAGGCTTCGAGCGGCTGGCGGCTCAGCTCTCGGCCGTCGAACCCACCAAGGACCCGGTGGCCGACCTCGTCCGCTTGGGGGCGGCGTACCGCCTTCACGCCCTCACCGATCCCACCCTGTATGCCGTGATGTTCGGAGGCCACGGCATAGGCGAGTACTCCCCCACTCCCGAAGACCGAGCCCACGGGCTCGGCACCTTCGCGGTTCTGGTCCAAGGGGTGCAGCGCTGCATGGACGCCGGACGCTTCCGCCCCGGGGACGCCGCCGCCGTCGCGGTGCGGTTGTGGGCTTCGGTGCACGGCACCGTCTCCCTGGAGCTGGCCGGGTTCCTGGCCGACATGGCCGATGTGGAACCCGCCTACCGCGAGCTGATCACCATGATCGGCGTCGGGCTGGGTGACGACCCCAGGAGGACGAAGCGCTCGGTCAAGGCCGCCCTCTCGCAGAGCCCCAGCCTCGGTCGAACGTGAGCGGCGCTCAACTGCGCTCGAAGCGGTAGCCCATGCCCGGCTCGGTGATGAAGTACCGGGGCCGGCTGGGCTCAGGCTCGAGCTTGCGGCGCAGCTGGGCCAGGTAGACCCTCAGGTAGTTGGTCTCGGTGCCGTACTGCGGGCCCCACACCTCTTGCAACAACTGGCGTTGGCTGACCAGCTTTCCTTCGTTGCGCACCAGCACCTCGACCAGGTGCCACTCGGTCGGCGTGAGGCGCACTTCGACCGGCTCGTCTCCACCGGTGCGCGCCACCCGCTTCGACGCCAGGTCGATGGTGAAGTCGTCTGTGGCCACGACGGCCTCCTCGCAACCGGCGGGTTGGCTGCGGCGCTCGGCGGCCCGGAGCCGCGCCAGCAGCTCGTTCATGCCGAAGGGCTTGGTCACGTAGTCGTCGGCGCCGGCATCCAGGGCCGCCACCTTGTCGGGCTCGCCGTCGCGCACCGACAGGATGATGATCGGGACCTTGGTCCAGCCCCGTAGCCCGATCACTACCTCGATGCCGTCGATGCCGGGCAAGCCAAGATCGAGCACCACCACGTCGGGGTGGTGGCGTGCGGCCTTGGCCAGCGCGTCCTCGCCGGTTGCCGCGGTTTGCACCTCGTACCCGCGGGCACCCAGGTTGGTGGCGAGGGTCCGCAAGATCTGGGGCTCGTCATCAACCACCAGGACGCGGGTCACGCGCTGGCCTTCATGCGGATCACCATCGTGGCGCCTCCCCCGGGCGTGTCCTCCAGCTCGAGCTCACCGCCCATCACCTCGACGAAGCCCCGGGCCACGGCCAACCCCAGGCCCAAGTTGCCGTTGTGATCGTCGTCGCCGAGGCGTTGGAAGGGCTCGAACAGCCGGTCGCGCTCGGCGGCACTCACCCCTGGCCCTTGGTCGATCACCCGCAGGTCGACCCGGTCGGCCACCGAGCCGGCCGCCACCCGGACCGGCGTCCCGGGCGGGGCATACCGGAGGGCGTTGCCAACCAGGTTGGCCACCACCCGCTCGAGCAACTCGGGGTCGGCGTCGATGGTGGGCAGGGCCTCGGAGACATCTACCTCGATGCCGGCCACCGAACCCGAGAGCGAAGACACCGCACCGGCGACGACCTCCTCCCAACCCACCGACCGACGGTGCACCAGGACCGCGTCGGTCTGCAAGCGGCTCATGTCGAGCAAGTTCCCCACCAGGCGGTCGAGGCGGTCGGACTCGTGATCGATCGTCCGCAGGAACTCCTCGGTGACCGCCGGGGTCCAGTCGACGTCGTCCTGGAGCAGGCTGGTGACCGACGCCTTGATCGACGCCAAGGGGGTGCGCAGGTCGTGCGACACGGACCTGAGCAGCGCCGTCCGCAGCGCATCGCCCTGGGAGACCACGGCCGCCTCGTCGGCCTCACGCTGGAGCTCCCGCCGCTCGATGGCTGCACCGAGCTGGGACACGAACGCCCGCAACACCCGCTGATCGTCACCGGCCATGACCCGCCCGTGGAGCACCAGGCGGGTGGTGGCGTCGAGCGGCAACACCGTGGTGGACCCGACCGCATCGCCCCGCCCGCTCTCCGCGGCCACCGACGGCGGGCCAGCGGCGGATGTCGCTCCCTCGGACCGATCGACCGACAGGTCTGTCGCCCAGCCCGCCGCGCTCGCCACTTGGAGCTCGGCACCATCGAGGTCGAAGCTCGAGCGCAACCGTTCCAGCAGCGCCGGTACGGGGTCGGTTTCGCCAACCAGCCCGGCGGCCAGACGGGTGAGCTCCTCAGCCTCGGCCTGTGCCCGGCGAGCTTCGGTCGCTTGGGCCGAGAGCTTGTTCACCAGGACGGCGAGCACCATGCCGATGAGGACAAAGACAACCAACGCCAGCACGTTCTCGCCCTTGTCCACCGTGAGGGTGTTGAAGGGCTCGGTGAAGTACCAGTTGACCGCCAATGTGCCCGCCACCGCCGCCAGCAACGCAGGACCGGTGCCGCCGACGGTGGCGGCCGCCACCACCAGCAGCAGGTACAGCATCAGGTCGCTGGGCAGACCGAGCTGGTCTCGAGCGTGCGTCAGCACGGCGGTCAGGGCAGGCACGCCCAGCACGGCGATGACCAGCCCGGCCACGCGTCGGCGAACTGAGAGCGATGCCCTGCGTCGACGCATCAGCGGTGACCTCGGACCGTCGTCGGACCCGTAGCGCATGACGTGCACGTCGATCCCGTGCAGGTCGCGCAGGACCTGGTTCACCACTGAGCCCTGGGTCAACTCGGCGAACCGCGACCGACGGGTGGCACCTAGGACCACCTGGGTGGCGTTCTCGGCCGCCGCGAACTGCGAGAGGGCGGTCGCCACATCTCGACCGACGACCTCGTGGTAGGAGCCGCCGAGGTCCTCGATCAGCGAACGGTGCCGCTCGAGCAGTTCCAAACGGGGGCCGGCCACGCCGTCGCCCAGGCGCACGTGGATGCCCAACAGGTCCCCGCGCGTACGGGCCGCCATGCGGGCGGCGCGCCGGATGAGGTGCTCACCGCTCGGCGCGCCGGTCACGGCCACCACCACGCGCTCACGCGTCTCCCAGGGTTGGGAGATGCCGTGATCCTCCATGTAGGTGTGGAGGGTCTCGTCGACGCGGTCAGCGACCCACAGCAGGGCGAGCTCGCGCAGGGCGATGAGGTTCCCGACGCGGAAGTAGTTGCCGAGAGCAGCGTCGACCTTCTGGGCGGCGTAGATGTTGCCGTGGGCCATGCGACGGCGAAGCGCTTCGGGCGCCATATCGACCAACTCGATCTGATCAGCCGAACGCACCACCGCATCGGGAACCGTCTCGTTCTGGGCGACCCCCGTGATCTGTTCGACCACGTCGTTCAGGGACTCCAGGTGCTGCACGTTCACGGTCGTGATCACGTCGATGCCGGCGTCCATCAGGTCCCGCACGTCCTGCCACCGCTTCTCGTGGGCACCCCCGGGCACGTTGGTGTGGGCCAGCTCGTCCACCAGAGCCACCGCCGGGCGGCGCACCAGCACCGCGTCCAAGTCGAGTTCCTCGAAGGTGGCGCCCCGGTAGGTTCGGGTGCAGCGCGGCACGACCTCCAAGTTGCGCAACTGGACCTCCGTCTGGGGTCGTCCGTGGGTCTCGACATAAGCGACCACCACATCGGTCCCCCGCTCATGACGGCGGTTGCCCTCGTTCAACATGGCGAAGGTCTTGCCCACGCCCGGCGCAGCCCCGAGGTAGATGCGGAGCGTTCCTTTGGCCACCGCCCGAGCGTACGAGTGGGGCAACCCCGGCGCGCTAGGGCCGCGTCAAGAACGGGGCCGGCGGCCGGTCCCGACGCCGCCGGCAAACGCCTGGGCGATGTCGACCCATTCGTTGGCGGCCGGGCCGGTCACCGACAACGCCAGGTCGTCCCGGTGGCGTCGCTGGGTCACCAGCAGGCAGAAGTCGACCGCCGGACCCGAAACGCGATCGGTGGCGTGTTCCGGTCCCCACTCCCATGTGTCTCCCGACGGCGCCGTCAGTTCGACTCGGACATCGGCGGCGGGCGCTTGCTCGCCCCGTAGGGCGTAGCTGAACCCGCGGGTGCGAACGCCGAGGTGGGCGATGTGGCGCAGCCGGTCGGTGGCGGGCCAACGCTCCCCCGCTCCCACCGCGTCGACCACGTCCTGACCGTGGGCCCACGTCTCCATGAGCCTGGCGGTGGCCGACGACATGGCGCTCATCGGCGGCCCGTACCACTCCAGCCGTTCGCCGCCGCCCAGTCGCCCAAAGGCTTCGAGTAGAGCGGCCCGTCCGGTCCGCCAGGTGTCCAACAACTCGGGCGGTTCGACTTGGCGGGCAAAGGCGAGCGTCTTCTGCTCGTAGCCCTCGAAGTCGGCGAACGCCTGGTCCCGGCCGGCGGCGAAGGCCTGGGGGTCGTTCACCGCCAACGCCGCCTGCTCGTCGAAGAAGTGCAAGTGCCCGATCTGATCGCGCACCGTCCAACCTTCAGCCGGCGTCGCCCGATCCCACTGCGCCGGTGACAGGGCGGTGACCACCGCGTCAAGGGCGCGGTGTTCGGCGGCCAAGTCGTCGAGCAATGCTGCGAAGCGCGGTTCCGGTTCAGCCATGGTCGCCAGCCTGCCGCACACCGCGCTCGTGCGTTTCCGGACGCGGATCGGGAGGGCCGAAGCCCTCCCGATCCTGCTGGACGTGACTGGCGATACGGTTCAGCGCTTCTTGGCCGGCGCCTTCTTGGCGGCCGACTTCTTTGACGCCGTCTTCTTGGCGGAGGCCCGCTTGGCCGGTGCCTTCTTGGCAGCGGCTTTCTTGGCCGAGCCGGACTGGTTGATCGCTTCCTTCAACTTGGTGGAGGCCGTGAACTTCATGCCCTTGGACGCCTTTATCTTCACCGCGGAGCCCGTCTGCGGGTTGCGGCCGGTGCGTGCTTTGTTCTGCCGTTGGGAGAACGAACCGAAGCCTGGCCAGGAAAGCCTGTTGCCCGAACGGGCGGCGCGGGCGGCCTCGTCAAAAAAGGCACTGAGCACGCTGTCGGCCTGCGCCTTGCTGACGCCGGCGGTGTCAGCGACGCTGTCGAGCAGCGCCGCCTTGGTGATGTTGGCCACGGCCAACCTCCATTTGCTTGGTGGATGTCGGTGGCATCTGAACCGCAAACTCCTTGCCGGTCAAGCATTTCCTGCGTTTCAGCGAGGCAAGCGACGCCGAAACCCACTCGCCCAACGGCGGGTTCGGGCGCGACGGTGGCCCATGGAGACCGACCGCTGGCCCTTCTTCGACCTGTCCATCGACACCCCACGGCTGACCCTGCGGGTGCCATCCGACGAGCACCTCGATCGGCTGGCCGACCTGGCCGCCGGCGGCATCCACGACCTGGCGGACATGCCGTTTCTGACTCCGTGGTCAGACCTGCAGCCGTTCGAACGCGGCCGCAGCGTGCTGCAGTGGTGCTGGCGGTGCCGCGGCGAGCTGACCGCCGAGAGCTGGAAGCTGGGCTTCGCGGTGTTCGAGGGCGACGAGTGCGTCGGTGTACAAGACGTCTTCGCCGAGCAGTTCGCGCTCCGCCGTACCGTGACCACTGGCTCGTGGCTCGGCCAGCGCCACCAGGGAAAGGGCATCGGCAAGGAGATGCGTGCCGCCGTGCTGCACCTGGCCTTTGCCGGGCTCGGAGCGCAACGGGCGGAGACCAGCGGGTTCACCGACAACCCCCGGTCGCTGGGCGTGACCCGGGCCCTCGGCTACCAGGAGTGCGGCGACGACTTGCTGGTGCGGCGGGGCCAGGTGGCCCGCTGCCTGCGCTTCTCGCTAGAGCGTGAGGCGTGGAAGCGGCGGCGGCGGCGCCACGACATCACCATCCACGGCCTTGAACCCTGCCTTACCTTGCTGGGAGCCGACAGCTGATGATCATGCCGGCGCGGTGAGGGCGGCGCGCAGCCGCTCGGCATAGGCGGCGGCCTCGCTCTCGTCGGCGTACTTGGTGCGCGGCCAGAAGAAGCCCCGCAGGCCGTCCTTGCGATTGCGGGGCACGACGTGGACGTGGAGGTGCGCGACGCTCTGGCTGATCCGGTTGTTCACGGCCACGAACGTCCCGGCCGAACCGAGCCCGGATTCGACCGCTTCCGCCACCCGCTGCACCCGGTCGAACACCGGGCCAACCATGTCCGCCGGCAAGTCGATCAGCGTCTCGTGGTGCTGGCGGGGCACCACCAGGACATGTCCCTTGAACACTGGTCGGGCATCGAGGAAGGCCACCGCCACGTCATCGTCGAAGACTTCGTGAGCCGCCGTGTCACCGGCGATTATCGAGCAGAACGCGCAGCTGGCCACGGCTCAGCAGGATGGCACGCCATCCTTTACCTCGGCTTGCCCAACCGGCCTTATCCTGCGAACGGGCGGTCGCTCCTGGGCTGTTCCACCTGACGCCAATGCTGCTCTCCCTCTGGTTCCTCCTCACCCTGGTCGGGATCACCGTCGTAATCGCCGGAGTGCTCGTCTACCTCGAGGTCCGGCGCCACCGCCGGCGGCGGCTGGGCACCCTTCGCGGGCTCCGGGCGTGGACGACGCGGCTCGGCTCGATCGGGCTGGTGCTGGCCCTGGTGGCGGTCACCATCGCCGACCGCGAGAACCGGGTGTACCAGTACATCCCCAACTTCGGAGCTCTGGTTGGCAGCCCTTCGCCGGACATGCAGAACGGCGGCCTCAACCAGGTCGGACGGCTTGTGGCGAACCCGGCGTCGGCGCCGACGACTCACGGCGTTGACATCGAGGTGACCGTGCCCGGGCCCCGATCGCACATCACGCGGATCGCCTACGTCTACCTTCCGGCCGCCTATTTCCAGCCGGCGTACCGCACCACCCACTTCCCGGTGCTCTATCTCATCCACGGATCGCCGGGGGTGGCCGTCGACTGGATCCGCGGCGGCCAGGTGGACCGCACCATGGACCACCTGTTGTCGCACGGGGCGGTCCAACCCTTCATCATCGTGATGCCCGACGCCAACGGCGGCTTCCAACGGGACCTCGAGTGCCAGAACGTGGTGCACGGGCCCGAGGACCAGACCTACCTGGCCGAAGACGTGCCGGCGTGGGTCGACGCCCACCTGCGAACCGCTCCGGACCGGTTGCACCGGGCCATCGGCGGCTTGTCAACCGGCGCTTACTGCGGTCTGAACCTGATGTTCCGCCATCAAGGCACCTTCTCGGCCGCGGTGTCGCACTCCGGGACCGGGAAGCCCGACCACGGCCGCTACACCGGAGACCTGTTCCACGGCCACGATGTCGTCAAGCTGGCCAACACGCCTGACCACTACCTGCGCTCCATCCACCTGCGCCGGCCGACCGCGGTCTACCTCGACGCCGGGGTTCGCGACACCTGGGCGCAGGGCCAGTACCGCGAGCTGCGTCCCCTGCTCCTGCGCCGCGGGATCCCGACCACCTACCACGTCGTCGCCGACGAGAAGCACAGCTACGGGACCTGGCGGCGCAACGTCAACCTGTCGTTGCCGTGGGTGTCGACTTGGTTCACCCGGCACTTCGCGCCGACCGTGGCCGACCACGTGGCCCGGCCCGACACGTCGTACCTGCCCAAGCGAAGCAACCACTACAAGCACAAGCGCGTTGACCACCGCAGCCACGGGCCGGTCCCGCCCCCTACGACCAAGCCCGCTACGACCATTGCTCAGCCCGGTGCCGGGCCGGTCGCTTCGGCCACCCGCCCAGTGGACCCGACTACCGGTGCCGCAGGAGTAGGCGCAGAGTTCGAACCACCTTCGAGCGCGCCGGTCGGACCGGTGAACCCGCCGGTTCCGGCATCCACCAACCCGTAGCTCTCAGCGGCTGCAATGGGCGCCGGTGACGTCAGCGACCAGCCCTGCGATCGGGACGAGCCGCACCTACGTGCTCGACACCTCGGTCCTACTGTCCGACCCCCATGCGCTCATGCGCTTCCACGAGCACCACGTGGTGCTGCCGGTGGTGGTTCTCATGGAGCTCGAGGCCAAACGCCAGCACCCCGAGCTGGGGTGGGCGGCGCGCCAAGCCCTCCGCCACCTCGAGCGGCTCAGGGTCGACGGGGGGACGCTCACCGAGCCGGCCCAGGTCAACCGCGAGGGCGGCACCGTGCGTGTCGAGCTGAACCACCAGGGGACCATGGCGTTGCCGACCACCCTGTCGGCCGACATCAACGACCACCGCATCCTGGCCGTCGCCCACAACCTGGCGGCCGACGGCCTGGCGGTGACGCTGGTGTCCAAGGACCTGCCGTTGCGGCTCAAGGCCAGCATCATCGGCCTCGATGCCGACGAGTACCGCAACGAGCAGGCGCGGGCCGACGGGTGGACCGGGATGGCCGAGATCGAAGTGGACCAGGCGAGCATCGACGAGCTCTTCGAGGAACGGGTAGTCGACCTCGCCGAAGCTCGTGATCTGCCCTGCAACACCGGCGTCGTGCTGCTGAGCGGCTCGCAGTCCGGTCTCGGTCGCATCCAGCAGGACAAGCGGATCCACCTGGTGAAAGGCGATCGATCCGTGTTCGACGTACGGGGCAGAAGCGCCGAGCAGCGCATCGCCCTAGACCTTCTGTCCGACCGGTCGGTCGGCATCGTCAGCCTCGGTGGCAACGCCGGCACCGGCAAGAGCGTGCTGGCGCTGGCCGCCGGGTTGGAAGCGGTGCTCGAACAGCAGAGCCACAAGCGCATCGTGGTGTTCCGCCCCTTGTTCGCAGTGGGCGGCCAGGAGCTCGGCTACCTGCCCGGTGACCGGGACGAGAAGATGTCCCCCTGGGGCGCGGCGGTCTTCGACGCTCTCGACGCCATCGCCGGTCCGGCCGTGGTCGAAGAAGTGCTCCACCGCGGCCTGCTCGAAGTGCTCCCCCTCACCCACATCCGCGGCCGCAGCCTCACCGACACCTTCGTCATCATCGATGAGGCCCAGAACCTGGAACGACGAGTCCTGCTCACCGCGCTGTCGCGGCTGGGCGAAGGCAGCCGGGTGGTGCTCACCCATGACGTCGCCCAGCGCGACAACTTGCGGGTCGGCCGCCACGACGGCATCGCTTCGGTGACCGATTCTCTCCGGGGCCATCCATTGTTCGGCCACGTCACCTTGAACCGGGCCGAGCGCAGCCCCATCGCCGCGTTGGTGACCTCGCTGCTCGACGGCCCGGTCGACTAAGGCTCGGCTCCTTAGCGCGGGCGGCCCTACCGCCGCTCGACCGGTCATCCGTTCGGGCTATTTGACCGCTCCGTTGTGGCGACGGGTTGCAAACCGGCCGGCCGCTGGTGTCACTGGAAGGGACGCCTTCTGTCCACTGGTTCCAGTGACGCTTCCGTCTTAGTGCTAAACGTGGTTCTGACGATCGGAGGTCTTCCGTGCAGAGCATGTCCCGAGCATCTGAGCGCCTTGACTGGATCGACGAAGGCGCGTGCCTGGGTCAGACCCGATTGTTCTTCGCTCCCCACGCGGAACGTCCCCAAGCCCGTCTGCGTCGCGAAGCGGCTGCTCGCAAGGTGTGCCTGGGTTGCCCCGTGCTCGTGACGTGCCGTTCCTATGCCCGCCAGAACTACGAGTACGGGTTCTGGGGCGGCGAGTCCGAAGAGGAGCGAATGGCCGCCGGGTTCGCCGTTCCCGACCCCGCCGGGAGCCGCACGCGCCGTTGCGGTTGAAGGAGGCGAGCCATCAGGCGAGGCGACCAGACAGCACGTGCCCGTTCGTCAGGCGCAGCCAGGCGAAAGACGGTGCGACCAGGGCGACCTATCCGCGGAAACTTCAAACGACCCTCCTCGCTGGTTGACCATCCACCGCCGCCGCCCTGACCGTTCCTAGCCTCAAGGCGACAAAGGGGATCCCCCCGCCAGGCAGGGAGGTCACGATGGCAAGACGGGTACCGGTGTACGGGCTCGACATCGAAACCGACACGACGGTCGACGGCCTAGACCCCGGGGTGGCCAGGGTCTTGACGGTGGCGCTCTCTTGTCCCCACCACGACGAGGTGTTCTCCGGCGCGGAGCCGCGGCTGCTGCGCGAGCTGGACGAGCGCCTGGCCCAGTTGCCGGCCGGCGTGGTGGCGACCTGGAACGGCGCCGCTTTCGATCTGCCCTTCCTGGCCGACCGAGCTCAGCTCCACGGCTTGTCCCTCGGCCTGAGGTTGGTGGCCGATCCGGGCATCAACCTTCGGCACTCGCCGCTGCCGGGTCACGCCGGCGCGTACCGGGGTGCGTGGCACGACCATCACCACCTAGATGCCTACCGGTTGTACCGCAACGACGTTGGGCCGACCCTGCGGGTGTCGTGCTCGCTCAAGTCCATCGCCCGCCTGGTCGGGCTGGCCGCTGTCGAAGTCGATCGCGACCAGATCCACGACTTGAGCCATGAGGTGCTTCATGCGTACGCCAGCTCCGACGCGCGCCTGGCCCGAGTGCTGACCGAACGCCGCTGGCCTGCGGCGGTCCGAGCCGTCGACAAGCTCCCGCCCGAGCCGGACCGCGACGCCGAGCGCAGCGCCCAACCGGCGGTTGCCAGCGGCGGACCGATGCTCATCCCTCTGTCAGTGCGCACCAAGGTCCACCCCGCCGACCGCGCCTCCCGGCAACCGGAGCGCCAACCCGAAGTAGCGGCCCGCGCCTGACGCGTTGATGCCGAGCACCAGCGGCGCTCGCTCGTAGCCGGTCCGCTGGAGCTCGCGGCGGCTACTAGGCCGGACCGTGGACCGACCTCCGAGCGGCGTGGGTTTCACGGCGAAGCCAGGCCCGGCGAGCCCCGCAGGGGCGAGCGGGACCAAAAGAGTTGTTGTACCCCCTCTGCACAATGAGGACTGAGGTTCGCGATCTCCTCTGAGGGCCATGGCTCTCGTGGTCGCCAGACATCCCATCTGGCCCCAGGAGATCGCCATGAACCGTTCCCATTGCCCGCCGATCCGCTCTCACCCCACGACCGGGGTCGAGGCTCACCAGCCGACCACCGGTGTACTGCTCGAAGCCGTCCTCGACGCCGTCGAACTGGCCGTGCTCGACGGCTACCACGAACTGCCTCTGCTGCTGTCGGTCCGGCGCCCTGGATCACGACCCCGCCCGCCCGAACTCCACGTCAAGCCGCTACCCCCCGGCACCCACCCGGCCGACGGCTTCGCCGGTTTCACCGCTCCCCATGACTGGTTCGCGGTCGGCTGCGCGGCCGGCGGCACCAAGCGGTCCCTGGACAGCGGCGAGCCGCTGGGCCGGGCCACCTTTGGCTTCCTGCTGCACCGCGACGGCACATCGGTGCTCTCCCTTTCCGGCCAAGGGCGCGAGGTCGCCACCGAGACCGAAGCGCCACCTCAGGGTTTGGTGCCCGACACCTGCCGGCGGGTGCTGGGCCTGGCAACACCGCCGCCCGAAGTTTCCGTCGAGCAGTGGCTGTCGTCGCTGTGGCTCGAAGGAGTGTTCGCGGCGGTCGTCGCCGACCCGGCCGCTCAGTGGACCTGGGACCGACTGCTGGGCGCACGACCCGTCACCGATTGGGATTTCATGGACGGTCACGGCTGGGAGGAACTGCGGTTGGAGTTCACCCGGTTCAAGAACACCATCTTCGGGGTCGACGCCGAGCTGGCGGCCTGGATGGACACTGGCATGTTCGCCCGGGCGTTGGGCGAGGCCGTCCCGCCTTCCGAGCTGCTCCTGGCCGACCTCCAAGCGCTGCTCCCCGGGCCCGTCCACGCTCAGCTGACGGACTTCCTCCGGTGATGTTGCTTGGACTTCGATCACTCGCCGATCGGGGATCAGCCGGAGTTGTCCTGCTTGTACTGCTCCAGGGCCTTGTTGATCTGCGTCTCGGCGTCCTTCATCGATTTGGCCGGATCGGCGTCCTTGAAGGCGATGCCCTCCAGCATCTTCTGCAACGCCGTGCCGTAGTCGTTGTACGGGCCGATCAGCGGGCCGTTGCGCTTGGGATCGATCGAGGCGAGCTGGCCGGCGGCGGTCTTGAGCATCTGGCCGGCCACGTCGTTGTTCCAGAACGTCTGGATGCGGGGATCGTCGCTGACGCCCTTCACCACCGGCAGGTAACCGCTGCCCAGGTGCCAAGCCACGACCTGTTCCTTCTGCAGCTGGAACTTCAGGAACTCATACGCTCCGGCCAGCGTGGCCGGGTCCTTGGCGTTGGCCTTGGGGTCGACCAGGAAGAAGGCACCGCCGCCGACCGAGACCTTGCCCGGCTCGGTCACGCCCGGGTAAGGGGCGTCACCGGCGGCCACCTGGGTCGGGTCCACCTTGATGTCGCCGGCGCCGATGTCGTTGCCGTTGATGTCGCCCTTCAGGAAGGCGGCGATGGTGGTGGCCGCCGCCGATGTCTCGATGGTCATGGCCGACTTGCCGGTGAGAGCGGTGTACTGGTTGATGTTGCCGGAGGTGTTGGACACCGGCAACAGCAGTCCGTCGGCGTTCATCTTCTTGATCCAGTCCAGGATCTCTTTGGTCTTGGGGTTGTCGATGTCAGCCTTGTCGGCCAGGCCCTTGTGGCCGTCGCCGTTGTTGACCACGTTCGCGCCGGACCCTTCCAGCCAGGACTCGATGAACCACCGCTTGAGCGACAGCGCCAGGGGCGCCTGGTAACCGGCCGCCTTCAGCTTCACCGACGCGTCGCGCAGCTCTTGCAGGTTGCCGGGCGGCTTGTCGGGGTCGAGACCGGCCTTCTTGAAGGCCGCCTTGTTGTAATAGAGGACCGGCTCGGAGATGTTGAAGTAGCCGGGCCACAGCACGTCGTTCACCGAGTAGTAGCTGCGTACGGTGTCCACGATCTGACTCTGGTCGAACTTGTCGGTCTTCATGCAGGCGCCGGCCGGAACGGCGGTGCCGCTGTCGATCATGGCCTGCAGGCTGGTGTTCTCCAGGTACACGATCGACGGCAGCTGCTTGCTGCGGATGGCGCCCTTGTACTTCTGCTGCACCTCGTCGTAGCTCTGGCCCTGGTCCTGCCCGGTGACCACCACCTTGTCCTGGCTCTTGTTGAAGGCATCGATCTGGGCCTTCATGGTGTCCAGCGTCTTGCCCTGCAGGCCGCCGTACCACAGCGACACCTGCACCTTGCCTGTGCCGTTCTTCAGGCTGTCGAGCGGGCAGGCGGGCAAATTGCCGGCGGTCACCTTGGACCCGCTGTCGCTACCCGCTTGTTTGCCCGGCCCCCCGCAGGCGGCCACCAACGAGAGGGCCAACGCCAATGCGATGGCGGTTCGGGTGCGTCTCCTCATACGGTGCTCCTGGCGGGTGTGGGTTTGGGAACGGGTGGCGGTCTTGGTCATGGGTCAGCCCTTCACGGCACCGGCGGTGAGGCCGCGCACGATGGTTCGTTGGAACACGATGAGCAGGATCAGGATCGGCAAGGCCACTATCAACGCCCCCGCCGGCCCCAGGTTGGCATCCTGGGGCGTGTCGCTGGCCAGCTTGGTGAGCGAGAGCTGCACTGTGTAGAAGCTCTCCCGGTCGATCACGGCTCGGGGCCACACGTACTGGTTCCACGCCCCCAGGAACGAGATGACCGTGAAGGACCCGATCACGGGTCGGGTCAGCGGTACGGCGAACCGACTCAAGAAGCGAAGGTGGCCCACGCCGTCCATGCGGGTGGCGTCGCGGATGTCTTGGGGGATGCCCAGGAAGCCTTGTCGGAGCAGAAAGGTCCCCAGCGCAGTGGCCAGGAACGGGAGCACCAGGCCCTGGTAGGTGCTGGTCCAATGGTGATTGCGCATGAACTCGGTGTTGGCGATCAGGGTCACCTCGATGGGCAACAGCAGCGAGGCCATGAACAGGGCGAAGATGACCTTCTTGAGCGGGAAGTCGAGGAAGGCAAACGCATAGGCGGACGTGGTCGAGGTGACCAGCTGTACGCCGGTGATCAGGCTGGTGGCTACCAGCGAGCGCACCAAGCCGGACGCCAGGTCACCGCGGTTCCATGCCCGGCTGAACACGTTCCAGTCGATCCAACGCGGGTACTTGGGACGCCCTTGGAACAACCACCGCACCGGGTCCGAGATCGCCCGCACGATGGTCATCCACACGGGGAACAGCACCAAGGCGGCCAGCAGGATGAGCACCAGGTAGGAGGCGGTCAGCCGCAGCGCCTTGTAGTTGCGGGGGGCGGTCCGCTCGGGCGGGGCGGCCAGCGGGTCTCGAGGCCTCACCGGTTCCAGAGCGGCGTCGAGGTCAGTTGCCATATTCCACCCGCCGGTCCAGGATCACGAACTGCAACAGCGTCACCACAAAGGTCAGGCCGAACAGCCCGACCGAGAGCACCGCCGCCGTGCCCAGGTGGTCGTTGCGGTTCTGGAAGACCTTGAACAACAGCGTCTCGGTTGAGCCGCCGGGTGCGCCCTGGGTCAGGATCTCCACCGGGGCGTAGGCCTGGAAGCCGTAGATCACCAAGATGACGGTCAGGAACATCAGCACCGGGGTGAGCAGGGGCAGCGTCACCTTGAAGAACCGGCGCACCGGCCCGAAGCCGTCCAAGGTCGCCGCTTCGATCAGCTCTTCGGGGATCGCCTGCAGGCCGGCCAGCACGATCACGAAGCTGAGGCCGAGGTACTGCCAGGACGAGGTCTGGGCCAGGGCGAACAACGCCGTCTTGGGGTCGTTCAGGACGTCGACCTGAAGTACCCCCACCGTCGGGTTGAGCAGGACATAGAACACCAGCGAGGCCACTGCCACCGAGGTGGCGATGGTGCTCGAGAAGATGGTCTGGAAGATCTTGATGCCCTTGAGCTTGCGGTTGGCCGCTACTGCCAGCAGGGTCCCGAAGACCAGACCGAAGGGCACCGTGTACAGGACGTACAACACCGAGTGCAGCAGCGGTGTCAAGAACTCGTCGCTGCTCAGGATGCTGGTGTACTGCGAGAACCCGACTCTCCGGAAGTTGCCGTTGCTGGTCTGGCGGTAGAGCCCGGTTTGGATCGTCTTGAAGAGCGGATAGAAGGCGAACACGCCGAGCACCACCGCCGACGGCCCCAGGAAGACCGCCGCCAGCGCGGTATCGCGGCGGCGCTGCTTGCGGGCGAGGGCAGATCGCTGGGTTCGGGCCACGGGTAGCTGCGTTCTCCGGAGCCGGCTCAGAGCCGCTCGGTCGTCTCGGCGTCGAACAGGTGGATGTGGGCCGGATCAACCGCCAACCGGCACTGCTCTCCCACCGCCGGCAGAGAAGCCGCCGACTCCCCCCGCACCACGACCCGGTGGCCGCCGAGGTCGAAAGAGACCAACGACTCGTGGCCCAGCCATTCGACGGCGGTGACGGTGGCCGCCATGGGCCCGTCACCGATGCTCAACTGCTCGGGACGGATGCCGATCTCGACCTTGCGGCCACTCTCCACCCGGTCACCCGAGGTCGCCGCGATCGGCAGGCGTAGGTCCCCGGCCACCACCACCGGCTGGCCGTCATCGGAGTCGAGCTGGCCTTCCAGGATGTTCATCGGAGGTGTCCCTATGAAGCCGGCCACGAACAGGTTGGCCGGCGCCGCATACACCTCTTCGGGTGTGCCCACCTGTTGGAGCCGGCCGTCGGCCATGACCGCGATCCGGTGGGCCATGGTCATGGCCTCGACCTGGTCGTGGGTCACGTAGATGGTGGTGGTCGACAGCCGCTTCTGCAGGTCGACCAGTTCGATGCGGGTCTGGGCTCGGAGCTTGGCGTCCAGGTTCGACAGCGGCTCATCCATGAGGAAAGCCTGCGGGCGCCCGACGATGGCCCGAGCCAGCGCCACCCGTTGACGCTGACCGCCCGACAACGCCTTGGGTTTGCGGTCGAGGTACGGCTCGAGCCCCAGGATGCGGGCGGCTTCGGCGATACGGTCGGCCCGCTCGGTCTTGGTGAGCTTGCGGGCCGGCTTGTCCGCCCCGTCGATGTGGACCTTGCGGACCTGCAACGGGGACTCGATGTTCTTGGCGACGGTCAGGTGCGGGTACAGCGCGTAGCTCTGGAACACCATCGAGATGTCGCGGTCGCGGGGCTCCACGTCGTTGACGATCGAGTCACCGATGGACAGCTTCCCCTCGGTGATGTCCTCTAGCCCGGCGATCATGCGCAACGCCGTCGTCTTGCCGCAGCCGGACGGACCGAGCAGCACCATGAACTCACCGTCGACGATGTCGAGGTCGAGCCGGTCGACGGCAGTAACGTCGCCGTACCGCTTGGTCACCTGATCGAACGTCACACTCGCCACTTGGGTCCCCCTAGGCGTCATCGGCGGCGGAGTGAGCGACATCATGGCAGGCCGTCCCAACCTCCGGTGTCGTGCCGGGAACGCGCCCTGGCGATAAGAAGCGTCGACGCGCGCAACCGGGTCGACCTATCCGCGCGAATTAGGTGTCTCCGGGCGCCCGCCGGGAGGGCCGGTAACGTGCCGCAGCGTGCCCACCGGCGACGACCCTGACCTACCGGAGTGGTTGGGCGACGCCCGTCCACCCGGCGCCGGCCCCGAGCCGACCGACGAGGAGCCGTCGCCCGCAGCCGACCCGTATGCCAAAGGGCAGCCGGTTCCCCCGGTGTCGAACACGCCCAGGGCCGGGTCCGCCCGGAGCCCGCGATCGCCTTCTGAGGGCCGCAAGCGTCCACCGCCGGACGGTCGCCGACGGCCTCCCGGTCCCACCGGCCTGCCGACCGGTCCCCACCCCCTGCTACCGAGCCACGCCCCAGTTGAACCGGGCACCTACACCCGTCGTCGCCTGCTCGTCGGGTTGGGCGGGGCGGCCGCCGTTGGCGCCGGGGTCCTCGGCTGGAAGGCCCTGACCGGTGGTGGCGGTGGAGGCCAATCCCATTCGTCTCCGGAGCGCAGCGCGTCGCCCGGGACGGGTGGGGCTCGCACCACCAGCCGACCTGGCGCCGGACCGCCAGGACCGGCTCTCACCGGGGCGGCCGACCAGCCGGGCGCCGGCCACGTCTATGACACGGTGATCGCCGGCGGCCGGGTCATCGACCCCGACTCCGGCTTCGACGCCACCGCCCACGTCGGCGTCGACGGCTCGACGGTGACCGCCGTCAGCGCCACGCCGCTCAAGGCCAAGTCCACCATCGACGCCGCCGGCTTGGTCGTCTGCCCCGGCTTCATCGATCTGCTCAGCAATGCTCCTGACGACTACGGCGCCCGCTTCAAGATCGCTGACGGCGTGACCACCAACTTGGGCATGCACGGCCTTGACGGTCCCGCCGCCGACTTCTTCGCCCGCTACCAGGACAAGGCCATGGTCAACTTCGGCGGCGCCCTGCGGAACCCTTCCCGGCGCGCTGCCGTCGCCGGGCTCGGTCTGGCCGCCAGCCCGAACAGCGACCAGGTCCGCCAGCTCGCCGACGACGCCCAGCAGCAGATCCAGCAGGGCTGGATCGGCATCGACTTCGAGCCCGAGTACATCCCTGGTACCAGCCGCGAGGAGATGGCCGCGCTGGGCAAGGTGGCCCAGCAGAACAACGTGGTTTGCACCTTCCACGGCCGGTACTCCAGCTTCGACCAGGAACTGCAGACCATCGATGAGGTGATGGTGGTGGCCCGCGACAGCGGCGCCCGCTGCCACATCGAGCACCTGGTCAGCACCGGCGGGACGTTCCACATGGCCGATGCCCTCGGGAAGCTGGCCACCGCCCGCCAGCAGGGCCTGGACATGAGCGCCTGCACGTTCCCGTACGGCTTCTGGGGCGCGCCGGTGGCCTCGGCCCGCTTCGATCCCGGCTGGGACCAGCGGTTCCACATCACTTACAACGACCTGCAAGTGCCAGGAACCACCGAGCGGCTGACCGAGGCGACGTTCAACCAACTCCGCTCCACCGGCACGGTGGCGGTCGCCTACGCCATCCCCGAAGAGAGCGTGGTGGCCGCCCTCAAGGACCCGGACACCATGATCGGAAGCGACGCCATCCTGGCTCCCGGCAACGACACCCACCCGGCCGCCAGCGGGTGCTTCAGCCGGGTGTTGGGCCGTTACGTCCGCGACCAGAAGGTCCTCGACCTGCGTACCGCCTTGGCCAAGATGACGATCATGCCGGCCAAGCGGTTCGGGACCAAGGCGCCGGCGCTGGCCAAGAAGGGTCGCCTGGCGCGCGGCGCCGACGCCGACATCACCGTGTTCGACCCCAAGACGGTGAGCGACCGCTCCACCGTGGAACAGCCGGCCGTCGAGTCAGCCGGCGTGCAATGGGTGCTGGTCATGGGTCAGCAGGTGCGCACCCCGAAGGGCACCAACGATGTCCACGCCGGCCAACCGATCCGCTTCCAGGCATAAGTTGCAACACGTGCCGCTATCGCCCTAACGCTGGACGTCGGGTCCGAGGACGTTGAAGCCGGGGGGCAAGGAGCGGCGGCCGGTGAGGGCCCGGATGACGGCGGCGGAGTTGGCGGGACCTCGCGCCTCCGCCACCTCGACCAGGAGGTCGACGGTGACCTTGGCCGCCGACGCCGGCGGGTCGGACTGCTCACCCCGGAGGCCCAGAGCATCGACCAAGTCGAGGGTGTGGACGGTGAGCTCGAGAACCCGGGTTCGCAGGTACTCGCTGAAGGCGAGGCCGCCGAGCCGGGTGGCGATCGGTTGGTCGTCGTCGGCACCTGCCACCAACGCGTGGACTCGGTCGGCCAACTGGTGCAGCTCGGCCCCGTCACCTAGCTCGGCGCCGGCGGCCCGCCCCCGGTCGGCCACCGCCTGGTGGACGGCGGGGTCCGTCATCCCGGCGGCGAAGTAGACCCCCGCCGAATCGATCTCGATGGTGGCCGGCTTATCGAGGTACTCCTCAATGGTGACAAAGGCGCGGGCGGTATGGGCGACGGTCTCGCGGACCGTCCACTCCCCGAGCCCCGGCTGCGACCACTGCTCCAAGGTGATGGTGTCGACCACCGCCAGGAACCAGTCGCTGGCCACGCTCAACGCCGTCCGGGTCAACCCTGGCTGCTCGCTCATCCGGCCACCCTGCCATCCCGGTGGGGCCAACCGACCGGCCGGTTCAGACTTCACCGTGGTGCGGGCAGCGCCCCCGCCACCCAGTCGGGGTGACCAGCACGGCCAGGCGGGTGCCGCAGGTCGTGCAGAACCGGGGCGGATCCAGCTCCCGGCCGCAGCCCGAGCAGTCCGTGTCCCGCCGCCCGCAGGCCTCGCAGTGCCGGACCGCTTGGTCCATGAGGGTCTTAGAAGGCCTTGCCCAACGCTCCGACCGGCATGCGCAGATCGGCCAGCATCTGCAGGTCCTGATCGGGGCGGCGTCCCAACGTCGTCAAGTAGTTGCCCACGATCAGGGCGTTGATGCCGGCGGTCATGCCCATGGCCTGAAGGTCTCGCAGCGTGACCTCGCGGCCGCCGGCGTAACGCAGGATCACCGCGGGGAGGGCCAGGCGGAAAAGGGCTATCCAGCGGATCGCTTCCAGCGCGTCGGTGACAGGCACATCGGCCAGCGGCGTGCCCGGGCGGGGGTTCAGGAAGTTGACCGGCACCTCGCACGGCTCCAACTGGCGAAGCTCGTCCAGCAGTTCCAACCGCTGCTCCACGGTCTCGCCCATGCCGAGCAGCACGCCACAGCAGAGCTCCATGCCGTTGTCCTTGACCAACCGGCAGGTGTCGGCCCGGTCCTGCCATGTGTGCGTGGTGACGATCCGGTCGAAGTGGGACCGGGCCGTCTCCAGGTTGTGGTTGTACCGGTGGACGCCGCCCTCGGCCAGCCTCCGGGCCTGGTCGGCGTCCAGGATGCCGGCGCTGACGGCCACGTTCAGCCCGGTCTCGTCCCTTACCGCGGGTACCAGGTCGAGGATGCGCTTGAGTGTCCGCTCGTCGGGGCCTTTGACGGCCAGCACGATGCAGAACTCGCTGGCCCCCAGGGCGGCGGTTTCGCGGGCGGCGGTCAAGACCTCGTCTGTGTCCAGGAAGGGTGTGGCTTTGACCGGTGTATCGAAGGCGCTCGACTGGGAGCAGAAGTGGCAGTCCTCCGGGCAGCCGCCGGTCTTGGCCGAGAGGATGCCCTCCACCTCTACCGTGTCCCCGCACCAGGCCAGCCGCACCTCGTGGGCGAGAGCCCCCAGAGCTGGTACCGATTGGTCCGGCACCCTGGCCAAGGCGACCAGCTCCTCACCGCCCAGCTGGCGGCGCTCGTCGAGCAGGGCGTCACCGGCCAGTCGGATGGTGGTCCGGGCGGCGGCGGCGCTCAGCGGCTCACGGTCATCGGCCGCCGGCCGGTAAACGAGCGCCTTGCGGCCGAGCGGCACGGGCTCCACGGTGTGCGACATGGGCGGGGAGCCTACGGCCGCCCATCCCCGACCCGAACCAGCGGCTCGTTCCCGCCTCCTGAAGGAATGGTCAGGAGCGGACGAGGTCGGCGATCTGGCGCAGCTGGTCGGGACTACCGCTGACGAGCATCGTGGTCATGACCGTCTGGCGCCAGGCTTCAAGTTCGTCCTTGATCTTGTCGACCGGGCCGACCAGGGCGACGTCCTGCACCAGCGACAGGGGCACGCTGGCGACGGCTTCGTCCTTGCGGCCTTCGAGGAACAGGTCCTGGATCTTGTTGACCTCGCCCTCGTAGCCCATCCGGCTGAAGACATCGGCGTGGAAGTTGACCTCCCGGGCGCCCATGCCACCGATGTAGAAGCCTAGGTGCATGCGCACCACGTCGGCCGCCTTCTCCACGTCGTCGTCGATGACCACGTTGACCAGGTTCGGCACCTCAAAGGTGTCAAGCGTCCGGCGGGCGTCGGGACGGGCGAAGCCCTCGGCCAGGCAGTCGCGGTAGAAACCGTCCAACTTGGGCGAGAGGAAGATCGGCAACCAACCGTCGGCGATCTCGGCCGTCAGGGCCACGTTCTTCGGACCTTCAGCACCCAGCAGGATCGGCGTGTCCGCCGACCGGGGGTGGGTGATGGATTTGAGCGGCTTGCCCAGCCCGGTGGTGCCCTGGCCGGTCAGCGGCAACTGGTAGTGGTCGCCTTGGAAGTCGAGCGGCTCTTCCCGCGCCAGCACCCGGCGGATGATCGACAAGTACTCCTTGGTGCGAGCCAGGGGCTTGGGGTACGGCTGGCCGTACCAGCCCTCCACCACCTGTGGGCCAGAGGCGCCCAGGCCGAGGACGAACCGGCCACCGGTGAGGTGATCCAGCGTGAGCGCGGTCATGGCGGTGGCGGTGGGCGTGCGAGCCGACAGCTGGGTGACGGCGGTGCCCAGCCGGATCCGCGAGGTCTGCGACCCGTACCAGGCCAGCGGCGTGAAGCAGTCCGAGCCGTAGGCCTCGGCGGTCAAGGCGATGTCGAACTCCAGCTCCTCGGCGGTCCGCAGTTGCTCGGCCACGCCGGCCGGCGGACCGCCGAACCAGTAACCGAGGTGAATGCCGAGCTTGAGGTCGCTAGCCATGCGGTGAGGGTACTTCCACCCTGACCAAAACTAGAACCTGTTATAGTTCACGGAGGACGAGCCAAGGGCGAGTCCGACCAAAGAGCACATTGTCCATTCGCCAGGCGCAGCCTGGCGATTCCAACCGTGAGCCGCGACAAAGGGTCACCTCATCCCGAACTCTTCGAGCATGTCCATGCCTTCCGACATCGGCATCATCGACTTGATGATGGGCATCCCGAGCGACGATCAGACCGGCTGGTACGAGTTCCTCAAGCCCCAGCTGCGGGAGGAGTCGGCCGAGTACGAGTTCCCCGTCCAGTACATGTTCAAAGACGTCCCGCACTTCGAGCGCGGCGTCGACCATGTCTCCCTGGTGCTCGACCAGATGGACCACTTCGGCATCGAGAAGGCCATGATCGGCTTCAGCGAAGCGCGGGGGCACGACCTCCGGGCCGTCACCGAGCACCCTGACCGCTTCTTCGGCTCGTTCAGCGTCGACCCCAACCACGGCATGGACGGCGTGCGGGCGCTGGTCCGGGCCTACGAGACCCACGGCGTCAAGTCGGCCATGGCCTTCCCCGCCGGGTACCTGCCCCAGGTGCCGATCAACGACAAGAAGATGTTCCCGCTGTACGCCAAGTGCATCGAGCTGGACATCCCGATCTGCGTCACCGCCGGCATCTGCGGGCCACGGGTCCCTTCAGCGTGCCAGGACGTGATGCTGGTCGACGAGGTGTGCTGGTACTTCCCCGAGCTCAAGTTCGTGTTCCGCCACGGGTGCGAACCTTGGGCCGACCTGGCCGTCAAGCTCATGCTCAAGTGGCCGAACCTCTACTACTCCACCAGCGCCTTCGCCCCCCGCTACTACCCCCAGGAGATCATCGACTACGCCAACAGCCGGGGCGCCGACAAGGTCATGTACGCCGGTTACTTCCCCATGGGCCTGGCGCTGGAGCGGATCATGCACGAACTGCCCGACGTGCCGCTGAAGGCCGACGTATGGCCAAAGTTCCTGCGCCAGAACGCCATCCGTGTCTTCGACCTCTAGGAAACTGCGATGAGCCGCTACCCGTTCCCGGTCCCGTTCGGCTGGTTCCAGGTTGGCTACCCCGAGGACTTTCCCGCCGGTGAGGCCAAGCCGCTCTACTACTTCGACCGCCACCTGGTGGCGTGGCGCGACGAGGCCGAAGCGGTCCACGTGCAGGACGCGTTCTGCCCCCACCTCGGCGCCCACCTGGGCCACGGCGGGATCGTCGACGGCTGCGAGCTGGTGTGCCCCTTCCACGGCTGGCGCTTCGACGCCGAGGGCAACAACACCGACATCCCCTACTCCGAGCGTCTCAACCGCAAGGCCCACGTCCGCCCGTACCCCACCCTCGAGCGCAACGGCCTGGTGTTCTGCTGGTTCCATCCCCAGGACGCGCCGCCGGCGTTCGACGTGCCCGAGATCCCCGAGTTCAACGACCACCCGGACTTCCAGGCCAGGATCCGCACCGAGTACACCGTCGACGCGGCCTGGCAAGAGATGTCGGAGAACGGGGTCGACAACGCCCACTTCCGCTACGTGCACAACACCGCGTCGGTGCCGGAGATCGTGTCCTACGAGACGGGCGGCTTCGAGTCCGACATGCAGTCATCGCAGAAGTTCCCCACCCCGCGGGGCGTGATGGAGGGCCACATCGACAGCCACGGCTGGGGGCCCGGAATCAGCCTGGTGTGGTTCACCGGCATCGTCGACACCGTGAACCTGGCCACCACCACACCCGTGAGCGCCGAGCAGTGCGTCATGCGCTTCAACTTTTCGTTCCGCGACCTCGGCGACGCCAAGACCACTGAGCACGTGGGCCAGGCGTTCGTGGCCGAGGTCGACAAGCAGGTGCGCGAGGACCGACCCATCTGGGAGCACAAGGCCCACCTGGTCCGCCCCGCCCTGGCCGACGGCGACGGCCCCATCATGAAGTTCCGCAAGTGGGCCTCGCAGTTCTACGCCGAGCCGGTCGGCGACGAGCGGCTCGTGTACCCCCCGCCCCACTGGCCCGACCGCATGGACGACGCCCCCGCCAAAGCCACCGCCAGCTCCCGCCTTAGCGACTGACCTCAACGTTCAGAGTGCACCAGGTGGCGGAATCCGCTACCTGGTGCACAACAGATGCCGCGTGGGGCTCAGGTGGTCGCCGAGGTCACGAGAGGAGGTGGGCGTCGCCAGCCAAGTGGCCGCCGTCGACGACGTACTCGCTCCCGGTGACGTAACCGGCGTCGTCGGAGACCAGGAACAGCACGACCGGCGCCACGTCGTCGACGGTGCCTTGCCGCTTGATCGGCAGGCGCTGGTAGAAGCTGGACATCTCGCTGCCGTCGCGGCCTTCGAAACGGGTCATGGGCGTGTCGATGCCGCCCGGGTGGACCGAGTTGACCCGGATGCCATAGGCGCCGAGCTCGATGGCGGTCGACCGGGTGAGGCCCCGCAGACCCCACTTGCTCGACGAGTAGGCGGACAGCATGGGTAGGCCTTCCATGCCCCCGTTGGAGGAGATGTTCACGATCGCTCCGCGGCCGGCCTTGCGCATGGAGGCCACCACCGACTTGGTGCCCAGGAAGGCACCGGTGAGGTTGATGTCGAGCACCTTGCGGAACTCGTCGGCGGGCGTGTGTTGCACCGGGTTGAAGGCCAGGATGCCGGCGTTGTTGATCAGGATCGACACCGCCCCGAAGGCGTCCTCGGCCGCGACGACCACCGAGTTCCAGTTGGCCTCGTCGGTCACGTCGAGGTGCTCGAAGCGGGCGCTATCACCGATCGATGCCGCCGTCTCGGCGCCGGCGTCGTCCAGCACGTCAGCGATCACAACCTTGGCACCTTGCTGCACGAACAGCCGGGCCTCGGCCTCCCCTTGGCCCCGCGCTCCCCCCGTGATGATGGCGACGCGGCCCTCGAGCTTGCCCGTCACGAGTGCTCCGATCCCACGACCCACATGGCGAAGAACTGGCTGCCGCCGCCGTAAGCGTGGCCCACGGCCAGCTTGGCGCCGTCGATCTGGTGCTCGCCGGCCCGACCCCTCACCTGCATGGCGGCCTCGGCGAAGCGCAGCATGCCCGACGCCCCGATGGGGTTTGACGACAGCACGCCGCCGCTCATGTTGACCGGCAGGTCACCGTCGAGCGCGGTGGCGCCGTCTTCGACCATGCGCCAACCGTCGCCCGGTTCGGCGAAGCCCAGGTTCTCCAGCCACATGGGCTCGAACCAGCTGAACGGCACGTACATCTCCACGCAGTCGATTTGGCGGCGGGGGTCGGTGATGCCGGCCTGGCGGTACACGTCGGCGGCGGTCAGGGCGCCGCCCAGCGGCAGGACGGTGTCGCGGTCAGCCGACAACGTCGGTTCGCTGCGCATGGCGGTGCCGCGCACCCACGCCGGCGGGCGCCCCGCCGCCGCCGACGCCTGGCCGACCGACTCGCCGCCGAGCACCAAAGCGCAGGCACCGTCGGACGACGGGCAGGTCTCGGCGTAGCGGATGGGGTCCCACAGCATCATCGAGTCCTTTATGGAGTCGAAGCTGATGTCGTGATCGTGCAGGTGGGCGTAGGGGTTCTTCAGGGCGTTGCGCCGGTCCTTGAGCGCCACGAGGATGCCGATGTGATCCGGCGCCTTGGCCCGCCGCACGTAGCTGCGGATGTGAGGGGCGAAGTAGCCGCCGGCGCCGGCGTGCAGCGGCGGCGTGAAGGGGATGGGCAGCGACAGCGCCCACATGGCCTCGGACTCCGACTGCTTCTCAAAGGCGACGGTCAGGACCCGTTCATGGATGCCGGCCTGGACGAGCTGGGTGGCGACGATGGCCGTCGACCCGCCGACCGAGCCGGCGGTGTGGACCCGGAACAGCGGCTTGCCGGTGCAGCCCAGCGCGTCGGCCAGGTACAGCTCCGGCATCATCACGCCCTCGAAGAAGTCGGGGGCCTTGCCCACGACCACGGCGTCGATGTCGGCCCAAGTCATCTCGGCGTCGGCTAGAGCGCGCTGAGCGGCTTCGCGCACCAGGCCGGCCATGGAGACGTCGCCACGCGTGGCCTGGTGCTTGGTCTGGCCGATCCCGACCACGGCGACCGGTTGCTTGGCCATCAGCTGTCCCCTTCCATCACGCAGACCAGGTTCTGTTGCAGGCACGGACCGGACGTGGCGTGGGCGATGCCCCGGTCGGCCTCGCCCCCGCTGATGCGGGTGGCGACCTCGCCCAGGCGGATCAGGCCGGCGGTCATCATGGGGTTGGCGCTGAGGGCGCCGCCCGACGGGTTCACGTTCTGGTGGTCGGCCAGCCCTAGGGCGTCGCGCAGGATCAGCTCCTGGTGGGTGAACGGAGCGTGCAGCTCGGCCACATCGACCGGCTTGGCGGCGCTGCCATTGCTGAGCGCACCCGCCTTCTCGCCGGCCAACTTCGTCGAAGCCGAGGTGGTCAGGTCGCGCAGGCCGAGCGAAATGGGCTCCACCCGGTGGTCGATGCCGCGGATCCACGCCGGCCGGTCAGACCAACGGTGGGCGGCATCGCCGGCGGCCAATACCACGGCGGCGGCGCCGTCGGTGATGGGCGGGCAGTCGTGGCGGCGCAGCGGCGACACCAGCTCGGGTTCGGCCAGAAGGTCCGTCGCCGGCCGGTCCCATGCCAGCTGGGCGTGGGGGTTGGCTTGGGCGTTGCGCCGGCTGCGGGCGGCGACCCCGGCCATGTCGGCGACGCTGGCCCGGCCCGAATCGACCAACGCCTGGGCCTGCAGGGCCGCCAGGCTGATGCTGTCCGGCCACAGCGGAGCGACCGTGTAGGGGTCGAGCTGGCGGGTGAGCACCATGGGCAGGTCACCCGGCGAGGACTTGGCGTAGCTGTACACGAGTGCGGTGTCGATCTCGCCGAGCTGGATCTTGACCCACGCCTCATACAGAGCCCAGGCGCCGTCCATCTCGACGTGGCTCTCCTGGATCGGCGGCCACGGGCCGACGGCGTCGAGGGTGCTCACGAAGCTGAAGGCGGTGCCGGCCAGGTAGTCCGTGGAGCCAGAGCAGGTGAAGCCGATGTCGGCGATGGTGGCGTCGATCTGGTCCAGCACCTGGCGGGTGACCGGCATGAGCATCTCGACCTCGTTGAGGTCGTCGACGCGGCGGGCGTACTTGGACTGGGCGAAGGAGACGATGGCCACGTCGCGCATCAGGCCGCTCCCGCCCCATCGTCGCCGGCCCGTGGATCAGCAGGGGGCACGCCCCTGACCCAGGACCCGAGGCCGGTGCCGTGGTCCTCGCCGGGGATGTTCACCGTTTGATCGTCGGGCTGGCCGTTCGGTTTGAAGTACCTGATGCTCTCCAGCGTGGGGGCCAGATCGGCGTCATCGACCCATACCCCCTCCACCCGCATGCCGATGTGCACCTGGTCGGCGGGGACCTCCTGGATCAGGTGCATCAGGGGTAGGTCGCTGCCGTCCAGCAGGATGTTGGCGGTGACGTAGGGGATCTCCATGGCCGATCCGTAGAAGGCCACGTTCACCACGCAGAACGAGGCCACCGTCCCCACCGGCTGGATCTCGACCTGTTCGGTGGTGGGGACCCCGTCACGGGGGCAGGCGCCGCGGGGAGGCAGGTACACCTTGGCGCATATGGGGCAGCGTTCTCCGTAGATCTTCTTCTGGGCGATGCCCCTCAGGAAGCGCGAGGTGGCGGCGCCGGCGGTGAAGCGGTAGTCGAGGCGGGCCGGGGTGCGCACGCTGCGCACCGCCTCGACGTCTCGCAGGGACTCGGGCAGGGTCACGTCAGGCATCTCCGTTCAGCCCTCCCTGGCCCGTGTCAGCTTCGAAGCAGGCCAAGTCGGTTATCTGCCCCTCTCGTTCCTCGGCCCAGCGGGGCCGCACCCGCAAGCCCGGCCGGGCCACGTCACGGTTCCCACCGGTGTCCAGAGCGTGAAGGAATGGGGTGTCGGCGCCGTCGAGCTTGATGAGCGCCCACGCAAATGGCGCGTCCAGCGGATGCTTGGCGTGCGGTTGGTGCACCCAAGCGGCGGTGACCACCTCCCCGCCGGGGCCGACCTCGACCAGCTCGGTCAGGTCCTCGCCGGTGACCGGGTCGAACTCCGACGGCGGCACGATCACCCGCCCGTCGGCTGCCTTGGAGCCGACCAGGACACCTTCTCGCAACCCGGTGAGGAACCCGCCGATGACCGGCCCGGTGGTGCGGGAGAACGGGTACTCGATGACCAGCGGCGCGCTCAGAACGTCCATGCCGTGAGACTAGAACACGTTCCAGTTTGACGTGCTAACGGCGAGTGGCTGCGGCGCTCGCTCCCAGCTCGTCGCTAGCGCTTCCCTCGCTGGCGCGTCGGAGCCGTACTTGAAGCTGCGCAGCCGCCGGGCGGAGCAGCGTAAGGGCGTGGGTTTCATGGCGAAGCCGGCCCGGCGAGGCCTGCCGAGCTGGGCAATCAAAAACTGATGACTTGGCGGATGACCTCGCCGGCCTTCATGGCGTCAAAGGCTTCGTTGATGTCGTCGATGGCCAGCTTCTTGGTGATCATGCCTTCGAGGTCGAGTTGGCCCGCCTGCCACAGCCGCAACCAGCGGTGGAAGTCGGAGCGGACGTCGGCCGACCCGTAGTAGCTGCCCACGAAGGTCTTCTCGGAGAAGAACAGCTCAAAGGCGTTGAAGGCGATCTCCTTGTCCGGGGCGCCGACGCCGATGACGCAAGCGGTGCCGCCGCGGCGTACGGCATCAAAGGCGGCTCGCATGGTGACGGGCAGGCCGATGGCCTCAAAGGCGTAGTCGAAGCCGTCGCCGGTGAGCTCGGCCTGCAGGGCCGGTAGGTCGTCGGGCGTGCAGGCGTGGGTGGCACCGAACTGCTTGGCCCATTCCAGCTTGTCGGCCACCAGGTCGACGGCCACGATCTGGGCGGCGCCGGCGATGCGGGCGCCCTGGATGGCGGCGATGCCGACGCCACCACAACCGAACACCACGACCGACGAGCCGGGCACCACCTTGGCGGTGTTGACCGCCGCGCCGACGCCGGTGGTGACGCCGCACCCGATGAGCGAGGCCACCTCGAAGGGCACGTCGTCGTCGATCTTGATGGCCGCCTCGACGGGCATGGTCACCTGCTCGGCAAAGGTGCCGGCGCCGGCCATGCCGAACACGGGCTCACCGTTGCGGGTGAACCGGGGTGTCAGCCCGCGCCCGAACTGGATCTCGGTGCAGAGGTGCGGCGACCGGCGGGTGGTGCAGTTGATGCAATGGCCGCAGGGCGGGGACCACGCCACGATCACGTGATCACCTTCGGCCACCTTGGTCACGCCGGGACCCACGGCGGCGATGATGCCGGCGCCCTCGTGGCCGGGCACGAACGGTGCCGGCTGCGGCAGGGTGCCGTTCATGGCCGAGAGATCCGAGTGGCAGACGCCGGTGGCCTCGATCTTGATGGTGACCTCGTCCGCCCCCGGCGCCACCACCTCCAGATCGTCGACGATCTCGAGCTTCTCGTCACCGGTGTTGTGAAGCAGCGCGCCGCGCATGATCTCCCCTTCGTCTTTGGCGATCGATCAACGGCCGAAGCTACTAGAACGCGTTCCACTTTCTTCCCTAGGGTGCGGGGCATGAGTGAGAACGGGTTCTGGAGGCTGGCGGCGGCCGATCCTGACCGGGTGGTGTTGGTGACGCCAGACGACCGCCAGGTGGCCGCCGGAGACCTGCTGGGTCGCGTCAACCAGATCTCCCATGGGCTGCGGGCGCTCGGGCTGCAGCGCGGTGATTCGGTGGCGGTGGTCCTGCCCAACGGCCTGCCGATGATGGAGACGTACCTGGCCGCCATGCAGATCGGCCTGTACTTCACGCCGATCAACCACCACTTGGTGGGCCTCGAGATCGCCTACATCCTGGCCGACAGCGAAGCCAAGGCCCTCGTGACCGATGAGCGCTTCGCCGAAGGAGCCACCGCCGCCGTCGACGAGATCGACTTCCCCGCCGAGCGCCGCTTCATGGCCGGCACCCCTGCGCCGGGTTTCCGCCCCTTCGATGAGCTCGCCGAGGGCCAGCCGGCCACCGCGCCCGACAACCGCATCGCCGGCCAACCGATGCACTACACGTCGGGCACGACCGGCCGCCCCAAGGGCGTCAAGCGGGGGCTCAACGACATCGATCCCGACGATATGGGTGCCCTGTTCGCCATGTTCCTGATGCTGTTCGGGATCGAATCGGGCGGCGACAACGTGCACCTCACCTGCTCGCCCCTCTACCACACGGCCGTGCTGATGTGGACGAGCTGTTCGCTGCACCTGGGCCACCAGGTGGTGCTCATGGACAAGTGGACGCCCACCGGGATGCTGGAGCGGATCGACCGTTACGGGGTCACCACCACCCACATGGTGCCCACCCAGTTCCACCGCCTACTGGCCTTGCCCGAGGCCGAACGCCAGCGATACGACGTCTCGTCGCTCCGCCAGGTCGTCCACGGCGCCGCGCCCTGCCCCCCGGAGATCAAGCGCCAGATGATCGAGTGGTGGGGCGACTGCGTAACCGAGTACTACGCCGCTACCGAAGGCGGCGGCACCATCGCTCCCGCTGAGGTCTGGCTAGAACGCCCTGGCACCGTCGGCCGGCCGTGGGCCGGAGCCGAGGTCCGCGTCCTGGACGAAGCCGGCCAGGACGTGCCCACCGGCGAGGTCGGCACCGTTTACATGGCTCTGGCCCAGGTGAACTTCGAGTACAAGGGCGACGCCGCCAAGACCGACCAGAACCGCAAGGACGGCTTCTTCACGGTCGGCGATGTCGGCCTGCTCGACGCCGACGGCTACCTGTACCTGCGGGACCGCAAGAGCGACATGATCATCTCCGGCGGCGTCAACATCTATCCGGCCGAGATCGAAGGGGTGCTGCTAACCAACCCCAAGGTGGGTGACGCCGCCGTCTTCGGCGTGCCCAACGAGGATTGGGGTGAGGAGATCAAGGCGGTCATCGAGCCGGCGGCCGGGGTGGAGCCGTCCGACGACCTGGCCGCCGAGCTGCTCGAGTTCTGCGCCGGCCGCCTGGCCGGGTTCAAGACCCCCAAGACCGTCGATTTCATCATCGAGATGCCCCGGGACCCCAGCGGCAAGCTGTTCAAGCGCCGCCTCCGTGACCCGTACTGGGAGGGTCGCCAGCGGGCCATCTGACCCATCCGGGTGGTAGTACCGCCGGCGGGCAGGCGACACCGGTTCGCCCCCAGGAGGAGCCACCACCGTGGAGTTCGTCACCGTTCAGGGCACCGCCGTCCCCGCTCTCGGGTTCGGAACGTGGGAGCTGGAAGGCGACACCTGCGCCATCGCCACCGAAGCCGCCCTTGAACTCGGCTTCCGCCACCTCGACACCGCTCAGGCCTATGGCAACGAGCAATTGGTCGGCGCCGCACTGACTGCCGCCCCGGTCGCGCGCGAGGACGTCTTCCTGACGACCAAGGTGTGGAACGACAACCTCGACCATCCCGACCACCTGCGGGCTTCGGTCCATGAGAGCCTGCACAAGCTCAACACCGAGTACGTCGACCTGCTCATGGTCCACTGGCCGGTGCACTGGGAACAGCTCGGCGCCAACCTGGAAGCGTTGCGGGAGCTGCAGGAGCAAGACAAGGCGCGCTACTTGGGTGTCTGCAACTTCTCCTACGACGAGACCGAGGCGGCCCTCGCGGAAGCGTCCCTGTTCGCCATCCAGGTGGAGCACCACCCGTACTTGGCCCAGCCCGAACTGTTGCGCCTGGCCGTCGAGCGCGACCTGATGTTCACCGCTTACTCGCCGCTCGGGCGGGGTGACTCGCTGAAAGACCCGGTGGTGACGGACATAGCCGAGGCCCACGGAGCCTCGCCCTCCCAGGTCGTGCTGCGCTACCTGCTCGACGAGGACGGCCCCACCGCGGTGATCCCAAAGGCGTCGACCCGTGAGCACGCCGAGGACAACCTCGGCGCCGTCGACGTGGTCCTGACCGACGAGGACCGAGCGGCCATCGCCCGTCTGGACAACGGCACCCGCTACGTCAACCCGCCATGGGCGAACTTCCCGACGTGAACGCGGCCCGGACCGCGGTCGTAACCGACCACTAGCCTCTGCGCTACCGCTCCGGCGGCTCGTGAGCCTCGGCTCGCCTCTAAGAAACCCGACGTACGCAAGGCGACGATGGCGATCACCGAACAGAACCGGCACGACCTTCACAAGCGACTCGATGAGGTGCTCGGCATGGATCACGCGACCACGTTGATGGGGCATCTCCCTCCGGTGGGCTGGGCCGATGTGGCCACCAAGCACGACTTGGATCAACTCGCGCTCCTGAACAGGCGCGACCTCCACCAGCACGCCGAGCTGTTCAAGCACGATCTCGACCAGCACGCCGAGCTGTTCAAACACGATCTCGACCAGCACGCCGAGCTGTTCAAACACGATCTCGACCAGCACGCCGAGCTGTTCAAGCACGATCTCCAACTGCTCGAGGCACGGGTCGACGGTGCCATCGCCAAAGCGGCCAACCGCCTGCTCTTCCAGCTGCTCGCCGCGCAGGCTGCCTTCATCAGCCTGGTGCTGGTGGTCACTCGCGTCGGTTGAGAGCCGGGCCCGCTACTCGTACTGGTCGAGGATGAGGTGAGCGGCGATCTCCACCTCGTCACCGACGCGGTCCATGCCGGACCAGCCGTTGACCCAGCCGATCAGCGAGGAGAACCAGACGTGGCCCAACGTCCGAGTGATCTGCGCCTTCTCGGCGGGCTCGAACTGGTCGCCGATGCACTGGGCCAGGATGCGGGTCATGGCCGCCGCCACCTCCTGCTGACGTTCGGCGGCGCCGGGGTCGGGCGAGGCGATGGCGGTGACCACCGCTTCGGATAGGCGGGGCTCTTTCTCCATGGCCTTGGTAGCGCGCCGCAGGGTGCTCACCACCCGGTCGGCGGTGGTGGTCCCGGTGGGCGGCCGGGCGCTGACCCGCCGCTCCAGCTCGTTGACCCACTCGACCAAGGCGGCGGCCAGCAAGTGGTCCTTGGACGAGAAGTACCGGTAGATGGTGCCGAGGGCGACCTCGGCGCTGTCAGCCACGGTGCGCATCTGCACGGCGTCGTAACCGCCGTCGGAACCGAGGGCGAGCGCCGCCTTGATGACCCGCTGGCGGCGAGCGGACTGGCTCGCGGTCAAAGCCTCGGAGGTGGTCACCATGATCCGCGAACGCTACCCAGCGCTCTCGCGCAGCTCGCGGAAGGGCTGATCGCGGTCGAAGCTGAGCTCGCGGGGCAGGCCGAGGACCCGCTCGGCCATGATGTTCCGCTGCACCTCGTTGCTGCCCCCGGCGATGCGGATGGCCGGGGCGTGCAAGAAGCGGGCTTGCCAATCGCCGCCGTCGGCGTCGGCCCCGACCAACGTGCCTTCAGCACCGAGCAGCGTCATGGCGGCGTTGCCCAGCCGGCGCAGGTACTCGGCGGCGAACAACTTCATCACCGAGGTCTCCGGTCCCGGCAACCGCCCCTGGCTCAGGGCCGTTTGGGCCCGGAAACCCAGGTAGCGCTGGATCTGCTGGCGCGACCAGCAGTCCACCAGATCCTGGCGCAGCACAGGATCGTCGGCCCGGCCTCGCTTGCGGGCCAGCTCGAGCAGGGCGGCGGCGTCGCTGGAACGGTTGCCGCCGGCGATCAGGCCGCGCTCGTTGGAAAGGGTGGTGATGGCTACCGGCCAGCCCCCGTTGATCTCACCCAGCATGTTGGCCTGCGGGATGCGTACCTCGTCGAGGAAGACCTCGCTGAAGTGGCTCGACCCGGTCATCTGGCGAAGCGGCCGGACATCGAAGCCGGGCGTGGACATGTCGACCAGGAAGTACGTGATGCCCTTGTGCTTGGGCACGTCGGGATCGGTGCGGGCCAGCAAGATGCCCCAATCGCTGTGATCAGCCGACGAGGTCCACACCTTCTGGCCGCTCACGACCCATTCGTCGCCGTCCCGCCGGGCACGGGTGCGGATGGCGGCCAGGTCCGAACCAGCTTCGGGCTCGCTGAACAGCTGGCACCAGATCTCGTCGCCGCGGAGCATGGCCGGCAGGTAACGGGCACGCTGCTCGTCGGTCCCGTGCTTCAGGATGGTCGGTCCGGCCATGCCGATGCCGACGGCAAAGGCGCCGGTGGACACGCCGTAGCGGCCCATCTCCTGGTTGAAGATGGCCGCCTGCATGGCGGTTCCGCCCCTCCCGCCGAATTCCTTGGGCCAGGTTATCCCTGCCCAACCGTGGTCGAACAGGGTGCGTTGCCAGGAGCGGGACATCGCTTGGTGGCTGGCGTGGTCGAGCGTTCCCTCGAGGAAGCCGGTAGCGAAGTCCTCGGTGCTGCCCTTGGCGGCGGCGTGCACGTCCAACCAGGCGCGAGCCTCGGCCCGGAAGACCGCTTCCGCCGGCGTGTCGTCGAAGTCCACAGGTGCGATACTAGAACGCGTTCTAGTAGTCGGGCCCGCAACCCGGCAGACCCTGGCTGGAGGCCGAGACCATGGAACGACTTTCGGGGCTGGACGCCTCTTTCCTGTACCTGGAGAACAACAGCCAGCACATGCACGTGGCCATGACCATGGTGCTCGACCCGTCCACCATGCCGGACGGCTACTCCTTCGACAAGATCAAGGACTTCATCGCCAGCCGAGCTCACCTGGTGCCCCCGTTCTACCGCCGGGTCGTCAACGTGCCGTTCAACCTGGCTCATCCCATTTGGGTCGACGACCCCGACTTCGACATCGACTACCACGTCCGCCGCATCGGCGCCCCCGCCCCAGGCGGCCGCCGAGAGCTGGCCGATCTGGCCGGCCAGATCGCTGGGACCCAGCTGGACCGCAGTCGCCCGCTGTGGGAGACGTGGGTGATCGAAGGCCTCAAGCAGGATCGCATCGGCATCGTGACCAAGGTCCACCACTGCGCCATCGATGGCGCCTCGGGGGCCGATCTCATGGTCCACCTGTTCGACCCTGAACCGTCAGGCCGCCAGCTCGACCCGCACGACCCCATCCCCGAAGGTCGGGTGCCCAGCGACATCGAGCTCATGGGTCATGCCGCCGCCTCTCGCTGGCGGCGGACGGCGAGCCTGCCGGCGCTGATCGGGCGCACCGCCCAATCGGCTACCAACATCGTCCGCGGCCGGCGTGATCCCAACACCCCCGTCGGGGCGGCCCCCCTCACCGCTCCGCCCGTCCCGTTCAACGGCAGCCTGACCCCGCACCGCAAGGTTGCCTTCGCCCGGGTGCCCCTGCCCGCCGTCAAGGAGGTCAAGGCGCTGCTGGGGACCACCGTCAACGACGTGGTCCTGGCCATATGCGGGGGCGCCCTGCGCAACTACCTGATCCGCCACGACGCCCTGCCCGACGCTCCCCTGGTGGCCGTGTGCCCCACATCGGTGCGTTCCGGCGACGAAGCGGCCGTCGTCGCCGCCCCGTCGGCCAACAAGGTGTCGGCCCTGTTCACCAGCCTGGCCACCGACATCGAGGACCCTGGCGAGCGCATCTACGCCATCCAGCGGGTCACCAAGGGCGCCAAGGTCGAGCACAACGCCATCGGGGCCACCTTCCTGCAGGACTGGGCCGAGTTCGCCGCCCCCAACACGTTCAACCTGGCCTCCCGCCTCTACAGCAGCATGCACCTGGCCGACAGCCACCGCCCGATCCACAACGTGGTGATCTCCAACGTCCCCGGGCCGCCGTTCACCCTCTATTTCGCCGGCGCCGAGATGGTGGCCACGTACCCGATGGGGCCGTTGATCATGGGCGCGGGGCTGAACATCACCGTGCTCAGCTACCGCGACTCGGTCGACTTCGGCTTCATGGCCTGCCGTGAGCTCATGAGTGACGTGTGGGACCTGGCCGACGACGTCGAGGTCGCCTTTGCCGAACTGCAGAAGGCGGCCGGGGTACCGGCCGGCAAACGGGTGGGCGCCAAGAAGCCGGCGCCCAAGAAGCAGGCGTCCTGACCGCCGTCGGGTCGGCGGCCCACACCGGTACAAGAACATGTCGAGACCCCGACCGGGAGTCGCAAGACGGCCATGGGCGGCGCAATTCGCGCGCCGCACAGGTGGAGGAGGGTGGGGTTGGGGCCCCGCCCGGGACAGCAACATGAGCTTCAACATCGCTGACCTGTTCGAGCGGGCGGTGGACGCGGTGCCCGACCGGACCGCCCTCATCATCGGGGACCGGCGCACCACCTACGCCGAGCTGGACCAAGCGGCCAACCGGTTGGCCCACGCCCTCGGCGAGCGGGGCATCGGCGTCGGCGACCACGTCGGCATCTACGGCCAAAACTCCCTGGAGTGGGTCCAAGCCATGCTGGCCGCCTTCAAGCTCCGCGCCGTGCCCATCAACATCAACTTCCGCTACGTCGAGGACGAGCTGGCCTACCTGTTCGACAACGCTCAGCTGAAGGCGCTGGTCTTCGACCGCCAGTACGCCCACCGGGTGGCTTCGGTGCGCCGGAGCACCCCCCGGCTGGAGCAGTTGGTGGTGGTCGACGACGGCACCGAACCCGACGCCCAGGTGCTGGGGTCACTGGGCGCGATACCCATCGATCGCTTGGTGGCTGAGGGGTTCGCCGAGCGCGGCTTCGGCCCCCGATCCCCCGACGACCACTACGTGCTCTACACCGGTGGCACCACCGGCCTGCCCAAGGGGGTGGTGTGGCGCCACGAAGACGTGTTCTTCGCCTTGGGCGGCGGCTGTGACGCCTACACCAACGAGCGGGTCACCACCGACCAGCAGCTGGCCGACCGGGCGGCGGCTACCGAGACACCCATGATCACCCTTTGCATCCCGCCCCTGATGCACGGCGCCGCCCAGTGGGCCACCATGCGGTTCTGGTTCGAAGGCGGCACGGTGGTGTTCCTGCCCCGTTTCGATCCCGTCGAGGTGTGGGCCACCATCGAGCGCCATCGCGTCAACACCGCCATGATCACCGGCGATGCCATGGGCCGACCCATGGTCGAGGCGCTGGAGGCCAACCTCGACCGGTTCGAACTGTCCTCGTTGATGGTGCTCACCAGCAGCGCCGCCGTCTTCTCCCCCACCGTCAAAGACCGCTACCTGGAGCTGCTGCCCAACCTGCTCATCATCGACGCCATCGGGTCCAGCGAGAGCGGGCACAACGGCATGGTCGTGCTGCACAAGGGTGAGACGGCCATGAAGGGCGGCGGCCCCACGGTCGCTGCCGGGGCCGACGCAGTGGTGCTCGACGACGATCTGATACCGGTCCGGCCTGGTTCAGGCGTGGTGGGGCGGCTGGGCCGGGGCGGCAACATCCCGCTCGGGTACTTCGGCGACGAAGCCAAGACCGCCGCCACCTTCCTGACCGCCGCCGACGGCCGGCGCTACGCCGTGCCTGGCGACTTCGCCACCGTCGAGGCCAACGGCACCATCACCCTGCTGGGACGGGGTTCGGTGTGCATCAACTCCGGCGGCGAGAAGATCTACCCCGAAGAGGTCGAGTCGGCGCTGAAGGCCCACCCCGCCGTCTTCGACGCCCTGGTGGTCGGCGTTGACGACGAGCGTTGGGGTCAGCGGGTGGCGGCCGTCGTGCAGCCCCGACCGGACCGACCAGCCCCCACCCTCGACCAGCTCGACGCCCACTGCCGCACCCACATCGCGGGCTACAAGGTGCCTCGACAGCTCCACCTGGTCGACCAGGTCGTGCGTTCGCCCGCCGGCAAGCCCGACTACCGCTGGGCCATGGCGGTGGCTGGCGGCGCCTGAAGATCCGGCCGCGGGTTACGAGAAGTTCACCCGGCGGTGCGGCCGTTTGCCCGCTCCCGCCCATAACGTGTGTCTGCCGACGCCGTTCCTGCGCCTGCCGGTGCCGAGGAGGAACCCATGACCGAGTCCTGGAGCTGCCTGCTCCTGCCGCCTGTCTTCGACCGCCAATGGCTCGAAGCCCACTTCGGGCATCGGTAGCACCCGATGACCGTCACCGACCCCGACCTCCGCCCCCGAACTCCTGCTCCACCTCCCGTAGAAGCCGCGACCGAGCGATTCGACCGCCGCCGGCTCCGGGAGCGCTTCCGCCAGGTGCGCCAGGCCACCGAGGCCATGGCCGCCCCGCTGGCCGACGAGGACCAAGTGGTCCAGTCGATGCCCGACGTGAGCCCCACCAAGTGGCACCGGGCCCACACCACCTGGTTCTTCGAGACCTTCGTGCTCGCCCACCAGCCGGGTTACAGCTCGCCGGACCCGCGCTACGACTACCTGTTCAACAGTTATTACGAGCAGGTCGGTCCCCGCCATCCCCGCCACGAACGGGGTCTGCTGTCCCGTCCGACCGTCGCCGAAGTCGGCCGGTACCGCCGCCATGTCGACGATGCGTTCAGCTCCTTTGCCGCCGGTTGTTCCGACCTGACTTGGTCAGAGGTGGCGGCGATCATCGAGGTCGGGCTGCACCACGAGCAGCAGCACCAGGAGCTGGCGCTCATGGACATCAAGCACGTCCTGTCCTGCAACCCGCTCCAACCGGCGTACCGGCCCGACACCGCACCAGCAAGCGCGGCCGCCGATCCTGGACCCGCCGGCTGGGTCGAGGTGACGGTGTCCGGCGACATCGGCCAAGTGGGCGCTGACACCGTTGACGGTTACAGCTTCGACAACGAAGGACCCCGCCACCGGGCGCTGGTGCCGCCGTTCCGGATCGCCGACCGGCTGGTGACCTGCGGCGAGTGGCGGTCGTTCATGGCCGACGGGGGCTACCGGCGCCCGGAGCTGTGGCTCTCCGAAGGCTGGGCCACCGTGCAGCAGGCCGGTTGGGAGGCGCCGCTGTACTGGTCCGCCCCGAGCGACGGTGATTGGGAACTGTTCACCCTGCACGGCCCCCGAGCCGTCGAGGCGACCGAACCGGTGTGCCACATCAGCTTCTTCGAGGCCGACGCCTATGCCCGCTGGGCCGGCGCCCGCCTGCCCGACGAGGCCGAGTGGGAGGTTGCCGCCGGCCTCCACGGCGCCGGCGAACCGCCCAACGACATGGCTGCCGATCGGCTGCACCCCATGCCGGCGGGTCCCGGTGATCCCGAGCGCCCCGCCCTGCGGCAGCTCCACGGAGACCTGTGGGAGTGGACGGGCAGCCCGTACCGGCCCTACCCCGGCTTCGCCCCCGCCGCCGGGGCTCTCGGTGAGTACAACGGCAAGTTCATGTGCAACCAGATGGTGTTGCGCGGTGGCGCCTGCGTGACCCCGGCCGGCCACACCCGGCCCACCTACCGCAACTTCTTCCCGCCGCATACCCGGTGGGCCTTTGGCGGCTTGCGCCTCGCCCACGACGCCTGAGGGCGGCGCCCCGCTGTCCTCCTCGGCTTGGAGATCCTGATGTCTGCTGCACCCACCATCGACGTTCACCTGCACCCCCACGACCTGGCCGCCGCCCTGCGGCGTGACGTCGAGATCGGGTTGACCGCCCGGCCCAAGTGGCTGCCGCCCAAGTGGTTCTACGACGACCGGGGCAGCGAGCTGTTCGACCAGATCACCCGCCTCCCCGAGTACTACCCGACCGAGCGCGAGCGCGAGATCCTGCGCCGGGAGGCGCCGACCATCGCCTCACGGTCAGGCGCCGACACCCTCATCGAGCTCGGATCGGGCACTTCGGACAAGACCCGCACGCTGCTCGACGCCTTCCGCGCCGCCGGTCAGCTCAGCCGGTTCGTGCCGTTCGACGTGTGCGAAGGAATCGTCCGTTCATCAGCCGCGCACCTCACCGCTGAGTACCCGGGTTTGGAGGTGCACGGCGTGGTCGGCGACTTCGAGCAGCACCTGGACCGGCTCCCCGCCGGCGGTCGCCGCCTGATCGCAGTGCTGGGCGGAACCATCGGCAACCTCGTGCCCAACGAGCGGGCGGTCTTCCTCGAACGGTTGGTGTACGGGCTGGCCCCCGGCGACGGCCTGTTGATCGGCGCCGACCTGGTGAAGGAAGAGCGCCGCCTGGTCCGTGCCTACGACGACGCCGCCGGCGTCACCGCCGCCTTCAACCGCAACCTGCTGGCCGTGATCAACCGCGAGTTGGGTGCCGACTTCGTGCCCGAGCAGTTCGAGCACGTGGCCCGTTACGACACCCAGTTCGAGTGGATCGAGATGCGGTTGCGGGCGGTCGGTCCGCAGAAGGCGTGGATCGCGGCGCTCGACCTGGAGGTCGCCTTTGAGGACGGCGAAGAGCTGCGCACCGAGATCAGTGCCAAGTTCCGCCCTGAAGGCATCGAGCGTGAGGTAACCGCCGCCGGCCTTCAGCTACAGCACCTGTGGACCGACGGCGCCGGTGACTTCGCCCTCACCTTGGCCACCAAGCCGTAACGCCTACAAGTCATCCCCCAAGACCGAACTTGTCGCAGAAACTCACGCCAGGCGCCAGGCGCACTTAACTGCGACAAGTTCGTTGGGTGGGGGTTGATGGGCGAGATCTCGTCGCCGGTCAGGTGCCCGTGAACTCCGCGGGGCGCTTGGCGGCAAAGGCGCGCGGCCCCTCTTTGGCGTCGTTGGTGGCGAACACCGGCCAGCCCAGCTCGAGCTCGTTGGCCAGGCCCTCGGCCTCGGTCAGGTTCTGGGCGGCCCGCATCGAGGCGAGCACCGCCTGCACGGCGATGGGGCCGTTGGCGGCGATCAGCTCGGCCAGCTCCCTGGCCTTGGACAGGGCCTGGCCGTCGACCACTACATGGCCGATCAGACCCATCTCCTTGGCCTCCGCGGCAGTGATCAGCCGGCCGGTGAGCAACAGGTCAGCGGCGTTGGTGAAGGCGATCTGCCGGGCCAGTCGAACGGTGGAACCGCCCAGCGGGAACAACCCACGGCGGACCTCGGCCACACCGAACTGAGCGCTCTCGCCGGCAACGCGCAACTCGGTGGCCTGCAGGATCTCGGTGCCCCCGGCTACGCAATAGCCCTCGACGGCGGCGATCAGCGGCTTTCCGGGCCGGAAGTGGCGCAGCAGCGCCTTCCAGTGCAGGTCGGGATCTTCGGCGAAGCGGTCCTGGGTGCCCTGGTCCATACCCCCGGCCAGCGCCTTGAGGTCCATCCCCGAACAGAAATCGCCGCCCGCACCGGTCAGGATGCCGACCCTGAGCTCCGGGTCCTGGTCGAGCAGTTTCCAAGCGTCGTAGGCCAGTGCCAGCATCCCGCCGCTGAACGCGTTCTTGGCTTCGGGCCGGTTGAGGGTGACCGTCAGGACGTGACCGTCACGCTCGACCAGCAGATCTGCAGAGTCCTCGCTCATCTCCGCAGACTAGAACACGTTCTAGAAAGGCAACGTCGTCGCTCGGCTCAGTCGCTGACAGTTGTTTGAGCTTCGGCGCCGGACGAATGACCACCGGTGAGGGCCGTCACCAGCTGGTCGGTTTGGCGCTGGCGTTCGATCAGGTCGCGGGCCAGCCAGACCCGCAGCAGCCGGGCGATGGAGAACCGGATCCAGATGGCGGCGCCGGCCAGGATCAGGCCCAGGCCGACCAGCGCGCCGGAGATCAGCATGGGTATCTGGTCGGCGACGATGGCGGTACCCGACGCCCGGAACCAGGCGACCCCGATGAGCAGCAGCCCGATCACCGGCAGGGCCATGCCTACCCGCAACAGCATCGCCTCGCGGTCGGCCGACGGCTCCGGCACGTGCAGGTCCTGCACGTCGCCCTGCAGCCGATCGACTCGGTCAGCCGGTTGTTCGCTCATGTGATCGCTCCCAGGTATGCGGTGGTTAGTTCTTGTTCGATGTCGGTGGGGCTGCCGGAGGATGACACCCGACCTTGCTGCATGATCACGGCGTGGTCGGCCACGCCCAGCACGGTGCGGGCGAACTGCTCGACCACCAGGATGGACACGCCGGTCTCGGCGATGCCGTCGACGATCTCGTACAGCTCGCCGACGATCAGCGGCGCCAGGCCCATGGACAGCTCGTCGAGCAGCAGCACGCCGGGTTCGGTGACCAGGCCGCGCGCCATGGAGAGCATCTGCTGCTCGCCGCCGGACAACGTTCCCGCCTGCTGGCCGGCGCGCTCCTTGAGCCGGGGGAACTGGGCGAAGGCCTTGTCCTCGACCTGGTCATAAGCCGCCCCGGAGTATGTGGCCATGCGCAGGTTCTCGCGCACGGTGAGGTTGCGGAAGATGCCACGGCCTTCGGGGATCGTGCAGACGCCGATGCGCGCCAGCTCCTCGGGCTTGACCCCGTTCACGTGGCGGCCGGCGACGTGGACGCAGCCGCCAGTAGGGACCATCTGGCCGCTGATGACCTTGAGCGTGGTGGACTTGCCGGCACCGTTCGGGCCAAGCAGAGCGACCACGGCGCCGCGGTTGACCACCAGATCAACGCCGTGCAGCACTTCGATCTTGCCGTAGGCAGCGGTCACGCCAGACAGCGCCAACAGCGGAAGGTCCGGCTCTGGCATCAGGAGCCGCCTCCTTCTCCATCGGTGGGAAAACCCGCTTCGACCATGGCGCCGAGGTAAGCGTCGAGCACGGCGTCGTTGCGCTGTATCTCCGCCGGCGTTCCCGATGCGAGCACCGAGCCGAAGTCCAGGACGTGGACCGACGAGCACAGGCGCATGACCAGGGGAACGTCGTGCTCGACCATGAGCACGCCGATGCCTTGGGATGCCAGCCAGAGCAGCAGCTCACCGAACTCCTCGGTCTCACGCTCGTCGAGGCCCGACGCTGGCTCGTCGAGCAGGAGCAGGCGGGGGCGGATGGCGAGGGCGCGGGCCAGCTCGACCAGGCGGGCCTGGCCGGTGGGGAGCGAGTCGGCGCGCACGTCGGCCATCGACTGGCCGCCGACCAGTTCGAGCAGGCCGTCGACCTCCTTCTCGAGGTCGGTGTTGCGGTGGCGGGCCCACTGCTGGCGGATCTCGGCGCCAACCTTGATGTTCTCGCGTGCGGTCAACGAGCCGAACACCTCGAGCCGCTGGAAGGTCCGGGCGATGCCCAGCCGCGAACGGCGGTGGGGCTTGAGCCCGGTGATGTCGCGACCGTCGAAGCGCACCACTCCGCTGGCCGGGTCTTCCAGGCCAGTGATGACGTTGAAGGTGGTGGTCTTGCCCGCCCCGTTCGGCCCGATCAGACCGGTGACGGTGCCAGCTTCGACGGAGAAGCTGACCCGGTCGACCGCGACGTTGCCGCCGAAGCGCACCGACACGTCGAGCAGTTCGAGCAGCGGCGCCATCAGGAGCGATCCGACCTGCCGCCTGGCCAGGCGGGGACCAGCGTCGGCGCTGACCCGTTGCCGGAGGCTCGGCCGTCGCCCGGCCTGGGCGCAGGACCGTCACCGTTACCAGCGACCGCCCCGCCGTTGCCGCTGGGCGCCGCCGACCGCTTGCAGTCACCCCAGCTCAGCCCCAACTCGTCGTCGAGCGCAGCCAGCTGGACCTCGTTCACGGGGCGGCCGAACCCGAGCAGCTCGGGCACGGCCAGGCCGGGAACGGGGGCGTGGCGGCCATGCCCGTCACGATCGAGGGCATCCTGCACCCCTTCCTGCGTCTGGCACACCACGCCATCGGGGTTGGTGCCGAGGCCCACCCCGGCGACACCGGGCAGCAGGTTCATGACCTTGGTCAGCGCCGCGTACCAGGCGCCCACCACCGGCATCATGACAAAGGCGATCGACCCGAAGATCGACCCGGCCACCGACGTGATGCCGCCGACCACCGCCACCAGCACCAGAGCCAGTCCGGGGAGCGCCCCTTCGAGCAAGCTGAAGTCGCTGCGACCGACGCTGGTGCCCTTCCACATGCCGAGCATGGCGCCGCCCAGGCCGGCGATGCCGGCGGACAGGGCGAACACCTGGAGTTTGGTGACGGTGAGGTCGAGGCCCAGGGTGGCGCACGCCGCCGACGAGTCGTTCATGGCCTGCAACCGGCGCCCGAAGGCACCGTTGCGTATCACCGTCAGCAGCACGGCTATCAGGGCGAACACCACCGCCATGGCGATGAACATGGCCGTGGTCCCCTCGAGGCCGGGGAAGCGCTTGAACTGGGCGTTGCCGACGGAGAAGGGCTTGAGCTGGTCGAAGATGGCGTTGTTGCCGTAGATGCTCTGCTCGAGGAAGAGGGCGAAGGCCATGGTGGCCAAGGCCAGGTACAGGCCTTGGAGGCGCAACGCCGGCAGGGCGATCAGCGCTCCCACCAGGGCGGCGATCACGACGGCGGCCAGCAGGCCCCACGTCGGGCCCCACTTCCACACCACCACCGCACCTATGCCCCCAAAGGCCAGCTGGGCCAGCGAGACCTGGCCGGCGTAACCGGTGAGCAGTACGAGGGACAGCATGATCACGCCCAAGGCGATGCCCTTGCCCAGCTCGTTGACGGTGGGCTGGGAGACCCAGCCGGACTGGGCGACCACCACCGCCCCGGCCACGTACACGGTCATGGCGATGACGATGGTCCGCAGCTTGGGCTTGGGGATGCGGTTGCGAAGGGTCTTGACGTTGAACCGCCCCTGGTCGCCCGGCAGGAAGAGCAGCACGAGGAACAGCAGGATGACCGGCGCCGAGGTCTGCAGGTTGCCGGCCAGCTTGGAAACCGTGTCACCGCCGATCCCTTTGGTGTCGATGAAGGCGAGCAGGTTCTCGAACTCGCCCAGGATCACCGCCCCGAGGAAGGTCAGTGGGAGGCTGCGCAGCTTGCCGACCATGGCCGCCGCGTAAGCGGTGATCACCAGCAACGTCAGGGCCACCGGCGTGAACTGCGGCAGGATCGGCGCGATCAGGACGCCGGCCAGGCCGGCCAGCATGCAGCCCAGCATCCAGGAGAACGACGAGATCCGGTTGGGGTTGACGCCGTTTAGGGCCCCCAGCTCACGATTGTCGACCACGGCGCGCATGGCCACGCCGAGCCGGGTCCGGTACAGCACCAAGCGCAATCCCACCGCCACCGCGATGGCGCAACCCAGCACGATCAAGGTGTGGTAGTCGACATTGGTGCCGAGCACCGAGACCGTGCTGCCGGCGAAGAACCGGGGCAGGATCCGCGTCGAGGTGCCTTGCGGCCAGATGATCCCGGCCAGGGAGACAAAGGCGACCAGCAAGCCGATGGTCACCACGATGGTGGTGATGGTCGACGTGCCGGCCAGCCGGCGCATGATCACCCGATCAAGCAGGTAGCCGATGGCCGGCGCCTCGATGAAGAGCACGATCAGCAACGCCAGCCAGGTGGGCACCCCGCGCTGCTGGGAAAGCTCCCAGTAGCTGAACGCCGCCAGCATGCCGATGGCCCCGTGGGCGAAGTTGAACACCCCCGAGGTGGCGTAGGTGACCACCAACCCGCTGGCAGCCACCGCGTAGATCGCCGCCGACTGGATGCCGAAGACGACCAGATAGCGAAAGAGATCGGTCACCGGTCGCCCTTCATGAGGCGGCTGCCGGCGTGATCGGCACCACATACTTGGGATCGCACTGGAAGCCCTTCTTCGGGAACTCGCGCACGAACTTGCCGCTGCTTATCTTGAGGTACAGGAAGCAGGAGTTCAGCGTCGCGTCACCGGGGTCGGTCTTCATCTGGAGCCCGCCGCCGTCCCACTCCTTGATGTTCTTGACGGCGTTGAGCAGTCCCTGGCGGGTGATGTTGTCACCCAGGGTGGACATCGCCTGGGCGAACATCAGACCGGCCGAGAACGCCTGGACACCGAGTGAAGTGGGCTGGCCGCCGGCCTCCCCGCTCCACTTCTCGTAGACCTTGAGCGCCGGCGTGGAATCTGCTTCGGCGAAGGGGGTGGTGTTGGTCAGCACGTATGCGCCGTCGCTGGCCTGGGACTTGAGCATGGCGTCGTCGTAGTACTGCTGCCCGAGGTCGATCACCTGCGGCTTGAGATCCTGCTGCTGCATGGCGGCCAACAGGGCCAACGTGTCCGGGACGACGCTGACGATGGTGAAGTACTCGACCCCCTGGCTCTTCATCTCGTCCACCACCGGGCCGAAGTTCTTCTCGCCGAAGGAGAGACCCTTCTTAACCACGAACTTGAAGCCGGCGGCCTTCTCGCAGGCCTCAACCGTGGCCAAGGCCCGATCCTTGCTGGCGGCCACGTCGACGTAGACGATCGCCGCCTTCTTCACCGCCTTGGGGAACGTCTTGGCGATGTACTTGCACGGTCCGACGTTGAACTTGTCGGCGTAGGTGGCGGGGACGGGTTGGAAGAAGTCCTTCGAGGACGCTCGTTGGGAGGTCGCCGAGTAAGCCCCGACCTCGGGCAACCCGCAGCCGACACGGGTGTCGACGCCCTGCTGGTCCTGCACGCTGCCCGAGCCGACCAGGGCGAACAGGTTGTCGCCGCAGGCCGCCTTGGTGACGTCGTCGGTCTTGACGATGCCCGAGTCATAGGTGCTGAGCACCAGCGTCCGGCCGTTGATGCCACCCAGGCTGTTGCAGTAGTTGACGAAGCCCTTGACCGATTCCTCGATGCCGATGGTGGGCACCGGCGTGATGTCGTTCTTCTTGTCCGAGATGACCCCGATCCGGATCTTGTCGGCGGTCACGCCCGGGACTTGGCCGGCCGGAGCCTGGCCGGCGGGGGCGCTGGAGGCCGAAGATCCGCCCGCGCCCTTCTTCCCGCAAGGCGCCTTGAGCGTGCCCACGGTTGCGCCGCTGGCGTCGGAGGTGCCCCCGGTCCCGCCGGTACCGGTGGTGCTGCCACCGCTGCTACTGCCAGTGCCGCTCCCGGTGGCGGTGCCGCCGCCCCCCCCAGCGCCGGTGCGCAACTCGTCACCGGAGAGGCGCGAGCCGCAGGCGGCCGCCACCAGGGTCAACACGCACAACAGAGCGAGAAGACGGAACTTCAAGACCTACCCCCTAGGCGCCGGCCCCGGCCGGCTGGTCGATGAGCGCGGACTGTAGCTGAAGTCACACGCAATCTGAGACTGTGTCAGATTTTCCTCGACCCTGCCGATGAACGTCCTTCGACGAGTCAGACGACACGGCCGCGGGCGGGGCTATTCATCGCCGCCCAAGCGGAGGAGGGCGGGGTTGGGCGGTGCTGCGGCCCCGCCCGGGAAAACCACACGGCCGCGGGCGGGGCAATTCATGCGCCGCCCAAGCGGAGGAGGGCGGGGTTGGGGCCCCGCCCGGGGAAGCAACGTGTCAGACGGGCTCGTCGGCCAGGCGCCGGCCGAGCTCCAAGAGGTGACGGGTGCCGCCGCCCAGGCTGAGCTCGGTCGCTTTGGCCCAGCGGAAGTACCGATGCACCGGGTAGTCGACGTCGACCCCGACACCGCCGTGCAGGTGCTGAGCGGCGTGTACCACCCGCTGGCCGCCTTCGGCCGCCCAGAACTTGGCCACCGCCAACGCCGCCTCGGCCGGCAGGCCTTCGGCTAGCCGCCAGGCCGCCTGCCGGGCGGTGAGCTTGACCGCTTCGGTGTCGACATAGGCGTCAGCGGCGCGCTGGGCGACGGCCTGGAAGGTGGCGATGGGGGCGTTGAACTGCTTGCGCTCCGACGTGTAGGCCGCGGTCAGGCGCAACGCCTCCGCGCAGACGCCGGCCTGGACGGCGCACAACCCGGCCAACAGGTGCTGGGTGGTGAAGGCCACTACCTCCCCACCCTGCCCCGGCTCCCCCAGCCGGTCGGCGGTACTGACGGCAACTCCGTCGAGGTCGAGGTGGCTGACCGGCTCGCGGTTGGTCATGACCAGGCGTTCCCCGGTGATGCCTTCGGCGCCCGGATCGACCAGGAACACCGCCACCTCGCCGGCCTCAGTGGTGGCGGCCACCAGGACACGGTGGGCCAAGTGGGCGGCGGGCACGAACTCCTTGCGGCCGTGCAGGCGCCAGCCGTCGCCGTCGGCCGCGGCCCGGGTGGCCGGCCGCCCCGGGGGCAGAGCGTCGCCGGGCTCGGCCAAAGCGGCGGTGAGCACGACCTCGCCGGCGGCCACGCCGGGCAGGAGGGCCGCCCGCTGCTCGGCCGTCCCGAAGCGGGCGACGGGCAGGGCGCCTCCCAGCACGGTGGCCAGGAAGGGCACGGGGGCGACGGTCCGGCCGACCTGCTCCAGGATCAGGCACGCCTCGAGCACGCCGTAGCCACCGCCTCCGTCGGCTTTGGGCAGGCAGAGGCCGAGCAGGTCGGCCTTGGCCAGTTCGGCCCATGCGTCGCGGGCGAACCAGTCGGGTTGTTGCTCCAGTTCGCGCAGCCGCTCCGGCGCGGCCTTGTCGGCCAAGATCTGCCCGGCCAGATCGGCTACCGCCTGCTGCTCTTCGGTGAGGGTGAAGTCCATGGCTCGGCTCCTTACATCCGTGGGGTGCGGGGCATGGCCAGCCCGAACATGGCGATCAGGTCGCGCTGGATCTCGTTGACGCCGCCGCCAAAGGTGAGGATCAACGTGCCCTGGTAGCTGCGCTCCAGCCGGTTGCGCAGAGCTCGGGTGGTGTCGTCGCTCTCGCGCACGGCGGCTTGCTGGCCGAGCACCTCGAACATGAGCCGGTAGGCGTCGCAGAAGAACTCGGTGCCGAACACCTTGGTGGCGCTGGCGTCGGCCGGGTTGACCGGCCGTGACGATGCCACCTTCCAGTTGATGAGGCGCAAGAACTCCAGCCCGCTGTGGACGCGGGCCAAGTTGAGCTGCACCCACTCCTGGTCGATGACCCGGCGACCGTCGGCCAGCTTGGTCTCCTGCGCCCAGCGGCGGGTGTCCTCGTAGATCGTCTCGACCATCCCCGGCGGGGCCAGCGACACCCGTTCGTAGTTGAGCTGGTTGATGATCAGGTCCCAGCCCCGGTTCAAGTCCCCGAGCATGGCCGAATCGGGAACCCGCACGTCGTCGTAGAAGGTGTTGAACGTGCTGGCGTTCACCATGGTGTGGATCTTGGAGAAGCTGAACCCGGGGTCGGTGGTCGGCACCAGGAACATGGTGATGCCCTTGTGCTTGGGCGCCTCGGGGTCGGTGCGGGTGGCCAGCCACACGTAGTCGGCGTAGCTGGCCAGCGACGTGTAGATCTTCTGGCCGTTGATGACCCACTCGTCGCCGTCCTTCACCGCCTTGGTGGTGAGCGAGGCCAGGTCGGTACCGGCTGCCGGTTCGGTGTAACCGATCGAGAAGTGCAGCTCGCCGGCCAGGATCCGCGGCAGGAAGAACTCCTTCTGCTCCTCGGTACCGAACTCTTGGATGGTCGGCCCGACGGTGTTCACCGACAGGAACGGCACCGGCGCGCCGGCCCGCCACGACTCGTTCATGAAGATGAACTGCTCCACCGCGCCGAACCCCCTCCCGCCGTACTCCTCGGGCCAGCCCACGCCCAGCCACCGGTCGCGCCCCATCTGGCGGACGGCCTCCAGGCACGCGGGGCCGCCCGTCTCCCCGGCGGCGGCTTCGGCGGTGATCTCCGGCGTGACCAACTCGGCGAAGTAGCGGCGCAGTTCGTGCTGGAGGTCTTCCTGTTCAGGGGTGTAGGCGATGCGCATGATCCAACTCCTTCGGTTCTGGCGTACGTCAGTCGCGCTGGTCGCGACTCATGTACGCCATTTCGGTGTGGTGTCGGGCGGTGGCGGCTTGGCAGGCCGCCACCAGGGGGGCGGCGAAACGGCGGCGGGCGCACACGGTGTGGCCGTCTTCGATGCGGTGAAGCGTCGCGCCTTTGACGCCCAGGACCAGGCGCATCTGGTCGATCGGCGGTATGGCCCGGTCTTTGGCGGTGATCAGGACAGCGGTGGGAACGTCGATCTGGCCGATCCACTTGGAGGAGTCGTAGGTGCCGATGGCGTGGGCCGCTTCCATGACCATCCGCCAATCGTGGCGGCGCATCTCCGCCGATGCCCAGGCCCGCAGGCTGGCCGGCCGGTCGCGCACGCCGGCGGGGATGCGGTTGCGCACCAGGCGGACCGGCACCCTGGTCGCCAGCTGTCCGGCCCGGGTGCTGCCGGCCAGCGCCGACATGGCGGTGACGAAGATCAGGCGCTCTCGGGTGACGGGGACGAACCGGTCGCTGGTGGCGCAGAAGACCAGGCCGTTGACCCGCTGGCGGTGGCGCTTCCACAGCAGCTGAGCCACCGGGCCGCCCATGGAGTACCCGACGGCAGTGGCCTTTTCGACCCCGAGCTGATCGAGCAGGGCGGCTACGTCGTCGGCGCAGTCGGCCAACCGGAACCGCCGGTTGCTCCTAATGCCCCGCCCGTGACCGCGGAGGTCTGGGGCGATCAGGCGGAAGTGCCGGCCCAGGCCTTCAAAGGCCTGGAACCAGTTGAGGCCACCACTGGCCAGGAGGCCGTGCAGCAGGACCAGGGTCGGCGCGCCCGGCGGTCCGGGCACCTCGCGGACGAAGGTGACGCCCCGACCCGGCAGCTCGACCCGCCGCCCGAGGGGTATGGGCGGACCGTGGGGACCGTCAGTTTCTGACACATCGTCAGAGTAGAACAGGTTCTAGTTGCATGGCAGACTTCGCACGTGCCCAACCACCCGCTGAACCCGGCCGTCGACTTCATCAGCGGGTCCTTCTGGGGCGCCAACCCCCATGATGAGTTGACCTGGCTGCGCCGGAACGCCCCCGTCTACTGGGATGGGCAGGTGTGGGGCGTCGCCCGGTACGCCGACGTGAAAGCGGTGTCCAAGGACACCGAGACCTTCTCCAACGCCGGCGGCATTCGCCCCGACAGCGGCCCGATCCCGATGATGATCGACATGGATGACCCCGAACACTTCCAGCGGCGGAAGCTGGTGAACAAGGGGTTCACGCCCCGGCGGGTCCGGGAGAGCGAGCACCAGATCCGCCGGGTGTGCGACGACATCATCGACCGGGTGTGCGAGAAGGGCGAGTGCGACTTCGTCTGGGACATCGCCGCTCCGCTGCCGCTCATCATGATCGGTGACGCCTTGGGCGTGGCTCCCGAGGACCGCGACACGCTGCTGCGGTGGAGCGACATCATGCTGTCTGCCCTCACCGGGTCCGAGGAGCAGATGGCGGAGGCGGCCGACGCCTTTGCCGGCTACACCGACTACGCCATGCGGGTCGTAGAGGCCCGGCGCGCCGAGCCGCAGGACGACCTCATGAGCGTGCTGGTGCACGCCGAGGTCGACGGCGACAGGCTCGACGACGACTCGCTGATCCACGAGTCGCTGCTCATCCTGATCGGCGGCGACGAGACCACCCGTCACGTCCTCAGCGGGGGCGGCTGGCAGGTGCTGGCCGACCGCCGCCATTGGGACCGTCTCGTAGATGACCGCTCTGCGCTGCCGGCGGCGGTGGAGGAGATGCTGCGGTGGGTCTCGCCCATCAAGAACATGGCGCGGACGATCACCCGCGACACCGACCTCGGCGGTCAGCACCTCGAGGCGGGCCAGCAACTCCTGCTGCTGTACAGCTCGGCCAACCGCGACGAGGAGGTGTTCGACAACCCGTTCACCTTTGACATCGAGCGCCGGCCGAACGAACACGTGGCCTTCGGCTTCGGTACCCACTTCTGCCTAGGCAACAGCTTGGCCCGGCTGGAGCTGCGGGTGATGTTCGAGCAGCTGCTCGAACGCCTCCCTGACCTGGAGCTGGTCGACCCGTCGGCCGAGCCCGCCTACCGCGCCGCCAACTTCATAAGCGGCTACGAAGCCATGCCCGTCCGCTTCACGCCCACCGCGCCGGTCACCTCACGGTTCTGAGCCGGCTCCGGACCCGGCGCTTCGAGGCCGCCAAGGACGGCCCGGCGAGGCGCAAGTGATGCGCCGAGCTCGGGAGGAGGGCGGGGGTGGGGCCCCGCCCGGAGAGCGAAGCGACCAGAAGCTAGATCAGCCGGGTCGACCGGACAGCTCCTCGGCGGCGATGTGAGCCGCCCAGCGGTAGTCGGCCTTACCGGCGGGCGAGCGCTGGATGGCATCGACCAGCACCAGGTCCTTGGGCAGCTTGTAGCCGGCCAAGCTGGCCCGGCAGTGGTCCCGCAGCCTCTCCAGCGTCGGCGGTTCACCCTGGCTGAGGGGGGCGACGATGGCCACCACCGCACTGCCCCACCGCTCGTCGGGGACGCCGACCACCAGCACATCACCGACCGAGGGGTGGCCGTGCAGTACCCCTTCGACCTCCTCGGGGAAGACCTTCTCGCCGCCGGTGTTGATGCACTGCGAACCGCGTCCGAGCAACTGGATGGTGCCGTCGGCGGCGACGGTGGCCTGGTCGCCGGTGAGGACGTGTCGCACTCCGTCGACCTCGACAAAGGTGGCGGCCGTCTTCTCCGGGTCGTTCAGGTAGCCGAGCGGGATGCGGCCGCGCAGCGCCACCCGACCGGTGACCTCGGAGCCCGGCTCCATCGGGTGGCCGTCCTCGTCCACGACCAACGTGTTCTCGTAGGGGGCGAAGCGCGTCACCCCGTGGCTGCGCCCGGCGTCGCCCCGTTGCAGTCGATGTGACCCTTGCGCCCCTGTTTCCGACGAGCCGAACCCGTCGATCACCATCACGTCCGGGAAGGTCTCGGCGATGCGCGCCTTCAGCGACGGCGACATGGGGGCGCCGCCGTTGGAGATGGCGAACAGGCTCGACACATCCCAGCGGTCCGGTTCGGCCAGCCATGCCCGTAGCAGCGGTCCGCCCACGGCGTCGCCCACCACGGTGATGGTGTTGACCGCCTCGTCCTGGACTGCCTGCCACACCTCCGGCGGCTGGAACGAGCCCGGCATGAGCGTGGTCTTGCCCCCGGCGAACAGCCACATGAGCGTCGTCCACTGGGCGGCGGCGTGCATCAACGGCGCCACCGGCAGGTAGCTGATGTCCTGGCCGATGCGGTCGAGCACCTGCTCGGGTCGCTCCACTGCCCCGTTCAACCGGCTGGGATCACCGCCGCCTATGCAGGCGTAGAAAGCGTCTTCCTGCCGCCACAGCACGCCTTTGGGCAGGCCGGTGGTGCCGCCGGTGTACATGAGGTAGTGGTCGTCGCCGGTGCGCCCCGGGTTGGGCAGTGGCTCGGTGCTGCGGCCGGCGAGAGCGTCCTCGTACGGCCTCGCCCCCGCAACGGTCACCCCCGTGCCCGCTCCACCGTCGTCGATCGCCAGGATGGTGCGCATGGAGCCGAGTACCTCGGGCCCCAGCTCCGCGACAGCACCACCTAACGATGAGTGGAACAGCAGCGCGACCGACTCGGAGTCGGTGACCAGGTGGCGCAGCTCGTCGGCCACGTACCGGTAGTTGATGTTGACCGGGACCGCTTGCAGCGTGAACGCCGCCAGCATGGCTTCGAGGTACTCGACGCCGTTGCGCAGGAACAACCCGACGTGGTCGCCCGGCCCGATGCCGGCGCCGTGGAGGTGACGGGCCAGCTGGTTCGTCCGTTCGGCCAGCTCGCGATAGGTGCGGCGCTGCTGGCCGCACACCAGCGCCGTCCGCTCAGCCGACCGCGGCCACACCGCCTCCCAGATGTCGGCGAAGTTGAACGTGGCCGGCTCACCCATCAGCGGGACCGTAAACCTCAGGCGACGCCCAGGCGTTCGGCCGCCTCGCGCCGGAAGCGCTCGGCCCGGCACTCGCCAGGGTCCGAGTCGAACTTGGGGATGACCTTCTCGCCGAACAGCTCGACGGTCTCCTCCACCAGCGCGTAGGGATAGGCGCTGCCGGTGGGTCCCATGATGAGCTGGTCGACGCCGATCTCGTCCCACTTGGCCAGCGCTTCGACGCACTCGTCGGGAGTGCCGACGATGGAGGCGCCCTTGGCGACGCCGACCTCGAGCTGCTCCAGGGTGGGGTCGGGGATCTCGGCGGGCCACTCGGGGATGCCGGGCGGCTTGGGGAAGGTGTCGAGGTACTTGAACACCAAACTCTGCTGGCGACCGTTGCGGGAATGGGTCATCCAGTCGCGGGCGGCGTCGCCGTCTTCGAGGCACATGAAGTTGGTGGTGATGGCCACGTTGTCGTTGACGTAGTCCCCCACCGGGTCGGCGTCGGCGATGTGCTCCTTGTACGTCTCGACCAGCGGGCGCATGCGCTCGGGCGATCCGCCGGTGAAGCAGATGACGCCGAGTCCGAGCTTGGCCGCCTTCTCGAAGGTCTCCGGGTTGCCGGCCGCCACCCACATGGGCGGGTGGGGCTTGATGTGGGGCTTCGGCAGCACGTTGCGCTCGGGCATCGAGAAGAAGCGTCCGTCGAAGCTGTAGCTGTCCCGTCCCCACATCTTGGCGAACTCGGGCATCACCTCGTCGAACATCTCCTTGGTGGAGTCGGGGTCGGTGATGCCGAAGCCAGCCTGCTCGGTGGTGGAGCTCCCCCGGCCGGTGCCGAAGTCGAACCGGCCGCCGGACAGGTGGTCGAGCATGGCCACCCGCTCGGCGATGCGGGCCGGGTGGTTGACCGGCGGCGTCACGTTGATGATCCCCGAGCCGACGCGGATGCGGTTGGTGCGGGCGAGTATGTGGGGCATCACCACCTCGTTGGCCGAGATGTGGCTGTACTCGGCCAAGAAGTGGTGCTCGGTGACCCACACGTACTTCCAGCCGCTGCGGTCGCCCGCCTCGGCCACCCGGGTCTCATTCAGGAGGCGCTCGTGCTCGTAGGCGTCGTTGCGCCCGTCGAGGTAGTCAGGCACCCAGCCACCGATGAAAAGTCCGAACTCCATGCTCATGCCGTCACCTTATACCATTATGTGACGCTCTGTCACCTATTTGTTCCCGACAGGTGCACCAGGCCCCCGACCAAGGTCTGCATGAGAACCTCGGTGATGGCCGTCTCTGACAGCCGCGTGCTCTGCGCCAGGCCGGTGGTGGTGCCGGACACCACGTAGGTGACGACCTTGGGATCGGGCCGAGCAGATAGCTCTCCTCGGTCGTCCGCCCGCTCGAAGATGGTCGCGAAGCCTTCCTCACTGGGAGCGATGAAGCGGCGGTGGGTGTCGCGCGACAGCTCCGGGTCGCTGAGCAGCTCGATGGTCAGGCCGGGAACGCCCCTCACGTAGGCGGGGTGGCTCATGCGGGCGACGTGCTGGGCCACGTAGCTGCGCAGGTCCTCGACCACCGAGCCGGTGTCGGGCACGACCAGCTCGGCGGCGGTGCCGAACAGGACGTCGCGGACCAGGGCCACCTTGGAGTCCCACACCCGGTAGACGAGCACCCGGTTGGACCCGGCCCGCTGGGCCACTGAGTCGATGGTCAGAGCGCCGTAACCGACCTCGGCCAGCAGCTCCAGGGTGGCGTCCACCACCGCTTGGCGTTTGGCCAGGTCGATCGGCCGGCCCGGACCGCGCTTCTTCCGGGAGTCCTCGTGTTCTGGCGTAGGTGAGTGAGCCTGAGACGGACTCATCTACGCCAGAGGGGGGAGTTGGGGGCTGGCGGACCTGACACGACGTCAGATTACTGTCGCCGACCATGACCAGCACCCATGAGCACCAGGGCGGCGCCGGGCCGCTGCACGGCATCCGCGTCATCGAGAGCTCCATGCTCGGGCCCGGAGCGATCACCACCCACCTGGCCGACCTGGGCGCCGACGTGATCAAAGTGGAGTCACCGCAGGGTGACTACATCCGCGAGATGACTTGGCCCATCGTCGAAGGCGTGTCGCTCATGCACCTGCACATCAGCCGGGGCAAGCGCAGCATCGTGCTCGACCTGCGCACGGACGCCGGCGTGGAGCTGTACCTGGCCCTGGTGCAAGACGCCGACGTGGTGATCGAGGCCATGCGTCCCGGCGGGCTCGAACGGCGGGGACTCGGCTACGACCGGCTCAAGCAGGCCAACCCGCGGATCGTGTTCTGCACCATCTCGGGCTACGGCATGACCGGCCCGTACAAGGAGATGCCGAGCCACGGGTTGGCCTACGACGTGTGGGCCGGCTTGGTGAAGCCCGAGGTGACCGTAGACGGGTTCGCTGCCATCCCCGAGCACCCCTCGACCGGCATCCACGCCGGCCCGCTGTTCGGTGCCCTCGGTGTGCTGGCCGGCGTCATCCACGCCCGGGCCACCGGCGAGGGTTGTCGCCTGGAGGTGGCCCAGAGCGACGCCGCCGCGTCGATGGACTGGTTGCGGAGCGAGACCTACCGCGCCTACCAGCGGCCCGAGGATGAGGTCACCGGCAACAAGTCAGATGGCTACGCCCGGCGGGAACCGGGGACCAAGGGCATGCGTGACGGTGTCCGCTACCAGTTCTACGAGACCAGCGACGGCTACATCCTGTTCCAGGCCTCCGAGCGCGAGTTCTGGGAGAACTTCTGCCGCGGCATCGACCGTGTTGACCTGTTCGAGTCCCATCCCGGGTCCCGGTACGCCGATCACGCCGTGGGGGACACCGCCTTGCGGTCCGAGCTCAAGGCCATCTTCGGCGCCCGGACGACGGACGAGTGGGTCGAGCTGGGCCGGCAGGTGAACACGCCGATCGTGGCGGTGAACACACCGCAGACCTTGGTCGACGACCCGCAGTTCCAGGACCGCCTGCCCTGGTTGTCCCAGGAGCGGCTCGGGTGCGAGCAGCTCCCCAGCCCCCTCAAGTACATGGACGTCGAGCTGCCCGTCCCGACCAAGGCGCCCACGGTCGGCCAGCACACCGACGAGGTCCTGCGCGACGTGCTCGGGCTCGAAGAGAGCCGGGTCGACGAACTGCGTCGAGAAGGAGTAGTCGGCTGACCAACCGGTCAGGTGGCAGCGGCCAACTCGCAGAAGCGGTCGATGCGGGCGCGCAGGACGGCGAGGCTCGATGCCCAGAACTGCTCGTCACGCACGTCGATGCCGAACCGGGCGGCCAGGTCGGCGGCGTCGCCCAGGCCGGTGGCCGACAGAAGGTCGTCGTACCCAAGCCGGAAGCGGTCGGGGTCGCGCTGGTATTCGGCGTACAGGCCGATCCCGAACAGCAGGCCAAAGGTGTAGGGCCAGTTGTAGTAAGCGGTGAAGTAGTGGCCCTTGACCGCCCACATCCAGGGGTGCAGGTGGTTGTGGTCCACTCCGTCCAGGTACGCAGCCCGCTGAGCGTCGGTCATCAGCTCGCACAGCCGGTTCACCGACAGCACCCCACCCTGGCGTTCTTCGGTGAGTGCCCGCTCGAACAGGAACCGGCTGTGGATGTCGACCACCACCTGGGTGGCGCCCACCAAGTCGCCGTCGAGGATGGCCAGCTCGCCACCGGTGTCGGCACCCACGGCCGCCAGGCCAGCCTGAACCATGACCGTCTCGCAGAAGATGCTGGCCGTCTCCGCCAACGCCATGGGCGTCTGGCGCTGCAGCGGCGTGCGGTCACCCAGGTTGACGTTGTGGTAGGCGTGGCCCAGCTCGTGGGCCAGCGTCTGCACGCTGTCGAAGCTGCCGTCGAAGTTCAGTAGCACCCGGCTGACCCCGCCCTGCACCGGCATGCAAAAGGCCCCGCCGACCTTGCCCGACCGCGGCTCGGCGTCGAGCCAGCTGTCGCCCACCGCGGTCCGGACCACGTCGGCCAGACGGGGTGAGAAGCCGGCAAAGGCGTCCGCCACCGCGGCGGTGGCCTCCGTCCATTCGAACCGCTTCGGTGTTCCCACCGGCGCCAGCAAGTCCCACCATTTGATGGTCGGTCCTCGACTCGCTTCGCTCGCCTCCGGCCTCCGTGCCGGCTCGTCGCTGGCGCTTCCCTCGCCGGCCGTGCTGGCGCGGTCGAGGAGCGCCGCCTTGGCTTTGTTGAAGCGGGCGAAGTCGGGCAGCGACGCCACCACAGCTCGTTGCATGGCGTCGAGCGTCTGACGGTCGACGTTGTTGTTGAACAGGGCGACGTCCAGCGAGTCGGTCCAACCGCGGCGCTTGTTCAGCGTGTTGGTCTCCCCCTTGAAGGCGTTCAAGGCGGTGGACAATGGGATCGACACCGACTCCCAAGCTTTCAACTCAGCGTCGAACGCCGCTTGGCGCACCGCCGGGTCGGCATTGGTGGCCAGGCCCCGTACCGCGCTCATGGGCAACGATCGGGCCGCTTCCTCGCCGGGGAACGGCACCTCGACCGAGAGGCGCGCCGTGACGTCGCTGTGCAGCTTGGACCAGGCCCGGCCTCCGGTCAGGGCGAGTGCGGCGGCCAGGTCCTCCTCCGCTTCGCTCATCTGGTGCTCGGCTGAGGCCGCCGCCCGCCGCAGGGCGTAGGCGTGGTCGGCGGCCGCTTCACTGCGCTTGATGAGCCCTTCAGCACCCACCGTTGCCACCCACGCCGCCAACCGCTTTTGCAGGGTCGACACCGCCGCGGTGTCGGCTTGGAACCGCGACTGCAGGTTGGAGGCCTGATCGGCCTCGGTGCCGGTCGAGACGTGGGCATAGAGGTAGGCACCGACCAGCCGCATCTGCTCCGAAAGCTGGTTCAGGCCGGGCAGCGCGTCCTCGACCGCCGAAGCATCGTCGTCGGTTGCCTCACGGGGCTCGCCGCCGCGTATGCCGTAGGCGTCAAAGGCGGCAGTGAGCCGTTGCACCGACGCCTCCACCGACTCCTGGGCGAAGGAGAACTGCCGGCTCAGCAAGCCGGGGAACAGCGAGTCGGTGTCCCAGTGGGGAAGCGCCTCGACCTCAGGGGCAGTGGTGTTCATCGCCCCATCCTTTCAGCCGGCGACCCCCTTCCCCGGGAGAGGCGGTCGCTACCGTTGGACCATGACTGACACCGAGGCACGCACCGAAGCGACCGGCGCCAACGGCTCGAACCCGGGCCTCGCCACCACCAGCCAGCTCCGGCCCGGCCGGACCGAGACGGACCGTCTGTCCGGCCGGGTGGCGGTCCCGGCCGAGGGGCGGGAGTCGGCCGAGGTCCGCTCCCCGCTGAACGGCGAGCTCCTCGGTGTCGTCCCCATCGGCACCGCCGACGACGTCACCGCCGCCATGGAGCGGGCCCGGTCGGCGCAGCGGGTGTGGGCGACCAAGCCGGTCAAGGAACGGGCCGCGGTGCTGCTGCGCTACCACGACCTGGTGCTGGAGCAGCAAGACGAGCTGCTGGATCTGATCCAGGCCGAGAACGGCAAGGCCCGGGTGTGGGCTTTCGAGGAGATCCTCGACCAGGCCGTCACCGCTCGCTACTACGCCCGCCTGGCACCGCGGGCCCTCAAGCCCAAGGCCAAGCTGACCGCCCTGCCCGGGCTCGTCCGCACCTGGGAGCACCACCTCCCCAAGGGCGTGATCGGCGTGATCTCGCCGTGGAACTACCCGCTGGTGCTGGCCGTGTCCGACGCTCTGGCCGCGCTGGTGGCGGGCAACGCCATCGTCATCAAGCCCGACAGCCAGACCCCGTTCACCGCCATCCGCGCCTTTGAGATGCTCGAAGAGTCCGGCCTACCCAAAGGTCTGGTTCAGATCGTCACCGGACCCGGCCGCAGTGTCGGCACCGCCATCATCGACCAGGCCGACTACGTCATGTTCACCGGTTCCACTGACACCGGCCGCAAGGTCGCCTCGCAGGCCGCCGAGCGGCTGATCGGAATGTCGGCCGAGCTGGGCGGCAAGAACCCGATGGTCGTCACCGCCGACGTCGACCTGGACACTGCGGTCGAAGGGGCGGTGGTGGCCGCCTTTGCCAACACCGGCCAGCTCTGCATCTCCATTGAGCGCATCTACGTCGAGGACGCCATCGCCGGACGGTTCACCGACCAACTCGCCCAGCGGGTTTCCGCGCTCAGGCTCGGAGCCGAACAGTCCTACGGGGCTGAGGTCGGCGCCCTCGCCTCCCAGGACCAGCTCGACAAGGTCAGCGCCCACGTCCAAGACGCGGTCGTCAAGGGTGCCCGAGTCCTGGCCGGCGCCAAGGCGCGTCCCGACATCGGCCCGTTCCACTACGAGCCCACCGTGCTGGCCGACGTCACGCCGGACATGGATCTCTACGCCGATGAGACCTTCGGCCCGGTCGTCGCCGTCTACCCCGTGCAGTCGGTCGACGAAGCCGTCGACAAGGCCAACGACACCCAGTACGGCCTGAACGCCAGCGTGTACAGCGGCGACCCCAAGCACGGCCGGGCCATCGCCGCCCGCCTCCAGGCCGGCACGGTGAACGTGAACGACGGGTACTCCTCGGCGTGGGCCACCCTCGACGCGCCCATGGGCGGCATGAAGGCCTCTGGCTTAGGTCGCCGCCACGGCCACGAGGGACTGCTCAAGTACACCGAGAGCCAGACCATCGCCGTCCGCTCCCCCCTGGCCGCCAAGCTGCAGGACCCGACTGGTGACCCTCGCGGCTACGCCAAGCGTTTCACCAAGATCCTCAAGCTGGCCAAGCACCTCCCCCGCTGATCACTCGCGCGCCGCTGCCTGACGAACTTGTCGTGAAGCGCGTGCCTGGCGCTGCCAACCACGCCGAGTTCGCAGTTGGCAGGGAAAACAGGAACGCGTTCTAGTCTCTGGTCGTGGATCTGTTGCTCAACGATGACCAGGTGGCATTGCGGGAGTCGGTGGCCCGCTTCCTGGCCAAGGCGTCGTCACCCGAGCGGGTGCGGGCGGCCGAGCCGGGCGGGTTCGACCCCGCCGTCTGGCAGGGCCTGGCCGACATGGGCGTCCCGGTCATGGCGGTGCCCGAGCACCTCGGCGGGGGCGGCGCCTCGCTAGCCGACGTCGCCGTGGTGGTCCACCAGTGCGGCTTGCACCTGGCCCCCTCCCCCGTGGTCGAAGCAGTGGTGGCCAACCGGTTGCTGGCCGCCCTCGGTCGTGAGCTCGACGAGTCCGCCGTCACCACCCTGGCCCTGCGGCCCCCGGTAGGGCGAACGGCGCGGCTGGTGCCGGGCGCCTCGGTCGCCACCGCGGTGCTGGCGCTCGACGGCGACCGGGTGGTCCTCGCCGAGCGCACGGTCGATCCCTTGGCCGCCGGCGGCCCCCGCAACCTTGGCAACGCTCCCCTGGCCGACGTCGACCTGGCTGCCGCCGTCGAGGTGGCTTCGGATCCCGAAGCGACCAGCTTCTACGCCATCGCCCTGGACGAGTGGCGGGCGCTGACCGCACTCTGGCTGCACGGACTGGGTCGGGCGGCGCTCGACATCGGTGTCCAGTACACCAAGGAGCGCCAGCAGTTCGGCGTGCCCATCGCCACTTTCCAGTCCGTCGCTCACCGGTTGGCCGACCTGCACACCGACCTCGACGGCGCCTGGCTCCTGGCCCAAGAGGCGGTATGGGCACTGGATGAAGGTGAACAACGGGGGCCGGAGTTCGCCTCCGGCGCCTTCATTTTCAGCGGGGAGACAGCGGAGCGCTCGGCGGCCGCTGCCCTGCACTACCACGGCGGCTACGGGTTCATGGAGGAGTACGACATCCAGCTGTACTTCCGCCGGGCCAAGGCCACCCGCTTGCTCCTTGGCGATCCCGGCCATGAGTTGCAGGTGCTGGCCGACCGGCTGTGGGGCCCGCCCGAGCAGGCGAGCGCCTGATGGACTTCCGGCTGCCGCCCGAGGTCCAGGAGTTCCGAGCCGAGGTCCGCTCCTTCCTCGACGAGCACGTCACCGAACAGGTGATCGAACGGGCTCACGAGACCGGGACCATCCACGACTGGGGCCTGCACGAGCAGATGGCCGAACAGGGGTGGCTCTCGGCCGGCTGGCCCACCGAGTACGGAGGGCAGGGCCGCTCGCCTCTGGAGATGAACGCGCTGACCGAGGAGATGTACCTGGCGGGCGCCCCGGTCGACGGTTTGGGCGTGGCCGCGATCGTGGCCCACACCGTGCTGTTCGACGGCACCGATTGGCAGAAGCAGACGATCATCCCCGGCATCCTCAGCGGGCAGGTCATGTGCTGCCTGGGCTACAGCGAACCGGACGCCGGCTCCGACGTGGCCGCCTGCGCCACCCGAGCCGTGCGCGACGGGGACCAGTGGGTGGTGAACGGCCAGAAGATGTTCACCACGCTGGCCCAGGAGGCCCACTACGTGTTCCTGCTGACCCGCACCAACACCGAAGTGGCCAAGCACAAGGGCCTGACCATGTTCGTGGTGCCAATGGACACCCCCGGCATCGAGATCACCCCGGTGCACACCCTTGGCGGCGAGCGCACCAACATCACCTTCTACACCGACGTCCACGTCGACGACCGCTACCGGGTAGGCGACGTCGACGGCGGCTGGAAGGTGATGATGACGGCGCTGGTCTACGAGCGGAACTCGGCCTGGTACGGCGAATGCGTCCGCCTGCTCGACCATGCCGTGGAGTGGGCCCGCACGACCCGCGACGAGCACGGCCGGCGCAAGATCGACGATCCCTTGGTGCGCGAGCGCCTGGCCCGCGCCGCCATCGGCAATGAGGTCTCGAACCTCCACGGCTGGCGGGCGGCGTGGTTGGCGTCGGAGGGAAAGATGCCCGGGGTTGAGGGGACCATGGCCAAGCTGGCCACCACCGAGCACTACCAGCGATCGGCTTCGGACCTACTCGACATGCTGGGTGCCGAAGGTCTGCGCCAGCACGGCGAACCCGGCGCTCCGGCCGACGGCTGGATAGAGCAGACCTACCGCCACTGCCAGGTGACGACCATCTACGGTGGCACCAGCGAGGTCTGCCGCGGCGTCATCGCCGAGCGCGGCCTCGGCCTCCCCCGCAGCCGCTAGCCGAGCGGAGGGCGGCACGATCGCCGGCGTCCTCGCTGTCCGATGCCGTTCGGCCGGGGAAGCCTCGGACAGAATCGCGACTCATGCTCGAATCGCTGAGCCAGCACCAGCTCCTGGTCTTCTGGGTCCAGATCTGCGCCCTCGTGCTCGCCGCCCGGCTGCTGGGTGCCCTGATGCGCCGCATCGGCCAACCGGCGGTGATCGGTGAACTGAGCGCCGGCCTGCTGCTCGGTCCGAGCGTGTTCGGCCGGTTGTGGCCGGCGGGGTTCGAATGGTTCCTGCCCCACGACACGCTGGAGACCGGTGCCTTGCTGGCCGTGGGGTGGATCGGCGTGGCCCTGCTGCTGGTGGTCACCGGGTTCGAGACCGACCTCGGACTGATCCGCCGCTTCCGGCGGGCCGCCACCCTGGTGGCCGCCGGCAGCCTGCTGCTGCCTTTCGCGCTCGGCATCGGGGTCGGCTTCGGAATGCCGGGACGGTTCCTGGGAGGCGAGCAGAGCCGGTTGGTGTTCGCCCTGTTCATGGCCACCGCCCTGAGCATCTCGTCGCTGCCGGTGATCGCCAAGATCCTGTCGGAGCTCAACTTGCTGCGGCGCAACTTCGGGCAGATCACCCTGGCCGCTGGCATGGCCAACGACGTGGTCGGCTGGCTGCTGCTCGGGGTGATCGCCGGCCTGGCCCAGACGGGCACTGTGTCGGTCGGCGGCCTGGTCAAGTCGCTCGGCGGCATGATCCTGTTCGTGGTGCTGGCCATGACCGTGGGCCAGCGCGCCATCGACGCCGCCCTTCGGCGGACGCGGCGCGACAAGGGCGGCGGCGTTGCTTCGGGGCTGTCGGTGTCGCTGCTGTTCGCCCTCGGCTTTGCGGTAGCCACCCAGGCGTTGGGGGTGGAAGCGGTGCTCGGCGCCTTTGTGGCCGGCATCCTGCTGGGCCGGTCCCGGTTCCAGCACGAGCAGGTGTTCCACCAGATCGAGTCGATCACTCTGTCGCTGTTCGCTCCCCTGTTCTTCGCCACCGCCGGTCTGCGGGTCGACCTCGGGCAGCTGGCTGAGCCCGAGGTACTGGTCTGGGGCTTGGTGGTGCTGGCGGTGGCGTGCCTGGCCAAGTTCGCCGGCGCCTTTGTCGGTGCCCGCTGCGCCGGCCTCTCCTCCCGTGAGGGCATCGCCCTCGGCGCCGGTCTCAACGCCCGTGGTGCGCTCGAGATCGTGATCGCCACGGTCGGAGTCGGCCTAGGCGTCTTGAACGGCGCCGCCTACACCATCGTCGTTCTCATGGCCATGGCTACCTCGATCATGGCCCCACCCACCCTGCGCTTGGCCGTGCGGGGCTGGCACGGCTCCGACGAGGAACAGGAACGGCTCGGTCGCGAGGAGGCGCTCAGCAAGAACCTGCTGGTCCGCACCGAGCGGCTGCTGTTGCCCAGCCGGGGCAGCCCGAACTCCATCGCCGCCGCCCAAGTACTGCACTTCGCGTGGCCGGAGTCCACGCCCGCCACCATCCTCTCCGTCGAGGTCGACGGCACCGCTGCCGACGTGGCTCCGATCGTCAACGTCCTCGACCAGCGCGAGCATGACGTCCGCGTCATCCCTAGCCAGGACGTGGTCGGGGAGGTGCTCGAGGAAGCGAAGCTCGGCTACGGCGTGATCGTGGTCGGTGCCACCGGGCTGGATGCCGGTTCTTCCAACATCGACGGCGCCAGCCTGCTGTCCCCGATGGTCGACGAGATCCTCCGCAAGTGCAACTTGCCCACCGTCATCGTCCGCCGGGCCCGCAACCTCGGCACCCGGTTGCCGGGGGCCTTCGGTCGGGCCCTGGTCCCCGTCACCGGCAGCCAGGGATCGCGGGCCGCCGAAGAGGTGGCGCTGAACCTGTCCCAACGGCTCGGAACCGAGGTGGTGCTCACCCACGTGGTCAACCGCCCGACGCAGCCGACCAACACCGCAGGTTCGACGGCCGACGCGGCTGCAGCCACCGCCACGCCCCCGGATGACGCCGGTTCCGGCGTCGTGAAGCAGGCGACCAGGGTCGCCGCCGCGCTAGGGGTGACGACCCGTTCCACCGTGCGCACCTCGGTTTCGGTGGTCGAGGAGCTGGTCGCCGCCGCCGAGGATGAGGAAGCCGACTTGATCGTGGTCGGCTGCACCTTGCGCCGGCTCGACAACCGCCCTTTCCTGGGCCACACCGTCGAGTACGTGCTGGAGCACAGCGATGCCACCGTCGTCGCCGTCGTCCTACCCCTCGAGCAGGACCAACATCAAGAAGAAGTCGCCGAAGCGGAGGACACCGCCGAATCCCGGCCCGACCGGGCGGTCGAGGAGCTCCTTTAGCGGCGGCCCACGGCCGCGGTCGGGGCAATTCATGCGCCGACCAAGCGGAGGAGGATGGGGCTGGGGCCCCATCCGGGCGAAACAAGCACGTAGCAATCCTGCGGCCCCGCCGGTACAAGAAGGTGGGTGACGTTCGACATCCAGAGCTACCAACGCCACGGGGGAAGGCTGCAGCTCGACGGGATCGATTTCGACGATTTCCGCGACGAACCGCTGTCGCCGGCAGCCATCCAGTGCCTGCAGTACATGCACGACGTGGAGTTCCACACCGCGTGCTATTTGCGGAACCTGCTCAACACCAAGGCTCACCACGACCCGGAGCTCACCGGCTTCCTCGCCATCTGGAACTACGAAGAGCTCTGGCACGGTGAAGCGCTGGCCGCCGTCCTGGCTCACCACGACCTGCCCGCCGGCACGGAGAGAGTTGCCTCCATGCGGCGCCGGCTGGGCTGGAGGCTCACCGCCAGCCCGCTCGGATGGATGGCCATGTCGGCCGCCATCCCCCACTTCATCGCCGTGCACATGACCATCGGCGCAGTCAACGAGTGGACGACGCAGGCGGCGTACTCCCGGCTGGCCACCGTCGCCGGCCATCCGACCCTCACTGCCCTCTTGAAGCGCATCATGCGCCAGGAGGGCCGCCACATCGACTACTACGCCTCCCACGCCAAGTCTGAGCTGTCCCAGAGCAAGGTGGCTCGCAAGGTGACACGCGGCCTGCTGAACACGGTGTGGCAGCCGGTCGGCGCCACGGTCATGCCCAAGAGCGAGATGGCCAGCTTGGCGCAGACGCTGTTCACCGGGCCCGACGGCCAGGCCGCTCTCGACCGGCTCGACCACCGGGTCAGCCGCCTCCCCGGCATGGAAGGGCTCCGCATCGCCGCTGATGCCGTGGCCGGCTACACCGTTCCCCTGACCGCCCAAGCCCCTCATCGGCCGGCTGCGACCGGCGCCCGGGTCCCCGTCGGCGTCTGATCAGGTCTTGCCGGCAAGTTGGAGTAGGGCCCGGGCTGAGGGCAAGATCGACTTACACCGACACGCATTCGCAAGGGGAGACCGCCATGTCTGAAGCCGTCATCGTCGCCGCGTCCCGCACGCCGATCGGACGGGCCATGAAGGGCTCGCTCAAGGACTGCCGCCCGGACGACCTCGCCGCCTTCATCGTCGACGACGTCCTCAACAAGGTGCCCGAACTGGACCGCGGCACGGTCGAAGACCTCATGGTCGGCTGCGGCCAACCGGCCGGCGAGTCCGGCTACAACATCGCCCGGATCACGGCCGTCCAGGCCGGCATGCCCGACGTTCCCGGAACCACCGTCAACCGGTACTGCTCATCTTCGCTGCAGACGATCCGCATGGCCGCCCACGCCATAAAGGCCGGCGAGGGCGACGTGTTCGTGGCCGCGGGCGTCGAGACGGTCAGCCGCTTCATGTCCGGCATGGCCGACAGCGGCCCGCACAACGAGAAGTACGCCGCAGCCGAAGCCCGCACCGCCAAGCGCTCCGAAGGCGGCGCCGGCGACTGGACCCCAGCCGAGGGCCTGCCCGACGTGTACATCGCCATGGGCCAGACCGCCGAGAACGTGGCCGAGCTCGAAGGCGTGAGCCGTGAGGCCATGGACGAGTTCGCGGCGCTGAGCCAGCAGCGGGCCACCGAGTCCCTCGAGAACGGCTTCTGGGAGAACGAGATCACGCCGGTCACGACGCCTGACGGCACCGTGGTCACGAGCGATGACGGCATCCGCGCCGGCACCACCGCCGAAGGGCTGGCCGCGCTCAAGCCGGTGTTCCGCCCCGACGGCAAGGTCACCGCCGGCAACTCCTGCCCGTTGAACGACGGCGCCGCCGCGGTGGTGGTCATGAGCGACAGCCGCGCCCGGGAACTGGGCATCACCCCGCTGGCCCGGTTCGTGGCTTCCGGCGTCACCGGCCTGAACCCCGAGATCATGGGCCTCGGCCCCATCGAGGCCAGCCGCCAGGCCCTCAAGCGGGCCGGCATGACCATCGACGACATCGACCTGGTCGAGATCAACGAGGCCTTCGCCGCCCAGATCGTCCCCTCCGCCAAGCAGTTGGGCATCCCTTACGACAAGCTCAACGTGCACGGCGGCTCCATCGCCCTCGGCCATCCCTTCGGCATGACCGGCGCCCGCATCATGGCCACCCTCCTCAACGGCCTCCAGACCGAAGACAAGACCTTCGGCCTGGAAACCATGTGCGTAGGCGGCGGCCAAGGCATGGCCATGATCGTCGAACGACTGAACTAGCCCGCTGCCCTCCCGGTGCGGGAAGGGGAGCCTGAGGGGAAACGCTCCGCGTGTCCCCTCAGCCAGGGTCGATCCGACTTCGTCGGTCGACCCTGAAAGATGGGCGCGGCGCAGCCGCCCCTATCAATCTCGCCGGCAAACCTCCGGTTGCCGGCGAAACAATTACAGCTGACCTTCGCGGGGGTCGAGCACGGCGCCGAGGCGCTCGCCGATGAAGTTGAGCGACAGGATGGTCAGGAACATGGCGATCATGGGAGCGAGCGCCGGCAAGGGCCCGTCGGCGAGCTGGGCCTGGCCTTGGGAGATCATGTTCCCCCAGGAGATGGACCCAGGGGCGCTGAGGCCCAGGAAGGCCAGTGCCCCTTCGGCGATGATGGCGATGGCGGCGCCCAGGGCGGCGAAGGAGGCCAGCGGCACGATCACGTTGGGCAGGACCTCACGGACCACCAGGCGCCAGTGGGTAGCGCCGATGGCGCGTGCCGCCATGACGAAGTTCTGGTTGGCGTAGGTCAAGGTCAGCGCGCGCGACACCCGGGCGTATCCGGGGATGGCGAGCACGGCGATGACGAGCGTCACGCTGCGCAAGGACGACCCGGCGAAGGAGACCAAGGCCAAGGCGAACACCAGCGCTGGGAACGCCAGCAGCACGTCCACGATCCACATCAGAACCCCGGATACGACTCCCTTGGCGTAGCCCGAGATCAGGCCGATGGTGCCGCCGAGGATCAAGCCGCTGGCCACCGAGGCAAAGGCCACCAGCATGGATATCCGGGCGCCGTTCACCACTTGGCTGAACAGGTCGTGGCCGACCGCGTCGGTGCCCATCAGGTGGGCGGTGGAGATGCCGGCTAGCGGCTCGTAGATCTGGGCGCTGGGGTCCGCCAACGGAAGGATCGTGGCGAACAGGGCAGCGAACACCATCAGGGCGATCCAGAAGGCCGACAGCCAGAAGGTGAAGTCGATCTTCCGCTTGACCTCTGGGATCTCGGGGATCGTGTCTGGCGGTACGGCCGGGATGACATCGAGGACGTCGCCGGGCCGGATCGACTGCCCGACGCCGCTCGGCAGGTCAACGGCTTGAGGTTCGAGCGAAGCGCTCACATTGAGCTCCTAGGTCCCTCGGGCGCCGGTGCGAACGCGGGGGTCGAGCACGGCGTAGATGAGGTCGACGGCCACGTTGGCCAGCACAAAGGCCACGCTCACCAGCACCACGCCACCCTGCACCACCAAGTAGTCGCGCTTGTAGATCGACGTCACCAGCAGTTGGCCCATGCCCGGCAGGGCGAACATGCGCTCCACGATGACCGTGCCTCCCAGCAGCGCACCGATGCTTATGCCGACCACCGTGACCAGCGAGAAACTCGACGGCCGCAACGCGTGTCGCAACAGGATGCGACGCTCGGAGATGCCCTTGGCCTTGGCCACCATGATGAACTCCGAGCGCAGGGTGATGATCATCTCGCTGCGCAGGAGACGGCCGAACACCGCCATCTGGCCGGCGGCCAACGTGAGGATGGGCAGCAGGATCGACACCGGGGTGGCCACCGGTCCGGTGCCTATGTGGAACCAGGTGGCCTGCCCGGTGGCCGGTAACCATTTGAGGTTCACGGCGAACAGATAGATGAGAAGCACGCCGAGCATGAAGGATGGCAGGGCCAGCAACCCGAACAACGCCCCTCCGGTCATCCGATCGAACAGCCCCCCGGGTTTTCGCGCCGCTCCCACCCCTACCGGTATGGCGATGCTCAGAGCCAGCAACTCCGACAGCACCATGATCTCGATGGTGAGGGGGAGGCGCTCGCCGATGGCGCTGGTGACCGACCGGTTGAGGAAGTACGACTTGCCCAGATTGCCGTGTAGGGCATGGCCCAACCAGGTCTTGTATTGCGCCGGTATGGAAGCGTCCAGGTTGAGGTCCTTGCGCAGGGCCTTGGACGCCGCCGGGTCACCCGCGGCCGGGCCGAGAAGGGCCACGGTGGGGTCACCCGGCAGGAAGTTGATGAGCAGGAAGCTCAGCGCGGTGACGGCCAGCAGTACCGACACCAGCCGGCCCAGCCGCGAGAGGACGGTGAGCACCCCCCGCTACTTACCGACCCACACCGAAGACAGCGGGATCACACCGGGCAGGGAGCCGCCGTATATGAGCGGCTTGGTCCCATCAGGCAGCTTGGCATCACCCACCCCGTGAACCTTGGACTTGGACCAGATCACCGCTCCGTGCGGGTGACTCAAGTATGCGTAGGTCCCGACCTCGAAGAAGCGCTTCCAGATGGTGGCATAGGCCTGCTTGCGGGTGGCCAAGTCAGGGGAGGAGTGGCCCTTCTTGATGGCGGCGTCGATCTGGGGGTCCTTCATCCGCATGAAGTTCAGGGCCAGCGACCCGATGGGGTTGGCGTTGTCGGACTTCCACCAGATCGTGTCCAGGTCGGGGTCGGCGGCCCCGAGCTGGGCCCAGCAGTTCACCGTGTATTTGCCGTTGAGGGCGTCGGTGATGTAAGTGGCCTGCTCGGTGTACTTGAGGGTGATGTCGATGCCGGCCTTGGCCCACTGGCCCTTTATCTGCTCCATGGCCTGGGTGTTGGTCGGCGTGGGTGTGCACCCGACCTCGAACTTGAGACTGCCGGAGATGCCCTTGTCCTTCTTGTAGGCATCGATCAGGCTCTTGGCCTTGGCCGGGTCAGGCTTGGTGGGGTAGCCGCTCTTGGCGTACCACGGCGACGACGGCTGGTACGGCGACGTGGCCTGGGTCCCGAGCCCGCGACCCACGGTCTTGCGGAGCTGCTCCTGATCGGTGGCATATATGAGCGCCTGGCGGACCCGGACATCGTCGACCGGAGCCTTGGCCTGGTTGATCATCATCATGAGGAGGCTGTCGCCGTCGTACTCAGCGGTCTGGAGGGAGTTGTCGCGGCGGGACTGCAGCACCTGGCTGGCCACGATCGTGTAGGAGAGGTCGAGCTGGCCGGACTGGATGCTGGCCACCCGGGTCTGGTCGTCGGGGATGGGACGGAAGGTGATGGTGTCGGGGTAAGCGACGTCCTTGCGCCAATAGTTGGGGTTGCGAGTCACTGTCAGGTGGTCGTCACGGGTCCACTCCTTGAACACGTATGGTCCGGTGCCGACCGGCTTGTCGGTGGCCTCCGCACCGGTGGCGTTGAGTTGCTTGGGGGCAGCGACGAACCCGGCCTGGCCGACCAGGGCACCCGGGAAGGCGACCCATGGTTCGCTCATGATGGCCTTGACGGTCATGTCGTCGACCACCTCGACCGACTGCAGCGACTTGAAGGCTTGTCCCACCAGGAACGACGCCTTGTCCTTGTCCAGCAGCAGCTTGACGGCGGCCGAGTTGAGCGGCGTGCCGTCATGGAACTTGATCCCGGGGCGAAGCTTGATCGTCCACTGGGTGTAGTCGGCGTTGGGCTCGATCGACTGGGCCAGGTACGGGTGCGTCTTCTTGTCGGCGCCGTAGGTCACGAGGGGGTCAAAAAAGGTCTGGCCCACGTAGTACGCCGCCGCCGCCCATTGGCTGCTGGTGGGGTTCCACCCGTCGGTCTCGGCGTCGAGCCCGATGTTGAGGGTGCCGCCCCTGGTCGGCTTACCGCCGCTGCCACTACTCGAGGAGCTGTTGTCGGTCTTGGTACTGCAGGAACCAACTACCAGCGCCAAGGCCAGCAGCACCAGCCCGCTGCGCCGGCGGAAACCCTTACCGGACATGGTGCCTCCTGTTCGGCTGACCGGCTTCCGCCGATCGATGGGCCGGAACCTTGCGTCAGCGTGAAATCGTGTCAACGGGCACAACTCTCTGTGATGAGCAACAGGGGTGGGGGTGACGTGCCGGAGCGATTGCGAGGGGACACTGGGGGCTGGCGGCGACGCATACGTTACCGTAAGCGGGTGTCATCGTGTCAACGGTCACATGGGGCACGGCGACTGTCTACATGAGGCAGCGCGGCGTTGCTTGAGACCCACCGGCCAAGATGTCGCCGTGCCCGCCGAGACCCTGTGGACCCCATCCGCCGACGCCGCCACCAGCACCCGGTTAGGTCGCTTCCTGACCTGGGTGGAGCAGGAGCGGGGCCTCTCCTTCGACGGTTACCAGAACGCATGGCGTTGGTCGGTTGAAGACCTGGCCGGGTTCTGGTCGGCGGTCAGCGAGTACTTCGAAGTAGACGGTCTTGCCGGCCACAGCCCGGTGCTCGCCTCGAAGGAGATGCCAGGCGCCCGGTGGTACCCCGACACCGCCGTCAACTACGCCGCCACCGCGTTGCGGCTCAACGGTGTCGACGACTACCAGGCGGTGGTCATCAGCCATAGCCAGACGCGGCCGGCGGTGGCGCTGACCGGCGCCGAGCTTCGCGATCAGGTCGGCCGGGCCCGCACCGGGCTGGCGGACCTCGGCGTGGGTCGCGGGGACCGGGTGGCGGCCTACATGCCCAATCTGGCCGAAACCGTCGTCGCCTTCTTGGCCACCGCCAGCCTGGGTGCGGTCTGGACGAGCTGCGCTCCCGAGTTCGGCATCCGCAGCGTCGTCGAACGTCTACAACAGGTCGAGCCCAAGGTGCTGCTCACCGTCGACGGCTACCGGTACGGCGCCAAAGCCATCGACCGAACCCCGGAGGTGGCGGCCATCCGCGCCGCCCTCCCGACCCTGGCCGCCACCGTCGTGGTTCCCTACCTCTCACCCGAATCAGCCGCCGACCGCATCCCCGGCTCAGTGCCGTGGTCCGAACTGGTCGCCGAAGCCGGTCCGTTGGAGTTCGAGCCGGTCCCCTTCGACCACCCGCTGTACGTCCTGTACAGCTCGGGCACCACGGGCCTGCCCAAACCGATCGTCCACGGCCACGGCGGGATGTTGCTGGAGCACATCAAGGCGCTGGCCCTGCACAGTGACCTCGGCCCGGGCGACCGCTTCCTCTGGTTCTCCACCACCGGCTGGATGATGTGGAACTTCTTGGTGTCCGGGTTGCTGGTGGGCGCGTCCATCGTCTTGTTCGACGGCGACCCCGGCTGGCCGGACCTCACCACGCTGTGGCGCCTGGTGGCCGAGACGGCCACGACCTACTTCGGCAGCAGCGCACCGTTCCTGCTGGCCTGCCGCAAAGCAGGGCTCCGGTTCGTCGACGACGCGGAGATTGACCTCTCGGCCCTGCGATCGGTCGGCTCCACCGGTGCGCCGCTGCCGGCCGACGGGTTCGGCTGGGTCTATGAGGCCGTCTCCCCCAACGTGCAGCTGGCGTCGGTCAGCGGCGGCACCGACGTCTGCACCGCCTTTGTCGGCATGAGCCCGCTGCTACCGGTCCGTGCCGGCGAGATCTCCTGCCGCTATCTGGGGGCGGCGGTCGAGTCGTTCGACCAATACGGGCAACCGGTCGTCGGCCGGCAGGGCGAGCTGGTCATAACCGAGCCCATGCCTTCGATGCCGGTCGGTTTCTGGGGTGATGAAGACGGCGACCGCTACCGGGCCGCCTACTTCGAGCGGTTCCCCGGGGTGTGGTGCCACGGCGACTGGATCACCGTCGCCCAGGACGGCTCCTGCGTGATCACCGGCCGCTCCGACGCCACCCTCAACCGGGGCGGGGTGCGGCTCGGGACCAGCGAGTTCTACTCGGTGGTCGAAGCGCTGCCCGAGGTGGCCGACAGCCTGGTGGTGCACCTCGAAGGGGGTGACGATGCTGGCGGCGGTGCCGGGCAGCTCGTGCTGTTCGTGGTGCCGGCGCCGGGGACGGCGGTAGACGACGCGCTGAGGTCCCGCATCGCCGCCGCCCTGCGCTCCGAGCTGTCACCGCGCCACGTCCCCGACGCCATCCACGCCGTTGCCGGCGTCCCCCGCACCTTGTCCGGAAAGAAGCTGGAGGTGCCGGTCAAGCGCATCTTGTCCGGCGCCGCCGTCGACGATGCCGCCAGCCTCGGCGCCCTGGCGAACCCCGAAGTGTTCGCCGCCTATCAGGCCCTGGCCCGCTCCTGACGGTCATGTTTGGGCGCTGACCACCGGATCCCGATACCGGCTGCCCTACTTGGACGGGTGACGTGCTTCGAGCCTTAACCGCACCAGTCGAGGGTGGTGTTGTGGGGGTGGAGGTCACCGAGGCGGGTGGCCGTGCGGTGACCGTCGTGCCACCTCAGCCAGACAAGGGCGGTGAAGCGGTCGTCCTCAGACCGGTCGGCACGGGCGGCCTGTGGCAGACCGGCGACCTCCTCCAAGCGCTCGCCGTAGATGAGGTGCAGGTCCCGTTCGGCTCCGATGGCATCGAGCGATTCGGTCAAGGCCTCCTGTTGTGGACGGCTCAGGTAGGTCAGGGCCCAGGTGGCGAACAGCACCAGCTCATGATCGGCGGCCACCTTCTCCACCACCGCCGGAAGGTCGTCGACCAGATCCCCTTGCACCAGTTCGGGCGGTGCGCCTTTGGCCAGCTCGATCGCCGCCCGGAGGCGCTCCAGTCGTTCGGGCTGCTCGGGCCAAACGCAGGCCACCAGCCAGCGGGCGGCGGCAGGGTCCAGCACATCGAGGGGGTTGAGGTCGACGCCGATCCGTGACCCGACTACCGGCATCGACGCCGGGACCGGGACGGGGCTCGGTCCCCGTCGCGCCACGCGCACCACGACGGGCGACGGGCGACCGGGCGGGTCGAGCCGGCCGTCCTCGCCGTAGTCGTATGAGTAGCGGTCGAACAGCAGGTTCAGGCCGGCGCTTGCCCCAAGCTCGACCAACCCGAGCGAGCGCTCGCCGTCAACGGTGGAAGCGACGGTGGAGAAGGCCGGTAGCAGGACGCCGCACCGGTTCACCTCGTTGGTTTGGGTAGCCCGGGTGGCGAGGCTGGCCGCCACATCGGCCGAGCTCAGGGCCAGGTCGCGGAACGCCGGCCACGGGTCGTCGGCCGAACCGGGTTCGCCGACCGGCCGGGGATCGTCCACGACCGACGGGTACCAGGCGGCCAGCGGGTGCTCGGCGCCGGCCAGCACATCATGGACGGCGGCCAGCAACAACACGGGCCGGGCCTGCATGGGCCGGGCGGTGGCCACCAGGCCCAGCACCTCGGGGTCCTCGGCCGCCGCCGCGCACACCCGCCGGTAGAGCGGCAGATCGGCGAGGACGTGCTCAGCCATGTCCCGAAAGTGGCCGGCCACCACGCTTCTGTCGATCGTCGCCACGAGGGTCGACGGTACCGTTTCCCCCAGCCCGGATGGGGCCCCAGCCCCATCCTCCTCCGCACGGACAGCGCATGAATTGCGCCGTCCGCGGCCGTTCCCCCGCCCGGGATGGGGCCCCAAGGAGAGCGATGAAGGGATCTAGCCGGCGCCGTAGACGGGCTCGGGCGGGGGTGCTTCGGCCAGCAACTCGGCCACCACGTCGCCCAGCTCCCCGGGTTCCCAGCGGTCCCCCTTGTCGGTAGGTCGGCCGTGGTGCCAGCCGTCGGCCACCGCCACCTTCCCGCCTTCGACCTCGAACACGCGCCCGGTCACCGTGCTGCTGGCGGGAGAGCCCAACCACACCACCAGCGGCGAGACGTTTTCCGGGGCCATGGCGTCAAAGGCGTCGGGCTGGTCCGGGGTGGCCATCACCTCGGCGAACACGCCTTCGGTCATGCGGGTGCGCGCCGATGGGGCTATGGCGTTGGCGGTCACGCCGTAGCGGCCCAGCTCGGCGGCCTGCACCAGGGTCAGGGACGCGATGGCGCCCTTGGCCGCCGAGTACACGGCTTGCCCGATGCTGCCCTGCAGACCGGCACCCGAGGTGGTGTTCACGATGCGGGCGTCGACCGGCTGGCCGGCCTTGGCCCGATCCCGCCAGTGGGCGGCGGCGTGGCGGGCAACTGCGAAGTGACCCTTCAGGTGGACCGCCACCACCGCGTCGAACTCGTCCTCGGTGGAGTTGGCGAACATGCGGTCCCGCACCACGCCGGCGTTGTTCACGACCACATCGAGTCCGCCGAACCCTTCCACTGCCGCCGCCACCAATCGCTCGGCGCCGGACCAGGAGGACACGTCGTCGCCGTTGGCCAACGCCTCGCCGCCGGCCGCGCGGATCGCCGCCACCACCTCGCCGGCGGGGCCCGACGAGCCACCGCTGCCGTCCAGGTCGGCCCCGACGTCGTTGACCACGACCTTCGCTCCCTCGGCGGCGAAGGCCAGCGCATGGGCCCGACCCAGCCCCCGGCCGGCGCCGGTCACGATGACGACTCGTCCCTCGCATACCCCTGGCATCGGGCCACGGTAGCCAGGCCGGTTCATGGCGAGCACCTGCGGCGCTCGCTCCCAGCTCGTCGCTCGCGCTTCCCTCACTGCCGCGCCCGGCCCCCTTCGTGAGGCTGCGCAGTCCGCTAGGCGGAGCAGCAGCAAGCGCGTGGGTTTCGGCGAAGCCGGCCCGGTGAGGCCGAAGGGCCGAGTGGGCCCAAGCAATACAGCCGCCAGGCGGAGCAGCACCGAATGGGTGGGGTTCATGGCGAAGCCAGGCCCGGCGAGGCCGTACGCCGAGCGGAACCAGAAATACGGCCCGTCTTAAGGCTGCGCAGTCCGCCAGGCGGAGCAGCACCGAATGGGTGGGATTCATGGCGAAGCCAGACCCGGCGAGGCCGTAGGCCGAGCGGGACCAGAAATGTGCCCGCTACGTTGCCCGGAATGCGACTGGGCGTGAACCTCTTCCTGACCGACCGCTCGATCGGCCCGGCCGAGCTGGCCCAAGCGCTGGAGGAGCGGGGTCTCTCGTCGCTGTGGTTGCCCGAGCACACCCACATCCCGACCAGCCGGGCGACGCCGGCACCGATGGGTGAGCCGCTACCCGAGGAGTACCGCCGGACCCTGGACCCGTTCGTGGCGCTGGCCACCGCCGCCGCCCTCACCACCGATCTGAGGGTCGGCACCGGCATCGCCCTGCTGGCCCAGCGAGACGCCATCGTGACCGCCAAGGAGGTGGCCACCCTGGATCACCTCTCCGGCGGCCGGTTCAACCTGGGCATCGGCTACGGCTGGAACATCGAGGAGCTGGCCGACCACGGCGTGACCAAAGCCGAACGTCGAGCCGTGGTCCGCGAGTCGGTGCTGGCCATGGAGCGGCTGTGGGACGCCGGCGGGGGTGAGGACAACGGGTTCGACGGTGACCACGTGCGGGTGGCGCCCTCCTTCGCCTGGCCCAAACCGGTGCAGCAGCCCCGTCCGCCAGTGCTCATCGGCGGAGCAGCGGGTCCGACCCTGTTCCGCCACATCGCCGAGTTCGCTGACGGCTGGATCCCAATCGGTGGTGGTGGCGTAGCCGCAGCGCTGGGCGACCTGCGGGCCGAGTTCGAGAAGGCCGGGCGCGATCCCAACCACATCTCGGTCATTCCCTTCGGCGTGATCCCCGAGGCCGGCAAGCTCGAGCACTATGCGTCGATGGGCATCACCGAGTGCGTGTGCCAATTGCCTTCGGCCGGTGCCGACGTGCTCATGCCGATCCTTGACCGGTACGCCGAAATGCTCTGAGAGCCAAAAGACCGGCGGCCGCACTGGTCGTAGCCTCTCGGCGTGATCACCTCGGAGGTCTCTGACGCCGAAGATCCTCGCCTGGCCGATTACATAGGCCTCACCGATCCTGACCTGCGGCGCCGGACCGAGGCCGACGGGCAGTTCTTCATAGTCGAAGGCCTCCTGGCCATCGAGCGGTTGCTCAGCCTGGGGACGTGGCCGGTCCGGTCGGTGCTGGTCACCGAGAAGGCGCAGGCTCGCCTCGCCCTAGACCTGCTCCCGGACGAGGCCTCGGTGTTGATCGCTTTGCCCACGGTGCTGCGAGCCACCGTCGGCTTCAACCTCCACCGGGGCGCGGTGGCGTCGGTCGACCGGCGCCTGCCGTGGACCGACGATGCCGACGAACTGCTGGCCGATACCCGACGGGTGGCGGTGCTCGAAGGGATCAACGACCACGAAAATCTCGGCTCGCTCTTCCGCAACGCCGCCGCCTTTGGGATCGACGCCGTGGTCCTGGACCCCACCTGCGCCGATCCGCTCTACCGCCGCAGCGTCCGGGTCTCCATGGGTCACGTCCTGGCCGTGCCCTTCGTGCGCGTCCGAAGACCGGTTGAAGCGGCGGCCGCCGCCGGCCTCACCACGGTGGCGCTGACACCCGCCCTAGCCGCCGAGGACATCACCGCCTTGGCCGACGACCCTCCCAAGCGGGTGGCGTGGGTGCTCGGCGCCGAAGGGCCGGGCCTGTCAGCCGGCGCGTTGCAGGCGGCCGACCGACTGGTGCGCATCCCCGTCGCCGGCGGCGTCGACTCGGTCAACGTCGCCACCGCCGCCGCCATCGCCTTTCACGCTCTGGCCCCATGAAACTCTCGTTCTGGCGTACTTGGTGCGCGCCCAGCGCAGCTCAGATACGCCAGAACGAGGGTTAGAGGCGCTCGATGATCGTGACGTTGGCTTGGCCGCCGCCTTCGCACATGGTCTGCAGGCCGTAACGGCCGCCGGTGCGCTCGAGCTCGTTGAGCAGCGTGGTCATCAGGCGGGCGCCGGTGGCGCCCAAGGGGTGGCCCAGGGCGATGGCGCCGCCGTTGACGTTCACCTTGGAGAGGTCGGCGTCGAGCTCCTTCTGCCAGGCCAGCACGACCGACGCGAACGCCTCGTTGATCTCGACCAGGTCGATGTCATCGAGCGACAGGCCCGTCTTCTCCAAGGCGTAGCGGGTCGCCGGGATGGGAGCGGTGAGCATGTAGATCGGGTCGTCCCCCCGCACGCTCAGGTGGTGGATGCGGGCCCTGGGTGTCAGGTCGTGGTCCTTCACCGCCTGCTCGCTGGCCACCAGGATCGCCGCCGACGCGTCGCTGATCTGACTTGAAACCGCCGCCGTCACCCTGCCGCCGTCTACCAACGTGGGCAGGCTACGGATCTTGTCCCAGTTGGGCTCACGCGGGCCCTCGTCGTGGTCGAGCCCGTTGAGCGGCGCGATCTCGGCCTCGAAGCGGCCCTCCTCACGGGCTCGAAGGGCCCGTTGGTGGCTCTCGACGGCAAAGGCCTCCATGTCGTCGCGGCTGATGTCCCACTTCTCGGCGATGAGCTCGGCGCCCCGGAACTGGCTGACCTCGCCGTCCCCGTAGCGCTCGACCCAACCCGACGATCCGGTGAACGGGTCGTCGAAGCCCAGCGGTTGGGCCAGGGTCATGGCCGAGCTGATGGGGATCTGGCTCATCTGCTGCACACCGCCGGCCACCACCAGGTCGTTGACGCCGGCCATCACCGCTTGAGCAGCGAAGTGCACGGCCTGCTGGGCGGAGCCGCACTGGCGGTCGACGGTGGTGCCGGGCACGTGTTCGGGGTAGCCGGCCACCAGCCAGCAGGTGCGGGCCACATCGCCGGCCTGGCCGCCAACGGAGTCGACGTTGCCGAAGATCACGTCCTCGACGGCGCCGGGGTCGATGCCGGTGCGGCCGACCAACGCCTTGATGCTGTGGGCGCCGAGGTCGGCGGGGTGGATCTGGCTCAGCGATCCGCCGCGCTTGCCAACAGGGGTGCGAACGGCGTCGACGAGGTAGGCCTCAGGCATGTAACGAAATCTAACGCCTCGTCAGAAAATATTGGCCGGCTTGAACTGCCGACGCCGGCGGCTGCCGATTCGAACTACCAGCTGCAGGAACCGTCGGCACAGGGGTCGGCGTCGTCGTTCGACGGTTCGCCCGCCGCGGCCTCGCGCGGCTTCACCACGTCGGCCAGGACCTCGGCCAACACGTCCGGGTCCTGGGCGCCGGGCACCGCCACCTTGCCGTCGAAGATGAAGAAGGGCACGCCGGTGACGCCCAGCAGATCGGCTCGCCGCAGATCCTGATCGACCGCCGTCTCACCCTCGCCGGTGGCGAACAGCTCCTGCACGCGCGAGCGGTCCAGGCCAGCCTCAGCCGCCAGCTCGACCAGCGACGCCTCGTCGGCGATGTCACGCGACTCGGTGAAGTAGGCCCGGAACAGCCGCTCGGCCAGGGCGTCCTGCAACTCCGAACCACCGAGCCGGTGGGCCAACTCGAGCACCCGGTGCGCCCGGCGGGTGTTGCCATGGACGGCGTCGGCGATGTTCAGGTCCAGACCCTCACCCTCACCCACTGCGTGCATACGGTGAAGGATCTTGGCCGCCGCTTCCTCGCCACCGAACTTGGCGGCGTAGCGCGACACCGCGGGCACCGACACTTCCGGGGCGCCGGGATCAAGTTGGAAGGCGCGCCAGGTGATCTCCACCTCACCGCCCCACTTGTCGACCGCCTTCTCCAGCCGGCGCTTACCGACCCAACACCAAGGGCACACCACGTCCGAGATGATCTCCACGCTCACCTTGGGTCCCAGCTCGGCAGGCGTCGCGACCGGCTCCGCCACGAAACCCACGCCTTCAGCGCGGCTATGGCTGGCGGGTACGCAGCCTTCTTCTCCTGCCGCCTGCCCGGTGGTGTGGTTCTCAGCCGCGGTCATGGACCGACGCTAACGGCGGTCCAGGTGCATCAGACCTCCAGCGCGTCGGCCACAAGGGAGCGGTGGGAGGCGGCGTCGCCCCAGTCGCGGGTGAGCGCCCACGCCCGCTTCAGGTAGAGGTGCAGGTCGTATTCGACCGTGTAACCGATGGCGCCGTGGCACTGCAACGCCTGGCGGCCGGTCAGCTCGGCGGCGTCGGAGGCCACCGCCTTCGCCATGCTGACGTCGCGTGCAGCGGTGGGGGCGCCGGTGGCCAAGGACCACGCCGCCCGGTACACGGCCGGCGCCGCGAACTCGAGCTGCAGGCGGGCATCGGCCAGATGGTGCTTGACCGCTTGGAAGCTGCCGATGGCAACACCGAACTGCCGTCGCTCTTTTACATATTCGACGGTCAGGTCGAGCATCCGCCGGCTCAGCCCCAGCAACGCAGCGGCCGCGCCCAGGGTGCCTCGCTGCACCACCAGCTCGATCTCGGTCGGGTCGTCGGTGACGGGCTCGGCGTCGCCAGCGACGGTGACCTCAGCCAGGGCTCGGGACCCGTCGACCGACACCACCGCCTGTCGCCGGGCGCGGCGCAGGTCGATGAGCACCAGCCCGCTGCTTTGTCCGCCAACGCCAGCCCGCAGCAAAGCCAGATCGGCCCGCTGGGCGAAGGGCACCGGCCCGTCGCCGACCAGCTGGGCGGTGGCCATTTTTGAACCGTCGACCAGCCCCGCCAGGTGACCGCCGGGGTCGCCGTGGGCGGCCAGGAGCGGCGCCACCACTCCGGCGGTCTCGACCAATGGGAAGGGCAACGCCGCGTACCCGGCCTCTTCGGCCAGCAGCACCCAGTCCAGCTCGCTCAGCCCCAGCCCGCCGGCGGCTTCGGGCACAGCGACTCCCAGTACGCCCATCTCGGCCAGCGAAGCCCACACCTGGGTGAGGGTGACCGCCCGCTTCGGACCCGTCGGGCCGCCGCCCTCCGGCCACGCGGCGCGCACCACCGCTGGCGGGCACTGCTGAGCCAGCAGATCGCGCGCCGCGTCGCGAAACGCGAGCTGGTCGTCGGAAAAGGCGAACCGCAACCGCTGTCCCTACTTCCTCGGCAGGCCGAGCACCCGCTCGGCGGCGATGTTGCGCTGCACCTCGTTGGTGCCGGCGTAGATCGGTCCCGACAACGCGAACTGCCAGCCCTTCATCCACGGACCGTCGACCTCGGCGTCGGGACCGAGCAGATCCAGCGCCAACTGGTGGAGGCGCACGTCCAGCTCGCTCCACCACAACTTGGTGAGGCTCGACTCGGCCCCCGGCGGGTGGCCCTCCACGGTGGCCGTCACCGTCTGGAGGGTCTGCAGCGAGTAAGCTTCTGCATCCATCCACGCCTGCGCCACCCGCGAGCGCAGGCTGGGGTCGGTGATCCCTCCTTCGGCGGCGGCACGCTGCTTGTACAGGTCCAGCAGGCGCTCGGCGGTGGCCAGGAACCGGCCGGGCGAGCGCAGGGTGAGGCCGCGTTCGGAACCGGTGGTGGCCATGGCGACCCGCCAGCCCTCACCGACGTCACCGAGGACCGGGCCGCCCATCCCGTTGTCGTCGGGCACGAAGGCGTCTTCGAGGAACACCTCGGCGAACCCCTCGTCGCCGTCGAGGCGGCCGAAACCACGCACGGTGACGCCCTCGGCGTCGAGCGGCACCAGCAGGTAGGTGAGTCCGCGGTGTCGCTCGGAGTCGAGATCGGTGCGGAAGAGGCCGAACAGGTGGGTGCAGAAGGCACCCCGGGTCGTCCACGTCTTCTGGCCGTCGAGCACCCAGCCGCCCCGCTCGTCGTCGCGGCGGGCTCGGCTGCGCAGCGAGGCCAGGTCGCTACCGGCACCGGGCTCGGACCATCCCTGGCACCACAGGTCCTCGGCGGCAGCCATGCGGGGGAGGATGGCCTGCTGCTGCTCGGGCGTGCCGAACTCGAAGACCGTCGGTGCCAGCAGGAAGATGCCGTTCTGGGTCACCCGCTGCGGCCCGCCGGCCCGGTAGTACTCCTCCTCGAACACCAGCCACTGCCAGAGCGAAGCGTCCCGACCACCGTAGGCCGCCGGCCAGCTCACCACCGCCCAGCGGTTCTCGAACAGCAGACGCTCCCACTCCAGGTGGGCGACGAAACCGTCGGCCGTGTCGCCCGAAGGCAGGCCGGCGGGGACGGTCGCCTCCAGCCAAGCACGCGCTTCGGCACGGAACGCCTCTTCCTCCGCCGACCAGGCCAGGTCCACCGTTCACATGATCCCGGTGATGGGGGCGGCGGCCCCGCCCTCGCCGCCGCCGGCCAGCCGCTGCAACGTCTGGTCGGCTTCGGCCACAATCCGCTCCAGCAGCTCGGCCACGCTCGACAGCTCGCCGATGACGCCGGCCACTTGGCCGGTCGGGAGCACACCCACCCCGGGGTCGCCCTCGACCAGTGCGGCCCGGATCAGCATGGGCGCGTTGGCGGCCATGGCCAACTGGCTGAGCGATAGGTTTTGGTGCTTCCACATGGCCAGCCCTTCCTTCAGCAGGTCCTTGACCTTGGTGCCCGTCACCTTGCGGAACGCCAGCGCGTTGCTCAGCGCCCGGGGCAGGCGGGTCACGCCGCTGGCGCGTTCCAGCTCGTCGACCAGTTCGGTGCGGATCACCCGCTGCGGCGATCCGTCGAGCGCTTCGGTCACCACCGTGTCGGTGACGGCGGCGTCCAGGTAGAGCTGCTTGACGACGTCGGGCACCTTGCTCTCCCGGGTGAGCAGGAAGCGGGTCCCCATGGCCACCCCGGACGCTCCCCAGGCCAGCGCCGCCACCAGGCCCCGCCCGTCGTGGAACCCGCCGGCGCCCAGCACCGGGACCCGCCCTTGGACCACGTCGACGACCTGGGGCAGCAGCAGCGATGTCGGCACCGGACCGGTGTGGCCGCCGCCCTCACCGCCTTGGGCGATCAGCGCGTCGACGCCCCACTCGCACATCTTGTCAGCGTGGCGGCGGGCCCCGACGGTCGGCATGCACAGGACACCGGCGTCGTGCAGGCGGTTGATGGCCTCACGGGTGGGGGCACCGGCAAAGCTCACCAACCGCACGCCCTCGGACACCACGAACCCGATGCGGTCGAGCAGGTCGGGCTGATCGGCCCGGAAGTTGACGCCGAAGGGCTGCGCCGTCTTCTGCTTCACCGACCGCACCGCGCGCCGGAGCTGGTCGGGGTCCATGGTGACCGCGGCGAGGATCCCGAAACCGCCGGCGTCGCTGGTCGCCGCCGTCAGACCAGCGCCCGAGACCCACCCCATGCCGGTCTGCACGATCGGGTACCGGACCCCTACGAGCTGGCTGAAGCGGGTGGTCAGCGCCGGGTGTGGCCCGGGTGCTTCGACGGCCGGCGACGGCGAATCTGATGACCCGTCAGACATGGCCGCCGACCGTAGTGGGGCGTCGGCCGGCGCTCAGAACTCGAAGGGAAGGACCGCGGTCGGGAACGGCGACCCTGGCCGCCAAACGAACTTGTCGCAAAAACGCACCTCAGGGGCGCGCAACTGCGACAAGTTCGCTGGGGGGAAGGGCTACCGCCGATGTCACGCGTCGGTGACCTCCTGGTAGCGGGCGCCGGCCGGGTCGATGACCTCGTCGAGCAAGCGCTGCTCGCCGGTGGTCGGTCCCCGCGATTCGGGCACGCCGTCGGGCATGACCAGCTCAAATCCGGTGGCCGCCGCCACCGCCTCGACGCTGACCCCGGGGTGGACCGACCGCAAGCGCATCCGGTGTTCGGGCGTCTCGAAATCGAACACGCCCAAGTTGGACACCACCCGGCGGATCTCGTGGAACCGGGCGGCGCCGTCGGGCAGCAGCGCGGCCCGGTCGTAGCCGACGCCGGTCACGACATCGACCGCTGCCACGAACACGTTGGGCCGGTGGTTGGGCACCCAGTAGCTGGTGGTGTGGTTGATGGTGTTGCCCGGCGCCCCCCGGAAGCCCAACAGCTGCACCTTGGGCCGGTCCGGGTCCGGGCCGAGGGCAGCCAGGTTCTGGTTCCCGTGCTGGTCGATCTGGGTGGCGCCCATCATCACGTGGCGCCGGCCGGTCCACGCCACCTCGAGCATCCGCCGGTACGGGTTCCACGTCTCGATGACCCGGTCGTCAGGAGACGGGGTGGCGGCATCGTTGGCGATCAGGGTCGCCTCCCCGTCGGTCATCATCAGGTGCGGCTCGAAGCTGGCCCGGGCCAGGCGGCCGCCGATCATGGGGGTGGTACCGATCGGGTTGCACACCAGCTCGCCGTCGCCCCGGAAGCACTCGGCGATGGCCACCGCGCAAACGTCGGCGCGCCTCGGGGTACCGGTCATGGCCGGGCCGCCAGGGCCTGCTGGTAGGAGGCTTCGTCCTCGAAGCTGAGCCAGTCTCGACGGAACTGTTCCCAGGCGCCGGCCTCCTTGGCGGTGGCGGCGTACTCGGCCTGGAACGCCTCGTCGCGCCCGTAGTCCGGGTCGCACAGAGTTGGGTGGGCGCCCCCGGGGGCCTCGACCACGCCGGTGACGAACAGCCGGTTGATGCGCAGCCGCGTCAGCTCGGCCTCGTCGATCAACGAGCCCACCGGCACCACCTTCTCGGCCGACACGTAGCCGGCGCCGGCCGCTTCCAGGAACAGGTCGTCCATGTAGAGGTCGGGCCCCAAGAAGGCGCCGTTGCCGTTCTCGTCCACCCGGTTCATGTGCACCAGGGCGGCGTCCAGTCGCAGGGCCGGGACTGCCACCAGTTCCTCCTGGATCCCGTCGGCCGACGGGTACGGCGAGGTGACGGTCCGCAGGCCGCGGTCGAGCTCGAGCAGGTCGGAGCCCAGTCCCACCCGGGTGGGTAGGAACGGCAGGCGCCAAGCCGCCGCTTGCAAGCCCAGCCAGAACATGCCCTCGTCGGTCTCGTGGCAGCGCAGGTGACCGGCCTGGCGAGCGTTGCGGAAGTGTGGCTCCAGCGGGATCGAATCGAGCGAGACAAAGGCAAAGGTGAGCCGTGACACCTTCCCCGCCGCGCACAACATGCCGACGTCGGGCCCCCCGTAAGAGACGAGGTGGAGGTCGTCGAGGTCGCTGCGCAGGATGGCCCGCACCAGCGACATGGGCTTGCGCCGGCTACCCCAACCGCCGATGCCCACGGTCATGCCGCTCTCCAAGCGACCCACCACGTCGTCTTCGGTCAGGCGCTTGTTCACCAGGTCCGAGCTCACCGGCCGGTGTCCGTCTCCCGCTTGGCCACAAAGGCGTCGCGGTGCTCGTCGGCCACCCCCGACAGGTTCAGCTCAAAGGTGAAGCCCTGCTCGTATCGGTAGCTGCGCTTCACGTCCCAGAGGTCGATCCCGTTGAGCGACTCCTTGGCCGCCCTGATCACCGTCGAGGACTTGGCCGCGATCAGCCCGGCCACCCGCATGGCCTCGTCGCGCAGCTCGGCCGGCGGCACCACCGAGAGCACCGAACCGAAGTGGTGCAGCTCGGCCGCCGTGGCCGTGGCCGCCGTGAACACCATGGCCCGCATCTTGTGCTGGGGCACCAGGCGGCCCAGGTGGGTGGCCGCGCCCAGTGCGCCCCGGTCGACCTCGGGCAGACCGAAGGTGGCGTCGTCGGCGGCCACGATCACATCGGCGTTGCCCACCAGCCCGATGCCCCCACCCAGGCAGTAGCCGTTGACGGCGGCGATCACCGGAACCTGGCAGTCGTAGACGGCGGCAAAGGCGGCGAAGCAACCCCGGTTGGCGCCGATCAGGGCGTCGAACCCTTCAGTGGCCTGCATCTCCTTGATGTCCACGCCGGCGTTGAACCCCCGGCCCTCGGCCCGCAGCACGACCACGCCGACATCGCGGTTCTCGCCCAGTCGACGAATCGTGTCGGCCAGCTCGTACCAGCCGGCGACGGTCAGGGCGTTGACCGGCGGGTTGTCCATGACGACCTCGGCGATCCCGGCGCCGTCGATCGAGTGCGAGATGCCCATCCGATACTTTCTGATTCACCGTCAGATTCGACGGGCGACCGTAGCCGAGCCCGCCTGGAGGCCCGTTCCCGATGACCGCCATGCCAGTTCCGCGACGTTGAACGCCGCCCAGTGAGCGTCGAGATCGACCTCGCCGGCCAGGTCGCCCTCGTCACCGGTGGGGCGAAGGGGGTGGGCCGGGGCATCACCGACCGCATGCTGGCGGCCGGCGCCACCGTCGTGGTGTGCGGCCGCCGCGACCGCCCCGCCGACCTCCCTGCCGAGATCGACTACCGGGTCGCCGACGTCACCGACAGCGCCCAGGCCGCCGGCCTCGTGCGAGCAGTCGCCGATGACGCCGGCCACCTCGACCTGCTGGTCAACAACGCCGGCGGCTCCCCCACCGCCGACGCCGCCACCGCGTCACCGCGGTTCAGCGCCAAGATCGTCGGGTTGAACCTGCTGGCCGCGCTCGACGTGGCCCAGGCCGCCAACGCCGTCATGCAGGACCAGCCGGGCGGCGGCTCGATCGTGAACGTGACCAGCCTCAGCGGCCTGCGCGCCACACCGGGCACCGCCGCTTACGGCGCGGCCAAGGCCGGGCTGGTCAACCTGACCGACACACTGGCCATGGAGTGGGCGCCCAAGGTTCGGGTCAACTGCGTGTCCGCCGGCATGGTCCGCACCGAGCTCTTCGACCAGTACTACGGCGGCGCCCAACGGGCGGCCGAGGTGTCCGCCACCGTGCCCCTGGGCCGCCCCGCCGAGCCGGCCGACGTCGGCAACGCCGTGCTGTTCCTGGCCTCTCCGCTGGCCGGCTACATCAGCGGCGCCAACCTCCTGGTCCACGGCGGCGGCGAACGCCTCGAACTGCACCGGTTCCTCTGAGTGCGGGTCGCCGTCCGTTCGGGCTGCTCGGCCGGAGCCGTCGGAGCTCAGGGCGATCGTGTGGCGGCCCAGTACGGGAAACGCCGGTACCAGCCGAACAAACGATCTTCGGTCTCTCGCCTTAGACCGTCACGACCTGGGCCGCAGGACGGCCTGGGTCTGGGTGACCTTGGCCACGGCGCGCCCGCCGTCGTCGGCCAACTCCGTCTCGATCACGATGGTGGTGCTGCCCAGGTGCAACGGGCGGGCGTAGGCGGTCACCGCCCCTTCGGTGAGGCCGCGGAAGAAGTTGGTCTTCGACTCGATGGTCGAAGTGCCGGCTGCGCCCTCCGGCAGGTTGAGAAAGGCGCACGACCCGCCGGCGGAGTCGGCCAAGGCCATCAGGGCGCCGCCGTGCAGCAGGCCGCCAGACGTGCACAACTCGGCCCGCCACTCCAGGCGAAGGACCACCGCTTCGGGCGCCAGTGACACCACCTCTACGCCCAACGTGGCGCACAGCGGCATCGCCTTGTCGACGAATGCCTGCGGGTCTTCGACGTCCATCAGCCGGCCGCCTCCCTGACGGCGCTCTTGCCGTCACCGAGTGGGCTCCGGTACCCGCCCACCGGTCGGCCGGAGGCGACCGTCAGGCGGTTCCAGGAGTTGATGGCGCCGATGGCGAACACCAGCTGGGGCAGCTCCTCGGCCGGGAACTGCTCGGCCGCGGCATCCATCGCCTGGTCGAGGTCCTGGTGGCGAGTGGAGGCCATCAAGGTCAGCGCCTCGGTCAGGGCCAGCGCCGCCCGCTCACGCTCGTCGAACTGCCGCGCCGCCTCCCGCCACGCCGCTACCAGGTGGAGGCGCTGGCTGTCCTCGCCGAGAGCGATGGCGTCCTTGGTGTGCAGGTCGAGGCAGAAGGCACACCCGTTGATCTGGGAGGCGCGGATGTACACGAGGTTGAGCAGGAGCGGGTCGAGGCCGCTCTGGTCGACGGCCTGGCTGAGGTCCTGCATGGCCTGGTAGCCGGGCGGCCAGGCGGTGGACGGGTTGAATCGGGTGGACATGGTTCCGAGGGTAGGTCGCCGTCATCGGCATCCACGTCGGAGAAAGGTCGCCCGCGACGACGATGATGAACTCGACCACGGAGGACCCTGATGCTGCCTCTCGAAGATGCCCGCCAGTTCGCCCTATCGCTGCCCGAAGCTGTCGAACAGGACCACCACGGCTTCCCGTCGTTCCGGGTGCGAAGCAAGATCTACTTGACCCAGCCCGATGACAGCTACGTCCACGTGATGGCCGACGAGGACGAGATCCGCGCCGCGGTGGCCGAGGACGGCGAGGCCTGCGAGGAGGTGTGGTGGGGCAAGCGCCTCTCCGCCGTGCGCGTGTACCTCGACCGCATCGAACCGGCCCACTTCGAGGAGCTGGTCCTGGACGCCTGGCGCCGCAAGGCCCCGAAGACCCTCGTCAAGCAGTTCGACGCCGCTCAGGAGGCGAGCGGCTGAAGGTTGTGGTGTGCTGAAGTGTGGCCGCCGGGGATGGTGGGTAAAGAGCCGGTGTCTGGCCGGCGGTGAGCGAGGGGAACGATGCGACAAGCGGTCCGGTGGCTGGCAGCAGTGGCCCTCACCGCCTGTCTCGCGGCGAGTTGCGGCAGCTCCGGCGGGTCAGCCAAACCTTCGACCACCACGGCGACGCCTGCGACCGACGCCTCCCCGGTCACCACTCGCGATGAGCTGAAAGACCAGATCCTCGCCGACTACCGCAAAGCCAACAACGCCTACCACGACGCCATCAACGCCGGCGACCCCAACCTCCCCAGCCTCGAGGCCACACACACCGGCACGAACCTATTGACCGTTCGCACCGGCGTGATCAAGTTGATCTCCAAGGGCCAGCGAGGCAAGGACGGCCCCCACAGCCGCGACACCAGCCGGGCCACGGTCCAACAGATCCTCGAAGGCAAAGCCATCGTCCACATCTGCGAGATCGACGACGGAATGCTCGTCTCAGCCGCGGACGGGAGAGTGGTAAACGAACGAGTTCTGACGCTGCTCAGCGAGGCGACGCTGGAGCACCTTGGCGGAATCTGGAAGGTGTCGGAGAACAGAACACTCAAACAGTGGGAGGGCGTCGCAGGATGCGCTGGCTAATACGCGTCGCGCTGGCGACCATATGCGTGTGGTTGGCATCGGGGCCTGATGTCGCCCAAGCCAACGACATCGAGCCCGGTCACGAGTCCGCCTCAGCGGATGGCCAGGGCGGCGTCGTGGTCTCCACCCAGACCCAGGTCGGCGGGGCGCCGGCTCCGGGGAGCCCACCGGCGGCGAGCGGTGCACCGACCGCATCGGCGGCCCCCGCCGCACCCACCGCACCCTCCTCACCGGCGGCACCCGCCGCCACCCCAACCCCTGCAACTCCTGCGACTCCTGCGACTCCTGCAACCCCGGCGGCGGCGGCCGCTCCGGCCGCACCAGCGGTGCCCACCATCGCCTTGACCGCCGGCTGCGCCGCCGGCGGCCCCACGACCACCGGACCGTGCGCCCCACCGCCACCGGCGGCACCAGCGCCAGCCCGAGCACCAGCACCAGCGCCCGCACCGGCACGGGCCCCCGCGGCGACGCCGGCCGCCGCCCCGGCGCCGCCCAACGGATACGTGGTGGCCCTCAACGCCCGCGGCCAGCTGCCCCTGCCCCTGCCCGACGTGCGCACCGCCCCACCGACCAACGCCGATCAGCTCGTCGGGCTGGCCAGCTGGCTGTGGATCGACCCCGCCCAATGGCGCGGCCTGTCGAAGACCGTCCTCATCCCTGGCGTCGCCGCCACCGTCACCGCCCGCCCAACCTCGATCACCTGGCGGACCGGCGACGGCCAGACCGTCCAGTGCAATGGCCCCGGCACCCCTTACATCGCCGGCGCCCCCGACCAGAACCAGCACAGCGACTGCACCCACACCTACCTCGACCGCGGCCCGGTCACCGCCACCGTCACCGTCCACTGGAAGATGGACTGGTCCGCCACCACCGGCCAAGCCGGCACCTTCGGCCTCGTCGACCGCACCACCAACTTCCCTCTCACCGTCGCCGAAGTCCAAGCCGTCACGAACTGACTATTCAACACGTCCCTTCGGGCGGCACTGTTGCGGCCAGGCGGCCCCGGTCCCATCGGCCGGGCCTACTTTCCGACCGTTCGACTGCGGCCCCGGGAACCTGACGATCAGGTGACCCTCAGCCAGGGGCCATGGTGATGGGGATGCCATTCACGCCTGATGTTGAGCTTGTCGGGGTTCCTGCTCCTGAGCGGCTTGCCGGCTGTCGGTTGATCGGCGCCTCTGCGGTAAGAGAAGGGTCATGCGCAGGTACTCGATCCGGCCGGCCATCACCCTGAAGGGTCGGAAGTTCAAGGGGCTTCGGGGCTGGGCGGGCAAGCCCTTCCACCCGCCGCTGACCGACTTCCCCATCGCCGCCTATGTGATCGCCGCCGTCCTCGATGTCGGGTCGATCATCGGCGGCAAGGACCGGACGTGGCCGCACGAGATGTGGCACGCCGCAACCTTCGTGTTCGTCGCCGGCGCCGCCGTGTCGCTTCTCGCCGCAGTCACGGGACTCATGGACTGGTGGCGATCCTCACAGCCAGGGACCCAGGCCCGCCGCACCGCCGACACCCACGCCATCATCATGGTGACCGTCACCGTTCTGGTTCTGATCAACATCGCCTGGCGGCTAAGCGACTACCACAGCCACGTCGTCACCCCATTGCCCATAGCCATCCTGTCGGTGGTCATCGCCGCGCTGGTCTCGGTAGGCGCCACCTACGGCGGAAGCCTCGTGTTCGAATACGGGTTCAACGTAGAGACCGCCGGCGACAGCCCCGTTTGGCACGAGAACGAGGAAGACGTATTGCCCGGCGACGAGCACTAGGCGCTGTCACCAACCGGCAGCCGAGCCTCTGGCTGGACCTGGATCAGCTGGTAGTCGTCCAAGTCGATGCCGTGGGTGGCGCGCCGGTAGCGGAAGGTGAAGTCGGGCCAGTTGTTGGTCTGCTTGCCCGACGCCGTCTGGTACCAGCTGTGGCAACCGCCGGTCCAGACGGTGTGGTCGAACTGCTCCTGCAACCGCAGGTTGAACCCGGCTTGCACCTCGGGCCGGACGTCGAGGGCGTCGGCCACGCCGCCGGCCAGTTGCCCGACCGCGTCGCTGATGTAGGCGGCCTGGCTCTCGATCATGTACACGATGGAGTTGTGGCCCAGGTTGGTGTTCGGCCCGTACAGCAGGAACAGGTTCGGGAACCCCGACACGGTCAACCCCCGATAGGCCTCGGCGCCGCCGGACCAGACCTCGTGCAGTTTGGCGCCGCCGACGCCGGTGATGTCCATGGGGGCCAGGAAGTCGGTGGCGGCGAAGCCGGTGCCCCAGATGACGGCGTCGACCTGCCGCTCGACCTCGACGTCGGGTGATCCGTCGGGCAGCGTCCCTACTGACACCACGCCGCCGGCGGCGAGCCGGGCCAGCCTGCCGGTCACCAGGTCCACGTTGGGCCGGTTCAAGGTCGGGTACCAGTCGTTGGAGATCAGGACGCGCTTGCAGCCGAGCGGGTAGTCCGGCCGGATCTTGGGCCACAGCTCGGGGTCGGTCACCGACGCCTCCTGGAACCTGATCAGCATCCGCTCGGCCCTGCCCAACCACTCCGGCTTCTTCATGAAACCGATGGCCCGTGACTCGAACGTGCCGTAGATCCACGCCCGGCTGGCGGCCAGGGCGGCAGGGAACCGGCTGAGCCGGCGCTTCTCGGCCGGCGTGTAGGGCCGGTCCGGCTTCGGCCCGATCCACGGCGCCGAACGCTGGAAGATGATCAGCTCCGACACCACCGGGGCGATCTCGGGCACGAACTGGATGGCGCTGGCCCCGGTACCGATGACCGCCACCCGCTTGCCCGACAGGTCATAGCCGTGGTCCCAGCGAGCCGAGTGGAACTGCCGGCCGGTGAAGTCCTCCCGCCCGGGGATGGGCGGGATCGTCGGCCGGTTGAGCTGGCCCACGCCCGACACCAGCACCTCGGTCTCGATCACCTCGGTGGCACCCGGCGGCGTCCGCACGGTGACCGACCAGAGGGCCCGTTGCTCGTCCCAGGCGGCGGCCACGACCTCGGTGCCGAAGCGGATCAGGGGCCGCAGCCCGTAGCGATCGGCGAACCCCCGCAGGTAGTCCAGGATCTCCGGTTGGTGGGAGAACCGGCGGGGCCAATCGGCCCGGGGCGCGAACGAGAACGAGTACAGGTGCGACGGCACATCGCACGCCGCCCCCGGGTAGGTGTTGTCCCGCCAGACGCCGCCCACGTCGTCGGCCTTCTCGACCAGGGTCACCGACCGGCCCGATTCCCGCAGTTTCACCGCCGTCCCCAGGCCGGAGAACCCGGTCCCGATGATCAGCACTCGCGGCGCTCGCCGACCCATGGCGCCGACAGTACGGGACGGTGTTCGTACGTCGGGCACCGGCGAGTACCGTTTCCTGACGCTCCGTCAGAAAGGCCGACTGCATGCCGACCCGAACCCCGGTCCCCGCCGTCGAGGGCTGGTTCACCGTCTCCGAACCGGGGGCCGAAGACCAGCCGGCGCTGCTGGGCAACCGCTGCCTTCAGTGCGGCACCTTCGTGTTCCCCAAGGCCGGCCGCTACTGCCCCAACCCGAGCTGCGACGGCCATGACTTCGAGACCGTCCCCCTCTCGCGAACCGGCACCATCTGGTCCTACACCGACGCCCAATACCAGCCGCCGCCGCCGTACATCGTGCCCGGCGAGAGCTTCGAGCCGTTCGCCCTGGCCGCCGTCGAACTGGCCGACGAGGGCCTGGTGGTCATGGGCCAACTGGTCCCCGGAGTCGGCGTCGGCGACGTAGCGGTCGGGACCCGGGTCGAGCTGGTCCTCGACACCCTCTACGCCGACGACGACCACGAGTACTTGATGTGGAAGTGGCAGCCGGTCGAAGCCGAGGGCCCGAGCACATGACTGACACCGACGTCGCCGTCCTGGGCGTGGGCATGCACCCGTGGGGCAAGTGGGGCCGCAACTTCGTGGAGTACGGGGTGGCCGCGGCCAAGGCGGCCCTCGAAGACGCCGGCCTGGCCTGGACCGACGTCGACTTCGTTTCCGGCGCCGACACCATGCGCAACGGCTATCCCGGCTACGTGGCCGGTGCCACCTTCGCCCAGGCCCTGGGCTGGACCGGCGCCCGGGTGGCGTCGTCGTACTCGGCCTGCGCCTCGGGGGTCACCGCCATGGAGACGGCCCGCATGCGCATCCTGGCCGGCCGCTGCCAGGTGGCGCTGGTGGTCGGCGCCGACACCACCCCCAAGGGCTTCCTGGCCCCGAACTCCGGGGACCGACCCGACGATCCGGACTGGCTGCGCTTCCGCCTGCTGGGCGCCACCAACCCCACCTACTTCGCCCTCTACGCCCGCCGCCGCATGGATCTGTACGGAGCGACCGACACGGACTTCGCCCAGGTCAAGGTCAAGAACGCTCGCCACGGCCTGAACAACCCCAACGCCCGGTACCGCAAGGAGGTCACCGTCGAGGACGTGCTCATCTCGCCGATGGTGGCCGACCCGTTGCGCCTGCTGGAGATCTGCGCCACGTCCGACGGCGGCGCCGCCGTGGTCATGGCCAGCGCCGAGTTCGCCCGCCGCCACACCACCAACCCGGTGCGCATCGCCGGACTCTCCACGGTGACGCCCACCTACCCGAACACGATCATCGAGATGCCGAACTTCGCCACCGACTCCTCGGCGGTGGCCGCCGCTCCTGAGCGCAGCTTCAAGGACTCCATCGCCCGCGCTGCATACGAAGAAGCCGGCGTCGGGCCGGAAGACCTGGCCCTGGCCGAGGTGTACGACCTGTCCTCGGCGCTCGAGCTCGACTGGTACGAGAACATCGGGCTGTGCAAGGCGGGCGAGGCCGAACGGTTGCTGCACGACGGCGACACAACCATCGGTGGCCGCATCCCGGTCAACCCCAGCGGCGGCCTGGCCTGCTTCGGCGAAGCTGTCCCCGCCCAGGCCATCGCCCAGGTGTGCGAGGTCACCTGGCAACTACGGGGGCAGGCCACCGGGCGCCAGATCGAGGGCGCCACCGCCGGTATCACCGCCAACCAGGGCCTGTTCGGCCACGGCTCCTCGGTCCTGCTCACCCGCTGAGCCAGTCAGTACTCCCGCTCGGGGACCTTGCGATCGGGGTGGTCCTGGGCGATGTGGGCCTGAAGCTCGAAGATGTTGAGGAAGACCAGCTCGCAGAACGGGCATTGGTGGGTGTCAGCCATGCCCTCAGTGTGGCGGGCCGGCTCCGCGGTTCAGCCGCCAGCCGATTCAGGAACGACGGCTCCACGAGGCGCCCATCCATGACTGGCGGGTGCCGCACACCCGGCACACCGACTCGCGGCCGGCGCCCCGGGCGGTGGTAGGCGGGAGCGGCTTCTGGCAGGCGCGGTTGGAGCATCGGTGGTTCATCAGTGAGGCCATGAGCGTTTTCCTATCCCGCCAATGATCCGACGCCATCACCCAACGATGAACAGCCTGTTAACCGGACTGCCAGCGAATCAGTGGAAGGTGCGGAGCTTGGCGCCCAAGCGGGCCAGGCCGAGGCGACGCCGCTCGTAAGTGGCGCCGACCGACAACAGCACCGTGCCGGCCACACCGAACAGCACCCAGCGAGGCAGCACGTCGACCACCGGACCGAGGTGGCGCAGGCCGATGGCCAGCAGCACGACGGCGCCGGTCCACAGCGGGGCGGCCAGCCGGGAGCGGGCTCCCAATAGCGTCAGGGCGGCGGCCGCCACCAGGGCTCCGAGCGGCCGAGTGAGGCCCGGGTCGGTCAGCGCCACCAGCGTGGTGGGACCAAAGGCGGCGACCAGCGCCGGTCCGCTCCACTCCCACGAGGTGGCCGCCTGCCTCCGGTACCACCAGCCCAAGGCCAGAAGGGCGACAGCTGCCGGGAGCGAGTAGGCCTCGACGGTCCCCACTTGGCCGAGCACCAGACGTTGCCAGATCAGCGCCAAGGCGCCGAGCACGGCGACCGGGATCAGGAAGCGGCGGGTCCGGCGGGTGCTGTGGGCCGCCACCGCGGCCGTGACCAGGGCCAGGCCGACGCTGGCCTGGTCGGCTGTTCCGGAGCCGACGATGCCCAGGAGCCCGACGGCGGTGAAGGCGGCGGCGGTCACCTCCAGCAACTGCGTGATGTGGGCCGGCGCGCTGGCCGCCGCCGCTGGGGTGGACGAACGAGATTGCAGCTCGCAGAACCAGGCGGCCGCGGAGACGGCTATGGCGGCGGCGGTCAGACCGAACCAGGCGGCGGCCGGCGAGGCGCCGGTGGCCCGCTGGATCGTCGGCACCAGGACGATGGCCAGCACGGCCGACGTCACCGTGCCCACCGGCAAGGTGATGGCACGAGGGGGCGCCGCCAGGGTGGCGGTGGCGCTCAGCACCAAGAGCGTGGCCACGGCAGCCACGGTCGCCCACGGAGCGGCAAGGGCCCAGGCCAGACCCAGCGCGGCGGTCACGAACAGGACTGCCCAGACCGGCCACTGGCCCCGGCCGGCGGCGGGACGCAACACGATCACGGCCATGGCGCCGGCCGCCCACCCGAGGAGCCAGGCAACGGCGACGAAGACCGGCGCGTTCACCAGCAGCGGGATCATCGGCAACGCCACCACCAGCCAGCCGGCCAGCGCCCAGGCGCCCAGCACCGGGGAGGGCACACCGGACCCTGAACCCGGCCCTCCGGGCCGGCCGGACGCCGATCCGGGAACTTGTTGCAGTAGTCCGGGCGTGGGCCGGGTAACTGCAACCGGTTCACGCCCGGTCTGGCCCACCGAAGCGCTGAGCGGGACCCTCGTGAGCCAGGCGACGACCGCGGCCAGGGCCAGGGCGAACAGGCCGAGGTACCACGCCGTCACCGCCGACCCCGACCACCCGCCGTGGAGCAGCAGCGAGTCCCGGGCGGAGTCGGTCAGGTGGCCGGTCCAGATCCGGTCGAGGAAACCGATGCGGCCGACCAGCGCCTCGCCGGCCGGCTGCGCCAACGGGATCAAGGCCAGGCCCGAAGCGATGGACCCCACCAGGCCGGGAGCCCGCAGCCAGGACCGCCCGACCCTTACGTGCCAGCCGAGCCAGGCCGACCCAGCGGTCACCGCCACCGCGGCGCCGCCGAGGGCAAGGACCAGGACGTCCCCAGCGGCCACGTGTTCGAACACGCCGGCCAGGGCACCGAGCCCGAGAGCGGAGGCTGCTCCCAGCCCCATGTCGCGCCCTTCCTGCGACCACACGGCGAACAGCGCTGCCACCGCCGCCGCCAGCAGCACCAGCGCGGAGACGGCCAGCGAGCCCGACGGCCCCACGTCGACCAGCCGGATCACCGCCACACCCGTGCCTAGGAGCCAGGCGGTGGCCGCCCCGTAACCGGTGAGGAACCACGTTGTTCCCCTGCCGGTCGGGCCGACCACCGCGAGGAAGGTGACCGCCGCTGCGGCCTGGACGAGCAGGCCCGCGGCGAAGAGCCCCGGACCGACACTGGCGCCCACGAGCAGCAGGGGAAGCGAAAGTTGGATGGAGATGCAGGCCGTGGCCGAGGCCGCCTGCACCCGGACCAGCCGGCCGAAGGCCGCCGCACCAGCGGCCAGCACCAGCAGTGCCGCCGACCAGTACAACGCCGGCTCCACACCCGGGACTGCGCTGATCCGCAAGGCGTGGAGATCAACCACGGCGAGAAACGCCGTGACGCAACCGACCGCCTCGGACGTGGCCTTCAGGCCCTTGCGCCGCAAGGCGGCGGTTGCGGTGGCGGCGGCGGCGGTCATGCCCGCCAGCACCAGGCCCTGAAGGGCAGCGCTGAGCCGCGTCCACGTCACGGTGGCGAACACAACCGAGGCGATGGCCAGCAGGAAGGCGCCCAGGCCGAGCAACAGGTTCTGCAGGTCTCGGCTCGACGCTTCCGGTCGCCTGTAGCTAGCCGGTGCCGGCGGGTTGGGGAGCACCCGGTCGGCAAATGGACCGGCGCCAACCGGCGGCTCTGGTAGGGGGGCCGGCGCCGTCGCCCTGGTGGCGGCCCGCAGTTGTTCCAGCACCGCTGACCGCTGCGCCGACAACCGGTGCAGCTCGCGATCGAGCCACCACAGGGTGGCGGCGGCCTGACCCTGAAGGAGCAGCCCGCAGGCCGAGCAACGGCGGTCGACGACCGGCCCTTCGCAGTCGGGGCAACGGCTCGGGGAGGGAGGCGGGAACCAGCGGTTCGCGGTCATGAGCCCACGCTGTCGCAGCGGCGCCGACTGGGTAAGGGGGCGATCCCCCACCGACCCTTGGGGGCGCCCCAAGGAGCCGAGCCGATAGGCGAGGCGACCAGCAAGCACGTGCCCGTTCGCCAGGCGCAGCCTGGCGAAACAACGGTGCGACGCGACCAGGGCGACCTATCACACAAATCCAAGGCGCCGCCAAGACTCGACACCGGTGCGGTTCGACCGAAAGGGAGCACAATGGTTGTTCTGAAACGGTCCACCCGCCTCCGCAAAGCCAGCTTCGCCGCGGCCGGCCTTGTCCTCTTGGCCGCCGCTTCGGCTTGCAGCGGTTCGGGGTCCGGGTCCGCCGGCCAGCCGGGCCACGGTTCCACCAGCCGTCCAAAGGCGGCCACCACCACGATCCCTGCGGCCCTGGCCATGAGCCCGGCGCCGGGCAGCGTCGACGTGCGGCTCGACGCCCCCATCAAGGTCTCCGCCACCGACGGAACCATCACCGAGGTCGTGGTCACCCGCGCCGCCGATAACACCCTTCTGGCCGGGGCGATGGGCGACGGGGGCCGGTCGTGGTCCAGCACCGCACCGTTGGTGCCGGGCTCTATCTACGCGGTCAAGGTCACCGGCCAAGGCCGGTCCGGGGCACCGACACAGGAGAACTGGACCTTCAGCACCCTGAAGCCGACCGGCGAGCTGCACACGACGGTCAACGTCGGCGCTGGTCGGACCTACGGCGTAGGCGTGCCGATCATCGTGCAGCTCAACCACCCGATCGCCCCAGACAAGCGGGTGGCGGTGGCTCAGCGGCTGAGCGTCACCGCGGCACCCGGCGTGATCGGCGCCTGGCGTTGGTTCACGGCGCAGGAGCTGCACTGGCGGCCGGCCGCCTTCTACCCGGCCAACACGCCGGTGAGCTTGAAGATCGACTTCGCCGGCCTCGACGCCGGCGGCGGGGTGTGGGGGGTCGACGGGCGCAGCATCGACTTCCAGATCGGTGACGCCCAGATCAGCTACGTCGACACCAACGCCCACACCATGACCGTGGTGTCGAACAACCAGGTGTTGCGCACCCTGCCGGTGTCGACCGGGCGCGAGGAGTTCCCGACCAAGAGTGGCGTCCACGTGGTCAACGAGAAGATGTCGACCCTGATGATGGATTCGACCAGCATCGGCATTCCCCGCGACTCCCCCGCCGGGTACTACGAAGAGGTGAAGTGGGACGTGCGGATCTCCAACAGCGGCGAGTTCGTGCACTCGGCGCCGTGGTCCACCGGGGACCAGGGCAACCAGAACGTCTCCCACGGCTGCGTGAACCTGTCCGAGCCCGATGGCCACTGGTTCTTCGACCTCGCCCACGTGGGCGATCCGGTGGTGGTGACGGGCAGCCCAGTGCAGCTAGAGCCCACCAACGGCTACGGCGACTGGCAGATCCCCTGGGCCCAGTGGGCGAACTGACCCAGGACGGATTGGCGCGGAGGTCGTCCCCAGTCGCGTCGCCTACCGGCTCGGCCTAAGCCGCCGTTTCACAACAGGTAGCGGCTGAGGCTGTCGACCAGGCAGGCGGGTTGGTCGACGCCTTCGACCTCGACCGTGATGCGGATGGTGGCCTGCAGACCGCCGCGCACGTCCTCCACCTCCAAGATCTGGGCGTGGGCCCGGAACCGGTTGCCGATGGGCATGGGCGGCCCGAAGCGAACGGCTCCGGTGCCGTAGTTGACGCCGGCTGAGAACCCGCGGACTTCGACGATCTCGGGCAGGAACAGGTTGGTTAGCGACAGGACTAGCAGCGGCGGGATGGTCCCTAGCGGGGCCATGGGATCGGGCGCCACGGTGGTGAAGAGCTCGACCTCGGCGGCGCCGACGGTGACCCATTCGCTGGCGCCCAGGTCCATCCCCACTGCCACCCGTAGCGCCTCCGGCCCGTCCAGAACAGTGGTCATCTCACGCCCGCTGCGAGCTGACGCTGAGGACTTCACCGGTGAGGTAGCTGGAGTAGTCCGAGGCCAAGAAGACGATGACGTTGGCCACCTCCCAAGGCTCGGCGGCCCGGCCGAAGGCCTCGCGCTGGGTGAGCTGCTCGAGCAGCTCGTCGGTGGTGACCTTGGCCAAGAACGGGTGCATGGCCAGGCTGGGAGCCACGGCGTTGACCCGGACCCCGTGGGCAGCTCCCTCCATGGCGGCGGTGCGGGTCAATGCCATGACGCCGGCCTTGGCGGCGGCGTAGTGGGCCTGGCCGGGCTGGGCGCGCCATCCGAGCACCGAGGCGTTGTTGACGATCACGCCGCGTCCGTTGCCGATCATGTGGCGTAGGGCCTGGCGGGTGCAGCGCATGGTGCCGGTCAGGGTCACGTCGAGCACGACGGCCCACTGGTCGTCGGTCATGTCGACCAGCTCGGCGGTGCCACCCAGGCCGGCGTTGTTGACCAGGACGTCGAGACCGCCCAGGTGGTCGAGGGCGGCGGTGAACAGGGCCTGCACCTGGTCCTCGTCGGTGACGTCGCAGACCGCGGTGCCGGGCCGGCGGCCGGTGTCGGCTTCGAGCCGGTCGGCCGCTTCGGCCAGCCTGCGCTTGTGCACGTCGCTGATGAACAGGACCGCTCCTTCCTCGGCGCAACGCTTGGCGGTGGCGAAGCCGATGCCGGTGCCGGCGGCGGCGGTGACCACCACCCGCCGGCCGGTGAGCAGGCCGTGCCCCTCGACGTAGGCGGGTGGCGAGGGAGCGTCGGTCACGGGGCCACCTTGGGCTCGGGCGGCAGGCCGAGGGCACGCTCGCCGATGATGTTGCGCTGGATCTGGTTGGAGCCGGCGTAGATCGTGTCGCTGCGGGTGAAGAGGAACAGCCGCTGCAGGGCCGTGAGCTGGTAGCCGTCGACGTCCTGTTCGGCCAGGCCGGCAGAAGGGCCGAGGACGTCCATGGCCAACGCACCCAACGACCGGTGCCAGTTAGCCCAGTAGAGCTTGCCGATCATGGCCTCCCGTGGAAGTTCGGCGCGGCTCAGGCCCGAAAGCATGCGCAGGGCGTTCCAGCGCATGATGCGAAGCTCGGCCCACGCTCTGACCAGACGCTGCCGGAGGACCGGCTCGTCGATCCGGCCGTTGCTGCGGGCTAGGTCGGTGATGGCGGACAGCTCATTGCTGAACTGGAGCTGCTGGCCCAGAGTGGAGGCGCCCCGTTCAAAGGCGAGGGTGCCCATGGCCACCTTCCAGCCGCCGTCGACGCCGCCCACCACGTTGGTCGCCGACGTGCGGGCGCCGTCGAAGAAGACCTCGTTGAACTCGGAGTCCCCGGTCACCTGGCGGATGGGACGGATCTCGATGCCGGCCTGGCGGAGTGGCACCAGCAGGTAGGAGAGACCCTTGTGGCGGGGGGCCTCACGGTTGGTGCGGGCCAGCACGAAGCACCAGTCCGCCCAGTGGGCCAGGCTCGTCCACACCTTCTGGCCGGTGATGACCCACTCGTCCCCGTCGCGCTCGGCCCAGGTGGAGACGTTGGCCAGGTCGGACCCCGCGTTCGGCTCCGAGTAGCCCTGGGACCACAGCTCGGTGCCGGCCACGATGCCGGGTAGGAACCGCCGCTTCTGGTCGTCGTCGCCGAAAGCCAGGATGGTGGGGCCGGCCAGCCCCTCGCCGATGTGGCCAAGGCGCCCCGGGCCGTGGGCGCGGGCGTACTCCTCGAACCAGATCACCTGCTGGGTCAGGCCCAGACCCCGGCCCCCGTGCTCCTTGGGCCAGGCGACGCAGGTCCAGCCGGCCTGGCCCAACCGCTGCTCCCACGCCAGCCTTTCGTCGAAAAGAGTGTGCTCGTCGCCGGGGCCGCCGCGGCCGCGGACGGCGGCGAAGGGACCGGCCAGCTCACGCTCCAGCCAGAGCCGGGCCTCGGTCCGGAACGCCTCGTCTTCGTCGCTGAACCGCAGGTCCACCCGTCTGGAGCCGGCTCAGTACCGCAGACCTGGGGCGCGGGTCTGGAAGACGTCGGTGGCCAACTGCATGCCGAGCTTGGTGGCATCCCAGCGGGCGCTGGTGGTGATGGCGGCGCCGTCGGACCAGCCCTGCATGAGCACGATCTTGTCGGCCACCGCCCGGATCACCTGGCCGGTCACATGCTGAGACTGATCGCTGGCCAGCCAGGCCACCAGCGGCGAGCTGGTGGAGGGGTCCATGGGGTTGAACTCGTCCTCGGGGATCTCGTCGGCCTCGATGACCTCGGGGGCACCCGGCATGGTGCCGGTGATGCGGGTGGCGGCGGCCGGGCCGACGCAGTTGACGGTGACGCCCAGCTTGTAGAGCTCCAAGCTCAGGGTCTGGGTGAGCCCGGCGATCCCAGCTTTGGCAGTGGCGTAGTTGGTCTGACCGAAGTTGCCGACCAAGCCGGCGCCAGAGGTGGTGTTGATGACCCGGCCGGTGAAGGCTTTGCCGCCCTTGGCCCGGTCCCGCCAGTGGCGAGCGGCGTGGTGGCAGGGCGCCCAAGTGCCCTTGACGTGGACCCGCAGCACGGCGTCGAAGTCGGCCTCGGTCATGTTCCAGATGGCACTGTCACGCACGATGCCGGCGTTGTTGACCAGCACATCGAGCTGGCCGTAGGCGTCGGCGGCCTGGCGGACCATGCGGCCGGCGCCCTCGAAGTCGGCCACGTCGTCGTAGTTGGCCACCGCCTCGCCGCCGCGTTCGTGGATGATGTCGACGGTGAGGTCGGCGTCTTTGCCGGTGCCTTCGCCGGTCACCGAGCCACCCAGGTCGTTGACCACCACCTTGGCGCCATGTTTGGCGAGCTCGAGCGCATGGCCGCGACCGATGCCGTGGCCGGCGCCGGTCACGATCGCCACCTTGCCGTCGAGGATTCCCATGGCCGAACGCGCCTCCGCATCGAAAGTTCTGACTGGCCGTCAGATTAGAAGGGTCTTGACAGGGCGGACGAGTTGAGCGCATGCTCAAGTCAATCGGTTTGAGCATTCGCTCAGAGCAATCGATCGACTGAAGGAGAAGCACCATGAACGACTACATCGTCCCCGTCTACAGCGTCTACATCGCCTGCGCCGTCGGCCTCACCGTCTGGCTGGCCCGGACGTTGTTCCACAACGGCGCCATCTTCCTGGGGGACGTCTTCGACGACAAGCGGGAGTTGGCCACCGCCGTGAACCGGCTGCTGGTTACCGGCTTCTTCATGGTGAACCTGGGCTACGCCCTACTGCTGGTCCGCCAAGGTGGAGCCGAAACCGCAGCCGACGCCTTCCAACTGCTGGTGACCAAGCTGGGGGTGCTGCTGGTCAGCCTGGCCATCGTCCACTTCGTGAACGTGGCCGTGTTCTGGAAGCTGCGCCAACGCCGCCAACAACGGGAGCTTCCGCCTCCCATCGTCCCGCAGCGTTGGGTCGCCCCGCCGCCGGCCGGGCCTGCCGATCGTCGCCACCTGCCCCCGCCGCCCGCACCGGCTCCGGCCATGGCCGGCGCCTGGGCACCCGGCGGGACCAGCGACTACCCGGACCCCGAGCCGTGGGGTGGCGAGCCACAACCGGGCGGGCGGTGATGTCCGACCCCGGCCCTCGGGCCGACCCCAGCCCCGCCTCACCGGCGGGGCTGACGGTCGTCTACGACGAGACCTGCGCCTTCTGCCGGCGCTGCCGGGCGTGGCTGGAAACCGAGCCGACCTACGTGCCAATGCGCTTTCTGGCCGCCGGCTCGCCAGAAGCGTCAGAGCGTTGGCCGGACCTGCCGTGGCTCGGCTTCGACTTGGTCGTCGTCAGCGACCGGGGTGAGGCGTGGATCGGACCGGCGGCCTTCCTGACCTGCCTGTGGGCGACCCGCCGGTACCGGGGATGGTCGTCCACCCTCTCGAGTCCCTCGCTGGCCCCGATGGCCGAACGGTTCTTCACCTTGGTGACACACCAGCGCCGGCGCATCAACCGGCTGCTGGGGCCGGACCAACCGTGTTACGGCCGGCGGTGCCGCAACCATCCCGCGTCGAGCGCCGGCTGGGTGAATCACCGATGAACTGGTCGGACTTGGCGCCGGCCAGCGGCTCCGGTTCCAATGGCGCCGTGCCCGCCCGCCAGACCTCCGCCACCACCGGCGAGGAGACCCGGGCGCGCATCGTCGCCGCCGCCCTCGACACCGTCCGGCGGGAGGGCATCGCCGGGGTCAGCGCCCGGTCGATCGCCCGCAGCGGCGACTTCAACCAGGCGCTGATCTTCTACCACTTCGGCTCGGTTGACCGGCTGCTGGTGGCGGCGGCGGTGGCCGACAGCGACCGGCGGGCCGCCCTCTATGCCGATGCGCTGCAACGGGTGCAGACGCTGCCCGAACTGGTCGGCGTGGCCCGCACGCTGCACGACCGGGAGTTCGAGCAGGGCAGCGTCACCGTCCTGGCCCAGTTGCTGGCCGGCGCCGCCCATTCGCCCGAGCTGGCCAAGGGCCTGAACGACGGTTTCACCCCGTGGATGAACCTGGTGGAGGAGACCGTGTCAAGGGTGCTGGCCGGCACGCCACTGGACGGGATCATCCCGCTCGACGACATCGCCTTTGCCATCGCCTCGCTGTTCCTGGGCATGGAGCTCATCACCGGCCTGACGCCAGACGACAAGCGCGACGAGACCCTGCTCTCCACCCTCGAGATGATCGGCAGCATGGTCGAGCTGCTCATGGGATCGAAGGTCCCCGGCGCCGGGCCGGTCGTAAAGGCGGTGGCCAAGAAGGCGGCGAAACAGGGGAACAACCCCGCCGGTTCACGCAAGAAACCGGCAGTGGACTAAAGGCCTTCGGCGGCTTCGAGCTCCTTGAGGCGGCCAAACCACTCCCGAGCGTCGGCCCGGTGGCCGGGGTCGTTGGCCAGGTTGACCAGCTCGTGGGGGTCCTCGGCGAGGTCGTACAGCTCGTGGTCGTGGTCCTCGAACGGGGCGTCGACGTCGAACAGCTTGGGGGCTCGCGCCGGTCCAGTGGTGGGCGACGTGCCGCCGCCGACGCCGTAGTAGCGGGCGTACTTGTGGGTGCCGTCGAAGACGCCCCGGATGGCGTAGCGCAGCGGCAGGCACCGCTCGTACCAGGCGGTGTCCTGGGCGAACAGCACCGCCTCGCGCACCGACGCTGACGGGTCGGCCAGAACCGGGCCGAGGTCGTGGCCCCGGAAGGTCGGTAGGTCGTTGTCCAGGTCGGCACCGCCGAGCACCGCCAGTGTGGACGCCAGGTCGACGTGGGTCGCCAGCGCGTCGGTCTTCGATCCCGCTGGGGCAACACCCATGCCGGCCGCCGCCTTGACGTACAGCGGCACCTTCATGATCTCCTGGTACACGAACGGACCCTTGGATCGCAGGCCATGCGAGCCGCACATGTCGCCATGGTCGGAGGTGAAGACGATGATGGTGTCGTCCCACCGGCCGCTGGCTTCGAGGGCGTCGAGGATCAGGCCCAGGTTGTGGTCGCCGCGGCGGTGCAGATCGACGTAGTAGTCGAGGTGGCGCAGCCACATCTCCTTGTCGGACGGGTCGAGGTAGCCGTACAGCGAGTGCTGCTGCTCGTACAACCACTGGCGTTGCACGGCGGGCTTGGTGAACAGGTCGTCGGAGAAGTTGGCGGGGAGCTGGTCGTGGATGCGGTCGTAGTCGCGGTCGTAGGTGGGGATCGGGTCGTCGTCCTTCCACGCCGCGTAGCCCAGGATCGCCTTGGGCAGCTCGACCTGATCGGGGTGGGCGGCCTGCCAGTCGGCGTGGTCGATGGGGAACCACATCACGTCATGGGGGTTGACCAGACCGACGGTTAGGCACCACGGCTCCCGACGCTCGGCGTTCTCGGCCAGCCACCCGGCGGCCTGCTGGGCGATGATCGGGTCGAACTCGGCGCCGGTCCCCGCCCACCCCATGAAGTGCAGGTCGTTGCCCGACCAGTCCGAGAAACCGTGGGCGTCGAGGTCGGGGTGCGGGCCGTAGCCCAGATGCCACTTGCCGACGTAGGCGGAGTAGTAGCCCTGCTGGCGCAGCGCCGAGCCGTAGGTGGGGATGGCCGGGTCGAGCGGCTGGTGGTAGTCGAAGATGACGTTCTCATTGACGCCGTGCTGGGGCACGTACTGCCCGGTCACGATCGACGCCCGGCTGGGCGAGCACGGTGAGCTGTGGGTGAAGTAGTTGGTGAACTCCATGCCCTGGTCGATCAGGCGCTGCCGGTTCGGCAGCTCGACGCCTTCGGGCAGCCAGTCCCGCTGCCGCTCCTGGTCCGACAGCACGAACAGGATGTTGGGCGAAGTAGCGCTCACCTCACTCCTCCGAAGGCGGCCCGCAGCTCGTGCTTGGGGATCTTGCCCTGAGCGTTGCGGGGGACGGCCTCGATCACTTCGAGCTGTTCGGGGATGGCCTGGGTGCGCAGGCCCTCGGCCATGAGGAACGCCTGCATCTCGTCGAACCCCAGCGGTTCCTGGCCGTCGCGGGTGGAGATCACGGCGCAGGCCCGCTCACCGGTCTTGGGGTCGGGGAGCCCGATGACGGCCACGTCGGCGACCTTGGGGTGGGTGTAGAGCAGGTCCTCGACCTCCTTGGCCGAGATGTTCTCGCCGTGGCGGATGATGATGTCCTTGAGCCGACCGGTGATGCGGATGTAGCCCTGCTCGTCGATGGTGCCGAGATCACCGGTCCGGAACCAGCCGTCGTCGTCGAAGCCGTCCTTGTCCAGTGCCGGGTCTCGATAGCCGGCCATCATCTGGGGGGCCTTGGCCCGGAGCTCGCCCTCCTCGTTGGGCCCGCAGACGTGACCGTCGAGGGCGACGGCCCGGAGCTGAACACCGGGCATGGCTCGCCCCTCGGTCTCGGCCAGCTTGTCGTCGGGGTCGCAGTCGCAGGCCATGGTGAGAATGGGCGCCTCGGTGAGCCCCCAGCCGGAGATGATCCCGGTACCGCCCAGTTCCGCCTTGACGTCGTGGTGGAGCTGCGGCGGCTTCGGCGCGCCACCGCCCGGGCAGTTGCGAAGGTGGGGGAAGATCGGCTCGGAGCCGTTGGCCCGCTGGGCGTTGAGGTAAGCGAGGTGGAAGTAGGTGGCCGAGCCGGCCATGGTGACCCGTTGGCGGCTCGCCAGCTTTGGCGTCTCGGTGGGGTCGAAGGCTTCGGTGATGACGTTCACCAGGCCGTACATGAGGCTGGACGCCAGCCAGATGAACCCCGCCACGTGGGTGACCGGGAACGCCATGAGGTTGCGGTCGCCCTGGCGGCACCGCAGGCAGTCGCACATGCCGCGGGCGGTCGCGATGATGTCGCCGTCGGTGTGCTGGGCGCCCTTGGGATCGGCGGTGGTGCCCGAGGTGTAGAGGACGATGCTCACCGGCTCGTCATTCCTGGTGGCGGGCGGGGGCGGCGGGGCCGGCAGCGACGAGGGGTCCCCGTCGGGGAGGGTGGGGCTGCACTCGATCACCGACAAGCCATCGTTGGCGGCGACCAACCGGTCTCCCATCTCGGTGAAGTCGAACCCCCGGAAGGTGCCGGGGACGATGAGCAGCTTGGCCCCGGTCTGGCGCGTGACGAAGCCGAACTCGCGATCGCGGTAGATGGGGATGATCGGGTTCTGCACCGCCCCGAGCCGCGCCAACGCCCCGATCAGCACCAGCGACTCGTGCCAGGTGGGCAACGCCCACGACACCGTGTCGCCCGCGGCGACGGCCTGGTCGGCAGCCAGGCCGGCGGCGGCCCGCTCGACCGCGTCGCGGTACTGGCCAAATGTGACCGAACGGCCGGCGGTGTCCACGGTCATCTCCAGGTCCGGGGTGGCCGCCGCCCGCGCTTCGATCAGCTCCCAGAAGTTGCGGCCTTCGAGCACGTGCTATCCCCTTGTCACCCGTTTCTGACGGGCCGTCAGCTTAGGTCGAACCGCTAGGCGACGGCCTTTGGCGGCGCCGAGCGTCAGAGTTTGCGCAACCGGAGACCCCGGATGGCGGAGAAGTCCTTGCCGTTGCGGGTGAACAGGGCCATACCGCCTTCGAGGGCCGTGGCGGCGATGAGTGCGTCGGGCAACCTGATGCCGTGCTCGCGGCGTACGCGGCCGGCCCGCTCGGCAACCGCTCGATCGACGGGTAGCTCGCGAAGGGGGCCGAGCAGCTCCGACACCACACCGGTGGCGGAGGTGCCGGCGAACAGCTCGGCTCGGGTGATGACCGAGTAGTGCAGGCGATGGCGGCCGGCTTCGAGCTTGGCGGCTCCCCGGAGATGGTCGATGAAGATGTCGCTGTCGACCAGGAGGTCAGCCACGGTCCCACTCATCCCGATCGGGGGCTTCGATGCCAGGGAGCGCGCCGAAGGTCGACGCCAACGCCGGTTCCGCATCCGCCGGGTGAGCCTCCAGGTACTCATCGAGGGCCGTGCGGATGACGACGGCCATGGTCACCCCGTCGTGTTCGACGATGGCGTCTATCTGCCGACGCTGGAGGTCGGTGAGGTACACCTGCGTCCGGGTTGCTGACATACAGCGCAGCATACAGCAGCCCGCGCTAACCAACTTGGGCGTTCAGATGAGGTTGAGGACGCCGCGGTTGAGCTTGCCGTCGTGCATGTCGGTGAGCGCCTGCTCGACGTCGGCCAAGGCGTAGGTCTGGCTGACCAGCTCGTCCAGCTTCAACCGGCCGGCCTTGTACAGGTCGACGAACAGGGGGATGTCGTGGGCGGGGCGGGCACTGCCGTAGCGGCAACCCATGATCGTCTTGTCGTTGTAGAGGTCGTTGACCACATAGCTGGCCTCTGTGCCGAGCTTGGGCACACCGAGCATCACGCAGGTGCCGCCCCAATCGAGCGTGTCGATCGACTGGCGGATGAGGGCGGGATGGCCGACGCACTCAAAGGCGAAGTCCACGCCGTTGGGGCAGATCTCCTTGACGGCGGCGACGGTGTCGACGTCGGCTCCGGCGGCGATGAAGTGGGTGGCGCCGAACTGGCGGGCGGCCGCCTCCTTGGCCGGGTTGGTGTCGACGGCGATGATCGGCAGCGCGTCGCTGAGGGCCAGACCTTGGATGACGTTGAGACCGATCCCGCCCATGCCGATGACCATGGCCGACTGGCCGTGCTGCGGCTTGGCCCGGTTGAACACCGCGCCTACCCCGGTGAGCACGCCGCAGCCGATGAGGCTGGCCGACGCCAGCGGCACGTCGGCGTCGATCACGATGGCCTGGGTCTGGTCCACGACGGTGTGCTCGGCGAAGACGCCGGCGTTGGCGAACTGGAAGGCCCGCTCGCCCTTCCACGTGAACGGAGCCCGCAGCTTGCCGAACGTCTCCCGGCAATGCGTCGGCCTGCCGCGGCCACAGGCGTCGCACAGGCCGCAGTTGGCCACGGTGGTCAACACCACGTGGGCTCCGGGCTTGATCTTGGCGACGGCGCTGCCGACCTCTTCGACCACGCCGGCGCCCTCGTGTCCGAGCACCACCGGCGGCGGGAACGGAATGGTGCCGTCGATCACGCTGACGTCGCTGTGGCACAACCCGGCGGCGTGGATGCGCACCTTCACCTGGTCCGGTTTCGGGTCCCGCACTTCAACGTCATCAACCACGTTGATCTGGCCGTCCCAGACGATCGCTCGCATTGGAGCCTCTCTAACCCTGCCAGGTGATGGACTGGAGCTCGCTGTAGGCGTGCAAGCCCCAGGAGCCGCGGTCGCGGCCGACGCCGCTCTTCTTGAACCCGCCAAACGCCGCGTCCTGGTGCTGCTGGACGGTGTTGATGGCCACCGACCCGGTGCGGAGGAGGCGGGCCACACCCATCGCCCGGCCGGAATCGCCGGAGTACACGTAACTGTTGAGGCCGTACTGGCTGTCGTTGGCCAACGCGATCCCCTCCGCTTCATCATCGAAGGGCACCACCGCCACGACGGGTCCGAAGATCTCCTCCCGTACGGCGGTCATGTCCGGCGTGCAGCCGGCCAGCAGGGTGGGGGCGACATAGAAACCGGTGGGCACCTCGGGCCGCCGACCGCCGGCCACCGCTTCGGCCCCCTGATCGATGGCGCCGCTCACGTAGCCCTCGACCCGTTGGCGGTGGGCGTCGGTGATGACCGGGCCGACGACCGTGTCGGGCTCCAACGGGTCGCCGACCTTGAGGAAACCGGCCGCCTGGCCCAGCGACTCGATCAGCTGGTCGTGGATGCCGCGCTGGGCGATGACCCGGGTGGGGCTCGTGCAGATCTGGCCGGAGTGGAAGCCCCACACGCTGGCGATGCCGGCCACCGCCGCTTTGAGGTCGGCGTCGTCGAAAACGATGGCGGCGCCCTTCCCGCCTAGTTCCAGCAGCGTGCGCTTCATACCCGATCCGGCGACCTCGGCGATGCGCGTGCCGACGGCGGTGGAGCCGGTGAAGCTGACCATGTCGACGTGGTCGGAGGAGACGACCGCCTCCGACGGGGGGATCTGGTTGCTGTTGACCAGGTTGACTACGCCGGGCGGGAAGCCGGCCTCCTCGAACGCCTCGCACATGCGGATGACGCCGAGCGGGTCCTGCCAGGCTGGCTTGATCACCACCGTGTTGCCCATGGCCAGGGCCGGCGCCACCTTGCCGGCCATGTTGGTGAGCGGGAAGTTGTACGAGGCGATGCAAGACACCACGCCGACAGGGACACGTCGCTGGACGGCGCCGATGATGCCGCCGGGCGCCAGTGGGGTGGCGGCCATCACCGAGGGCGACAGCGGAATCTCGTCTGGTTCGATCTGGGCGTAGCGGCGGAAGCGGACGGCGGCCTGGGGCACCTGGAGCTGCTTGGTGACCCGCAGGGTGGCCCCGGTCTCGGCCTGGACCAGGGGGATGAGCTCCTCGCGCTTCTTGTCCAGGATGTCGGCGACCCGCGCCAGCAGTTCGGACCGCTCCTGCGGGGTGGTGCGCGACCAGGCGGGAAAGGCGTCGGCGGCGGCGGCGCAGGCGGCCTCGGCGTCGGCCACGGAGGCGTTGGGCGCGGCGGCGACGACCTGCTCGGTGGCCGGGTTGATGATGTCGTAGGTGCCGTCGCCGGGCTCCACCCACTGGCCGCCGATGAGCAGGCGGAAGTCGTCGGCGGCCCGGTCGGTCATGGCCCGAAACTGTAACCCGTTCTAGTCAGGGAGAAGCCGGGCCCTCTGCCGGCCTCTCATGCCGCGGTGCCGGCGAACTTGCCGTGGCATGGCCGCGAGCAGTCCCAAGCCGCTAACTGGCGCAGATGTCGACGGAGCACTACCAGAGAAGTCCGGCCTCGGCTCATATCGACAAGCCGGTCAAGACATTGGTGTAGCCCGTAAGTTGTGGGCATGGCGGGGCCAGGAGGGGTCGAGCGAGCATGACGAGCGCCAGCTACCTCACGGCCGAGGCGCGGGCTCGGGTGGAGATCGATCGTCAGCTCGTGGCCTGCGGGTGGCTCGTGCAGGATCGTGCCGAGATGAACCTGCACGCCGGTCACGGGGTGGCAGTGCGGGAGTTCTTCATGGCCCCGGGACACGGCCGCGCTGACTATCTGCTGTTCGTCGACGCCAAGGCGGTCGGCGCGGTGGAGGCGAAGCCGTCGGGGACGCCGCTGGCCGGGGTGGAGTCGCAGACGGCCAAGTACGCGGCCGGGCTCCCGACCGAGCTGACCGCCCCTGCGTCGCCGCTGCCGTTCCTGTACGAGTCGACCGGCGACGAGACCATGTTCACCGATGGGTTCGACCCCGAACCCCGCTCCCGGCCGGTGGTGACGTTCCATCGACCGGAGACCCTCGGCCGGTGGCTGCGCCACTGGATAGACGACGCGAACGGAGGTTCCCTCCGGGCGCGGCTCGAACGGCTCGGTCCGGTCGAGCCGGAAGGGCTGCGACGGATCCAGGTCGAGGCCATCAACCGCGTCGAAGGGTCGATGGTGCACAACCATCCCCGGGCGTTGGCGCAAATGGCGACGGGTTCGGGCAAGACGTTCATGGCCGCCAACCTGGCCTACCGGCTGGTGCAGACGGCCGGGGCGGAGCGGGTGCTGTTCCTGGTCGACCGGGCCAACCTCGGCCGCCAGACGTTGCGGGAGTTCCAGCAGTTCGCCACGCCCGACGACGGCCGCAAGTTCACCGACCTGTACAACGTCCAGTGGCTGACCTCGAACCGCATCGACCCCGCCGCTCGGGTCGTGATCACGACCGTGCAGCGCCTCTTCTCGATGCTGCGGGGTGAGGAGGAGCTCGCCGAGGACGTGGACGAGAAGTCCGGCGCCGAGGTCGAGCCGGAGCGACCGGTCGAGGTCACCTACAACCCCTCCATCCCGATCGAGACGTTCGACGTGGTCATCGTCGACGAGTGCCACCGGTCGATCTACGGGGTCTGGCGCCAGGTCATCGAGTACTTCGATGCCTTCCTCCTCGGGCTCACCGCCACTCCCGCCAAGCAGACCTTCGGGTTCTTCAACCAGAACTTGGTCGTCGAGTACGGCCACGCGGAGGCGGTCGCCGACGGCGTGAACGTCGACTTCGACGTGTACCGGATCCGCACCAAGATCAGTGAGCAGGGCGCCACCGTCGAAGCCGGGCTGGTCACCAAGTTCCGCGAGCGCGAGACCCGCAGGGTCCGGCTGGAGAAGCTCGACGAGGACGTCGTCTACGACGCACGCCGACTCGACCGTGACGTCGTGTCCGTCGACCAGATCCGCACGGTGATCCGCACGTTCCGGGACAACCTGTTCAAGCCCCTCGGCGAGGGCGGGATCTTCCCCGGGCGCACCGAGGTCCCCAAGACCCTGATCTTCGCCAAGGACGACAGCCACGCCGACGACATCGTGCGGATCTGCCGGGAGGAGTTCGGACGGGGCAACGACTTCGCCGTGAAGATCACCTACCGCACCACCGGCACCAAGCCCGAGGACCTGCTCAACCTGTTCCGCAACAGCTTCAATCCCCGAATCGTCGTCACCGTCGACATGATCGCCACCGGCACCGACGTGCGTCCGCTGGAGTGCGTGGTGTTCATGCGCCAGGTCCGGTCGCGGAACTTCTTCGAGCAGATGAAGGGGCGCGGGGTGCGGGTCATCGACCCCAACGACCTCCAGGCGGTCTCCGCCGACGCCACCGCCAAGACCCACTTCGTGATCGTCGACGCCGTCGGCGTCACCGAAGCCGAGTTCAACGACACCAACCCTCTCGACCGCCGCAAGTCCGAGTCGCTCAAGAAGCTGCTCGACCAGGTCGCCGCCGGTGTCCGCGACCCCGACGTCGTCTCTTCGATCGCCGGACGTCTGGCCCGCCTGGACCGGGTCATCACCGCCGAGGACCGTCAGGAGCTCGCCGACGTCGCCGACGGCACCGACCTGTCGGTCGTCGTGCGAATGCTCACCGAAGCCGTCGACATCGACCAGGCGTGGGAGACGGCCGCCGCTGGTGGCGCTGACCCAACCGACGACCATGTCCACGAGGCTCGAACCGAGCTGATCGAGACCGCGTGCCGGGTGCTGGCCGAACGCCCGGCCCTGCGCACCAAGCTCCTCGATGTGCGTCGCAGCTACACCCAGGTGCTCGACGAGACGTCCAAGGACGAGGTGCTCGACGCCGGCTTCTCCCGCGACGCCACCGAACGGGCCCGGACCACGATCGAGTCGTGGCAGGCGTTCGTCACCGAGCACCGCGGCGACATCGACGCCCTCCAGATCCTCTACTCCCGCCCGTACGGCAAGCGCCTCACGCTGAAAGCGATCAAGGAGCTCGCTACCGCCATCGGCCGGCCGCCGTACCGTTGGACACCCGAGCGGTTGTGGGCGGCGTACGAAGCGCTCGAAGCGTCGCAGGTCCGCGGTTCGGCCGGCACCCAGTTCACGAACCTGATCTCCCTCGTCCGCAAGGCCCTCGAACCCAACGGTGACCTCGTCGCCTACCCGCTCACCGTCGACGAGCGCTTCCAGAACTGGCTCGCCCAGCAAGCCCAGGCCGGCACCACCTTCACCGGCGAACAGATCGCATGGCTCACCCGCATCAAGGACCACCTCGCCACCTCGCTGGCGATCGCGCCCGACGACTTCGAGCTCGAACCCTTCGTCGGCCACGGCGGCTACGGCCGAGCCAACACCGCCTTCGCCGGCCGTCTCGCGCCCCTGCTGGACGAGCTCACCCAGGAGCTGGTGGCATGACGGATCTACCGCCGGGATGGGCATCGGCGACGGTGAGTGACCTTGTCGCCCATGACGGTCTGTTCCTCGACGGCGACTGGGTCGAGTCCAAGGATCAGGACGAGGCGGGGGAGATGCGCCTCACCCAGCTTGCTGACGTTGGTGCCGGGGTCTGGCGAAACCGCAGTGATCGTTACCTGACGGGCCAGACCGCCGAACGGCTCGGTTGTACCGAATTACACGTCAATGACGTCTTGATAGCTCGCATGCCGGACCCGCTTGGCCGAGCGTGCCTCTTCCCCGGGGACTCGAAGCCCTGCGTAACAGTCGTTGATGTCGCAGTCCTTCGGCCAGGAGTGGGCTCCGTTCTTCCGCGATGGCTGATGCATGCGATCAACTCGCCGCGAACGCGCGCTGAAATCGAAGCGCTGCAGAGTGGGACAACCCGAAAGCGGATTTCCCGGAAGAACCTCGCCACCGTTCGGCTGCCGGTTGCGCCACTGGCCGAGCAGGAGCGGATCGTGGCTGCAATCGAGGAGGCCTTCTCGAAGCTCGACGCCGGCGAGGCCGGGCTCCGCAACGTCCGCCAGCTCGTGAAGCGTATGCGGGACGCCATCCTCGCCGCCGCCGTCGCTGGCCGCCTCGTCCCCCAAGACCCCACCGACACCCCCGCCAAGAAGCTCCTCGCCGACCTCGGCGTTGAGGTGAGCGACGCTCCGAACGACGAGTCCATTCCGCATTCGTGGACTTGGGCGCTGCTGGGTGACGTGAGCTCGATCGGTGGTGGAATCCAAAAGCAACCCAAGCGTGTCCCGGTAGAGAACGCGTCGCCATTCCTGCGTGTCGCCAACGTTGGCCGCGGACGCCTTGATCTGGGCGATGTCCATCAGATCGAGCTGTTCGACGGGGAACTGACTCGCTACGGATTGGCACCCGGCGATCTGCTCGTCGTCGAGGGCAACGGCAGTCCCGACCAGATCGGACGCTCAGCGATCTGGCACGGAGAGATCGACCCGTGCGTACATCAGAACCACCTGATCCGAGTTCGACCGTCGGAAGCCGTCGACCCCGCCTACCTGGAGCTTTACTGGAACAGCCCGTCGGCTTCTCGGCGAGTTCAAGCGGTAGCGAGCTCTACCAGTGGGCTCCACACTCTGAGCACTGGAAAGCTCAAAGGGCTCCCCGTTGCGCTTCCTCCGCTCGATGAACAGACCCGGATCGTCGCCGAGGTCGAGCGGCAGATGTCGTTCATCGAGGCGTGCGAGCGCTCGGTGGTGGCGGGTCTGCTGCAGTCCGCAGCGCTTCGCCGGTCGGTGTTGGAGGCAGCCTTTGAGGGGCGGCTCGTACCCCAGGACCCGGCCGATGAGCCGGCGTCGGTCCTGCTGGAACGGATCCGGGCCAAGCGGGCCGCGACGCCGAAGAAGGGCCGGGCGAGGCCGACGGCGTGATCGACCGTCACATCCCGGTACCGTCGAGCAGTCCCGTTGCGACAGATGGCCGCGGAAGTGTTCAGCCGTGAGCGTCTAGGTCAAAGTTCGGCCAAACATGCCGGAGTGGGCACCACCTCCGACGGCCTCGCCGGCTGGCTCGGAGTCCGGCAGGTGGCCGGCTTGTGTCCGGGCGGTCCAGGGCTCATCTGCGACCAAGGCAACCCACGAGGACTCATGACTGTCTCACCCCGTCAGTACGATTCGAGCCATGGCAGCGACGATGGTCGGCAAGGGGTTGTATGACGCCGCAGAGATCGGCTGGCTCCTCGGGCACGACGCGGACTGGGTTGTTCGCTGGAGCACCACTTCGGGGACTGGGGCGGCGATCACGAGTCCCTCGTTCGACAGGCTGTTCTCCTTCGCCGATCTGGTCAGCCTCAAGGTCGGCGTCCTCGTGCGGAAGAATGGCGTCTCAGATCGTCACCTTCGGCACGGAGTGCACACCCTGCGGTCCTGGACGGATCTGGAACGACCGCTCGCTTCGCATCCTGTGATCCGGTCCTTGGCGACTAGCGGGAGCAGCTTCTTGTCAGACCTGAGAACTGGAGAGTTCGAGGACATCGGACAGGGTGGCCAGGGCGTGTTCCAAGAGGTGATCCGGCTCCACCTGACGAAGATCGCGTTCAACACCGATGGTGAGGCCGAGCGATGGATCCCCGCCGAAGACGTGGTGATCGACCCCGCCATTCAAGCGGGCACGCCGTGCGTCGCCGGCACTCGGGTGCCCACGGCCACCGTCGCCTCCTCGTTGAGCGTTGCCGATGTCGAGGACGTCGCTGCGGAGTTCGATCTGCCCGAGGCGGCGGTGCGACACGCTGAGGAGTTCGAGAGGCGGTTGGCGGGCGGGTTTGGGCTTGCCGCGTGACCAAGGTCGTGGCCGACGACGCCCTCAACTCCGACTGCTCTGGGACGAGGACCTCAGCCCCCTGGTGCCACGGGCGCTCCGAGTCCTGCGCTTTAGGACGACGTGGGTCGGTGCGCCCGATGAGGGTGTTCCCCTAAAGGGCAGCACCGACGCAGAGCTCGTAGCGTTCGCGCAGCGAACGAACCAGGTGATCGTGACCTCCAACCACGACATGATGACGCTCTGCGACGAAGCCGGACAGCGATTCGTCTGGCTCGACCCACGCGGTCGAACCCTGACCTACGAAGCGCAGGTCCTGCTGGTGTTTAGCCAGATCGCATCGTGGGAGCAGATCCTCTCGGAGCAAGAACACGTGTGTGTGTGCATGCTCGTCGTTCAGCATGTCAGCCGATATCGAGCGCCGAGGCTGCGAGACTCGCTCGGAATCGGATGCGGGAGATCAAGCGGCGCCAGCGGCGGCGCCAGCGCAGCCATCGATCCGACGACACCCCCCTGGACCTCAGCGAATGACGAACTCCAACCAGTTGGTGCAGAAGCTGTGGAACTTCTGCAACGTGCTGCGTGACGACGGGGTTTCGACGATCGAGTACGTCGAGCAGCTCACCTACCTGCTCTTCTTGAAGATGGCCGACGAACGCTTGAAGACCGGGCTCGGCGAGGTCGTCCCCTTGGGACTCGACTGGCAGTCGCTGCTCGACCGCGACGGCGACGACCTCGAGGTCCACTATCGGCACCTGCTGGAGTCGCTCGGGCGTCAGTCCGGCACGCTCGGCACGATCTTTCGCAAGGCCCAGAACCGCATCCAGGACCCCGCCAAGCTCCGCCGCCTGGTGGTGAACCTGATCAACGAGGAGACGTGGACGTCTGTCGACGCCGACGTCAAGGGGGACGCCTACGAGGGCCTGCTGCAGAAGGGAGCCGAAGACACCAAGTCCGGTGCCGGGCAGTACTTCACCCCCCGAGCCCTCACTCGGGCGATGATCGCCTGCCTGCAGCCCTGTCCGGGTGAGACGATCGCCGACCCGGCCTGTGGAACCGGCGGCTTCCTGCTGGCCGCCCACGAGTGGATCGTCGATCACCACATCGCCGAGATGGACGCCGACGACAAGCGGTTCTTGCGGGACGAGGCCGTTCAGGGCTGGGAGATCGTCGATGGCACTGCCCGCCTGTGCGCCATGAACCTCCTCTTGCACGGCATCGGCACCCCCAACGGTGAGAGCCGCGTCACCGTGGCCGATGCGCTGCGTGGCGATCCTGGCGTGCGGGTCGACGTGATCGCCGCCAACCCGCCGTTCGGGCGGAAGTCGTCGATGACCATGGTGAACGAGGTGGGCGAAGTCGAGCGCGAGGACCTCGTCGTGGTGCGCGACGACTTCTGGGCGTCCACCTCGAACAAGCAGCTGAACTTCCTGCAGCACATCAAAGGGATGCTCAAGATCGGCGGTCGGGCGGCGGTGGTGCTCCCGGACAACGTGCTGTTCGAGGCCGGTGCGGGCGAAACCATCCGCCGCCGCCTGCTGGCCGACTGCGACCTGCACACGATCCTCCGCCTGCCGACCGGCATCTTCTACGCCCAGGGCGTCAAGGCCAACGTGGTGTTCTTCGACCGAAAGCCTGCCGCCGCCGACCCGTGGACGCGGGAGACCTGGGTCTACGACCTGCGGACCAACAAGCACTTCACGCTCAAGGCGAACCCGCTGCGGGCCGCGGATCTATCCGAGTTCGTCGAGGCCTACTGCCCGAACGAGCGGTCGAAGCGCATCGAGTCCGAACGGTTCCGGCGGTTCGCCTATGACGACCTCGTCGCCCGGGACAAGGCCAACCTCGACATCATCTGGCTGCGAGACGAGACCCTCGACGACGCCAGCACCCTCCCAGCCCCAGGTGTACTCGCCGCCGAGATAGTTGAGGAGCTCGGAGCCGCACTTGCCCAGTTCTCGGAGCTGGCCGCCTCGCTCCCGACCGAATCGACCGATTGAAGCTGACGTCGCCGGCTAGGCAGCGGACTGCGAGCGACATCGACCCAGTTCAGTCCTCGACGGAACGCTGGTAAGCGCGGACGGCCACCGGCGCGCAGACGGCCACGATGGCCAGCAGCCAGATCGACGTGTACGCCACGGGGTGGGCCAACGACCAAGGATCACCGGCATGGACGGGCGTGTTGGGGTTACCGAACAGTTTTCGCAGCCCGTCGGACAGGGTGGTCACCGGGTTCCACGCCGCGAACGTGCGCAGCGGTTCGGGCATGGACGACAGGGGCACAAAGGTGCTGGCCACAAAGGTGATCGGGAACAGGGCGGCAAAGGCGATGCCGTTGACCGCTTCGGGGGTGGACACCACGCTGCCGACCAGCACCCCGATCCAGATCATGGCGAAGGCGAAGGCGATCATCAGGGCGTAGGCGCCGACGGTCTCGGGCACGTTGCCGCGGATGCGCCAGCCCACGATGTACCCGGTGATCGACATGATGGTGATCGGCAGCAGCGCCTTGATCACGTTGGCGACGGCGTGGCCACCGAGCACCGCACCGCGGGCGATGGGAAGCGAGCGGAAGCGGTCGACGGCCTGGTTCTTGCGGTCGTTGGCGATGCTGAGGGCCACACCAAAGGCGGTGAAGACCAACGTCTGGGCCATGATCCCGCCCATCAAGAACTCCCGGTAGCGCTGCGGTGAGGCGTGGCCCCCGCCCGGCACGTTGATGGCGCCGCCGAACACGTAAGCGAACATCACCACGAACATGATCGGCTGGATGGTGGCGTCGGTCAGCTGCTCAGGTTGGCGGCGCATGTGGACGAGGCCGCGGCGGGCGATCACCCACACGTCGTGCAGCAGGCCCCGATGGGCGTGCAGCGTCCCCGGCTCCCCGGCCACCGGACCGCGGCGGCCATCGGCGGCGATCGAAGGGGCGGTCATGTGCGAACCTCGTGTTTGGCGCCGGTCGCCTGGCCACCAGCGCCGGCGGGGCGCACTGGTGCTTGGCCGTCGTGGGCCGGCCCGGCCGGTTCGCCGTCCTCGATGGGCACACCGGTGAGGGTCAAGAAGACCTCGTCGAGGGTGGGCTGGCGCAAGCTGAGGTCCTCGACCTGGACGCCGGCATCGGCCAGGGCGTTGGCCACCTCCGCCAGGCCGGCGACGCCCTTGGCGGTGGCGGCGGTAGCCGTTCGCTCCGGCCGGTCGACCACCGCCGCCGAACCGGTGACGCGGGTGAGGATGGCGGCCACCTCGTCGATCCGGGACCCGCTGTTATATGGGTGATCCATAGACCCTGGGGCTGGGGGCCATGCAAGCACGGTCACGTGGTGGTGTCGAGGTTGTCGAGGAGGTTGGTGAAGAGCCGGGCTCGTTCGGGTTGGTTGTGGTCG